>JACCDS012123407.1_pt1 | contig 10211 bp, 9 predicted proteins | sample 7446441 | NCBI WGS metagenome assembly JACCDS01 (sample SAMN15323445, study PRJNA562643) | freshwater metagenome | isolation source: river surface water | place: USA:Blue River Watershed | collected 2017-08-17 | reverse complement strand
ATCGTCCTTGCGAAGCCGCTGGCGCCCGTTCTCATCGTTCGGAGCTTTTCGTGATCCGCTCGACACGGCCTTTACCGTTGCGGCCAGCCTCGCACAGATCGGGCAGTTCTCGTTCGACGAACAGTCGATGTAACCGCCGCACAAGAGCGTCTGTCGCCGCCGGCGCTGCATCGATCGCGCGGGACGACTGCGCAGCCGTCGTTCGAACCGTCGGCTGCGGCCTTGCGGGCGCTGTCGTAGGGTGTGGGCGAGGCGCACACTGGGCGACAGCCTCCCGTGGCGACCGGTGCCGGCCCGGTGGGTTCACACGTCGTCGGGAAACGGCAACTTATCTGCGGAAGGCGCTCCGGCGCCCCGTTTCCAGTGGAAGGTATCTCGAGAGGCGGTGGCGGCGCTCGTGTCGCTAGAGGACCTCAGGGCCTTGCGCGGCGAGCGTCCCGCTGCGCCCCGGCACGGTGCCGTCGAGGATGGCGTGCCTCGGCAGGTTGTCGTGCAGCACCGCGTCGGCATAGCCCGCGAGGCTGACGAGCTCGTAGCCCTGTTTCTTCCATCCGGCCAGCAATCGTTCGAAGACGCCGGCGAGCTTCTGTCCTTCAAGCTCGGCGTGGAGGGTATACACGTGTCCTGTCGGCGGCGCATCGGCGGTCGTGGCGAGCAGCTGCTCGTGGACATTGCCTGCCGTGATGCCATCGCGGCCGATCAGCTCGTCGAGCGTGGGCAGGGTCGTCGGCAGCTGCGGACAGTCCACGAGCGCGCCCTCGCACACCGGCACGAAGGGATGCGTGCCGCGGGTATCGGACGCGTAGCGGAAGCCGAGCTCGGCCGTGAGGCGGAAGGCATGCGCGTTCATCTGCCAGCCCGCCGCGCCATGCGTCGGCGACCGCTCGCCGAAAATCTGCTGAAAGCGCTCGGTGGCGAGCAGCATTTCGCGCAGCGTCCAGCCGGCGTCACGCCGGCTGACATTGTCCTGCCACTTCACGTGATCCCAGGTATGGATGCCGACCTCGTAGCCCAGGCGGCGGACTTCACGCATGAGAGCCGCATTGCGCCGTCCGATGTCCGGCCCGGGAAGCACTGTGCCGTACAGCACCGTGCGCAGGCCGTAATGCTCGAGCACAGAGGTGCGGGAAACCTTACTGAGGAAACCGGCGCGAAACACGCGCTTCAGCGCACGGCCGGTATGGTCGGGGCCGAGGCTGAAAAGAAAGGTGGCGCCGGCACGATGGCGGCGCAGGATGTCGGTGAGGCGCGGCACACCTTCGCGTGTGCCGCGGTCCGTGTCCACATCGACTTTGAGCGCAAGCAGGCGCGGGAGCGGCATGACGCGCGCCTATTCCATCAGGTTGCGCGCCTGGTCGAGCCGGCCGCGGTATGCCTCGTAGATGCGCCGCAACGATTGCTGCATCGTCACGCGCGGACGCCAGTCGAGGTCCCGGCGCGTATTCCCGATGTTGGGCACGCGGTTTTGCACGTCCTGATAGCCCTTGCCGTAATAGTTCTCCGACTTCACCGGGACCAGCTTCACCCGCCGGGCCGCCCGCTCATATTCGGGATAGCCGAGGGCGAGCTCGAGCATCATCGTGGCGAGCGCTTCGATCGAATAGTTGTTCCTGGGGTTGCCGATGTTGTAAACCTTGCCGGAGGCGATGCCCGCAGGGTTTTCGATGAGCTTCATCAGCGCGTCGATGCCGTCGTCGATATAGGTGAACGACCGCCGCTGCTTGCCGCCATCGACGAGCTTGATGTTTTCCCCACGCACGATGTGGCCGAGGAACTGGGTGATGACTCGCGAGCTGCCTTCCTTGGCGGTGTTGAGGGAATCGAGCCCCGCGCCGATCCAATTGAACGGGCGGAACAGCGTGTAGTCGAGGCCCTGCTGCATGCCATAGGCCGCAATCACGCGGTCCATCATCTGCTTCGCGCAGGCGTAGATCCAGCGCGGCTTGTTGATGGGCCCCAGCACGAGCTCGGAGGTTTCCGCGTCGAACTGCTTGTCGCGGCACATGCCGTACACCTCCGAGGTCGAAGGGAAGACGAGGCGCTTGCGGTGCTTGACGCACGAGCGGACGATCGGGAGGTTGGCTTCGAAGTCGAGCTCGAATACCCGCAGCGGATCGGTGACGTAAATCGCGGGCGTCGCGATGGCGACGAGCGGCAGCACGACGTCGCACTTGCGCACATGGTATTCCACCCACTCCTTGTTGATCGTGATGTCGCCTTCGAAGAACTTGAAGCGCTTTTCTTCCAGCACGTCGGCGACGCGGTCGTTGTTCATGTCCATGCCGTACACCTCCCACGGCGTGGTCGCGATGATGCGCTTGGAGAGGTGATGGCCGATGAAGCCGTTCACGCCGAGGATCTGTACGCGTTTGATGTCTGACTCCTTATTCATGCAGCAGCTGAAGGCGGTCGGCTTTCGCGAGCGCCTTGAAGTTCGCCGCGGTGAGCGCAGCGCCGTCGATGCGCGCGTCCACCACCGTCAGCACGCCGCCGTCCGCGCAGGCGAGGCGGACGCGGTCTCCCGCGACGTATAAGGCAGGCGTGTCCCCCGGCGTGCCGCGCTCGCCGCGAAAATACGTCCGCAGCAAGTCGATGCGCCGTCCGCGGATTTCGCCGAATGCGCCCGGATACGGCGGCGCCACGGCGCGGACCAGGTTGTGCAGGGCCCAGGCTCCGGCCCGCCAGTCGATGCGGCCATCCTCGGGCCGCCGTCCGCCGTAGTAGCTGCCCTGCGCCAGATCCTGCGGCGTGCGGCGCGGTGCGCCGGCCAGGAGCGACGCGAGCGACCGGTCGAGCACGATTTCGGCCGCGGCGGTCACCTTCCGAAAGACGTCGATGGCGAGATCGTTGGGAAGTATGGGCACCGCCATCTGGTCGACGATGGCGCCGGCATCGGGCTTTGTGACCATCTCGTGCAGCGTCGCGCCGGTCGTGCGCTCGCCGTTGATGATCGCCCAGTTGACCGGCACGCGCCCGCGGTACTTGGGCAGGAGCGAGCCGTGGAGGTTGTACGCGCGGCCGCGGAACAGGTCGAGAAGCGCCGGGCCGAGCATCGCGCGGTAGTAGAACGAAAACGCGAGCTCGCCGCCGGCAGCTTGTACTTGGGAAACGAACGCCTCCGTATTGGGGTCTTCTGGAGTGGCGACTGGGATCCCGTGCAAGCGCGCGAGCCCCGCGACGCTTTCGAACCAGATGGCTTCGCGCGGATTGTCCTCGTGCGTCACCACGAGACGCACGTCCACGCCGTGCGCGAGCAGCACGGAGAGACAGCGCACGCCTACGTCATGGTAGGCGAACACCACGGCGCGCTTCACCGCGGGCCTATCCGCTCGTGCACGGACAGGTGCTGAACGGGGGGAGACTGCTGCTTGCCGCGTTCGAGAACCGCACGGACGCGAAATCGCGGACGGCCGCGAACCTGCTCGTAGATGCGGCCGACATATTCGCCCAGCAGACCGATGCCGAAAAGGGCGATGCCGAGCAGGAAGAACTGCAGGATATCCCGGTCGTAGAGCGCACCGAGGGCGGTCCGCACGCTGTCGGAGGCGACCAGGCGCTTAATCATCACGACGAAATAGGTCACCATCGATATGGCGGAAATGCACATGCCGAGCAGGGAAAAAAGCTGCAGCGGCATCAGCGAAAATCCGGTCATCAGATCGAAGTTGAGGCGGATCAGATTGTAGAGCGAGTATTTGGATATGCCGGCGGCGCGGTCTTCGTGCGCGACCTCGATCTCCACCGGATTGCGCGCGAAGGTGTATGCGAGCGCCGGAATGAAGGTGTTCGCCTCGGTGCAGCTGTTGATTGCGTCCACGATGGAGCGGCTGTACGCGCGCAGCATGCACCCCTGGTCGGTCATCTTGATCCGGGTGGTGCGCTCCCGCAGCGAATTGAGCAGTCTCGAGGAGATCCTGCGAAACACTGAATCCCGGCGCAGCCGCCGCACCGTGCCGACGTAGTCATAGCCTTCTTCGAACTTCATGAGGAGGCGTTCGATCTCCTCAGGCGGATTTTGCAGATCGGCGTCGAGCGTGACGATGACGCCTCCCCGGCATTGCTGGAATGCTGCCATGATGGCCGCGTGCTGTCCGTAATTGCCGTCCAGCAGCACCACGCGCGTGACGTCCGGCCGGCGCTGGAACTGTTCCCGCAACAGCGCCGGCGAGCGGTCCCGGCTGCCGTCGTCCACGAGCACCAGCTCGTAAGGCCACGGCAGCTTGTCCAGCGCCGGGTAGAGCCGCGCGAAGAGCGCGTCGAGTCCCGGCTCCTCGTTGTAGACGGGTATGACGACGGAGACGTAGGGCGCGGTCATCGCGCGGCGCTCGCGAGAACTTCGCGCGCGGCCTCGCACACGCGGTCGACATCGCCCATGTCCATGGCCGGGAAGAGCGGCAGCGTCACCGTACTGCGGCCGATACGTTCGGTGTGCGGAAACTGCCCGTCGCGGTATCCCAGATCGCGATAGAGCGAGAACAGATGCATGGCGGGATAATGAACGCCCACGCCGATCCCGCGCGCCCGCATGGCGGCGATGAAGTCGGCGCGGCTCATGCGCAGCTCGTCGAGCGGTAGCAGCGGCGCGAACATGTGCCAGCTGTGCCCGTCGTCGCCCCGCGCCGGGAGACCGAAGGCCGGCGTGGTCACGAGGCGGTCGAAATAGCGCAAGGCGAGCGAGCGTCGCTTCCGGTTGAACTCGTCCAGTCGGGCGAGCTGCCCGAGCCCGATACGGGCCGAGACGTCGGTGAGATTGCCTTTGCCGCCCGCGATGAGCACGTTCATGTCTCCAGGGCCGGCCTGGCGCAGGCCGTGGAAACGATGCAGCTCGATCGCGGGTACGTCGCCGTCGCGGGCCACGAGCGCACCGCCTTCGATGGTGGTCATGTTCTTGTTGGCGTGGAAGCTGAACGAGACGATGTCGCCGAAGCTTCCGATGCGCCGGCTGCGCCACGAGCTGCCGATCGCATGCGCCGCGTCTTCGATCACCCGCAATCCATGGCGCTCCGCGATTGCGTACAGGCGGTCCATGTCCATCGGCAATCCGGCGAAATGGACCGGCATAATCGCCCTGGTACGCGGCGTGATGGCGGCTTCGGTCTGATCGAGGTCCATGTTCCGCGTGTCAGGATCGACGTCGACGAACACCGGACGGGCGCCCACACGCAGGATCACGTTGGGCGTTGCGGTAAAGCTCAGTGCCGGCGTGATGACCTCGTCTCCGGGACCCACCTCGCAGATGCGCAAGCCGATTTCCAGTGCGGTCGTCGCCGAGTTGAGCGTCCTGACGGTGCGACCGCCCAGATACTCCCCGAGCGCTTTTTCCAGCGCGGCGACATTCGGGCCGGTCGTGATCCATCCCGAGCGCAGCACGTCGACGACGCCCTGTATCGTTTCCTCGTCTATCGTCGGGCGGGTGAACGGTAGGAATTTCAACGGTGACCTCAGCTTTGCGCGACGATGACCACGCCGATGACGATGATGCCGATGCCGATGAGGCGCATCGCGGTGACGGCTTCGCCGAAGAGGTACCACGCGGCAAGCGCATTCACGATGTAACCGATGGACAGCATGGGGTAGGCGATGCTGACCTCGACGCGCGACAGCGCCATGATCCACACCACCACGCTGATCGCGTAGCAGAGCAGGCCGCCCAGGATGTGAGGCTCGAGCGCGAGCTGGGGAGCGACGACGCCGACGTTGCGGGCGGTGAATTCGAATGCGCCGACGGCGTTGGTGCCCGCCTTCAGCAGCAGCTGCGCCGCGGCATTGAGCAGGACTCCGCACAGCACCAGAAGAAAGCTCGTGACCGTCACCGCGCGCCTCCATCCGTGACTGCGGCGACGAGCCGGTTGTCGCGCGCGATCTCCTTCATCCTGAGACCCTGGCGCAGCAGATACGCGTAAACCTGCGGCGGCATCACCGCCACGGCATAGTTCTCGTTATTCCACACGGGCTTGAAGGCGTCGAGGTCGTGTATCCAGAGTTGCGGCTCTTGTTCCAGACCGTAGGCCATTTCGCCGTCGAATGCAACCAGCATCGGCGTGCGCTTCAGGTAGAACGGCAGCGTGGGATCGTATGTGCCGACGCTGTAGAACGGCGTGTCTGCTCTGAAATGCGGTCGTATTTTCTGCGCGAGCGCGTGCGACGAGCTTCGCGGCGCAAGCGCGTTGTGGCCCATCGAGATGGCCTGCTCGGCGAGGAGCGCCGCAACGCCCATCGCGATGATGGCGGCCGTGCGTCTGCGCGCCGCCCACAGCCACGCGAGTGCCGCGCCTGCCACGACCATCGCGCCGGCCCCGCGCAGCCAGGGCACGTACGCCTCGAACAGAAGAGCGTCCTCGGCATTGCGGGCGAGCTTGACGACAGCGGGAGCCGCGAGCAGCAGCGACAGTCCGATGACGGCGTTGAGGGTTGCGGTCCAGCGCAACGCGATCGACGCCGAGCGTGCGAGTTGCGCTGCAATGAGCAGTGCAAGCGCCGGGAAAATGGGAAGGATGTACGACGGCAGCTTGGAATGCGACGCGGAAAAGAACAGGAATATCGCGACCGCCCAGATCACCAGAAACCTTCCGGCGTGAAACGTCGAGCGTGCGTCCCGGCGCGCTCCTGCGGCGATTGCGTGGGGCAGCGCCATCAGCCAAGGAAGAATGCCGATCACCAGCATAGGCAGGAAGTACCACCACGGCGCATCCCGCCGGTGTACCTGCGTCAGGAAACGGGCGAAGTGCTCGTGAATGAAAAAGAACGAAGGGAACTCGGGATTCGCGAGCGACACGGCAATGAACCACGGCGACGCGACCGCAAGGAAGAGGAGGGACCCCGTCATCGGTCGGATCTGCCGCACGATGCCGAAGTCGCGATGCACGAGGGCGTACAAAGCGACGACCAGCAGCGGCAACACGATTCCCGCGAGGCCTTTGCTCAGCACCGCCAGCGCCATGCCGAGCCAGGCCGTGTACAGCCACGTCGCGCGCCTGCGCTCGTTCGTGGCCGGCGACAGGCCCATGACGAAACCGGCCATGGCGAGCGTCATGAAGAGCGTGAAGCCCATGTCGAGCGTTGCCATGTGCGCCATCAGCATGTAGCCCGCGCTGCCTGCGAGCACGACAGTCGAGTACAGTCCGGCCGCCGGTCCAAATACCGATGCGCCCACCACGCCGACCAGGAGCACGCCGAGGAAGCCCGTCAGCGCCGGCCACAGACGTACGGTCCATTCGTGCTCGCCGAAAGTGCGGAAAGCGGCTGCGGTGGCCCAGTACTGCAAGGGCGGTTTCTCGAAATACTTGATGCCGTTCAACCGGGGCGTGATCCAGTCTCCGGTCGCTGCCATGTCGCGGGCAATTTCGGCATAACGCCCCTCGTCGGGGCGCACGAGCTTGCGATAGTCGAGGTTACCGAACCACAGGGCGGCGAATAGAAGCAGGGCCACTATTGCGACCGGGCGTCGCAGCGAGGCGAGTCGTTCGTAATTATTCATTTTCGCACGCGTATTCTCGCGGGCAGTCGTGTCGTCGTCCATCCCCGCAGCGGTGCCGACTCCCGTCGCAGATGCTCGCACGCCGTTGCTGTCGTGTGGGGCGCGCGGCCTTGCCGTCATCACGACCGATGGACGGACGGCGAGGGCTGCGCTGCGCTCGTGCCCATGGCGCGTACCGGAGCGCGCTGAACATCGTTTTCGGCCAGCCCGAACTTTACACGCATCGCGGTTCCGCGGCCGCCTTCCGGCGTGTCGACCGCGACTTCGGCGCCGTGCGCGCGTGCTATCTCCTGCACGATCGCCAGCCCGAGACCGCAGCCGCCCGGCGCGCTGCCCGGAATGCGGTGGAAGCGCTCGAAAACGCGCGAACGCTCGGTCTCCGGGATTCCGGCACCGTCGTCTTCGACGGATACCTCGATACCGCCCTCGGTCGCAAGGCGCACGGTGACCGTGCCGCCGGCCGCCGCGCCATAGCGCAGCGCGTTGTCGATAAGGTTGTTCAGCATTTCGGTCAGGAGCAGCTCGTCGCCTCGGAGCAGCACCGGCGTGGACGGGCCGGAATAGCCGAGATCGACGTTCTTCTGCAGCGCCTCGGGCACCCATTCCATGCATGTCTGCTGTATCAGCGCCGACACATCGACCGACACGAAGGTGCGGTCCGCGCCGCTGCCGGGCTCGGCGCGGGCGAGCGTCAGCAGCTGGTTCACCAGGCGTGTCACGCGCCGCGCCGACACGAGCAGCTGGTCGAGCGCCGGCTTGATCGTCGCAATATCGTTGGCGAGCAGCGCGCGCTCGGTTTGCGAGGTGAGGCCGGCCATCGGCGTGCGCAGCTGGTGCGCCGCCTCGGAAATGAAACGCTGCTGCGCCGTCAGCGCCGCGCCGAGCCGATGCATCAGCCCGTCCAGCGCGTCGGTGAGCGGGCGCACCTCATCGGGTACGCCGTGGCTGCCCACACCGCTCAGGTTGTTCCAACCCCGGCTCGACAGATCGGTCGCCAGTTGCTGCAGCGGCGTCAGCGCATGGCGGATGGCGAGGCTCACGCCGGCCACGACGACGAGCGCGAGCGACACGAGCGGCAGCAGCATAGTGAAGAGCAGATTGCGCGACAGGCGATTGCGCTTCACGAGCGTCTCGGCGAAAAGCACGGTGGCGGCGGGCGCTTCGTTGTCCTTGAAGACGGCGTAGGCGCCTATCCTCACGGGCTCGCCCGCGACGTGCGCGTCGTAGAACCGGACAGGCTCGGCGCGACTGAGCGATGCGGGAGGCAGCGGGACATCGCTGCGGCCCGCGACGGTGGTCGAGCCGGCAGCGACGACGCGGTAAAAGATGTGGTCGTAAGGGTCCGAGACGAGAATTTCGGTGGCCGCGCGCGGCAGGTTGAGCTCGGTGCCGCCCGACGGCGGAAAGTGGATCTGTTGCGCGAGCGAGCGTGCCGAGTCGAACAGCCCGGTGTCGTACGCTTCGGTCGCGAACTTGAGCGCGAGGGTGTACGACACGAACGAGCTGATCAGGATGATCCCGACCACCGGAGGTACGAGCCACCACAGCAGCTGACCGCGCAGGGTGCGGCCGGCTTCGGAGACGGGCGCGCTGCGCATGTCAGACCGTGCCGACCGTGCCGACCGTGCCGGACGCGGGCTCCATGAGGTAGCCGAGACCTCGTATGGTGCGGATGGTGACTCCCGAGTCCTGGAGCTTCTTGCGGATGCGGTGGACGTAGATCTCGATCGCGTTCGTGCCGACGTCGTCGTCCCACTCGTAAAGACTGCGCATGACGGCGTCCTTGCTCACGACCCGGCCGGCCCGGCTGGCGAGTACTTCCAGCACCGCCTGCTCGCGGGCCGAAAGCGCAAGCGGCTGCCCGTCGATGAACGCGCGCCGGCCTTTCAGATCGACCGCGAGCCGGCCCACCGTGATCTCGTTCTCGGTGATGCCTTGCGCGCGCCGGACGAGCGCGCGGATGCGCGCGAGCAGCTCACCCATCTCGAAAGGCTTCGTCAGATAGTCGTCGGCGCCGATGTCGAGGCCGTGGATGCGGTCGTGCACGGAGTCCCGGGCCGTCAGCATCAGCACCGGGGTTTTGGTCTTGCGCCGGCGCAGGCGACGCAGCACCTCCAGTCCGTCGAGCAACGGCAGCTCGATGTCGAGCACGACGAGATCGTATTGCTCGTCGGCGAGGGCGCGGTCCGCCTCCGCTCCGGTGACGAGGCAGTCCACCGCATAGCCCAGGCCGCGCAGCGTTTGCGTCACCGCGTCGGCCAGAACCGTATCGTCTTCCACAACCAGAATGTGCATGTCCCTCCCGTAGCCGACGTGTGCAGCGGGCTCGGACGAAACACCCGGCTCCCGGCCCGAACTCCACGCTGCGCGCGAGAATACGCAAATCCACTTTCCCGAAGCTTACTAGGCTTCCGGCCCCGTCCGGCTTCGAATCGGGAAAACACTCTGATATAATGCGCCGCTCGCAGCGCCCGTAGCTCAGTTGGATAGAGTACCTGGCTACGAACCAGGGGGTCGTGGGTTCGAATCCTGCCGGGCGCGCCAAGAATCAAGGGGCTGGACGAAAGTCCGGCCCCTTTTGCTTGGGTCTCGCTATCGGCGGCTGCTTCCTCGAGGCCGATGACTCCGCGGTTATCGCGGCGGGAGCGCACGTCCGCACGGCGGCGGTTGGAGCGAGCAGCCCGTTCACGTAGACTCCAGCCATGGACATGCCCCCTTTGCTCAAACCGGGTCT
>JACCDS010541392.1_pt1 | contig 10212 bp, 14 predicted proteins | sample 7446441 | NCBI WGS metagenome assembly JACCDS01 (sample SAMN15323445, study PRJNA562643) | freshwater metagenome | isolation source: river surface water | place: USA:Blue River Watershed | collected 2017-08-17 | reverse complement strand
GAATTGGAAAAAGCACAAAAAGCTTTAGCTAAGGGTGAAGATCCAGCTGCGGTACTTGATGCACTCAGTAATGCACTCACTAAAAAATTATTACATGGACCAAGTCACGCACTTAACCATAGCAGCGGCAGCGAACATGAACAGTTAGAATCTTTGCTCAGGCAACTTTACCAAATTTAGCGACTCAAAAAATTTAAGCATCACCAACCTATCCAGCAATTACATTAAATAAAGATTAAGCAATGAAACCATCCATGATTAAAAAACTCGCGACGTTAAGCGAGCGTTTAGACGAACTAAACAGATTACTGAGTAGTGAAAATGCTACCGCCAACATGGACTCATTCCGCAAGCTATCTCAAGAGCATGCTGAAATCACACCGATTGTGGAACAGTTCAGAACCCACGAACAAGTGGAAGCTGATATTGCAGAAGCACAAAAAATGCTCAGCGATCCTGACATGAAAGAATTCGCACAAGAAGAAATCGAAAGCGGCAAAGAAAAATTAGAAGTTGTCGAAAATGAATTACAAAAACTATTGCTCCCAAAAGATCCTAATGACGATAAAAATATTTTCTTAGAAATTCGTGCGGGCACAGGCGGTGATGAGTCTGCTTTATTTGCAGGTGATTTGTTCCGTATGTATTCACGCTATGCAGAACGCCAACGCTGGAAAGTAGAGATTGTTTCTGCCAGTGAATCTGAAGTGGGCGGCTACAAAGAAATTATTGCAAAAATTGAAGGTCAAGGCGCTTATTCAAAACTCAAATTTGAATCAGGTGGCCACCGTGTACAACGCGTGCCTGATACAGAAACACAAGGTCGCATTCATACCTCAGCTTGCACTGTTGCAGTCCTAGCAGAAGCCGACGAAGTAAGTGATGTTGTGATTAATCCTGCTGAAATTCGTATCGATACCTATCGTGCCAGTGGCGCAGGCGGTCAACACATTAACAAAACAGATTCCGCAGTTCGTATCACCCATTTGCCGACAGGTATTGTAGTGGAATGCCAAGACGACCGTAGTCAGCACAAAAATAAAGCGCAAGCGATGAGCGTTTTAGTCGCGCGTATTAAAGATGCTGAAGTCCGTGCGCAACAATCCAAAATTGCCAGCGAACGCAAAAGCTTGATTGGCTCTGGCGATCGTTCAGAACGAATTCGCACCTACAATTACCCGCAAGGCCGTATTACCGACCATCGTATCAATTTAACGCTTTATAAAATTGATGCAATTACTGAAGGCGATATGGATGAACTGATTGGTGCGCTTGCTGCCGAACATCAAGCCGATATGCTAGCCACATTAGGTGAAGACAATTAAATAGAAATACGCTTTGAAAACATCCCCGACCAACCGCCAAACACTCATCACAAAAGTTGAAGAATCAGGATTCAGCTTTTGCCCCAGTGCGCGCATGCGGTCTTGGTTGTTAGAGAGCGCATCAGAAGCACTAAGCGACTGGCAAAGTTTCGCTGATAGCTGGAATGACATGCCCCTTGATGAATATATGGCAGATGGTGGACGTTATCGTAGACGTCGTTATGCAGTATTAAGCTCGAAAGCTGGTAGCAATCAAGTCACTTTAGAGCCTCACCAACCCCACTATCAAAGTCTAAATTACAATACCCTAAATGGTGGCGTTGCTCGCAACTTCGAGCCTATTTTGGCTGAATCTATCCATAGTAATAGCATGCAAGCGGTACTGAAGTTTTGCCAAGCAACCTTCAGTGAACTCATGCCAAATAAATCTTGGCATATTGAATGCCATCAATTTCGAATAGAAGCGAATAGCGACGAATTAGCAAAACCAACACCTGAAGGTGTCCATCGAGATGGTGTGGATTTTGTATTAGTCATGATGATTAAACGCCAAAATATTTCCAGTGGCACCACAACGATGCACGATTTAGAGCAAAATAATTTAGATAGTTTTACACTCACAGAACCCTTGGACTCAGCCATCGTGAACGATAAACGATGCATGCATGGCGTAACTCCCATCGTCCCAATAGACAATACACAGCCTGCTTATCGAGATGTGTTAGTAATCACTTTCAGAGCCATTTAGGCTTTAGCAATGTCAGAACAATCCGCTAAACATCAAGCGCACCTAAGTGCGAATCCCTTACGTAATTTAAATTTTTTTAAATTACTCAGTTACCGCGTATGCATGGTGTTTTCTTACCAAATTATGGCCGTCGTTGTCGGTTGGCACTTATACAGCTTAACGCATGACCCACTCGCTTTGGGTTTGGTTGGACTTGCGGAAATCATTCCTTATTTTTGCTCCGCATTATTTGCAGGCTATGCTGTCGACCACTATTCAAAAAGAAATTTTGCGATCTTGTCGTCACTTGTTTTAATGCTCAGCTCGCTCACACTTGCAGCAGTTGCCAGTGAGATGATTACAAAATACCCAACGCTGGTTATTTATGCATCCATTGGCCTAGTAGGACTTGGAAGAGCATTTATTGCACCTTCATACAGCTCTATATTTGCCATTATTTTACCTAGGAAAGAATATGGAAAAGCGAGCGGTATTGGCAGCTCAGCATTTCAGATTGGTTTGGTCACGGGACCCGCATTAGGTGGATTATTGGTTGGCTGGACAAGTGTCACGATTGCCTATTTAGTCGCTGCAAGTTTTGCGTTGCTATCTGCGCTTCCATTACTGATGTTAAATATCTCAAACCAAACCACAAAACCAGAAAAAGCGGTGTTTGCAGGGATTGCCGAAGCAGTAAAATTTGTTGTTAACCACCAAGTGATTTTAAGTGCTCAAGCACTCGATATGTTCGCCGTGTTGCTAGGCGGAGCTGTGGCAATGTTGCCAGCTTTTATTCATGATGTGTATCAGGTAGGTCCTGAGGGACTTGGAATATTAAGATCATCGCCAGCAATAGGTGCGATTATGATTGGTATCTATTTAGCTCGAAATCCTATACGCGAGCATGCTGGGAAATATCTATTGTGGGCAGTCGCAGGCTTTGGTGTTTGTATTATTGGTTTTGGACTCACCAGTCAGTTCTGGATTGCTGCTTTTATATTGGTACTTTCAGGTGTTTTTGACGGCGTTTCTGTGATTTTAAGAACAACGATTATGCAGCTCTCCACACCTGATCATATGCGAGGCAGAGTGGCTTCTATAAACGGGATTTTTATAGGGTCATCAAACGAACTAGGGGCTTTTGAATCAGGCGTCACCGCAAAACTATTTGGACTCATACCTTCAGTTGTTTTAGGTGGGCTCATGACCCTAGGCGTAGTTGCTACGACTGCTAAACTTGCACCAAAACTTCGCAACTTAGATTTAAATCATTTGGAATAACATACAAAGCGACAATCAATAATTGCTGCTTCTTCCCGTCGCGTAATTATTCTCCACATCTTGCTGCCACTCTCCACAATGTGAGCACTTATGATCATGCATAGTGGGGCACAACACTAGTTGGTCACTATTACAAAACTTACATGCCAAACTCGGTTTACTTTTGTGCGTAACCTCATGATGCTCTGTTGCAACCTTGGTGCTTCCAAGGGCGTACTTGTTATCCATGGCTTCAATCCCTCACGCCTTAATTTTGAAGAAAAATTTCTTATAAACTAATGAATGAATCACCATCATAAACCTAAAAAAAATTCTGTCTATAGGTGAAAATTGAACCAAACTTGATATTCATAATCCATCAGATGTTACCAAGTACATGCTAAGGCCTGCGCCATGAAAATCAAATTATATTACCTATCACTCTCATTACTTTGTCTTTGCACAGCCAGTTATGCAGAGCCATCACCCGAACTCATTTACAACTTAAAAGGTACAGTTGTGAAGATCCACACAGTCACAAGTTCAGGGGGTCAGGGTAGTGGTTCAGGCGTTGTGGTAGCCGAGAATTTAGTGGCGACTAATTGTCATGTTCTTGCTAACTCCCTAGGTAGCAATATTTCAGCCATGGGAGAAACTTACCAGCCGATTGGGTTAAGAGCCGATTGGAAGCATGATGTTTGCATTATGCATTTTGCTTTTCTACCTCTTAAGCCAGCAACACTTGGCGATAGTGAGCGTCTGTTTTATGAGGCTTCAACTTTCTCAGTAGGATTCCCCGGCGGACCTCCGAAACCAATTACAACCACGGGGAAAATCAAAGCACTTTATGCGATGGATGATAGTTATATCATTCGCACCTCAGCATCGTTTCAAATCGGCGCGAGTGGTAGCCCACTGTTTAATGAACAAGGCCAATTAATCGGCATGAATACGTTTAAAAGCCCAAGTAAAAGTAATCATTTCTACAGCGTTCCTGTTAAATGGATTAAGGCAGCTATGACCTTACCAGAGACCGAAATAGTGAAACAAACTGATACACCATTCTGGGATGCGCCATTAGATCAAAAACCTTATTGGATGCAAGTTGTGCTTCCTTCACAAGGTGAGCAATGGAATGAACTATTAAAAATCGCTACCGATTGGCTTAAACAAAATTCAAATGATGCAGAGGCTTATTATTACTTAGGACTTGCCGAGCAAAATTTAGGTAAATTAAATGACGCAAAAACGAAATTTAAAAAAGTGTTATCACTCAATCCACATCATACTGCGACAGTACTGGCATTAGCTAAAATAGCTAAGCAAGAAAACAATAAAACTGAATTGACTAAATTGCAGCAACAACTCAGTTTTTTGGATGAAGATGCTCTAGAACTCCTTAACGATATTAAAAACTGAGAATACTTTGAACATTAAAAAACTTTGCTTTACCCTAATTTTCTCATTAATTTCTTTAGTAAATCTTGCTCACGGAACAAGCTTACAAGAAGCTAAAAGTGCGATAGAAGCCAAGAATTACAAAAAAGCCTACGAAATATACCAATCGCTAGCACAGGAGGGTGATGCTAAAGCGCAATACAATTTAGGATTAATGTATGCAAGTGGGGATGGTGTTAAATATGATTTAGCTCAAGCCGCAAACTGGTATAAGAAATCAGCTGACCTAGGTTACAAAGAGGCTCAATATGCTTTGGCAGTGATGATATTTAACAAAGAAATAGAAACTTTAGATTACACGCAAGCCATTAAATGGTATCAAGCAGCCGCAACTCAAGGCCACTTAAAGTCACAAGAGAATCTAGGTATTCTTTTTTATCGTGGCGATGCTATTGAACAAGATATCAACTCATCGATTTACTGGTTTCAATTAGCCGCCAATCAAAATAGTAGCGAAGCACAACAATATCTAGCCTATATCTATAGCAATGGGGCAGTTCCTGAAGATTTAGTTAAAGCTGGCATGTGGATGACGCTATCAGCTGAAAATCCAGACACCAGACATTTAAATAAACGCAAAAATCTCCTCAAATTTCTCACATCAAAAATGAGTGCCGCACAAATCACCCAAGCACAAGAACTTGCAAAAAAATGTGTGGCTCAAGAATATAAAGATTGCCAAGCACTATAGGTTAAAATTGCTGTTTTAGAAGCACATTAAATGGGATCAAGCATGCAAATTATCGTAGAGAAAAAGCCAAAAAAATCAGAATTGGAAGCAATTAAAGTAAAGTCATGGCCAACATGGCAAAAAGAAGTGTCAGTATTCCCTTGGGTTTTTCCAGAACAGGAAATCGCTTATATCTTAGAGGGTGAATGTGTGATTACTCCAGAAGGCGGAAAACCTGTCACATTCGGAAAAGGACATTTAGTGACGTTTCCTGCAGGTCTAAAATGCACATGGGAAGTAAAATCACCATTACATAAACATTACAAACTAGATGGCAATGCAGTGACCCAAATCTTACGTAGAATTAAATTAAAACTTAAATTCTAATTAATGAAAATCCTTAGTCTTTATTCATGAAGACTGATAGCGCATCTTTTGGTAGCAAGCGTAATATTCATTCAACGCGATGCAATCAATGCAAAGCACCTTAAACAAACACTTGGAGAAATATTATGTGGACAAAACCAGCAGCTACTGAAATGCGTTTCGGCTTTGAAGTAACAATGTACGTAATGAACAAATAATTCTTTTAAAGAATTGTTGTTTAAAAAAAGACAGCCTAGGCTGTCTTTTTTTGTATGTGAAAAACATAAACAGTTAAGTCTGCTTCCTTTGTTTCTTCTAAAGACAGCATCACATGCCCAGTTTGCTTACAAAAAGCTTGAAAGTCTTTTACCGCGCCAGGGTCAGTTGCATAAGCTTTTAAAATTTGACCAGCCTCAAGTTCGGCCAACCCTTTTTTGCAACGCAAAATTGGTAATGGACATTTAAGACCCCGGGTATCAAGCTCTTTATTAAATTGCATATATTTAGTCTTTATAGTGATTGATATTCAACAAATGGAAAACCTTCTCGACCCCAAGCCAAAATTCCACCACGCAAGTTATATGTTTGCGCCCCTACCTTATCAGCAACATAAGCAGCAGCTTGCGCCGAACGTATTCCGCTATGGCAATAAAAAATGATTTTTTCATCCGATACCACTTCGAAATTTTGATCTGGAATCAAAGATAAAGGAATATGAATTGCATGAGGCAATATTCCTCTCACGACCTCATCAATATTTCTAACATCAATCAATCGTATGTTCTCGTTGGCGATCATTGCCATTACGGTTGGCGCATCAATATCTAAAAATTTACACATTAATTCTAATTTCTCACTAGAGCCAAACATTCATTTTTATTATCACTGTTACGAATACTGTAACAATAACTACGGGAATTTTTAACTTGCGCCAAACACATGTTTTTTGAATCTGACTCACGAATCGAATAGCAGTAACTAGCTTGCTGTTTAGTTTTCGCTAAACAAAAATTTCGCTGATCTTGGTCGGAAATAGAATAACAATTTGCATGGGCCGCAACACTGAAAAATAAACTACTCAAGAACACTATACGTTTAGTTAAATACATTTAAACGCTCCGTTAAGCTCTTAATTTTTTTAGTGCTCGAAGATTAATAAGAGATGGAATCACAATAACAAAAAGAGAGATGAATAATGGCAAATCAAACATTTTAGTAAACATGCTTTTTTCGCTCAGGATAATTCCAACATAACTGAACACGAAAAATATAATTAAAGCGTAGTTGAGTGCCTGCGCAATTGTATTTTGCTTAAACCCGTTTTGCTTGTATAAAACAAAAGCAGTTTTTAATGGCACTGAGACAATCAGTGCATACAACAGCACAGCAGACAAAGACATATTAAGTGGGTCGTGGGCTGGCTGGTTTGGAAATAAAGCAACACCTAACGCAACCCAAGCTATCGCTCCCAATATGTTCATTGCAATCGTCTTTTTATGCAGCATATTTCTTCCTAGGGAATATATTTTTCAATCAAACTTTGGCCATCTATTAGTTGTTTATTTTACATCAGACTAATGTGCCAAATTTACTATAGTTCAAGGTTAATACTTTTTTACATCCACATCATATTCCTGAAACATTTGAGAAGTAATATCTAATCTGGTCAAAAGCCAACAATAGTAAATATGTTTAGATAAGGAAAAAACATGCAAGAGTACGTCAAAAACGTGAGCAAGAATCAAGGCTTCGATATTGCAACAAAGTTACAAAAAATGATTGATAGCAAGTTAATCAGCGAAGAAGAGCTAATCGCTATCCAACTAGAGTATGAAGATGAGCATTTAGAAGATTGGAAAATTCACTTAAATCAAGTGACCACCAATCAAATCACACACTAAATAAATCAGCTATACGATCCCAAAGGCGCCTAAAGCGCCTTTTTTGTTTTTATAGTCTTCTAGAAAAATCTACATGTCATTATCCTTATTGTTTAAAATAACTCGATGATTACTTCACTCATTATTATTTTCGTTATTGCTTACGCGGCAATTGCGCTTGAACATCCGATCAACATTAATAAGTCAGCCTCAGCACTACTGGGCGCAGGTTTGTTGTGGACAGTCTATGCAATCGCAACTAGCGACCATCACCTTGTTGATCATCAACTTAGTGAATCGCTTGCGTCTACAGCACAAATTATTTTCTTTTTAATTGGCGCCATGACGATTGTAGAAGTGATCGATGCGCACAATGGCTTTGAAGTCATTACTTCACGGATCAAAACAACTAAGTTGTCTAGCTTGATGTGGTTGGTTGGATTTGTGACATTTTTCTTGAGTGCAATTTTAGATAACTTAACTTCAACTATCGTGATGATTTCTCTTCTCAAGAAGCTATTGGATAAACGAGAAGACAGACTGTTATTTGCTGGGATAGTGGTGATTGCAGCAAATGCAGGCGGCGCATGGTCTCCAATTGGTGATGTCACCACCACTATGCTATGGATTGGTGGCCAAATTACTGCAACTGCAGTGATCAAAGGCGTATTCCTTGCCTCTGTAGCAAACCTTCTGGTTCCGCTCGCGATCGCAAGCTATCAACTAAAAGGGCAAAAAATTACGGCACCTGTAAAACAAGAAAACAACAGTATCAATCAGACTTCAAGTTTTGAACGAAACGTCATGTTCTTTATGGGGCTAGGCGTACTTATTATGGTACCTGCTTTTAAAACTGTTACTCATCTTCCTCCATTCATGGGCATTCTTTTTGGCTTAGGCTTGCTATGGTTGATTGGTGATTTACTTCATCGTAAAAAAGATGAAGAAGAAAAACAGCATTTAACATTAGCCCATGCGCTCATGCGGATTGATATGAGTTCAATTGTATTTTTTATCGGCATCTTATTAGCTGTTGCCACACTAGAGCACACACATATCCTTAACGCATTAGCTGCATGGCTAGATCAAACAATCGGCCGTCAAGACCTCATCGTCACGATTATCGGCATCGCTAGTGCCATCGTGGATAACGTACCTTTAGTTGCAGCATCGATGGGCATGTACGACCTATCTCAATACCCAACCGATAGTTTCTTATGGGAATTTATGACTTATTGTGCTGGTACTGGCGGATCAATTTTAATTATTGGTTCTGCTGCTGGCGTAGCTGCGATGGGCTTGGAAAAAATAGAGTTTATTTGGTATATCAAAAAGATAAGCTGGTTAGCTTTAATTAGCTATTTTGCAGGGATCGCAGTTTATATATTGCAATACAATCTAACGCACTAAGGATAGTTATAAGTTAAAAAACCACTTCAACCAGACTCTTGCTATAGGTAAAAAATAAGTTCAATATTGTCTACGCTGACCAAATGGAAAGCGACATCATTAGAAAAAATATTAAACATCTCAGGAGAAAAGAATGAAGAAAGTATTAGCTTTGTTAATTGCTGTATTTGCTTTAAGTGCTGTCCCTACTGTTTATGCTGATGAGCCTGCAGCGACTGACGTTGCAGCTGAAACTTTGCCTGAAGGCGTAGCTCCTTTGCCAGATGTAGTGCCTGCTGAGCAATAAGATTTAATAAATAAAAAAGCCACCTTCAAGGTGGCCTTTTATTTAATCAACTACGATCACATAGCGGTGATAATATGAATTTCAGATTTATTCATTCTTAAAAACACCATCATGGCAATTGAAGAACCAAAATTCGCCCTCCTTGAGAAAGACAAAGATTTTGAATTGCGCTTATACGCGCCCAAAATAATTGCCGAAGTCTTAGTCAATGGCACCCTACAGGAATCTTCCAGTAAAGGATTTCGCCTAATTGCTGATTTCATTTTTGGAAACAACACATCACAATCTGGCAAAAGTGAAAAAATCAGCATGACTGCGCCCGTATCCGTTGAGGCAAGAGCAGAGAAAATATCAATGACTGCACCTGTCGGAGTTCATCAAGCAAGTAACGGCTGGAAAGTCTATTTTGTAATGCCAAGCCAATATACTTTAGAAACCTTACCTAAGCCTAACAACCCGCTAGTTATCATTAAACGAATACCCGAGCAAAGGTTTGCAGTGATTCGATTTTCAGGCTTGGTCAATGAAGAAAAGATGCGCAAAAAATTATCCGAGCTAGAAAAATGGCTAGCTAGCGAAAAATTAAAATCTATTGGTCAACCTGAACTTGCTAGATACAACCCACCATGGACTTTGCCATTCTTAAGACGTAATGAAGTCATGGTGGAGATTGTTTAAGAGAATAAAAAAGCCCACATTTGTGGGCTTAATTAGTGGTGGCTGGGGGCGGAATCGAACCGCCGACACGCGGATTTTCAATCCGCTGCTCTACCAACTGAGCTACCCAGCCATCATTTCATGACGTTTGCACATCGCGAAAGACCGGCATT
>JACCDS011687257.1_pt1 | contig 10214 bp, 7 predicted proteins | sample 7446441 | NCBI WGS metagenome assembly JACCDS01 (sample SAMN15323445, study PRJNA562643) | freshwater metagenome | isolation source: river surface water | place: USA:Blue River Watershed | collected 2017-08-17 | reverse complement strand
GGAATTCCGCGATCGCATCGCGGCGGCGACAGCCTCCAGGCGGGCGCTGCGCATTCGCGGCAACGGTACCAAGGATTGGTACGGGCAATCGCTCGACGGCGAGGTACTGGACACGACTGCCTACAGCGGCATCGTGTCGTATGACCCGACCGAGCTCGTCATCACCGCGCGTGCCGGTACATCGCTGCGCGAGATCGGTGCGGCGCTCGCCGACAAAAAGCAGATGCTTGCGTTCGAGCCGCCGCGTTTCGACGGTCTGGCCACGATCGGCGGCATCGTCGCCAGCGGCCTGTCCGGTCCGCGCCGGCAGGCCGTCGGTTCGGTGCGCGATTTCGTTCTGGGCAGCGTCCTGATGGACGGCAAAGGCGAAGTGCTGCACTTCGGCGGACAGGTGATGAAGAACGTCGCCGGCTACGATGTATCGCGCCTCTTGGCCGGCTCGCTGGGCACGCTCGGTCTGATCCTTGAGGTGTCGCTGAAAGTGCTGCCACGGCCGTTCGCACAACATTCACTGCAGTTCGATATGGGCGAGCAAGAGGCACTGCACCAGCTCAATGTCTGGGGCGGCCAGCCGCTGCCGATCTCGGCCTCGTGCTGGTTCGATGGCAAGCTCAGCGTGCGTCTGTCGGGCGCGCAGGCCGCAGTCGATGCGGCGATCGCGAAAATGGGCGGCATCGCGCTGCCCGACGCGGACGCCTTCTGGGACAGCCTGCGCGAGCAGCAGCATGCGTTTTTTGCCGATACCTCGGCAGGGCTGTGGCGCGTGTCCGTGCCGACGGTGGCGGCACCCCTGCAACTCCCCGGCACGCAATTGATCGAATGGGGCGGTGCGCAGCGCTGGCTGAAGAGTTCGGCAGACGCCACTGCCATCCGCGCCGCGGCTACTGCAGCCGGCGGCCATGCCACGCTCTATCGCGGCGGCGACAAGGCAGTCGGCGTGTTCCATCCGCTGGCGCCGGCGGTGGCCCGTATCCACCGCAATCTTAAAAATGCCTTTGACCCGGCCGGCATCTTCAATCCGCGCCGCATGTATACCGACTTCTGACGATGCAAACCAATCTCGCCGACTTCATCAAGCACACGCCCGAGGGACAGGAGGCTGACGCCATCCTGCGCAAATGCGTGCACTGCGGCTTCTGCACGGCGACCTGCCCGACCTACCAGCTGCTCGGCGACGAGCTCGATGGTCCGCGTGGCCGTATCTACCTGATCAAGCAGGTTCTCGAGGGCAAGCCCGCAACGGAAAAGACTCAGCTGCACCTGGATCGCTGCCTGACCTGCCGCAACTGCGAGAGCACTTGCCCATCCGGTGTGACTTACGGCCGGCTGGTCGATATTGGCCGCGGCGTCGTCGAAAAGCAGGTTAAGCGCCCGTTCGCGCAGCAGCTGGTGCGCACGGTGCTCAAGGAAACGTTGCCGCGCAAGGCCTTATTCACGCCGGCGATGAAGCTGGGGCAGGTGGTGCGTCCGCTGCTGCCGCAAGCGCTGAAGAACAAAGTGCCCGAGGCGCGCGATGCAGGCCGTTGGCCTTCGCGCAGCCACGCGCGCAAGATGCTGCTGCTGGATGGCTGCGTGCAGCCGGCGATGTCGCCCAATATCAATTCGGCGACGGCGCGCGTGCTGGACAAGTTGGGCGTCGAGCTGGTGATCGCGCCGAAGGCTGGCTGCTGCGGCGCGATCCGGTATCACATGAACGATCAGGACGGCGGTCTGGACGACATGCGCCGCAATATCGATGCGTGGTGGCCGTATGTAGAGGCCGGTGCCGAGGCCATTGTGATGACGGCCTCCGGCTGCGGTGCGACCGTCAAGGAATATGGCCATCTGCTGGCGCACGATCCGGCCTATGCCCGCCGCGCGCAGCGCATTTCAGCGCTGACGAAAGATCTGTCCGAGATCATGCCGGCCTTCGAGAAGGAACTCGAGCATAAGCTCGCCGGCAAAATCGGCAAGCGTGTCGCCTACCATCCGCCATGCACTCTGCAGCATGGCCAGCCGATTCGCGGCAAAGTGGAGTCGGTATTGCGTGCCTGCGGTGTGGATGTGAAGCTCTGCGCCGACAGCCATCTGTGCTGCGGCTCGGCCGGCACCTATTCGGTGACGCAGCCTGAGCTCTCTTACCGCCTGCGAGACAACAAGCTGAAGAATTTGCAGGCGACTGATCCGGAAATGATCGTGTCAGCCAATATCGGCTGCCTGACCCATCTGCAGTCCGGCACCGATACGCCGGTGCGGCACTGGATCGAGCTGATCGATCAGGCGCTGTAAATTTGCGAACCGGGCCCCTTGCGGGGCCCGGTTCGCGTTGCCTTAGTTGGCCGCATCCACATCGCGTTGCGTGGGATTGCCAGTCCATACCTCGTCCGATACGTCAGACGACGTGCTGTCATCCGGAAATTCAACCGTAAAACTGTGGTCTGTCGAATGGTCATCGACGGTCCTGACTGCACTGACCTCGATGGAAGACAACTCGGATGAAGACACCTCGGTCGATGTACGATCTGGTGCGTCGGGCCGCGCTTGACCTTCTCGCATTCTGATCTGTCCGGGGATCAATGTCGCAACCGTTTGCGCAGACTTTTTCGATTGCACGTCTCTGGCGGTTAAGAATGCCTGTAGCCCGGCGCGAATGAGTCCGCAGATCCAGGGCCGGCTGGTAAAGCCGCCGGTCGGTGCGATCAGCGTGACCGAGGGAAGGAAATGCCCCAGAAACATCATCACCGGATCCGGACTTTTCCTCATGTGCGCCGTGAGGTAACTGGTCACGGTGGTTGGCGCAAGCGTGAGTATGCGACCGAGCACCTCGGACAAGGTATCCCATTTCGCATCACCCTGAAATTGCGCAGTGAACTCGTGCCTGGCCATACCTGCCACGCGGGCTTTCGCGCTTGCAGCCTGGCGCTCGCGCTCTATCCGCAGGCTTTCCTTGCGCAATGCACGTTCGGTCGGATCTTTGGGGTCGCTGCCGTACGTTTCGCGGTGTGCTTTGAGCGCCGCATCCAGATCATCACGAAGTGATTTTAGATATTCTTCCTGGGCAGCGAAGACTTCCCGTGTCGGCACGGCAGTCGCTTTCGCACCGGGCTGGGTGCTGCGTGCCAGCTGCTGGCCGACACTGTATTCGGCACCGCTGAGTGCGCCCATGACACCGTGCATTGCTGCCTCAATGCCTTTGATCGCGTCAGTCCCTGTTGAAAAATGCTGCGAAAACACGCCGCACAGGACGGCCTTCAGTGAGTAGTTGGCCGTATAGGCCCAGTACGCCGCCTCTTCGTCCCGATAGCGGTTGGCGCTGAGCTCTGAAAAGTCCTTCTCTTCGGCGAGCCGCTCGTCGATGGTCAACTTGTCTGAACGTGCCGGATCCTTCGAAGCGTACTTGCGTATATCGGCTTCGCCGGCCCAGCGGTCACCCCATTGTGCACCGGTCAGCTTCATGTAATTGTTAAACTCGGCCAGCGACGTGGCGTTCCAGGTTCGCGCCATGATGTTCTTGACGACCGGAGTCGCGACCATCACGTGAAAGCTTCCTGAAATGACGGGCGGCAAAATTACGCCAGCCCAGCCAGGCAAAAAGCGAGCGAGCGTATTCCCGATCAGGAAGGATGAAGAAAATCCTGCCGCGCCCGCAAGGGCGTCCCACCCATAGACTTTCGCAGGATTCTCCTGCACGCGATCCTGCAATTGCTTGAGCAAGGCATCGTGGGCCTTTTCCAGCGCACGAGTTTCGCTGCCTTTGTAGTTGTCAATGAACGCATTGCGTTCGCTGGCAATTTGCCTGGCTGGTTTATCAGCCTGCGAGGCCCCTTGACCGACAAGAGATTCCCATTGATCGATCAGGGTAACGATCTCTTTCGAGCACCGTAACCATTCATTCTCGAATTTTTGTAACTTTTTCAGCTTCGCCTGCAGTGTATGCGGAGGAGTATCGCCACTTTCGCGGTCGCGGACGATGGCATCGCCAAGACGCTTGTAATTTGTAAATGCATCGTCGCCACGCTTGGCGCATGCTTGCATCTCTCGCTCGAGAGCTTCGAGTTTCGCGGTATCGTTTGTATCGATATCAATGGCGATGATGTCCGCTCTTGACTGTTCTTCGGGCATCCGCAGCGAGAGGCTCTTGCTGAGTTCGTGCTGCTGGAGCAGATCGACTCTGTTACCGTTGGCTGCAGGTCGGGGCAGCGGATACCGGGTCGCAGCATGGTCCAATCGATGGGCCTGTACCGTGCGCACCATCGAGGTCAGATTGGCATCCTTGCTTGCGAGCCCGGTATCCTGGAATTCGCCGCTGATGGTCGTTGCGTATCGACCAACCAGATTATTGAGCACGGCGATCTGCTGCTTCAGTTCGCCAATGATCTCGGGGTCGCTTTCCTGGTCGCTCTCGCCGCTCTCGACGCTCGCGACGCCGTCAGGCATCGACGATTTTGCAGTTAACTGAGCCAGTGAACGTTCCAGTGCTGCGAGCTTCAGCTTTGCGGCTTCTAACCCATCCAGACCGAAAAGCAAGCCATTAGCGTCTTCGCTTTCGCTGGGAGTGGATACCGAGCTCGATTCGCTGATTGTCTCTTGATCGCTGGCCATCGTCGCTTGCGGTCCGTTGCCAAGCGTTTGGTACTGGTCTTGCATGGACTGCAGCTGAAGGTAGTTGGCCGTCGTCGAAGAGGACGGCGCTCGCCGCGACGACGGCGTCAGGCTGTTCAGATAATTGAAAAATCCCACATCGACCAGGCGCGTATTTTTTTGCGACAGCCGCTGGCTGATCTGCTGTCGCTGGTGGAGCTGGCCGTAATCATCGTCTGGCAGCGAGACTTCGGTCGAGGATTCAGAACTTTCCTGATAGATCCGTTGCAGGTCTGCCGTCGTTTGCCGGCGATCAGCCGGGTGGATGAGCGATGACGAGATGTTCGGAGTAGAAGGGAGGGAGCTGGGTAACTCGGCATAGTCGTGTTTCTGATTGCCGGGCGGGGCGGATGAAACCGGGCGAGCGCACATGGGACCTCCTAGGCGTTCTGGTGGGATCGGACGTCGAACGAGCGAGCAAGCATGTTGGGGGCCGGCTCACCGTTTCCCGGGTCCAGCAAATTTTCCCGCAGCGTGTTTGCATGATCGCTGTAACCTTGAAGGATGCGGCTCAGGTCTTCGCCCGTCATCAGTTCGGGGAAGAGCAGATGCTGCACGAATATCAGGGTATCGCTCTGAGAATCGAAACCATAAACACCAGAGGTTTTCGTTGCAGTCAGCAAATTCAGCGACAGCACACGGGCCATGATTTCTTCGCGCCCGGACACCGGCAATTTTCCAATGTCGATATAAGTGAGGATGCGGTCCGGCGCGAGTACCTCATCAAAAAACAAACCGATGCGCACGCCATCGATATCGATGACATGGGTATTACCCAGTGCTTCAGGATCTTCTCGGTGCAGCAAGATGCTGGCCGAGCGGCAGAGTGCCTTGAAATCGCTTTGGTCCATGGTGTCGCCTCCGTTATTGTGTCGTTATCGCTGACGCGCAACGGAGTGCCCGTGTTACCCGTGGCACCGCGCGCCGCGCCTGTGGGTAACCGGCAAAATTTGAATGTTCAACCCCGCCGCCGCACAGGAGGTGCGGCAGCGCTCAGGCGGCGAGTGCGTTCCGGATTGCCCGTTGCAGGCGCTCCGGACGTGTCCATGGGGCAAAGCGCCGTATGCTGGCGCGATCTCGGCTGACCAGGAATTTCGTGAAATTCCACTTGATCGATGTCGTGCCCAGTACACCGCGCGCGCTTTCCTTGAGCAGCACAAACAGCGGATGCGCCGCCGGGCCGTTGACATCCACTTTGGCAAACATGGGGAAGCTGACCTGGTATTGGGATTCGCAGAATGCAGCAACAGATTTGTCGTCGGCGGGCTCCTGCGCGCCAAACTGATTGCACGGGAAGCCAAGTACGGTCAGTCCGCGCTCATGATACTGGCGATACAAGGCATCGAGCCCGGCGTACTGAGGGGTGAATCCGCATTGGCTTGCTGTGTTTACGATGAGCAGCACCTGGTCGCGGTACGCATCGATCGTCGTCGGTGTGCCGTCGATAGTGATCAGCTGAATTTCCCGGAAAGGCGTGGTTGCGGCGTGGTCAATGAGGTTCATGGCAGCGATGCTAGCAGCGCTGTCCGATTCCCGCAGGGGAATGATCAATGAGCGATAATTCCGCCCCATGAGCATTTCAGACAACCTTCAGCGACTGAGGCAGACCATCGCCGCCACAGCGCAAGCCTGTGGCCGTGAGCCGTCTGCGGTGTCGCTTCTGGCGGTCTCGAAGACGTTCGGCCCGGATGCAGTGATTACGGCGGCCGATGCCGGTCAGCGGGCCTTCGGCGAAAACTATCTGCAGGAAGCGCTGGATAAGCAGCAGGCCGTCGCCGCACGACGGCCCGACCTGGATCTCGACTGGCATTTCATCGGTCCGATCCAGAGCAACAAGACGCGTCCGCTCGCTGAGCACTTCAACTGGGCGCATGCGGTCGACCGCGAGAAAATTGCGCGGCGCCTGTCGGAGCAGCGCCCCGCCGATCTGCCGCCGCTGAACATCTGCCTGCAGGTGAATGTCAGCGGCGAGGCAAGCAAGAGTGGCGTTGCGCCGGCCGATCTGCCGGCGCTGGCGCAGGCGGTGGCCGCACTTCCGCGGCTGAGATTGCGCGGCCTAATGGCGATTCCGGAGCCGGCACAGGATATCGAAGCGCAGCGCAAGCCGTTCGCGCAACTGCGCGCGCTGCAGCAGCAACTACGCGCCATCGGCATCGACACCGATACGCTGTCGATGGGCATGTCAGCCGATATGCCGGCTGCCATTGCCGAGGGCGCGACGATCGTTCGTATTGGGACTGCAATTTTTGGACAACGAGATTATGCAAAATGAACTGAAGATCGCCTTCATCGGCGGCGGCAATATGGCGCAGGCCCTGATCGGCGGTCTGGCGGGCACCCTCACTGCAGCAGCCAATATCCATGTCGTCGATGTCATGCCGCAGACGCTTGCGGCACTGGCGCAGCGTTTCGGCGTGACGACGGCGACGGTACCCGATGAAGCACTGGCCTCGGTCGATGTGATCGTGTTGGCCGTCAAGCCGCAGCAGATGCGCGAAGTCGTCGCGGCGGTCAAGCCCTACGTGCAGTCACAGCTGCTGTTGTCGATTGCGGCGGGCATTCGCGCAGCTGACTTGTCGCGCTGGCTCAATGGTCACCAGGCGATCGTGCGCACCATGCCGAATACGCCGGCGCTGGTCGGCAAGGGCATTACCGGCGCGGTGGCAATGGCCGGCGTGTCCGAAGCGCAGAGGCAGTCAGCGGACGCCATCCTGCGTGCCGTCGGCGAGACGGTGTGGATCGACGACGAGGCAAAGATCGACGCCGTGACGGCCTTGTCAGGCAGCGGCCCTGCTTATGTGTTCTATTTCATCGAGGCGATGCAGCAGGCCGCCGTTGAGCTGGGCCTGACTGCAGAGCAGGGTCGCCAACTCGCGCAGGCCACGTTCGCCGGTGCATCGGAGCTGGCGATCCGTTCCGACGAACCGGTATCGCTGCTGCGCGAGCGGGTCACCTCAAAGGGCGGCACTACCTATGCGGCGCTGCAGTCAATGGAAACCAGCGGTGTGAAGCCGGCGATCGTGAAGGCGCTGCATGCGGCGGCGGCGCGTGGCCGGGAGCTCGGCGACGAATTCGGCAAGGACTGAGTATGAGCTGATCGCGCGTCGAGTGAGCCGCCGACGTCAGGCCGCTGCTCGCCCCGGGAGCTTCGTTCCGACGCTCAGCCTTGTTGCGCCAGCTGCCCGAGGTCCCACAGCGGCAGGAAGATACCCAGCATGAGCAGCAGCACCAGGCCGCCCATCACGGCCAGCAGGATGGGCTCAATCGCGTCGCCCAGCCGGGCGACTTCGTATTGCAGCTCTTCCTGGTACATCTGCGCCACCTGTTCCATCATCTTTTCCATTTCGCCGGTCGCTTCGCCGACTGCGATCATCTGCAGCTCCATCGGCTGGAAGATGCCCGAGCCCTGCGCGATCTGCAGCATAGTCTCGCCGCGTGTGATTCCTTCGCGCATGCCATGAATGCGCTGCTCGAAGTAGGCGTTGTCGACCACTTTGGCCACCAGCGTAAACGCCTGGTCGATCGGCACGCCGCTCTTGCAGGCGATCGAGAACGACAGGCAAAAGCGTGCGATGCCCGCCTTGTTGAAAATGCTGCCGACCAGCGGCAGCTGCAGCTTGAAGCGATCCCAGCGCAGCCGGTACTTCGGCTGCCGCAGCAGCATCCGGCAGGCCTGTACGGCGGCCACCAGATCGATCACCACGACCCACCACCATCGCACTGCAAAGTCGGAAGTTGCCAACAGCAGACGCGTCAGCAGCGGCAGCTCGACCTTCATGCTCGCATAGACTTTGGCGAATACTGGGATAACAAAGATCGTCAGGATGCCGATCGCGATCGCGATCGCGCCGACCACGAAGGTCGGGTAGCGCAGCGCGCTCTTGATCTTCTGTCGCATGTCGCGCTCGAACTCGAGCTGCAGTGAGAGCCGTACGAAGATTTCGTCCAGCCGGCCGGCGCCCTCGCCGACGCGGATCATGCTGACGTAATAGTCATCGAAGAATCCCGGATGGTGAGCCATCGCAGCGGACAATTCCAGGCCCTGATCGAGGTCTTCGCGCAGCTTGCCCAGCAGCGCTGCGAGCTTGGGATTGCCAGACGACTTTTGCATACCCGACAGCGCCTGCATCAGCGGCAGACCGGCGCGCACCATCGTGCCGAGCTGCCGCGTGAACAGCAGCAGCTCGGTCGATGTCAGCGCGCCGCGGCCGCGCAGGCTGCCCAGCCATGATGTCGAGCGCTGATCGGGATCGTCCGCCGCAATCTTTACCGGCACCAGGCCCGCGCCCATCATCCACTGCGCGACCGCTTGTGGATTGGGCGATTCGATCCTTCCCCTCACCAGCTCGCCGCGCCGGTTACGCCCCTCGTATGCAAAATGCCGCATCAGTCGTCCTCCCGGCTGATGGTCTTCATTGCCTCGCTGACCGTGGTGCGGCCCGACAATACCAGCTGCAGCACGCGTTGCGTGATGGTCTTGCCAGCGATTTCCGCAGCCGCTGCACGCTCGAATGCTTGCAGGTCGCCGCCGCGCAGCGCGCGCGCCAGCGGCGGTGTAATGCTCAGAATCTCGTGCACGCCAGTGCGACCGTGATAGCCGATGCCATTGCAGCGCGAGCAGCCATGGCCCTGCCTGAGCCCGGCGTGTGGCGGCAGCGCGTCGCTGTCCAGCAGCTGAAGCAGCCAGTGCAACTCATCGTCGCCCGGAGAATACGGTTCGGCGCAATAGGTGCACAACAGCCTGATCAGCCGCTGCGACACGACTGCCAGCAGCGTCGAGGCGATGAGATATGGCGGGATGCCCATGTCGGCCAGTCGCAGTGGCGTGCTGACGGCATCGTTCGTGTGCAGTGTCGAGAGCACCAGGTGGCCCGTCATGGCGGCACGGCTGGCGATCTGTGCGGTCTCGTGGTCACGGATCTCGCCGATGAAAATCACGTCCGGATCCTGGCGCAGGAAGGAGCGCAGCACGCGCGCAAAATCCAGCCCGATCTTGTCGTTGGTCTGCACCTGCACCACGCCGGCCATCCGGTATTCCACCGGGTCTTCGCAGGTGAGGATCTTCACGTCCGGCTGGTTCAGCAGCTGCAGCGCGCCGTACAGCGTCGTGGTTTTGCCGCTGCCGGTCGGGCCAGTGACGAGCACGATGCCGTGCGGCGACCTGATCGCATGTTCAAATGCGCTGAACACCTCGGTGTCCATGCCGGTTGCGGTCAGTGCCACCAAACCTTGTTGCTGCATCAGGATACGCAGCACCACCGATTCGCCATACAGCGTGGGCAAGGTCGACATGCGCACGTCAAGCTTGTGCAGCCCGGAACGCACCGCAATACGGCCGTCCTGCGGCAAACGCTTCTCGGCGATATCGAGGCCGGCCATCAGCTTCAGTCGCACCACCAGCGGGGAAGCGATCTTCAGGTCGGCCTCAGCCTGCTTGTGCAACGCGCCGTCGATCCGGTAGCGCACGATCAGCCGCTTCTCTTGCGGCTCGATGTGGATGTCTGATGCGCGTACCTGTGCCGCATGATCGAAAATAGTCTGCAGCAGCTTGACCACCGGGGCGTCTGCATCGTCAATGACGATGCCCATCTGGT
>JACCDS010818929.1_pt1 | contig 10214 bp, 9 predicted proteins | sample 7446441 | NCBI WGS metagenome assembly JACCDS01 (sample SAMN15323445, study PRJNA562643) | freshwater metagenome | isolation source: river surface water | place: USA:Blue River Watershed | collected 2017-08-17 | reverse complement strand
TGCCTAATTCTCAGTCTGTCAATGATGTTCACGCCTTTTCCGGGAGAGCGCAAATGAATTTCATCATCTGGATCGTGATCGGCGGCATTTTGGGCTGGGTCGCCAGCATGATCATGCGAACCAATGCTCAGCAAGGGATGTTTCTGAATGTGGTGGTCGGCATCATCGGCGCACTACTGGGTGGCTGGCTGCTAGCGCCGCTGTTCGGGACCGGCACCATCAACCAGAATGACTTCAGCCTCGGCTCGCTGGTGGTTTCGCTGCTGGGCGCGGTCATATTGCTGGCCGCCGTGAACCTGTTCCGGCGCGGCACGCCCAGGTAGCGACGCCTGCTCATTCGGGGTCCGGCCGGGTCATCGACTCGGGCCGGACCCAGCGGTCGAAATCTTCAGCCCTGACGCCGGACTGGATGGCCGCATCGCGCAAGCTGCTGTGCTGCCGGTGCGCCAGTTTGGCGATGCCTGCTGCCGCATCGTAGCCCAGCTGGGGTACCAGCGCGGTCACCAGCATCAGTGAGCGTGCGAGGCTGTCCGCGATGCGCGCTTCATCGGCCGCCATCCCCTGCAGGCAGTGGGCGTCGAGGCTGCGCAAGCCGTCGGCCAGCAGCCTCAGGCTCTGCATGTGCACATGCGCTATGACTGGCTTGGCGACATTCAGCTCGAAGTTGCCTGAGGCCGCCGCGATCCCGAGCGTGACATCATTGCCCAGCACCTGGCAGCACAGCATCAGTATCGCTTCAGGCTGCGTGGGGTTGACCTTGCCGGGCATGATGGAGCTGCCCGGTTCATTCTCGGGCAGCATCAGTTCGCCGAGGCCAGCGCGCGGCCCCGATGACAGCCAGCGCAAGTCATTGGCGAGCTTGGTCAGTGCGCAAGCCAGTACCTTCAGTGCGCCGTGGGCGACGACCATCGCCTCATGCCCGGCCAGCGCGGCGAACTTGTTGGGCGCGCTGCTGAAAGCCAGCCCGCAACGCGTTGCCAGTTCGGCCGCGACACGCTGGCCGAACGCGGCATGCGTATTGAGCCCGGTGCCGACGGCGGTGCCGCCGATAGCCAGCTGCAGCAAGCCGGGTTGTGCTGAGCGTATGGCCTGCTCGGCCAGTTCAAGCTGGGCGACATACCCCGACAATTCCTGCCCCAGGGTCAGCGGCGTCGCATCCTGCAAATGGGTGCGGCCGAGCTTCACCAGCGACGCATAGCGCGTCGCCTTCGCCTCCAGCGTGCGGCGTACCTGCTGCAGCGCCGGCAACAACTCACGGTCGACGGCCTGCGCAGCGGCCACATGCATGGCGGTCGGGAACACATCATTCGATGACTGGCCAAGGTTTACGTCGTCGTTCGGATGCAGCAAGCGCTGCGCGCCGCGCCCGCCACCCATCAGCTCGGAGCCGCGGTTGGCCAGCACCTCATTCATGTTCATGTTGGTCTGGGTACCGGAGCCGGTCTGCCAGATGGCCAACGGGAATTCTTCCGGCCAGCGACCGGCAATCACTTCATCGGCTGCCTGCACGATAGGCTGAGCCTTGTCGGCGGGCAGGCGTCCGAGTACCTGGTTGACGATGGCGCACGCGCGCTTGACCTCAGCCAATGCCATCAGCAAGGCAACGGGCATGCGCTCGGTCGAGATCGCAAAGTGTTGCAGCGAGCGCTGGGTCTGCGCGCCCCACAGTCGATCGGCCGGCACTGCGATGTCGCCGAAAGGGTTACGCTCTGTCCTGTCCATGTTCGCCCCTTCACTGCAATTGCACGATAATGTGTAGCGCGCTGGGCACCGGCTTGCCATCGATTTTTCCCGGACGGAAACGCACATCGGCAAAGCGCAACGCCAGCATGTCTTCAAGGTAGCGCGGATAGCCGGGCGGATCAAACAGCAAGCGGTCCACACTGCCCTGCTGATTGATCAGCAGCATGCCTGTGGCGGTGGATATGCCAGCGACATCTGCGATGGCTGGCCGGTCTGCGGGTGCGACCGCCGATGCGGATAACTCAAGTACAGGATCAAGGTCTTGCAGCAAGATCGGCCGTTCACTCAATTCGGCTGCCGGCACATAGCCTGCAGTTGGCGTCATTGCTTCGGCGATCGTCTCGCCGATTGTCTCGCCGATTGTCTCGCCGATTGTCTCGCTGATCGGCGCGCTGAAGGAAGCATGGGTAGCCTCAGCAACGGGCTGCTCCATCGGGTGCTGCACGGTCTCCTTTGTGGCGGGCTGGTACAGGCGGACGGCCAGCAGCGATCCTGCATCGGACCTGCTGCCGCCCTGCCCCTGCCACCCTGCGCGCCTCCCCTGCAACACGCCCGCGAACGATAGCAGCGACACCAGCACAGCCAGCACCGCGCAGGCGAACTGCCGCTGCGTCAGTCCAGTTCGCGCCATGACACGCGTCGCAGGCTACTGCCCGTGGCGACCGGCGCGGAACCCGGCAAGGTAGTGATCTTGCCGGTTTCATCCGTCAGCAAGGCGGTGGTCCGACCATCGATCCAGACCGTCTTCACGCCGCTGATTAAGCCCTGCTGATCCAGCTTGCGCGCAATGACGGTGGCCCCGGCGACGGGCAGATGGGAGCCGGTATACACATCGAACTGATAAACCCAGGCTTGCGCATGGGGCTGGCAGGCGGCACTGTCTGGCACATTGGCAATCACGCGCAGGATGCCCAGTTGTTGCTCGGGGTCGAGGGTGACGCGTTCACCGGAGCCGGGCTCGGCATCCAGGTTCAGGTACCAGCCATCGTCCGTCGTCCAGTCGACGGCATTGGCGCTGACGCTGCGCTCATCGGCGCCCGACGGCAACAGCTGCTGCTTCACCATGCGTGCCGATCCCTGCAGCTGGCCAAGCCCCTGCGGACCAAGCTCGTCGCGGAAGGTATAGATCGACTGCACGGACTTGTCGGCGATGTCGCTGACGCCGAGCAGCCTGCCGGTGGCGACCGTGACTAGCGAGACCTGCCGATTGCCTACGCGCTTGAGCGTCAGCTCGGGACGGGTGGTGATCGGCTGCGCCCGCCCGCCATAGTCGAGCCGGGCCAGCAGGGTTGCCGTGCCTTGGGCAGCTTGCGTGCCCGCTGATGCACTGCCAGATGCGCCGCTCGATGGGCTGCTCGATGGGCTGCTTGATGGGCTGCTCGATGTGCTGCCCGATGGGCTGCCCGTGCTTCCGGCATCAATGTCGAAGCGCCACACATTGCCCAGCAAGTCGCCGCCGTACAGCCGCGCGGCCGTGTTGTCGAGGGTGCTGTCGATCCAGGCATTGATCTGGGCCAGTCCGGCCGGCACCGATGGACTGCCCGCCCCGGTATCGATGCGGGACAGCACACCGCCAGTCCACGCATCGAGCACGAACAGCATGCCATGCCCGTTGCCCGGGTTGACGTTCGCATATCCGGAAGCAAGCACGACAACCCAGCGCCCATCGCGACGCTTGGTGATCAGCGGGCGACCCATCGCCAGCCCGAGATTGGCTTCGCGCGTCACATCGAATTGCCACAGTAATTCAGGCCGGTCAGGCTGCGTGACGTCGAGCGCATAGAAGGCACGGCCGCCCGCGCCAAGGCCACCGACGAGGATGGTGCGCCAAGCCGTCGCCGCGCATCGGGCGGCAGGCGCCGCCGGGCAGACGTCACCCGCAACGGGCGTTCCGTCATGCAGGTAGCGGAAATCATTCGGCCAGTTGTGGTCGGCCAGCCGCCAAAGCTCGGGCAACACGGCCGACGGCAAGAAGGCCCAGCGTTCCTGTCCGCCCTGCGCATCGAATGCATGCAACATGCCGTCATTGGCTGGCAGGTAGAGCATGCGACGCCGGTCCGCTGCGACCACCTCGCGGAATTCGCCGTAATTGTCATCGGCATACCGAAACGGTGGTTGGCCCACATGCAGCGGCGAGGCATTCACTGCGGCACCCAGCAAGTGATCACGCTGCCGAAACAGGCGCAGTGCATGATTGGGCTGGTCTTCGTTGCCGCGCTGTCCGCGCAGGTAGTCCACCAGCCTTCGGCCGCCGGCTTGCGACTGGTCGGCCACGCTCATGGCGATGCATTGCGACAAGCGGCGCAGTCCACTGCCGGGGCACAGGCCATTGAACAGTGCCTGCTCGCCGCCATCCATCGCGCTCCAGCGAAACTCCTTCAAGCCGCTCGTACTGCTGGCCGACGGCATCAGCAGCATGCGCGCATCGCTGTCGTCGCCGACCATGCGGTCAAGCTGGTAGGACGCGGACCACACGGTCTGCAGCGACACGCGCCCATCAACCAGCGTGATGCGCTGCGCCTCGAGATCGCCATCCCAATACACCGTACGGTAGCCCGCCGCATACAGCAGGTCATCGCCGGGCACCGGCTGCTGGCTGCTGGTCGCGGCCGATGACGCTGCCCCCGAACTGGCACGTATCACGCTCATCGCCGAGCCCAGGGCCCGTGCCAATGCATCGGGACTGCGAGCGCTGAAATAGCGGCCACCGCCATTGACCGCCGCATGCCACAGGTCGTCGATGCGTTCGCCACCGGAAAAGAAGATCGGGTCCGGCCAGTCCAGCTTGCCATCGACGATGGCGCGGAAATCGCCATCGGCGGCGGTGTCGTAGTCGTCGCGATAACGCAGCGTTCCGTTGGCTCCCAACCCCAGTGTATAGGTGACCATGTGCTGGAAGCTGCCGGACAGCCGACCCGGCAATGCAGGCACATTGTTCTCGCACAGGTCAATGCCGGTGCCGCAGTTGCCGTACACGGGCTGCCTGAGATCAGTGTTCGCGTAATACGCGGCCACATCCGACAGCGTATTCATCCGCGGCCTTTGCCCCGTGGGCGGCGCAAACGATGACACGGTCATCGCCAGCGATCCGATCGCATCGATCACCGGGCGACTGCTGGTGTCGCCGGCCGACGCCGGCGCAATGATGGTGACGACATTCAGGACGGCAAATGCACGATAGCCACCAACATTGATGGCAGCGGCAAGCCAGCGCGCAAGCGCGGCAGCATCGACGGGCGCATCGGCTGCCACCGCATGCATGACCGCGACCGGTCTGCTGGTAATGACTGCACCATTGACGGTGATGCTGTAGACGCCACTGAAGCCCGGTACCGGCGCGTTATTGATGGTCGAAATCGTCAGTGTCGCGACGCGTGCCCGGCCGACGGGCGTGCCATCGAACATCGGGCGCGGCAACGCATGATCCGTGTCACCGACTTCGGTACTGCCGTCCAACGTGAGCGGTCCGTAGCTGGCGCTTTCGCCATCGTTGTTCCAGTAGCCATCGGTCGACAGCAGCGTGTAGTTTTGCTGACACGAATAGCGCACCGGATCCTTGTCATCTTTCAGCAGTTTGCCTGCATACAGCTGACCGGCCTTGGCCAGTGCGCCGCGCAAGGGTGTGCCGCTGACAGGGACGACAGCGTACAGCTTGCCGTAGAAGGATTGGCGCTGCGTAGCATCGAAGTCGCGCACCGGCAGGAAGCCGATGCGGCTGGCATCGACACCGGTCTCGCTGGTTGTTGAGTAGCCGACGCGCGTGCGGGCATCAAAGGACGCGAATGCGCGTCCGACGGCGGTTTTCATGGTCAGCATGCGCGTACGGTGGTAGCTGAACCAGTTGGTGAAGTTCTGCCGCTCGTCGCTGCCGTTCGGACCCGAGGCGGCACCGACGATCACCTTGCGCCAGCGCGAGGCGGCCGGGCTACCTGCCGCGAGGGACTTGTCCTTGCAGTGATCATGGACGCTGTTGTCGCCGAGATGATCGGACTGGTTGCCCGTGTAAAGGAAATAGTGGGCCGCGTCGGGCAGGTTGGGCCAGGCCGGGGAAGGCGTACAACTGCCGGCCTGTGACCAGCAGTCGGCGGTGTAGCGCACGGTGGTCGTCGATGCCGGCACCGCAGGGCTGCTGTCGGCACTGCGCCAGGGCATGAAGCCGGTGGCCAGATTGACGCGCAGCGAATCGGACTGGAAGCCATCGTACAGCGCGCTGCTGAAATCCTGTGCCGGATACGGCTGGCCGGCATGATCGACCGGCGCCGGATAGCTGATAGCGGGGTTGTAGTAGATCTTGTTGCAGGCACTGCTGCGATAGCCGACGGTATTTTCATAGCCGTTGATGACGACGTCATCGCCGAGGTAGCTCCATTGCATGCTCGATGAATCGTCGAGGATGAAATACAGGTTGGGCTTGACGACCTGAGAAGCAAGGAAGCGCAGCGGTGCGGTGGCGATGTCCGTGCCCGCAGCGCTGGCGGGCGCTTGCGCCTGCGCGGGCATGGCGATCGCCATGGCCAGTGCCAGAACCAGCAGCGGTCCGGCCAACCCGGCGGTTTGCAGGAGATGGCGCATGCGCTTCACAGGTGCACCAGCACTTGCGTGAACACCGTCGTGTTGCGCGGCCCGCGCACGCGCGTCGTCACGCGGTAGTAGACGCGCTCACCGGGCAGAATACGTAGCGCAGCGCCATAACCCAGTTGCCCGCGGTTGCCCCCGCCGCCTTGGGCCGGCTGGTAAGACAGGCAGCTGTTGCCGCCACCCTGGGTTGCGCCGGCCTGACGGCACATGCGATGGATCGCAAAGCGTATGCGGTTACCTGCGCCATCGAGCGCCAGCGCCGGAGCCGCCTTCAGGCAGCGCGCCACGCCGCGGCTCGCGCAGCCATCATCATCCCAGTCGATGCCAACCGTGGTCGCCGTGCCAGTCGCCGCCGCGCCGGTGACCAGCAAGCCATCGGGCACGCTGGCGTAATAGCCCAGCGTTGGCTGGTCGACCTGCAACGCTGTCACCGGGGCAGCCGACGCTTGCGCGGCCAGCCACGCAATGGCCGCCTCGGTGCCTGCGTCCGAACCCAGCACCGCCGATTCGCGGAATGCCGCATTGCCGGCCAAGAGCAGGTCCGTGCCCACCATGCGGGCCAGCGCCAGCGCCGCGACGCTCATGGCCACCATCAATGTGAGCGCGACCACCAGGCTGCCGCCAGCTTCCGGAATATTTGCGCGCTGTGCAGCGCTTGCACCAGCACGCCGCGCAGCTTTGTCTCGACGTGCGCTCATGCATCGCTCCACAGCGCATTGCGCAACGGGACTTCGGCCTCGATCACGCGATAGCGATAGCAACGGGCAGTGGCGGCGGTGCCGATGAACAGGGTGACCGGACCCAGCTGCCCGGTGACCGAATCACCTGCCCGCCAGACTGGCGCTGTCGTATCGCACGGCCCTTCCTTGCGCTGCGCACTGCGCAGCACGATGGCAATGCGCACGGCCAGCATGCGCTGCCAGTCGCCGGCATTGCCGACCGTGCCATTGCCATCGGCATCGACGAGATCGTCGCTCCACCAGGTCACGGCGGGCACCGGCTGTGTGCCGGGCCGTGCATCGAACCCATACTGCGCCTGCAGGTTCACGATGTCGCTGGCCACAGCGCTCGATGACCAGTGACCGCTGGCGATATCGAATTGCGACTGCTGCAGAGTGGCATCGGCGCCGATCGCATAACGCCACCGGTGCACCGATCCGAGGTTGACCAGCGCGCTACCCGCGCCATACCCGCCCGCAGGCAAGGCCAGGTTCGGCAATGCGGCCGGCTCGATGCGGTAGGCACCGATCGGTACGTGCTCGACCTGCAGCAGCAGGCAACGCGTCGTGCCGGCCTGCTGCAGCATCAGCCAATCGCCCGGAGCGACTCCGAAGGTACTGTCGACCGTGAGACTGGCGCTGCCCGGCGCAAAGGCCGCCACCAGGCGGGCGGCCGGCAAGGATTGCGGCTTGCCGCTGGATAGCAATTCGATGCTGTCCGACGCACCGGCCGCACCATTGACGATGATCAGCGGCTGCAGGGGCATCACCGGCCCCAGCGTGACGCCGGCAGCGCGCGTCAGGTCGCAGCGCAGCGCATCCGGCGGCCCCAGTCCATTGCCGGCCATGCGCAACTCGCGCACCAGCGACAGCATCGCCAGCGTGCCATCGATATTGGCAGCCGACATGCCGGAGACAGATTTGCGGCGCGCGTCGAACAGCACGCCGACCTTCAGCACGAGCGCCATCACGATCATGCCCACGGCCAGGCCCACCATCATTTCGGCCAGGCTGTTGCCGGCCCGGTGGCGGGCAACGATGTGGCGGGCAGCAAAGGAGCGTTCAACGAAGGGGCGTTCAACGAAGAGGCGGGCACCAATGCTGCGGCCTGCGCCTGCTGTCAGATGGCCATGGCGGGCTGTGTGTCCTGGCATGGCTATCTTCAATCGCTGATCATGGCCTGCACCTGCATCTGGTGCGCGCTGCGGTCGGACGGCGCTTTCCATTGCAGCGTGATCGCAACGCGGCGTTGCGCATCGATGCTGACGACCGGCTGCAGCGCGGCCGTATCGGTGCCGGGCAAACTGGCCTGTACCGTCGCCAGCCATGCCTGGTAATCGTTGGCGCTGGCATCGCCATAGCGCGCCTGCAGGGAAGCCAGGGAACGGTCGCCGCTCCACATCCGCGCCACCAGTGCCGATGCAAGCTGGCTGGCCTGGTTGCGGTAATGCGCGTTCGCGGATTCGGCCAGCACCGAAGACAGCAGCCGCAGCAGTGCCAGCATGCCGACCGAGAACAGCAGCAAGGCCAGCAGCGCATCGACCAGCGAACCGCCGCGCCGGTTTTTCGGCATGAGGCAGGACAGGATGCCCATCGGCACGTGATCCCGCATCAGTTGCATGATTGGGGTTCGCCGGTTGCGGCTATCGGGTCGCACAAGCGAATCATGCCGCTGGCGCTCAGTATCACCACCAGCCGCCGCACTGTCGTATCGGCTGCATGAAATACATCGATGCGGTTGACTTCGCTGCCACTGCCTGTCGCTGGCGCTGCGCCATAGGCATTGAAGGTCACGGAAGCCGGCATGCGCAGTCCGGCCGCCAGTGGCGTCGTCAATGCGGGGGCACCGGTGCTCGGGCTCGCTCCCCAGCGTGCCGGACGCGTCGCCGCATCCGCAGCGCGCAAGCTGCGCGGACAGCTGGCGGTGACTGTGACGCAGCCCAGCGTCCATACGCTGTGCCCTTGCGCATCACCCAGCGTCACCCGCATGTCCTGGTTGCGTGTGATGGCCTCGCTGCGCGCCAGCTGCAGCACCGCGACCAGGTCGCTTGCACTGTTGCGCACTTCGACCGCATGCATCCAGTGCGCCATGGACGGCACACCGAGCGCAAGGATGATGGCGCCGACCGAAATGGTGATCAGCATCTCGATCAGGCTCAGCGCTTCGCATCGACGATGTGGCTTCAGACTCAGCATGCCGCCCGCCTTTTTTCGATCCAGCAGTCGACCGGCGCCGTGCCCCAGTCCGGGGGCAAGGCGGTCGTACGCTGGGTACCGCGATGATCGAGCGTGTAGCCGAAGCTGGCCATCGAACCGTCGCCGCGTCCGGCGGCGGTCAGCAGGAAAGACTGTCCGTCAGCAGGCACCGTGCAATTGAACGTGAATTGTCCGGCCGGTGGCAGCGTGACGCCGCAGTTGCTGGCGGCAGTCGCATAGCTGCGATGGTCCTGGTAATGCTGTTCGAGCCGCATCCCGGTCAACAGCAGGCCACTTGTGGCTTCGGGTATGCGCGAACGCAGCACGTGGTCGCGATAGGACGGTACCGTGAACACGGCAATGATCGCGGCGATGGCCAGTGCGATCATCAATTCGATCAGGCTGAAAGCTTCAACAAAGCGCGTGCGCAAGCCAGCGCACCGCGGCAAGACGGCGATACAACTGGCGGCAAGAAAACCATACGGCATGGCTGACGATCACGCGTGTTCAGGCAATGCCGGAGCTTGCGCTTCGTACAGGAATTTGCAGGGATTGTTAGTGCTTACGCTAACAATTCATGCGGCTTGATTGATTACCGCAGAATTGTTCGGAGGGATTTGCTACCGGGAGCAGTAGCGCAGCCGCTGACGCGGTGCTGCGCCGAGATGATGAGGGATGTTGAGGGCTGTTGGGGGGCGAACTCAGGCGGCTTCGAGCTCTTCCTGCTCCATCACGCTGGCTTCGATCACGCGCAGGTCGTTGTCACGCGCGAAGTCGCGCAGGAACAGGTAGGCCAGCGGCTCGAGGTCGTGGATACGCGCATCGACCAGCACCGAACGCACGCCATCGACCAGGCCCGGCCGCACGTACGGCGAGTAGCGCAGGTGACGGTCGAAGCCGGGCTCGGCGTCGGGGTGGAACTGGCTCATGATGCCGCACAGGCGATCGGCCCAGTCGCTGGGACGGAACTGGCGACCG
>JACCDS010064084.1_pt1 | contig 10214 bp, 8 predicted proteins | sample 7446441 | NCBI WGS metagenome assembly JACCDS01 (sample SAMN15323445, study PRJNA562643) | freshwater metagenome | isolation source: river surface water | place: USA:Blue River Watershed | collected 2017-08-17 | reverse complement strand
GCTTTGCTCGCGCTCGTAAGCGCGCGCCAGGTGGCGTATGTAGTCGAGCGGATGGTAGTAACTGATGAACTGCAACGCGGCGGCGACAGATTCGATCAGGTCTTCTTGTTTGATGATGGTCATGACGTGCGGGCTAGTCTGGTTGGTTCAATGAAACGGCTCAGTGATCACCGGCGTCGGTATGCAAGGTCGCTGCCATGATGCGATCCGAATAAGCGATCGCCAGCGCGGATATCAGGAAGACACAGTGGATCACGCTCTGCGCGCCCAGGGTCTTGGTGTCGTGCGCGTTGGCGTTGATGAAGGTCTTCAGCAGGTGGATCGACGAGATGCCGATGATGGCGGTTGCCAGCTTCACCTTCAGCACCGATGCGTTCACATGCGACAGCCATTCGGGCTGGTCCGGGTGGCTCTCCAGGTGCATGCGCGACACAAAGGTCTCGTAGCCGCCGACAATGACCATGATCAGCAGGTTGGAAATCATGACCACGTCGATCAGTCCAAGCACCACCAGCATGATCGTGGTTTCGGTCAGCTTGGCCTCGGTCGGCACGATGCCGTTGACGCTGGTGGCCTTCATGATGTGCTCGAGCGACGCACTGTTACCCAGCAATGCGCCGATCAGGTCGACCAGCTCGACCCAGAAGTGATAGACGTAGATGCCCTGCGCAAGAATCAGCCCGAGGTACAGCGGCAGCTGCAACCAGCGGGTCATGAATATGAAATTGGCAAGCGCGGGGATTTTCTTGGAGGCCTGTTTTTGCTCGGGAGTCATCGAGAGTCTCGGTAAATCAAGGGTTTCTGCACGGGAATCGTGCAGCGCGACATTTTACACTCAGCGTCGTCCGTGACTGATCGGTATGCGTAGTAACGTGCCGGTATGTACCGTCATGTAAGGGTCGAGTAAGAGAGCCCGCTTATCTTTTACCCAAAATTACTATCACTATGGAGACTTCATGTCAGAAATCGAATCCCTGATGCACGAGCATCGTGTATTCCCCCCGTCCGACGATTTCGTCGCGAGCGCAGCGATTTCCGGCATGGACGCGTATGCGGCGCTGTGTGCGGAAGCCGAGAAGGACTACGAGGGTTTCTGGGGTCGACTGGCGGCCGAGCACCTCGAATGGAAGAAGCCGTTCACCCGTGTGCTCGACGAGTCGCAGGCGCCGTTCTACAAATGGTTCGATGACGGCGAGCTCAACGTCTCCTACAACTGCCTCGACCGCAACCTGGCGAACGGCAATGCCGACAAGACGGCAATCATCTTCGAGGCCGACGACGGCAGCGTTACCAAACTCAGTTACCGCGAGCTGCATGCGAAGGTCTGCCAGCTGGCCAACGGCCTGAAGTCGCTCGGCATCAAAAAGGGCGACCGCGTCATCATTTACATGCCGATGTCGGTCGAGGGCGTGGCCGCGATGCAGGCCTGCGCGCGCATCGGCGCGACGCACTCGGTGGTGTTCGGCGGTTTCTCCGCCAAGTCACTGCAGGAGCGCATCATTGATGCCGGCGCGGTCGCCGTCATCACCGCCGATGAGCAGGTACGCGGCGGCAAGCAACTGCCGCTCAAGGCCATCGTCGATGAGGCGCTGGCCATGGGCGGCTGCGAGGTGATCAGGAATGTCGTTGTCTATCGTCGCACCGGCGGCAACATCCAGTTCGTCGCAGGTCGCGACCTGTGGCTGCACGAGCTGATGGACACGCAGCCCGAGCAGTGCGAGCCGGAGTGGGTTAGCGCCGAGCATCCGCTGTTCATCCTGTACACGTCCGGCTCCACCGGCAAGCCCAAGGGCGTGCAGCATTCCTCCGGCGGCTACCTGCTGTGGACCATGCTGACGATGAAGCGGACTTTCGACATCAAGCCGTCCGACGTCTTCTGGTGCACCGCCGACATCGGCTGGGTGACCGGCCACAGCTACATCGCCTATGGCCCGCTGGCCGTGGGCGCGACGCAGATCGTGTTCGAGGGCGTGCCGACCTATCCGCATGCAGGCCGCTTCTGGGACATGATCCAGCGCCACAAGGCGACCATCTTCTATACTGCGCCGACCGCGATCCGCTCGCTGATCAAGGCGTCCGAAGCCGACATGAAAGTGCACCCGCAGCACTTCGACTTGCGTTCGCTGCGCCTGCTGGGTTCAGTCGGTGAGCCGATCAATCCGGAAGCATGGATGTGGTACTACCAGAACGTTGGCGACATGCGCTGCCCGATCGTCGACACCTTCTGGCAGACCGAGACCGGTGGCCACATGATCTCGCCGCTGCCGGGTGTCACGCCGATGGTGCCGGGCTCGTGCACGCTGCCGCTGCCGGGCATCATGACGGCGATCGTTGACGAGGCCGGCAACGACATGCCGAACGGTCATGGCGGCATCCTGGTCGTCAAGCGTCCGTGGCCGTCGATGATCCGCACCATCTGGAACGATCCCGAGCGCTTCAAGACCAGCTACTTCCCGGCTGAACTCGGCGGCACGCTGTATCTGGCCGGTGACGGTGCGATCCGCGACGCCAAGAACGGCTACTTCACCATCACCGGCCGCATCGATGACGTGCTGAATGTGTCGGGCCATCGGATGGGTACGATGGAAATCGAGTCTGCACTGGTGGCCAACCACCTGGTGGCCGAAGCCGCCGTGGTCGGCAAACCAGATCCGACGACGGGTGAATCGATCTGCGCCTTCGTGGTCCTGAAGGGGGCGCGCCCGAGCGGCGACGATGCGGTGCGTGTGGCGAAGGAATTGCGGGACTGGGTCGGCAAGGAGATCGGCCCGATCGCCAAGCCCAAAGAGATCCGCTTCGGCGACAATCTGCCAAAGACCCGTTCCGGCAAGATCATGCGCCGCCTGCTGCGCGTGCTCGCCAAGGGCGAGGAAATCACGCAAGATGTGTCCACGCTGGAAAACCCGGCGATCTTGGACCAGCTCAAGCAGGCGATCTGACGCGGCTGCGCCGCCCGGCCGGGGTGTTCGACAGCGAAAAGTTTTGTGGGGGAAGGTCGTAGGGTCCACTCCGATGGCCCTATAACCGGATTGCCGCTCCACCGTGAGGTGGAGCGGCTTTTTTTTTTGTGGATTCAGCGCAGAATGGCGCCCGGATGGTCACATCTGGGCCAGGTTTGCTATAATCTCGCGCTTCGTCCGGGGCTTTGTGTCCGGCACGGATTCCGGAGAGATGGATGAGTGGTTTAAGTCGCACGCCTGGAAAGCGTGTATAGGTTCATAGCCTATCGGGGGTTCGAATCCCCCTCTCTCCGCCAGCGAATACTCCAAAGAACTCCAGTAAGCTCTAACAAGCAAGCAGAGATCCCCGAAAAGCCCAGAAAACGCTGGGCTTTTTGTCTTTTAAGCTCCAGCAAGCTACACTGACATCCAGCTGCTGGTGCGGGTAAAACAACGGGTAATAATCGGTTTACCCTCGGCCAGTAGCATTTTTACCCTCATCCGGAGGTGTCATGCTGACCGATACCCGTGTAAAGACTGCCAAACCACAAGAGAAGCTATACAAGCTGACCGATGAGCGTGGTTTGCATCTCTCTGTGTACCCTAATGGTTCTAAGCTCTGGCAGATGCGCTATCGGTTCGACGGTAAGGAAAAGACTGCTTCACTAGGCAAGTACCCCGAGGTCAGCTTGGCACGGGCGCGGGAGAAGCGTGACGAGATGCGAAAGCAGGTGGCGAGCGATGTAGACCCGGTACAGGCGCAGCGCAGGGTAAAGGCCGAAAAGAAGCTGGCGCAGGAGCATTCTTTTGAAGCAGTGGCCCGCAGGTGGTTCGATAGCTGGAAAGCTGCACGCAGCGCACGACACGCAGACTACGTAATTCGCCGGTTGGAAGCAGATGTATTCCCAGCAATAGGCAAACGCCCCATCGCTGAAATTCAAGCGCCGGAACTGGTAGCGATGATGAAAGCAGTGGCGAAGCGCGGTGCGCTGGAGATTGCGAAGCGTTGTTATCAGATGACCGGGCAGGTATTTCGTTACGCGATCGCGCATGGGCTTGCGCAGCGTAATCCGGCCAGTGACGTGAAACCCGGTGATGTGTTGGCGTCTCGCCGCAAAGAAAACTACGCTCGGATTGACGCGAAAGAGCTGCCAGAGTTGCTGCGCAAAATCGAGGGGTATCAAGGCACTCCAGCTACCCGGATGGCGATCAAGCTTCTGGCGCTGACGTTTGTCCGGACTGGGGAGCTGATCGCAGCGCGTTGGGACGAATTTGATCTTCAGACTTGTCAGTGGCGAATACCTGCAGAGCGAATGAAGATGCGCACACCACATATCGTTCCGCTGTCATCGCAGACCGTGCAGGTGCTTCGGGTACTTCATGGTGTCACAGGACGCAGCACTTTATTGTTTCCCGGCGAGCGAGACCATGCCAAGCCCATCAGCAATAACACCATCTTGAAGGCTCTCGAGCGCATGGGGTACAAAGGTAGGATGACAGGGCACGGTTTTAGAGGTCTGGCGTCAACCATTTTGCATGAACATGGGTTCGATCATGCGCATATTGAACTACAGCTGGCACACCAGGAGCGGAATGCTGTTTCAGCAGCCTACAACCACGCTACATACCTGAAGCAACGTACCAAGATGATGCAGTGGTGGGCAGATCATCTTGACCAGCAACTGGCCAGTAACGTTCTGAAGCTTCGCGCAGGCTGATGCACTGAACGGACTCATGAAAAAGCCCCGGAAACTTTGCAAGGTACAGTACGGAAGTTTTAGACTCGTCAATAAAAAAACGGGCCGACTTGCTTCATCTTCGACGTGGTTAGTAGACCTGGCTGCCTGCGCAGTTAGTTTGGGCCATTCGACCGGGATAGCAAGCTTGCTACCACTCGCCCGGGCACAGCGTCTGCTGGTCAACAACACCTTGAAGTCCTTCAAGCGGCAAAAAGGAATCAAAGCTCGAAAAGTTGCGGCTACTTCCCATGGGGACCTCCGTGCTCTTGCGGAAGCAGCGATACCCGCAGTCGTGGTTTTCTATGGGGAGAAGATCGTGGCAACTAAGGCGATTTCGGCTGTGAACCGTAAGGGGTTCGTACACTGGTTGGTGCGTGAAATGCGGAACCCGAATAGTCAGCTTAACCGGCACCTCCTGTCCCTGCCTGATCTGGCCGGATTGGCCGAGACCCGGCGTGCCTACCGTTGGTGGCTGGACAGGTTAAAAATGCAGAGTAAATTGCACCGGAATCCCTGATCCCTACTATTTGCCCATGTTCAACCGGACCCTGAAGGAGGGCAATAAACATGGACAAATATGTCAATACAACGCGGGTTATCCGCATGCAGGAACTCACCGAAAAGGTGGCCTTGCAACCCAGCACCATTTATGCGTTGGTCCAGGCAGGCGATTTCCCTGCACCTTTCAAGATTACGCCTGGCGGGCGTGCGGCAGGTTGGCTTCTTGATCAGGTAGATAGTTGGCTGCGTTCCCGAGCAGGTGGAGGCACCAAAGCTAATTCTGCGACCACTGGCGCCGGGGAGAAGGTATGACTCCCCGCGAGATCGATCATGGACTCAAGCACCTCAAGTGGGGCGAGGGAAGTTGTCCACACTGCCACAGTGCATTCCAGGTAAATCAGGACGCTGTTCGGTTCTTCACACGCCACCATGGGGATGCCGTTCTTTTCATGCTGTGCCCAGCATGTGCGTCTATCTACGATCGTTGCACTCAACAGGAACGTTCGGATCTTCAGTACGCTTGTTTAGACAACATCAAGAACTGTACCGGTAGCCGCAAGCAGTTTGCTTGCACAACCGTTCTGACCGTAGCCATCAACCACGGGGACTATGCCGCAGCGCTGGAGAATGGCATCGGTTCCGTGGATCGATCGGCGTACGAACTTCTAATCCGGTCCGATGAAGCACTAATTTTTGCGAACGGCACGCTTGTTTACTGGGAGCGCCTTCCCGCAACTATTTCAAAACCGAACAGCCCGATAAGCGGCGGCGACCAAGACCTATATTAAAGGTGACACACCATGACTAGCCAATACAACGAAAGCATGAACAATCAAGCTAGTGCCAGCAGTATCGAGGCGCTACGGCTTCCCGCCAACTATGGCGCCAACTTCGGTGTAAAGAAGGTGCTGACGAAGGTGCCAGTTGATAAACCCAACAAGCAGCGTTTCTTCCGGGCGCATTCAGACCCGAATATGTCCTTCAACGTCTTTCTCCTGGAAGACAAAGAGAATCGGGATTACTACATCCTGCACCATGACGCAGCACAAGCAATTCCTGCACTGTTTCGTCCAACGACGTTGCGAGTTGCCATTGATCGACATAACAACGTGTTTCTGATTCCTGTGCCGCTTCCCGGTGAGGACGGCAAGCGTAACCCTTGGCATGATTCGCTTGCCGACGCTGTGGGCCTTGCAGAGAAGGCCTGGATCAGGATCGCCGCTAACATGCACGCAGGCGCATATGACGTCTATAAAGCTGAGGGCAATCTCCCTGAACCGGAATGGCCCGATGCCGGCATGGAGGAACTCATCGAGGTGGCATTTCGGGGGAAGGTAATCCAGGACATTGACCACCCGGTGATCCAGGCACTCCTCGGACGGTCCTGATGCGGCTTGCTGATTTCACCGATGGTGTCTACCTGCTGGACTTCGAGTTCCATCCGGCACGGCGGCATGAGGGTAACCGCCCAGTTCCTGTATGTCTCGCGGTTCGTCAGTGGCTAACTGGTAGGACCCGACGTTTCTGGTTCGATGAACTTCAGCGCATGCGGGAGGCGCCTTTTCCTGTTGGGGAGAAGGCGCTTTTCGTGGCCTTCTTTGCGTCAGCAGAACTCGACTGCTTTCATGCATTGGGATGGGCACCTCCGCAGAACGTGCTGGATCTGTATGTCGAGTTTCGCTGCCTCACCAATGGACAGCGGCCGGCAGGTGGATATGGACTGCTTGGTGCCTTGATGCATTACAGGTTACCGACTATTGCCAGCGACGAGAAGGATTCTATGCGGGAATTGATATTGTCCGGCGGTCCCTGGTCTGCTGAAGACCAACAGTCGATACTCGACTACTGCGAATCGGATGTCGTCGCGCTGGACGGTCTGTTAACAGCCATGTCGCCAAGCATCGATTTACCCCGAGGGCTGCTACGTGGACGTTATATGAAGGCGATCTCCTGTATGCAGATGAATGGCACGCCCATCGACACGCTGACGCTGCGTAGGCTGCAAGCCCATTGGCCCGAACTGCAAGACCGGCTCATTGCCGAAATCGATCAACACTACGGTGTTTACGAAGGACGGACTTTCAAGGCGGACCGCTGGGCTGAGTACCTGTCAAAAGAGGGTATTCCCTGGCCCAGGCTTGTTGATAGTAGCCGGCTCGATCTGAGCGACGACACCTTCCGGCAGATGGCCCGAGTCTACCCGCAAGTCGCAGCTATGCGGGAGCTACGCGCTTCATTGTCTGAGATGCGGTTGCTTAACCTATATGTTGGCGATGATGGGCGGAACCGCTGTCTGCTGTCTCCGTTCAGTTCAAAAACAGGACGCAATCAGCCTTCCAACACCAAGTTCATTTTCGGCCCTGCAGTCTGGTTGCGAAGCTTGATTCAGCCGCAGCCGGGATGGGGTCTGGCGTATGTGGACTGGTCCCAGCAGGAGTTCGGCATTGCTGCCGCATTGTCGGGCGACCCCGCCATGATGGAGGCCTACCGTACCGGCGATCCGTATCTTGCCTTTGCCATCCAGGCGAGAGCTGTACCACCGGGCGCCACCAAGGTATCCCATGAAGCCGAGCGCGAGCAATTTAAGGCGTGTGTTCTGGCAGTGCAGTACGGCATGGGGGCTGAGAGCCTGGCGCAGCGAATCAACCAGCCTGAAGCCCGAGCGCGACAATTACTGGAACTCCACCGCAGGACCTATCCGGTGTTCTGGCGATGGTCAGATGGCGTGGTCGTTGAGGCCGACCTCGGCGGGCGTCTATGGAGTGCGTTCGGATGGCAATTGCACACACCCGCAGAAATCAATGATCGCAGCTTGCGCAATTTCCCCATGCAAGCCAACGGTGCAGAAATGATGCGCATCGCGGCGATCTTGATGACCGAGGCCGGGATTCGTGTCTGTGCTCCAGTACATGACGCGTTTTTGATCGAGGCACCGCTGGATGAGCTGGACACCGTAGTCAACAAAGCCTCTGACTTGATGCGGGAAGCCAGCCGGATGGTGCTGGGCCGCTTTGAATTACGAAGCGACGCGAAGATTGTTCGCTACCCAGAGCGGTACAGCGATAAGCGAGGCGTCGCCATGTGGGAAGCCACGATGAAGCTGCTTGACGAGATCGAACCCCTGGCAGCGTGACGTACCACCCCTGGCACGCTGCCTGCCCCGTCTAGTCTTATATAAGAATCTATTTAATGACCCTATGATAGTCACCCACCAAACTTTACCAGTTCCCAAACAAAAGCGTCTTCGATACGATCAGACGGCAAAGCAGTATGTCGACCACGTACCAACTGAACCCTTCCTAAAGGGGCCGATACCTCTAGTGTGGCTGTCTATCGCCGCATCGTTACCTGGGAAAGCACTGCATGTAGCGCTAGCCATTCGCTGGCTGGTTGGTATGACAGCAGGCTCGGAAGTGCGCATCAGCAGAAAAGCCCTGGTTTATTTGTCGGTATCAGACGACGCCTATCGTGACGGCCTGGTTCGCTTAGAGGGGGCAGGGTTGATCAGCGTAAAGAGGCAGGCAGGGCGGCGGCCACTAGTGACCGTATTGTCAGCAAAAGGTCCGTAGGCGGAAGCTGAGAGAGCACGGGTTCAAGGGGTCTTGGGTTTAATTTTTCCGTCGTGTTCCTCGACCCTTGTGCCCTGTTGTAAAAGTTGTCCAGTAACGAAAGCGATCGCTTCTTGAAGGGTCTTGATTGGTTGATAGTGAATCGGCTTTCTGCCGCGAGTTCTCGGCGCATCTGTCAAACCTAGGACATGCATCATGTCTTCAACCTGTGCCAGCTCCGCCAGCTTATTGCTGCGTTCGGCACGCGCTTGTCGCGTTTCATTCCCGTGCTTCACTTTGCCGCGCGAGACGCGCAGCCTACCTTCCTCGCTCTTTGGCCCTGTCGATCTCGCTCCGTGAAACCGGCACACGTGTTTACCACGCTCGGCTGGGGCGGCGCATTGCCGCCGAGTCCTTTTTGATCGTGCTTGGCATCTAGGGCAGCGGATCTTACCGCCCGCCGTGTCGAGGAAAGCGATCATTTCAACTTCGGCAATGGTTGATTTCATAACGCGGTTCTGAACTGGCTGAGCCTAATGGCATTCGGAAGTTATTATTTCAATATTTTATTGGATGCCATTTTAATACCTAAATACCGCTTAGTCCCGTTTCTTGCTAAATATAAAAATCAGCATTAGTAGCGATGAAAATTCATTCTGCTCAAGGGAGAGAGGGTAAACTTCTACTATATTTTTGAACAAATATGCGGGCACGAAACATGTTCGTGTTAGCACCTGGAGCAATGGAAATGTCCAAAAGTCTGATAGTGATCGATCCACGCGTTGCCGGCTTTGAGCAATTACTAGCCGGCGTCGATCCGACTGACACCGAAGTGTTGGTGCTTGACCTATCTTTGGACGGTGTGCAGCAGATAGCTGACTACGTAAATCGTACGGGGGTTATATACAGCGCAGTGCATATCTTTTCCCATGGCTCCGAGGGTGCTTTGTATTTGGGGGCTACAACGCTCACACAATCTAATCTCGATATTTATAGTGTGCCGCTTCAGCAGATTGGTCGAAGCATCACGGACTCCGGCGACATTTTGCTCTATGGGTGCGATGTCGCGGCAGAACCAAACGGTCAGGAGTTTATTCAATCGTTGTCGAAGCTGACCGGCGCCGATGTGGCGGCAAGCAGCAACGTGACCGGAAGCGGAGGTGATTGGGTTTTAGAGTCGTTCACCGGGGCGATCGATACTCTAAGTGTTGTGGTCGAGGGGTTTGCGGGTTCTTTCCAGACATTTGATGGAACAGAAGGGTCCGACACCTTAACAGGCACAGGTCTTGGTGACATCATCAATGGTTACGGCGGCGATGATTTGATCAACGCAGAAGCTGGTCACGACTTGATACGAGGTGGCGCTGGCGACGACACGGTTGATGGAAATTTTGGTAACGACACGATTTATGGGGATGCGGGTAACGACAGCCTAATAGATAGCCAGGGATCGAATTATCTTGATGGCGGTGAAGGTAATGATGGTT
>JACCDS012448341.1_pt1 | contig 10216 bp, 9 predicted proteins | sample 7446441 | NCBI WGS metagenome assembly JACCDS01 (sample SAMN15323445, study PRJNA562643) | freshwater metagenome | isolation source: river surface water | place: USA:Blue River Watershed | collected 2017-08-17 | reverse complement strand
GCGATCGGCACCGATGACGGCGACAAGGTCATGGCCAAGCTGAAATCGACCAAGATCAACGACATCTTCGCCAAGAACGGCGTGGTTCGCCCGGATGGCCGCATGGTGCACGACATGACGCTGATGCAGGTGAAGTCGCCGTCCGAGTCGAAGTACCCGTGGGACTATTACAAGGTGATCCAGGTGATCCCGGGTGATCAGGCTTACATGACCAAAGCTGAAACCAAGTGCTCGCTCTGGAAATAAGCGTGTGCTGCCAGTGATGTCATCGGCGGATGGCCGCAGCTGACGCCATCAGCTAATACCACCGGCTGACATCGTCGACTGACACCACTGGCCGGGCAGGTACCCGGAAACGGCGCGGACATCCGCGCCGTTTTTATTTGGGCGGTATCATCGGCGCCGGTAGTTATTCAAGCTGTAGAAATTATAGAAATTATAGAAATTATAGAAATCATCGAAATCATCGAAATCATCGAAATCATCGAAATCATCGAAATCATCGAACTCATCGAAGTCATCGAAGTCATCAAAGTTATCAAAGCTGTAGAACCTAGATAACTTAGATAACTTGGATAATTTGGATAACTTATAGAACCCATTCAGTCCCAAGGAGTGTTTCCCGTGAAGACCTTGTCGTTCGCGCTCTGCCTGTTGCCATTGTCGGCATGGGCGGGTGCGCTGCCCGAGGGTATTGATGGCCTGCGCTGGCAGGCGCCGGTCGCACAGCTGGCCAATGCGCAAGTCGTGAGCGAATCGCCGTATTACCGCTGTTATCGCAGCGGTGACGGCAGTGGCATGCTGGGCGGTGCGCCGGTCAGCAACAAGCGTCTGTGCTTTGCGGGCGACCGCTTCTATTTCGTGCAGATGGAGTTCAGTGGTCAGCCGGCGTACGAGCAGTTGCTGACGTATGCGCGCGCGCAGTGGGGCGATGGCCGTGCTGCCGAGCGCTTCACCGAGACCACGCTGTGGGGCGAAAAAACCGACGATGTGTATGTCGAGCTCGAGTACAGCAAGATCGACCAGCGCGGCACACTGGCGCTGGTCTACCTGCCGGTGTATCGCGAGACGCAAGAAGCCAGCCGGCAGCAGCGCGCGCGCTCACGGCCCGGCGCGGGTTTCTGAGGACCGGGCGCTGGATCAGGCTGCCGTCTTGACCACGGCCGCGCTGTAGCGAGGATGTAGCGAGGGACGACGTAGCGCTACAGACGCACAGTTCAGCAGCTCAGGAAAACAGGGCGCGCAAAGCTGCTTCGTCTGGCGCATGCACGATGCCGCGCTCGGTGATCAAGGCCGTCACCAGCGCAGCGGGCGTGACATCAAACGAGGGGTTGCGGACGGTGACGCCAGCCGCAGCCCATTGTGCATCACGAAAGCCCGTGACCTCGTGGGCGGCACGTTCCTCGATGGGGATGTCACGGCCAGTGGCCACCGACAGGTCAATCGTCGACAGCGGGCAGGCCACGTAAAACGGAATCCGGTGCCGCGCTGCCAGCACCGCCACCATGTAGGTGCCGATCTTGTTGGCCACGTCGCCGTTGGCCGCCACGCGGTCGGTGCCGACGATCACGGCATCGATCTCACCCTGCGCCATCAGATGGCCGGCCATGTTGTCGGTGATGAGCGTCAGCGGTATGCCCTCCTGCACCATTTCCCACGCTGTCAGTCGTGCCCCTTGCAGGAACGGGCGGGTCTCGTCGGCAATGACGTGAATGCGCTTGCCGGAAGCAACGGCCGAGCGGATCACGCCGAGCGCCGTGCCATGGCCGGCCGTGGCCAGCGCGCCGGCATTGCAGTGCGTGAGCACGCGCGCGCCGTCAGCCAGCAGCGCGGCGCCATGCTCGCCCATCTGCCGGTTGATCTGCAGATCTTCCGCATGGATTGCACGGGCTTCGTCCAGCAGGCGCTGCGCCATCGTGATGCTATCCGTATCGGCTTGCGCCTGACGTTGCGCAGCATGCAGCCGCTGCATCCGCTGCAGGGCCCACGCCAGGTTGACCGCGGTGGGACGGCTTGCCGCCAGCACGCGAATGCCGGCATCCAGTGCGGCATCGAACTCGGCGCGCGGCAGCGCGCGCAGGCGCATGGCTTCCAGTGCCACGCCATAGGCCGCGGCCACGCCAATCGCTGGCGCGCCGCGCACGACCATCGTGCGGATGCCCTCGGCGACACCGGCTGCCGAGTCATACGACAGATATTCAAAGACGGCTGGCAGCCGGGTCTGGTCGATCATTTCCAGCCGGCCACCGTCGGGACCAGGCTGCCAGCGCAGGGTGACCACCGCGTCGCCAGTCGTTGCTGCCTGAGTCACGGCAGACGTGGGGACAGCGCTCATCTCAATGCCCTTCAAATGCACACAGGGTGAAGACCTTCAGTCCCATGTGCTCGAGTTTCGTGCGGCCGCCCAGGTCAGGCAGGTCGACCACGAACGCGCAATCGGTGACCACGCCGCCCAGTTCGCGCACCAGCGTCACCGTGGCTTGCGCGGTACCGCCGGTGGCCAGCAGGTCATCGATGACGAGCACCTTCTCGCCCGGCACGATCGCATCGTCATGCATTTCGATACGGTCGTGACCATACTCGAGCGCGTACTCATGGCCCGTGGCTTTGCCGGGCAGCTTGCCTTGTTTGCGTGCCGGCACGAAACCGACGCCGAGCGCATAGGCCAGCGGCGCGCCGAAGATGAAGCCGCGCGCCTCGGTGCCGACCACCTTGTCGATCGGCTGGCCACGGTATCGCTCGACCAGTGCATCGATGGTCGCCTTGAAGCCGGGGCCATCCTTGATCAGGGTGGTGACGTCGCGGAACAGAATGCCGGGTTTGGGGTAATCGCGAATGGTGCGGATCAGTGACTGAATGTTCATGGCTTGATGGTGGTCTGGGCATTCCTGCCGTAGGTTTTGAATTTTTCGATGACCAGTTGCATTTCTTCGGGCGATAACACGGCCGGCATGCCGACCTGTCGCGCCAACAGATATTGCTGGCATAAGGATTCGACTTCGATAGCGATCGCCATCGCTCCGTCGAGGTCGCGCCCGAGGGTGATCATGCCGTGGTTCGCCAGCAGGCAGGCCTTGCGACCGTCGAGGGCGGCGACCGCGTGGCGCGACAGTTCGTCTGTGCCAAACAAGGCGTATGGCGCGCAGCGGATCGAATCGCCGCCGGCCACCGCAATCATGTAATGAAACGCCGGCAGATCTTCGCGCAGGCAGGCGATGGCAGTCGCATAGGGCGCATGGGTATGCACCACGGCGCCGATATCCGGACGCACCTGCAGGATGTCACGATGGAAGTGCCACTCGCTCGATGGCTTGCCGATGCCGATGACCTTGCCGTCATAGCCAACGGCGACGATGCGGCTGGGTGTGATCTCATCGACCGGCACGCCGCTGGGGGTGATGAGGAAATGATCGTTCTCGCGGCAGCTAACGTTGCCCGAGGTGCCCCGGTTCAGTCCGCTCAGTTCCAGCTTCTTGCAGGCAGCGACGATCTGCTCGCGAACCAGCACACTCATGCCAGTACCCTTCCTGCCACCGCCGAGAGCTTGGCGATCATGGCCGGGTCGCGCGCGTCGGGCGCGGTGATCAGCGCGTGCTGCAGCGCGCTGCGGCACGCGCACCCGGCGGCATGCGCATCGGCCTTCAGGTGAGGCACCACGGCGCGCACCAGTTCGCGTCCCTTGTTGGCATTGGCCACCAGTACCGCAATGATCTGGTCGACCGTCACATGCGCATGGTCAGGATGCCAGCAGTCGAAGTCGGTGACCATCGCGACGCTGGCGTAGCAGATCTCGGCTTCGCGTGCGAGCTTGGCTTCGGGCATATTGGTCATGCCGATCACGTCACAGCCCCATTGCCGGTAGAGATTGGATTCCGCGAGGCTGGAGAACTGCGGTCCTTCCATCGCCAGATAGGTGCCACCGCGCACGGCAGCCATGCCGGCCGACGCCGCGGCTTGTTCGAGCCAGTCGCCCAGCCGCGAACAGACTGGGTGCGCCATCGACACATGTGCGACAAGACCTTTACCGAAGAACGATTTTTCTCGCGCGAAGGTACGGTCAATGAACTGGTCGACGATGACGAAGGTGCCGGGCGCGAGGCTTTCTTTCAGCGAGCCGACCGCCGACAGCGACAGCAGGTCGGTCACGCCGAGCCGCTTGAGTGCATCGATGTTGGCGCGGTAATTCACCTCCGACGGTGGAATCTTGTGGCCGCGTCCGTGTCGCGGCAGGAAAGCCATCGGTTGACCCGCGAGCGTGCCGGTCAGGATGGCATCGGAGGGCTCGCCAAACGGTGATTCAACGTGTACCCATTGGCGGTCTTCGAGGCCATCGATGTCGTAAATGCCGCTGCCGCCGATCACGCCGACGAGCTGGCGCGCTGAGTTGCCTTGCATGGAATTTCCCGGGACTGAGGTGATCGAGCGTTGACTGTACCAAAGATCGACATGCCGTTTGAACACACGTGTAAAAGCGCGCGTCTGCGATGAAGGAAGGTAGCTCGGGTCAGGTCGGGCATTGACGAAACATCGCCGCTGCCTCTCTGGTCAGGTCGACCGCGATGCGGTACCGCCCGGGTAATCGCACGCAATTGGGCAATCATGGTCCGGCGCGGCTGCATTGCGTGTCGTCACGAGACAGGCGTGATGCTGCAAGCGATGCCCGCGCCTGCGATGGTCGCTTTACATGAGAATGATTCTCATTTAAATTAAGGCGTATCGATATTTCCCCCAACGACCATGTGCGATCGCCACGACTTCCCGAACACACCCGCCGTTCCCGGCGCCCGGCTGCCCATCCCATCGACGGTGATGGCGGCCATCAGTCGCACCCGCCGTCGACGCCTGTGGGACCTGGCCGAGCGCTTGCATTGCCCGGTGATTGGCGTTTGCCTGTCGGTCGACATGATTCGCCGGCTGGTGGCCCGCGTTCACCCAACACCGGCACCGCTGGATGATTACGACTGCCATGCTGTCTGTGTGTCGGCAGCGTCGCGTCGCGGTCCGCTGTCCGAGCAACTGCAGGACGCGCTGGAGCGACGGCATCAGCTGGCGATTGCGCAATGCCGCGCGATTCGCGATCGCGAGGCGCTGGCCGCCCGCTGGCAAGCCGCGAAAGCCAGCGGCGACATCGCGTCGGCGCTTTGGGCAGTGCTGACGCATCCCTTGCTGGATGCCGATCTGGAAGAAAGCATCAGCCGAGACGTGCACATGATCCAGCATCAGGCTGGCGCAGCCGAGCGCGTCGACCGGCGTGCGTATGAGGCGCTCGGCCGCGAACATGCAGCACTGCTGCGTGAGTATGGCAAGGTGCAGAAACGCATGACCTTGTTTGCAGAAGAAAAGTCGGCGCAGCTGGCGCAGCTCGGCGAGCAGCTTGCGCGAGCCCGGGGTGAGGCGGCGCATCATGCTGACTGCGTGCGCCAGCATGATGCCGAGCTCGCTGGCTTGCGCGATGCCTCAGCAAGGATCGGCGAGCTGGAATCCACGATCCTTCGGCTGCAGTCGCGGCTGGCGGAACGCGATGCAGCCAACCGGCAGTTGCAGGCCGCGCTGTCGCAGGCACGCAGCGATGCGGAAGCATGGCGCGCATCGATCAGAACATCGTCCCCATCCGAAGCTCAGTCAGCCGCCCCCGTCCGCGATGAATCGCCGCGCACCATCCTGTGCGTTGGCGGCAGGCAGGGCAATGTCACGGTGTACCGTGAAGTGGTCGAGCAAACCGGTGCGTCCTTCCTTTACCACGACGGCGGCGTCGAGCAGGGCAGCCAGATGCTCGAGGCCGGGCTGTCAGCCGCTGATGTCGTGATCTGCCAGACCGGCTGCATCAGCCACGATGCGTACTGGCGAGTAAAGGATCACTGCAAGCGCCATGGCAAGCAGTGCCTGTACGTAGAGAATCCGAGCCAGAGCGCCATCCGGCGTGAACTGGTTGCCTTCGTCAAAGCCCCGGCATCCCGCAAGCAGTCGGCTTGAGGCCCGAGCGAGGGCGGCTGATGGCCGGATCGGGGGCCAGATCGGGGGCCGGTTGGGGTCGCCAGGGCCGCCGTAGCAGGCGGCCTCAAGCAGACGGCCTCAATCAATTAAATATAACAATCAAAAAATCATATTTAATAGAATTTGATTAAACCACTTTCCTGACCGAACCCTGACAAGTAATATTAATGCGAATTGTTCTCATTAGTATTTCAAAAGGTTTGGAAAGGAAGTAATGAAACACCTCTCATGCCGCGCTGATCAGGCCGGACTCAAGCTCACGCCAATGGCGATTGCCGTTCTGCTCTGCGTCGGCGTGCATCCTTTGCTGCAGGCGCAGGAGACTGATGCCGTTGCCGTTGCGGCCACAGCCACTGCCACAGCGGCCGACGTCACCCCTATGGCCGCCACCTCTGCAGGCGCTACAGCCAACCTGGCCACGGATGCGGCGGCGAGTACCGACGGAATCGCCATTGCTGATGCCACTGCCGCTGTCGGTGCCACTGCGGGTGCCACAACCAGCCTTGCTGCCGATGCGACCGCCGCTGCGGACGCTTCCACCGAGCGCGTGTTGCCGCGCGTGGACGTGATCGGCAATGCGACTGCGCTCAGCGAGGCAGTCGGCTCCGCCACCGTGATCGACGGCCAGACGCTCGAAGAGAGCCGCGTGTTCAACGTCAACGAAGCGCTGCGCAAGGTGCCGGGCGTGAACGTGCGGGAAGAAGAAGGCGTGGGCCTGCGCCCCAACATCGGCATTCGCGGCCTGAACCCGACCCGCTCGACCAAGACGCTGCTGCTTGAGGATGGTCTGCCGCTGTCGTTTGCGCCGTATGGCGACAACGCCAGCTACTACCACCCACCGATCGACCGCTATGATTCGATCGAAGTCAGCAAGGGCAGTCAGGTGATCCGCTTCGGCCCGCAAACGGCCGGTGGCGTGATCAACTACCTCACACCCGAGCCGCAGAAACAATTCGGCGGCACCGTCGGTTTTGCGATGGGCACGCGCGGCTATGTGAATGGTCACGTGATGTTGACTGGCAATGGCATCATTGCCGACATCTATCACAAGGAATCCGATGGCGCGCGCGACAACATGCACAGCCGGCTCGATGACGTGAACTTCAAATGGGCCGGGCAGCTGAATGACGACCATCGTCTGGTGCTGCGCGCCACGCACTTCCGCGAAGATTCGCAGCTGACCTACTCTGGCCTGACGCAGGCCGAATACGACAAGCTCGGGCCGCGCTACAACCCGTTCAAGAATGATTTCTTCGAAGCCAGCCGCACCGGCCTGTCAGCCACGCATGAATGGCGACTGAACGCCGACGCCAAGGTGCTCACCAGCGTCTATGGCGCCTACTTTGATCGCGACTGGTGGCGCCAGTCATCAGACACGGGCAGCAGCGGCCTGAACTGTCAGCCCGGCATCCGCGATGCCGGCAACCCGCTGACCAACGCCGACCTGACCGGCTGTCGCGTTCAGGGCCGGCTGCGCCAGTACACCACGACCGGCATTGACTCGCGCATCCAGATGCGCCACCAAACCTTCGGCATGGCCGGCGAATTCGAGGCTGGCGTGAAGTATCAGCATGAAGTGCAGGATCGCCGCCAAGAAAATTACACCAGCTATATCAATTATCGAACCGATACCGGTATGACGCTGGCCGAGAATCAGCAGCGCCGCACCAACGCCACCTCGGCTTTCGTCGCCAACCGCTTCATCGTTAACGAGCGTTTCGCCATCACGCCGATTGTGCGCGTCGAGCACATCCAGCATGAGCGGATCAACTTCCTTAACGATGCGCGTGGCACCACGGCCTTCACGGAATTTGTGCCGGGCGTGGGCGCGACCTACCAGCTGAGCCCGCAGACGCAGCTGTATGGCGGCGTGCACAAAGGCTTCAGCCCGCCGCGCGTCGAGGACGCGATCAACTCCAACGGTGCCTCGATCGATCTCAGTGCCGAGCGCAGCGTGAACGCCGAGCTTGGCGTGCGCACCTCGCCGATGAAGGATGTCGCGCTCGACATCGCGGTCTTCCGTAATGACTTCAGCAACCTCGTGCAGGTGGGCAGCATTGCGGGTGGCAGCACCGCCTATCAGGAAGGCAAGGCGCTGTTTCAGGGCGTCGAAGTGGCGGGGCAGTTTGACCGACTGACGCAGGCGGTGGAGGGCAATCTGTTCGCACGCGTGTCGTGGACCTGGCTGCCGACGGCTGAGCAGAAGTCATCGTTTAACAGCAGCGCGGGCACCGGTACCGTCGGCAACCGTCTGCCGTATGCGCCGGAAAGCCTGCTGAACTTCACGCTGGGTTATCGCGCGCCGACCAACTGGAATGCACGCGTCGAATATGTGTACGTCGGCCGTCAGTTCAGCGACTTTGACAACACCGTCACACCCGGCGCGAACAGTAATGGTCAGGAGGGTCTGATCGCCAGTTATGGCATCTGGAACGTGGTGGGCAATTACACGATCGGCAAGGCAACGCTGTTTGTGGCGGCAAAGAATCTGACCGACGAAACCTACATCGTCGACCGCACGCGCGGTATTCAGGTCGGCATGCCGCGCACTTTCCAGGCGGGCATCAAGTACGCGTTCTGATCGCTGAGCGGAGGCCGGTCAACGCCGGCCTTCGTGGATATGTCGAGCGCCGCGATCCGATGTGATTCGATGTGATCCGCCGTGATCATGACTGCCATTGACGGCGCTGTGCCGGGCAGTGCGCTGCTCGCCACTGCCGAGCCGGCGCACCCATGAAAAAAGCACTTGGGCATCGCTGCGCCAAGTGCTTTTTAAATTTTGGGGTGGCCGATGGGACTCGAACCCACGACGACCAGAATCACAATCTGGGACTCTACCAACTGAGCTACGGCCACCACTGAAACAAGCCTGCCATTATACAAAAATTTCCAGGCTTCGCCAGCATTTAATTCGATGCGACGGCGGCCGCGACTTCTTCGACCGGTGGATCCAGTGTCAACAGTCGCCGGAAAGCGTCCGCCAGCGCACTGCGGCTGCCCGATGTATAGGCCGACAGCGCGCCACGCGTGCCGGACGCACGCAACACACCGTGCTGCTCCAGCAGCCGTTGCAACTGCCGCGCCACCGCCGCGCCGGTATCGACGATCCGGACTCCCGGGCCTGCGGCCTCGCGCACCAGCGGCTCCACGAATGGATAGTGCGTGCAGCCCAAGACCAGCGTGTCGGCGCCTTGCGCAACCAGCGGCGCCACATAGCGCGTGACCAGCCTGGTGGTGTCGCGCGAGCGGATTTCGCCTTTTTCGATCTGTGTTGCGAGGCCATGGCAGGGCTGCAGCAGAAAATCTACCCGGGTAGCGTCGGCCACCTGCTGCTGCAGTTTGAGAAACTTGTCACTGGACAGCGTGCCTGCCGTGGCCAGTACGCCGACCCTGCCGCTCTGCGTGAGTGCTGCGGCCGGCTTCAGGCCGGGCTCGACGCCTACCACGATGAGTTGCGGATAACGTTCACGCAGCGCCGCTATGGCCGCCGCAGTGGCCGTGTTGCAGGCCACGACCAGCGCCTTGACATGAAACCTCAGCAGGAAGGCTGCGATCGCCAGGGCGCGCTGCACGATCACCGACTCGGGCTTGTCCCCGTAGGGCGCAAAGCCCGCGTCGGCGAAATAGACCAGCTCTTCGCGAGGCAGCAGCGCGCGAACGTGCCGCAACACGGACAGGCCGCCAATGCCCGAATCGAAAATGCCGATCGGGGCGTCGGCACTCAAATGCAACTCGTCAGGCAACGCTGACCGGAATGCCACTGAGCTTGCCCGTGGCAATCCGCTCCTGCCATTCTTTCGGTCCGGTGTTGTGCACCGAGGTGCCGCTCGAATCCACGGCCACCGTCACCGGCATGTCCTTCACGTCGAACTCGTAAATGGCTTCCATGCCGAGGTCTTCAAAGCCGACCACCTTGGCGCCCTTGATCGCCTTCGACACCAGATAGGCGGCACCGCCAACAGCCATCAGGTAAGCCGACTTGTGCTTCTGGATCGATTCGATCGCCACCGGGCCGCGCTCGGCCTTGCCGACCATCGCGATCAGGCCGGTCTGCTCGAGCATCATGTCGGTGAACTTGTCCATCCGCGTTGCGGTCGTCGGGCCGGCCGGGCCGACCACTTCGTCGCGCACCGGATCCACCGGGCCGACGTAATAGATCACGCGGTTCTTGAAGTCGACCGGCAGCGGCTCGCCTTTGGCCAGCATGTCCTGGATGCGCTTG
>JACCDS010915076.1_pt1 | contig 10216 bp, 8 predicted proteins | sample 7446441 | NCBI WGS metagenome assembly JACCDS01 (sample SAMN15323445, study PRJNA562643) | freshwater metagenome | isolation source: river surface water | place: USA:Blue River Watershed | collected 2017-08-17 | reverse complement strand
GCAAAAATGCACCACCAATCAATAAATCCCGCTTCGCCTCGGCCTGAATCCGATCCGCTTCTACCTTTACTGCGGCGGCGCGCGGTTCAAGCCGCGCGATCAAACGACCCATCGCCTCAATAGCGGGGGTGTCATTGATTTTGACAATGGCATCAATCTCTACGGTCGATCTTGCCTGCTCGACCATTTCGAACACAAGAGCGGCCTTCTCGTCATAGCTGGTAACAACGTCGCGAATGACGGCCAAATCATCCTGGTCTTCTCTTGTCTTGAGCAAGGCGCCTAAGTGCGCCAGTTCATTCTTTAGATCGAACAGGTTCCCGTCAATGACATCTCTGTAACGATCCAAATCGCCGCGCAGCACCAGGTTGTTGAAGTTATGGATCAATCCGCCATAACCCATACTGCGATTGAAACTCGCCAACGTTTCGCTGATGCGCGTCGCTTCCTCGCTGTGCGCGACCCAAACCTTCTGAAACGAATTAAATCGATATATTGTCAGTGCGATGAAGGCCACCAGGACTGACGCCACCACGAGACTGCCGAGACCAAACAGGCGAGGCAAGTTTTTATCGACATTTTGACCAATACTTGATGTTTCATTTGAACCCGCTGCCATCGCACTCACTCCTAAGAATTAGGACTTACGCAAAATAGTCCCAGCAAGGCGCGCTGCCGCAGGCAGTACGCCTGTACGGCAAGGCAGCGCAACGCCGCTGGGGCGGTTTTGCGTAAGTCCTAAGAATTTCTCCCTGTAGCGCCATGGTAGCCGTGAAGTTCATGGAATTCAATTAGATCCTTCCAATATGCGGGAATTTGAAGTAACCTGCAGGAGTCACCAATCCAAGAGGTATGAAATGAGTAGCAAATACAACATTGGTTCGAAGTTCGCGGCAGCGCTGTTAGGCAGCCTCGCCTTTGCCTCACTGTTTGGCATGACCCAGGCTGTAGCAAAGGATCTGGTTGCATTCAATGGTGTAACCGCGCAAGGTGGTCCGACGGCCCAAATGTTCCCCATATTCATTGCACAAAAAATGGGCTTTTACGCAGATGAAGGTCTTGCGGTGAAGCTCAAATATTCCAAAGGCTCGTCGGATGCGGCGCGCCAGCTTGCAGCGGGTAAAGTTGAATGGGGCATTTTCTCGTCGGCCGCAGCGATGCAAACCGTCCAGCGCGGTTCCCCGCTCAAGGCCATCATGCAGGTCTACTACCCTGACACCTTCGATATTGTCGTGCCGAAAACCAGTAAGGTGCAGACGATGGCGGACATGAAGGGCCTGACCATCGGCATTTCCGACCTCGCCAGCGGCGAGGTGCCGATGACGATGGCATCCATCGTTGCGACAGGCCTGAAAGTAGGCTCCGACGTCAAATTGGTGCTGGCCGGCGATGGTGATCCGTTGACTGTGCGCGCCTTTAACGAGGGCCGCATACAGGCCTATGCCGGTGCCAAGCGCGATCTTCTGCTCCTGCCTGCTCAGGGCATTCCGGTTCGCTCGATTACACCGAAAATAATCACTCAGTTCCCCGGCGATGCACTCGCGGTTCGCCTTGAAACCTACAAGGCAAAGCCGGAGTTATTGGTGAAGTTCGTCCGCGCCACCTTGAAGGGCAGGGAATGGGGAATGGCAAATTCCGACAAGACGTTCGAGCTGCTCAAGACAGAGTATGCAACATCCTCACTGAGGAACAACCCGGTAGCAGGCGAATTCTGGAGCCTCGTTAAGACCTACTACACAGCGCCCGCTGGGGTCACATCGCACGGTACCTTCCTGCCGCAGGCCTGGAAGACGTACATGGGTTTTCTGCAGCAAGGTGAAGGGGCGCAAAAAGCGTTGGCCGGCCCCGTCGATCTGGATACCCTCCTCACCAATGACATCGTTTTGAAGGCGGCGGCCCGGCAGTAATTGGCGCAGATCCTTGATGAGTTGCATGTAGCCCATGGCGATGGCAGCGTTGCGCGGCGTCTGGCGCACGCTCTTTGTAAACCTTGCACCAACACGGCAATCCCGGTTCATGCCTTGGCCTGCAACTGGCGCAAGCGCCGCCACAGCGTGGTGCGGCTAATGCCAAGGTGCTGTGCCACCCGGTTTTTTTGCTGGCCGAAGCGGGCCAGCAGTTGTTCCAGTGCTGCCGCGCTTAGCGTGTCGACGTCCAGCGCGTCCGGGGCTGGTGCCGGGGTGGCAAGCGCGCGGCCAGCGGGCGCGCCGGACGCTGCTGGTGCGGCCATGGCCGGGTTGGGCCAAGCCGGGCCAAACTGGTTTGTTGTGCCCGCCGGGCGCAGCAGTTCCGGCGCGGCCAGATGCAACAGGGTAGGGGTGAGCGCCTGCAACGGGCTGGCCGCCAAATGCAGCGCCAGCCGTTCCATGATATTGCGCAACTGGCGCACATTGCCCGGCCAGTGGTAGCCGGTCAGCAAGGCGGCGCAGGTGGCCAGTTCGGCGGGCAGGTTCGGTGCCCGTCGCCCGGATGGAAAATGGCCACCGAGCGTGGCCAGTGCATTGCGCAAACACCATTCGGCCAGCGGCAATACATCCTCGATCCGTTCGCGCAGCGCTGGCACGCCAATCCTCAGCACCGCCAGCCGGTAAAACAGGTCAGCCCGAAACCGGCCGTCAAACACGCGCTGTTCCAAATCACAATGGGTGGCGCTGATAATGCGCACCTGCACCGGAACCGGTCGGGTGCCGCCGACCCGCACGATTTCGCGCTCTTCCAGCACCCGCAACAGCCGGGTTTGCAGGTTTTGCGGCATTTCGCCAATTTCATCAAGCAACAGCGTACCCTGTTTTGCCACTTCAAACAATCCGGCATGGCCACCGCGCCGCGCCCCGGTAAACGCGCCATCTTCATAGCCAAACAATTCGGCTTCGAGCAGTGATTCGGTCAGTGCGCCACAGTTAATCGCCACAAACGGGCGCTGCACCCCGCCCGGTGCGCGTTCGCTCTGGTAGTGGATGGCCTGGGCAATCATTTCCTTGCCGGTGCCGGTTTCGCCCTGAATCAACACCGTGGCCGGGCTTTTGGCATACAGCAATACGGTCTGGCGCAATTGCTCCATGGCCGGTGATTCGCCGCGCAAGTCGTGCAAGCCATAGCGCGCGCGCAAGGTGTCGCTGCGTCCGGGCTTGCCGCTGCGGTGCCGCACCAGTTCCAGCGCGGTATCAAACGCTTGCCGCACCGAACTGTCGGAATACATAAACACCGCCTGCAACCCGGCTTCTTCGGCCAAGTCGGTAACCAGCCCGGCCCCCACCACTACCTTGACGCCATGCGCCACCAAATCATTGACCTGGGCCCGCGCATCTTCTTCGGTATCATATTTGCGTACCAGAATCGGGTGGTCAAATGCGGCGGCAAATTCCTGCAAGGCGGGCATGCTGTCCTGATAACTGATCAGGCCGACCTGCGGCGCAATCCGGCGCGCCCGGGCCAGTGCCTGCATCACATCAAAGCCGCTGGCCTTGACGGTAATCACCGGTAGCGGCAGGCGACTGCGCAAATACGCTCCGTTCGAGCCTGCGGCAATCACCGCATCACAGCGCTCGTTGGCCAGCCGCTGGCGGATGTGGCGCACAGCATCGTCAAACCCGTGCCGGATCGATTCAATATGCGCCAGACCGTCGTACTCCAGCGTGACATCACGCAGCAATTCCGACAGGCGCGAAATTGAGACGGTCCAAAAAACCGGCAAATCAGCCGATTCGGTTGGGGCAGTGGGTGGGAGGTTCGGTCGGCGCATGTTTCAATCGCGTGAAATAATGTTGCAGTGTTGCATAGTGACGGCAATTTTGCAACATGATGCAACGTATTTGAAACATGTCGGCACGATAACAGATTGATTTGAGTACCGCGTTGGGTGGGGACTGGGCCAAGCGCCAAATCGGCCAGATGCCTGAATTGCTTGGGTTTTTTTGTTGCAAGGCAATATTGGTGCTGGGCTTGTAGTGGCTTTTTGCGCAGCCGGGGCCGCATCTGGCACGCCATTTGCAATCGTAGCCGTGACCTTGGCAATTACCCAACCCGTGGAAAGGAAAGACAATGCGTGAAGAATCCCGAGGCAGTTTGTTTCGCAAGGCAGTGGCCGAAGAGTCGCCATTGCAGGTCGTCGGCACCATTACCGCCTACACCGCACGCATGGCCGAAGCCACTGGCTACCGTGCCGTGTATTTGTCTGGCGGCGGGGTAGCGGCCAATTCGCTCGGCATGCCCGACCTTGGCATTTCGACGCTGGACGATGTGATTACCGATGCGCAGCGCATTACCGAAGTATGCGGCCTGCCGCTGTTGGTTGATATTGATACCGGCTGGGGTGGGGCGTTCAACATTGCCCGCACGATTCGGCACATGATTCGGGCTGATGTGGCGGCAGTTCATATGGAAGATCAGGTGTCCGCCAAGCGCTGCGGCCACCGGCCCGGCAAGGAAGTGGTGACCAAGGAAGAAATGGTGGATCGGATCAAGGCGGCAGTTGATGCCCGGACCGATGACGATTTCGTGATCATGGCCCGTACCGACGCCTTGGCGGTGGAAGGCTTGCAGGCCGCGATTGACCGCGCCTGCGCCTATGTTGAAGCCGGGGCTGACATGATTTTCCCGGAAGCGATTACCGAATTGCCGATGTACAAACAATTCCGCGCTGCGGTCAAGGTGCCGATTCTGGCCAACCTGACCGAATTTGGTTCGACCCCGTTGTTTACGCTTGATCAACTGCGCGAAGCCGATGTTGATATCGCGCTGTACTGCTGTGGTGCCTACCGCGCCATGAATGCTGCGGCCCTGAATTTCTACAAAACCCTGCGCGCCGAAGGCACCCAGAAAAACGTGGTGCCGACCATGCAGTCGCGCATGGATTTGTATGAGTATCTGGGCTACCACGGCTACGAGCAAAAGCTCGATCAGTTGTTTGCCCAGGGCAAGGGCAAATAAATTTGCGTCAATGCGCTTGAACAACCCAGCCCGGCAGGCTGGGGCAGTGCCCGAAGTTACCGAATTTTTTACCCAATATTTCACCCACTATTTTATCCACCATCAACATCATTTGGAGGTCTTATGACTACCCCGGAAGCCGTTCCATTCAAACCCAAAAAATCGGTTGCCCTGTCTGGCGTTGCGGCTGGCAACACTGCCCTGTGTTCGGTCGGCAAAACCGGCAACGATTTGCACTATCGCGGTTACGACATTCTGGACGTGGCCGATTCGTGCGAGTTTGAAGAAATCGCCTATCTGCTGGTGCATGGCTCGCTGCCAACCAACGCCGAATTGTCGGCCTACAAGACCAAATTAAAAGGCCTGCGCGGTTTGCCCCAGGCCGTAAAGCTGGCGCTGGAAGCCTTGCCCGCCGCTAGCCACCCGATGGATGTGATGCGTACCGGCGTTTCGGTATTAGGTTGCGTATTGCCGGAAAAGGACGACCACAATCTGCCCGGCGCGCGCGACATTGCCGACCGGCTGATGGCCTCGTTTGGTTCGATGTTGCTGTACTGGTATCACTACAGCCACAATGGCCGCCGGATTGAGGTGGAAACCGACGACGATTCAATTGGCGGCCACTTCCTGCACCTGTTGCACGGTGAAAAGCCGCGTGAATCGTGGGTCAAGGCGATGCACACCTCGCTGATTTTGTACGCCGAACACGAATTTAACGCCTCCACCTTCACCGCCCGCGTGGTCGCTGGCACCGGTTCCGACATCCATTCCGCCATTACCGGTGCAATTGGTTCCTTGCGTGGCCCGAAACACGGTGGCGCGAACGAAGTGGCGCTCGATATTCAAAAGCGTTACAACAACGCCGATGAAGCCGAAGCCGACATCAAAAACCGCGTCGCCAACAAGGAAGTGGTGATTGGCTTTGGCCACCCGGTGTACACGATTTCCGATCCGCGCAACAAGGTAATCAAGGAAGTGGCGCGCAAGCTCTCGAAAGAAGCGGGTTCGATGAAGATGTTTGACATTGCCGAACGGCTGGAAACGGTGATGTGGGACATCAAGAAAATGTTCCCGAATCTGGACTGGTTCTCGGCTGTGTCGTACCACATGATGGGCGTGCCGACTGCGATGTTTACCCCCTTGTTCGTCATCTCGCGCACTTCGGGCTGGGCCGCGCATGTGATTGAACAGCGGATTGATAACAAGATTATCCGGCCAAGTGCCAATTACGTCGGGCCGGAGGATTTGAAGTTTGTGCCGATTAATAAGCGGAAATAATCAGCGGAAATAATCAGCGGAAATTGTAAGCGGCAAAAATAGCTGCAAGTAACAAGCGTAAGTGAGTTGCGGCAATGGGGTGGCTTACCCTGGTCTGTACCGGGGTGAGTACCATTGCCGCTGCTGCCGGGTTTGTCTGCCAAGATAGGTTTTGTAGCAAGTTTTGGCATGGCATTTTCATTGCTGGCAGAAAGTGCTAGAATGCGTTTTAACGACACTCCCCGGGGCAATGTGCTTCATGCGCTCGCGCAGTGTAGTTTGCACAATGGTTTGCTGGGTAAATTTTTTTGAGTGAGGTGTAAAATGTCCAATACTGTAACCTTGATTGCGGATGAAGAGTTGCTCAGCCGGGCCATGGCCAAGGCAGCGCAGGGCAATTCAACACTGAACGAGCAGTTTGGTGCATGGCTGAAACAATATGTCTATAGTGCGCCTACGGTCGATTATGCGGGTTTGATGGCACAACTATCCTATGCCGAGAGTGGCCGGAGTTTTTCCAGAGAACAAATGAATGCGCGCTAGGGCACCCCTGCCATGGCGCTCAATGCCTTCATCGATACCAATATTTTTGTCTATTCGTTTGATCAAACCGACCTTGCCAAGCAGGCACGGGCACAGGCCTTGATTGGCAGCGCGCTGGCCCACCAGAGCGCCTGCATCAGCTATCAAGTAATGCAAGAGTTCCTGAACGTTGCTACCCGCAAGTTCAAAAACAAGCTCTCCGGCCCGGATGCCAAAAAATACCTGACGCTGGTTTTACAACCCCTTTGCAAAATTTACCCGGATGCCGCCTTGTTCTCGGCGGCACTCGATATTGCTGATCGGTGGCAATATTCATTTTATGATTCATTGATCCTTGCTGCGGCGAACCGGGCTGGCGTCAATATCGTGTATTCCGAGGATTTGCAGCATGGGCAGACGATTGGGCGGGTCAGGATTGTTAACCCATTTGTTTGATAGGGTGGGTAGGTGACGGGATTTTTATTCCGTCAAATTCGCAGGCATTAAAAATCAAGGATGGAACAATGGTTCATGCCGATCTGGCAACATAGTGTGAGCATGTGCCGTAGAGTATCCCCGGTTTCGGAGATGCCTGCGCCGCAGCCATGATGCCAGCATGCCGTCGTCATACCTGATCTTTTTCGCGTATCCAAAGTTCAAACCAGTGGACAGATTATCGATCGTGATTGATTTGTCGTGTTTTAGCAGGCATTTTGGCACGTGCCATTGCCGCCATAACCCACCTGCCAGTAGTATCGGCACCACTACCCAACAAAAACTTTCCACAGCCTTCACTTTCAAGCAATTGTGCAACGCTTGCCCAAACCGGGCGTATCCGTTAGAATTCGTGCACCATTATGTCTCACGTAACTGGCGAAGCTGGTGCAAGCGCACTGGCAAAGGTGGAGTGCCACCGGGGAACGTGAGATTTTTTATGCCGTTCGCCTGGGTAGCCAACAATGGAAGTGCCAGATCAAGGCTGCCCTACTGCTGCACCTCTCGTGTATGCGCGCACCTTGTCCGGTTCAGGTAAACCCAATGCTGTCGCATTGATTGATTCTCGATTGGAACTCTCATGTTTGAAAAAAATCATACTTTGTCAAAGATTGACCCGGAATTGTGGGCGGCCATACAAAATGAAGATGTGCGTCAGCAAGATCATATTGAGCTGATTGCTTCCGAAAACTATGCTTCGCCTGCGGTACTCGAAGCCCAGGGTTCGCAATTGACCAATAAATATGCCGAAGGCTATCCGGGCAAGCGCTACTACGGCGGCTGCGAGCATGTGGACGTGGTGGAACAGTTGGCGATTGACCGGATCAAGCGTATTTTTGGTGCTGAAGCGGCCAATGTGCAACCGAATTCCGGCTCGCAAGCGAATCAGGGCGTGTTTTTTGCCATGCTCAAACCCGGTGATTTGATTATGGGCATGTCGCTGGCCGAAGGCGGCCACCTGACCCATGGCATGCACCTGAACATGTCGGGCAAGTGGTTCAATGTGGTTTCCTATGGTTTGACGCCAGAAGAAGACATCGACTATGACGCAATGGAAAAGCTGGCCTATGAACGCAAGCCGAAACTGATCATTGCCGGTGCTTCGGCCTTTGCCCTGCGCATCGATTTTGCCCGCTTTGCCCGCGTGGCCAAGGAAATTGGCGCGTATTTCATGGTTGACATGGCGCACTATGCCGGTTTGATCGCCGCCGGTGTCTATCCGAATCCAGTGCCGCATGCCGATTTCGTCACCTCGACCACCCACAAATCACTGCGCGGCCCGCGTGGCGGCATCATCTTGATGAAAGCCGAGCATGAAAAAGTGATCAATTCGGCGATTTTCCCCGGCATTCAGGGCGGCCCGTTGATGCATGTGATTGCAGGCAAGGCGGTCGCGTTTCAAGAAGCGTTGCAGCCTGAATTCAAGACCTATCAAGAGCAGGTAGTGAAAAACGCCGATGCTCTGGCCAAAACCCTGATCGCACGGGGTTTGCGCATCGTTTCCGGCCGTACCGAATCGCATTTGATGCTGGTCGATTTACGCCCGAAAAACATTACCGGCAAGGCAGCAGAAGCCCTGCTTGGCACGGCCCACATGACATGCAACAAGAATGCGATTCCGAACGATCCGCAAAAGCCAATGGTTACCTCCGGCATCCGTTTGGGAACGCCAGCGATGACTACCCGTGGTTTTACGGAAGTGGAATGCGTCAAGGTTGGTAATTTGATTGCCGACATGCTCGATGCGCCGGAAGATGCGGCGGTGCTGGAGCGGGTGAAGGCCGAGGTCAAGCTGTTGACCGATGCTTTCCCGGTGTATGCCAAATAAGCAGTGAAATAAGCAGTGAAATAAGCAACTAAGTCGGCAACAAAATCAGCAGCAAAAACACGCAGCCGAACCGGCGGCAGGCAGCACCGGTAGCGCAGACCGCGTTACCGGTGCTGTTGTTTTTTTAGCCGGACTCATTTTATAGGGATGGCGCACATGAAATGTCCGTTTTGCCAGAGTGAAGATACCCAGGTACTCGATACCCGTGCCAGTGAGGCCGGGGATGCGATACGGCGTCGCCGACGCTGCAACCATTGCGACAAGCGGTTTACCACCTTTGAGCGGATCGAATTGCCGATGCCGATTGTGGTCAAGAAAAATGCCAGCCGCACCGAGTACGATCAGGCCAAGCTGCGCGCCAGCCTGATGCTGGCACTGCGCAAGCGCCCGGTGGCAGCCAACCGGATCGATGCCGCAATCGCCCATATCGAAGAACGATTATTGACCAGTGGTGAGCGCGAAGTGGCTTCGGGCTTTATCGGACAACTGGTGATGGATGAATTAAAACAGCTCGATAAGATCGCCTATATCCGCTTTGCTTCGGTGTACAAAAGCTTTGAAGATGTTGCCGAGTTTCAAAACGTGATCGAAGAATTTGAAAAATTGCCATAAAAAAAGAAATAGTTGTAAAAGCACGACGTGATTTTTTTATTTGTAGTCGTTTCACCAAAAAAAGACAAACCCGTCTTCCTACACCGCTTTTGCCTATTGCTCCGGAAACTACGCTAAGCCACATGTTCTGGTATTGGTGTGGAGGCGATCCGGATGGCACATTCCCCTTATAAGTCGATGCGTTGCGGCGGTTTTACCCTGTCCGAAATGCTGATCGTGTGCGCCATTTTGCTGCTGCTGATGACGCAGGCACTACCGGCGATGCGCGAAATATTTCTCAATACCCGTATGAGTTTGCATGTCAATGACTGGCTGGCAGCGAACCGCTTTGCCCGTGCGGAAGCGATCCGGCGCGTGGCGCTGGTGACGATTTGCCGTAGCCATCGGGCCGACCGTGGTACGGATGCCTGCCATGGCGGCGCTGCTGATGGCCGTACTGCAAACGACTGGGGGCTGGGCTGGCTGGTGTTTGTGGAAAATGCCTCGTCCGGGCTGGGTGTGGTCGATGCGGGCGAGGAAATTTTGACGCGGCACGGTGCTTTGCCGACTCAAGTACGTGGCCCGGCCACGATC
>JACCDS012050266.1_pt1 | contig 10222 bp, 11 predicted proteins | sample 7446441 | NCBI WGS metagenome assembly JACCDS01 (sample SAMN15323445, study PRJNA562643) | freshwater metagenome | isolation source: river surface water | place: USA:Blue River Watershed | collected 2017-08-17 | reverse complement strand
CCGTGCGGCCTGTTCCGTTTTGCCGTACCCAAGACCGGACTCGAACCGGTAAGCCTTTCGGCGGCAGATTTTAAGTCTGATGTGTATACCGTTCCACCACTTGGGCCGACGCCTCCAAGGTGCGGAAGCGCCCCGGATTGGCAACCCGGGAAAGCGGACGGCGTTCGCCTTCGCCTTGCCCTCCGGACCAAACACCGCTTCCTTCCGCGCATGGCAATGCCCTGCTGGCTCTTCGGAGCGAAGTAAGCAGGCGGTTGGCAATCCATAGCGGCAAACTGGCGTCCATGACTTCGGTGCCAAGTGGAATCACGGACAGGTTTCGGCAAGTCCAATCCTGTCCATAAGCTGCCCTGCCCTGCTCGATACGAACCATTGGAATCCTAGCCCCAATCCTTGCCCAAAGCTGTCCATCAATCCCGAGGCATGACGGGTGCTTGTAATCAAGCAGGGTATACTTAAAGAAGACTTATGATTAAAGTCGCCCGAGCCGGCACAGTCATCGGCGAATACCCTGAGGCGGACATGCCCGCCCTCATCCGCGCAAAGACAATCTTACCAACCGATGATTACTGGGCCCCCGGCATGTCAAATTGGGCCAAAGTTCTCACATATCAAGAAACGAGTCCGGCTCAGACACCCCCGCCCCCTCTACCCAAGACAGAAGGAGCTAACAATCAAAGCAGGGGGCCAGTTCCTGCATGGCTTATGGCCTCAGGGGGCATCGGTCTCATCATCTTTGGAATCACGGCTTTTTACCTCATCATCAAGGAGCCAGTGATAGACCCGAAAGCGAAGGAGGAGTTCATCGCCTGCAAGGCCAAGGCCGACTCTGGAAATCTCCAAAGCCAAATGGAACTGGGTTTGCTCTACGCGGAGGGCAAAGGGGTCAGAAGGAACTCCGAAATCGCAGAGAAACTGCTGCTAAATGCAGCAAAAACAGGGCATCCCGAAGTCTTCTACAAGCTATCTGAGTTTTATCGCTGGAGGAGAGCGCTTGAAACATCCGAACAAGGGATTCGATTTAACGGGGGGCCGGATTATCAACGTTCGTATGCTTATGCCCGACTAGCTTGGAGCAACAAGGACTACGGAGCAGCAATCTCAGTGGGTGGCCGAGTCATAATGCACAGCGCAGAAGAGCATATGTCGGCAGCCGAAGTCGCAGAGGCAAAGAAGCTCGCCGCATCAATACGTGACAGGATTTTCGAAGAAAAGGGGTATCGCGTTCCTCTAATCGAGTAACCCCTCCCCCGGTTAAGGAATCTCTTTTCCAAAGGGTGGGAGGTGCAGGGTCGAAAGACGCCGGGGTAAGTCAGAACCTGTTTAACGGAATCCAAAAGCACGTCTGGACTATCCTGCCTCCTGACGACCGATTAGAGCCACGCCAAGGGTCCGCCAGGACCCGCAGGCGTCAAAGCCCGCTTACCTGCCAGACCCTTGAGCCGTGATGTCGACCCGGACGCGCTTAATCGCAGTCTCGGCATCATACTTGAGCAGGAACCAGAGAAGCAACAGGGTGACCACGCAGAGGAATGCCACCACGAAGCGGTTGGCCCAATCGGCAAAGCCCATCTTATCGGGGACGAGCGAAACCTTCCAGAAGAGCCATCCGGTAAGCCTCCTACCAGCCCTCGGCTTGGACGCCGGGGCGGTGCTGCTTACGGCCGAGTCTTCGTTGAACTGAGATAAGGGCATCCAGCCCTTCATCCCGGTTGTCCAATAGTGGTCGGTAGCGAGGAACTTACCTACGATGAGACCTTGCCTGACTTCCGCAGGCTCGAATTGCCCGATGACGGCTCCGGCGCGGGATACTTGGACGGTCTTCATGGACCTCCATTAGAGGAGTCCACCCTCCCATACAAGAGGCTCTTTGGCCTTCACCAAGGGCCCGCCAGGGCCCGCAGGTGTCCACGCTCACACTCAACCGGACTAGTCGTTGCTGGCCAAGACAAGCAAGGACAGGCCAATTCCGCAAAGATAACCCCAGCCGTATCCATCCTCATGCCTAGAAGCGTAAAGCTGAAAATCGTCGAGCCACCACGCCAGCCCTCCGTACCAGCCCATCGCATGGAATATCCATGCAAATAGCTTGGCGACAAGCCACGGCCCAAGCGCCAAAGGGGTAATCAGGCCATGAAAGAAACCACCTATGATTCCCGGAGTCCACATTGCACTCACCCAATAGCCTTGAGAGGCAGCGCACCCTGACATCAAGAAGGCAAGCCCGGCAGCAATAGAAGCGGTAACGAGGAAGGGGCGACGGTCGGGCTTCATTCGGAATATGGCGGCGAGGAGCTTACTTGCCGGACTTCTTGGCGGCCATCTTCGCACTAATCTCATTCAATAGCTGCTTAGCCCTCAGAGCGCCGGCCAACACCTTATCAGGCGGCATCGCCTTTTCCAAGCTGGAGAGAATCTCCTTGGCTCGAGGTCTATTAGGCCCTGCAAGCAAACAATACGCATAAGCCTCTGTCTCGTTTTTAGTCACACCCTGCCCAGCGACATATAGCTCAGCCAGCCATTGGCATGCTTCCGCATCGCCTTGCTCAGCCGCCCTGTGAAACCAAGCGACTGACTGCTTTTCGTCCTTTACTTGGCCTGTCCCATAAAGGCAGGCGAGTCCCAAGTTGAATTGTGCAGATGCAACCCCCGCTTCGGCGGCCTTGCGGTACCAAAAGAGCGCTTGGGTTAAATCCTCAGGCAGACCGAAGCCCTGCTGATAGAAAAAGCCGAGTTCATTTTGCGCCAATGGGTGCCCTTGGTCTGCAGCCTTCCTGTACCAGACCGCAGCGTCGGCCAAATCACGCTTCTCGCCCAACTGACCCCGATGGTAAGACCATCCTACCACATATTGTGCCATCGCATGCCCCTGCAGAGCAGCCTTGCGATACCAAGCTGCGGCGAGGATAAGGTCCCTGTCGCTGCCCGCCCCATCGTAGTATGATACAGCGAGTCTGTACTGCGCTTCGGCATCTCCCTTTTCGGCTTTCTCTTTGTATCCTTCGAAGGCCTTAACCTCCTCCGGGGACATGCCGGCATCGGCTCCGACCGGCGAGAAGGTCAGCATGCCCAACAGGGCAATTGATGTCCATCGATTGAAGGAGGCGGACAGGTCAGTCATGGAATCCTTCTAGAGGACTCAACCCTGCCGCACAAGAGGCTCTTTGGCTTACGAGAACGGGCCGCCAAGGCTTTCGGGCAGGCCAAGCGGTCATCCTTGCCCCTTTCACCTTTGAAAGGGGCTGAAAGCCCTTCCTCTGCCCGATGCTCATCCCCTCGGCTCACAGGTCATCCCACGCACTTCAGCCGACATGGAACAAAATAGGAAGGGAAAGGGGGGAGGGACTCCCCCGGGGGGTGAGTGTTGGTTAAGTGGGCATTGATAAGTTGCAACCAGCCCTATGAACCCTCGACTGGATGGATGGGAGGCAAGAGGGACTTGATTCTGAACACAGCCGCAAGCAGCCGCTTGCTGGAGCTGATGGCGTCGCACCCGGCGTTCGGCAGGGAGCCGAAGATGAAGGTCGAGGCGGTGAAGTTCTTGGTGAAATTGGCGGAAGAACCCAAGAATTGGGGAAAGGACTTGGGCCTCTCCTACAAGCGGTTCAAAAGCGCGTTTCAGGGGGGCAAGACATCCCACGCAACCTTCAAGAAGGCGCTCATGGAGCTCGGATTGCTCGACCTTACCAAGCAGTACATCGCGCCGGTCAAGATTCCTGGGGTAAAGCTGCCACCCAGCGCAAGCTGGGGGGCCGTAGCCCACTACCGTATCACCGAGAAGTTCAAGGAGTATTACCGGGAAGCTGGCCGCGAGGCCGCCTGCAAGTTCGACGGTCGAGACAGCATACGCATCAAGGAGTTCGTTAAGAAACGAAGCCGGCGCCTTCTGAAGGCGAGGAAGATAATCGATGCTTACAGCAGGCACCATGAGGTCTTGGCCTGCACAGTGGACGCCGACTGGGGCAACTTCGATGCCGACCAAAAGACGGTCGACGAAGCATGCGCGATTCTGGTTCGCATAGCGACGGCCGACTACCCTGCCGTCCGGAACGACGGCAAGAAATGCCGCCTTCATCATCCGCTCGCAAGCTTCCCCTCGGAGCTTCGCAAGCACCTACGAGTCGAAGACCGGGTCTACTGCGGAGAAGTGGATATCAGGGCATGCTGGCCAACATATCTGGCCGCAGCCCTCCTGCGCCTGAACAAGGACGCGGATACGGCCCTCCGGACCGAGTGCGACAAGTGGCAGAAGATGTTCTGCGCTGCACACCCCCACCCCAGACAGGTCATCTCGGATGAGATGCCCCTACCAATGACTTCGGAAGCCATCAAGGAAGCCTTGAACAAGTATCTGAACGGCGTCCTCCAGACTGCCGAGATGAACAACTGGAAGGTGTCTCCGGAGTACCACGCGCTCGATGACTGGTTCTCATCCGCTTACCCATCAATGCACAAGGCTTGGAGGACCGCAGGTCCGGATAAGCTTGGTGACGTGATTGGGAAGAGTTTCGAGACGCCATTGATGGCCGACCCAGAACTCTATGACTTTGCCGAGAGTAACGGCATCACGCTTTATTATCAGTACGACGGCTTCGGGGTCTTCGCCAAGCCGGGCAGACAGGAAGCCCTCGAGGCGGTCCTGGCCAACCTCTGCCGGCTCATGAGCAAAACCTCCAAGGACAAACTTGGAGTGCCGATTGTAGTTCAGTAGAACCAGCAAGACCAAGCCACCCTAGAAATCACCAGACAGGCAGACTAGCCGCTCTAAATGCAGACGGCGGCAGCCCCAGCCACAAGTAGCCCAATCACTAGTAGCGAGGCACAGCCTCCTTGCATCACCCCCGGCTTGTAATCAGTTGCAGGGGAATTGGGCAAACCCTGCCTTGTACGCTGCGCGCGATGCCACCAGAGCATGGCATCTTTAGCCCTGTCCTTTCTGGAGCTATAAATCATGAAAAGGGCCTCCTGCGCATCGGCATGGTTCATGTCGGCCGCTTTACGTAGCAACACGCCAATCTGTTCCTGCACCTGCGGGTCGCTTGGCTTTCCAGCCAACAGCTTCATGGCTGAATCATAATAACCTTGGGCCGTGCCCCCTTGAGGCTGCGAGGGCAAGGCAGGCGGCTGGCCATCCTGGCCGCCACGCAAGGGCGGAGGCAGACCACCCTGATTAGTGAGCCGGGATGCATAGCAGTTCAAAACTCTCGAATTGAAGAAGGCACCTTTCGAGGCGGCACCGCAGAAGCCCTGCCACACGGTCAAAGGAACGTCGTAGTACTCGTAGGTCTTCCCGTCCCTGAACTGAAGCTCAAGTCGGCTGATATCCAAATCATAACGGCCAGCGGCCAAAACCTCCGAATCGTTATAACTCTCCCAAGGGCAAAAGCTCATAACTTTATCTACCCATGCGCCCGGCGGGTGTCCAGCCCAGCCAGTTCCTGAAGAAGTTATATTCCTGCGTCGAACGCCCAAAGTGTTTGCCCGCTGGCTGGGCGATGTTTTCATGCAATTAAAGAGACTTACCCCAGATGGCCCTATCATTCTACGACATACAAGAGATTGCCCTTACTCACGCAGAGGAGCGCAAATGGCTCGAGGCATCCGTAGCTTACGATAGCCTCGCAAGGGCGGCACGTGAGGAACTGCAATCAGACCTGGCTACGTTCTATTCGATGAACAATCAGTCGGTATGCCTGTTCTTCGCAGGGAAGTACAAGGATGCCATCGAAGTACAGGAGCGTATGGCTCGCCTTATGGACAAGGTCTACGATTCGCCCTCTCTCTCGCCTACAAATAGCGACCTCGCCCTTTTTCCCGAGGTGAAGGAATGCGAAAGCAACTACGAACGCATGACCACCTTCGTAAATCGTGGCGGAGCGCGTCCAAACTTCACTTGGATGCCAGATTGCGGTAGCCACTAATCTGGCTTCCGCAATGCCTGCCAAGTTAGCGGGATGGCGGAACTAGCCTTCGGTGGGTCTTATTCCGGGATTCCAAAACGGAGGTAGCAGCTCATGCAATGGGGAGCACCAACCTCTACAACCCCGAATCTTTCGCTAACTAGACGCTTTCCGCAATAGTGACAGTCGCGCTTCCAGACCACACCACAGCTGGGGCACTGATTATCATAGTACTGGTCGCCATGTGGCCCCTTATGTGCCGGAGTAGAAGTGAAGACGTTACCGCAATCTTGGCACTTTTTGGGCGGATTAAGCCGGGGTGACATACGATTTAGATAACTCAAAGGGGCTGACTGTCCAGTCCAGAGGGGGTCGCCGCGGACTCCATTCGACATTACAGTCGTATCATAAGAATGATAAAACTGCTTCCCTCGGCGGCCTGCCTATGCAGGCTGGGCAAATCCCAATGGACTACAAGCTGGCAGAGCATCGGTTCGCCCTCGCGGCAGCCCAGCGAGAAGACCTCAAAGGAGACTTCGATGAGCTGCTGGGGGTCATTCGCGACATCAGCGAAGAAGACATAATTGAACGATTTGAAGACGCCTTCAGGGTCAATGAAGACAAGGGAAGCGTGCTAACGAAAAGCATCTCCGACGTCATTAACACCCTGCTGGATGAACGTCTCCGGGCCAAAGGCTGGCTTGGTCAGGCCCCGATTTTCGGCGATAAGCGCTACAGGGAGATGCGTTGGACGCTGGACTTCGCCAAAGCAACCAAAGGAAAGGGGACGTTTTCCGTGGAGGTTGTCTTCAATAACGCTGGTTCGCTCGGCTGGAATCTCATAAAGCCCGTCCTGGCGTGTGAACAAAACCACGTCTCAAAGGCAATCGAGACAAAGGTCGGTGTAGTCATCCTAGCCACCAAGGAACTTAAAGCCGCTGGCGGATTCGATAATGCAATAGCCACCTTTGAAGAGGCACCCCTCTACCTTTCGGCGATGCAGAACATCATCTCCGCCACCCCAATCATCATCATCGGACTTTGTGCCCCGAAGAAGTTTAAGGTAGAACACTTTGTCGCCGAGTACGCAGGCGGTAAGCGAAAGAAGGCAGGGCGCATCGTGCGCCTGTAATCAGGCCCGCTCGGCAAGTTTACCCAGTATCTTCTGGACGACGCCTACGACCAAGGCGTTGCCCATGAAGAAGGCGCGCTTCCCGTCAGTGACGCCGTTCTTCTCGCATACCTGCGAGTGCGAAAGAGAGAAGTGATTCATTCGCTCTAGTTCCTCGGGGTAGAGACGACGCAGCCTTTTAGAGTCAATGCAGTCCTGGGCGGTCTCATGATTCGACCCTCCGGCTCCGCAGATGTCGCAAATGACATGCTTGAATCGGGACACTGATGGTCCGCCCTCTGAAGTAATAATGGTTCGCCCCGGCTTCTTGACGTCATCAGGGAAGGGTAAGCCGCCCTCTTTGTAGCCGTAAGCGAAGCTTTCATCGGCAAGCTCATCCCGGGTGATGGCGACCTTCTTGCCGCCTACGACCTCATCAAACTTCGGGTTATCCTTGATGAGCTGGTTAACCGCCGCCTCAACGAGTGGGCGAAGGGGGGCTGCAAGGCTTCGCTGGATAGCCTTGTCCTTAACCGCCAAGAGCGACACCGCACGGTCCAAGGCAATCGAGAGAACTCCATCTACGACCCCTGCCCAAACTGCCTTATCACGGCCGCCACCTAGAAGAGGTTGGATGAACTTCTTTCGGTCGACTTTGTTGGGCCTGCTCGCCGAGAAAGACTCGCCATAAGCCGCAAGGATTCGCTGGTTCACCTCTTCCCGAGCAATACTAACGGAAACCGATTTGCCAGCGTGCTTGAAATCGAAAGAGGCATCCATCCCAAGCTCCTTGACGAGGGGCTTGATGAGTTTCTTCACTTCGGCATCAGGAAGGGCGAATCGCTTCTTGAGGACTGCCGAAATTACCTGCCCCTTGCGCCGGGGCTCATTTTTGCGACCTTTAGCGCGAGCCCATTCGTTAATGGATTCCGGCTTGATAAAGAATGAGGCGCTATTGGCGGGCAGCTTGTCCTCCTTGTTCCTGGCTGGATTGATAAGGATGGCACGCAGGCTCGTCTCTTTCTCATCTGAAGCCGCATCGACAAGGCAACTCCACGCCTTGCCCTGCATCAGTACGCCTGCCGGCCCGAATCGGGACATGCCGTCATCGGACTTGTAGTCGGTCTTTGCGGAATCATCAGACGAAATCTCCTTCTGGAGGTCATAGCTCTTCAGCTCTTCGGCGAGCTTGCACGGCATGGCCTTTGCCATAACCCCAACCTTGGAGATTACCTCTTCGGGCGTCGGGCTGCCCTTGAAGGTTGCACGATAAGCCTTGGAGTCCTTCTTATACCCCAAGATGAAGATGCGCCTTCTCTTTTGAGCGAAGCCGTATTCGGCGGCGTTAATAACCCTCCACTCGACGATGTAGTCAAGTTGCTGAAGGCCTTTAAGGATGATGGCGAAGTCTCTTCCTCGATTGCTGGAAGGTGAGTTAATCAGGCGGTCGACATTCTCAAGCAGCAGGTAGTGGGGCTTCGCAACTCGGAGTATCTTTTCGATGCTCCACCAGAGTACACCCTTCGGACCACGAATACCCTTCGACTCGTTCTTCGGCTTGGCGACGGAGTAGTCCTGGCAGGGAAAGCCGCCTACCAGCATATTAATCTTCTTAAGTTCTTCGGGGAGGTCCTTCCCGGACTCGGTCACAAGGTGGATGTCCTCCGGGTAATGACCTTCGGGGCCAAACTTCTTGATGTAGACCTTATTGGCGCTCTGGTCCTTGCCCGCCTTCTTGGCCTCGCCCGGCTCCCACTGATTTGACCAAGTTACCGAGAAGCGCGTACGAAGCCCATCAGACTCGACTGCCTCACGGAAGCCGCCGACACCGGCAAAGAGCTCTGCTACTTTGATTTTCATCAGGTGACTGGGAGAAGACATCAGTTCGGGGTCGGGTTCAATCCAACTTATGGGGTAACGGAAAACCATAGTTCAGCCTCGTTCGGCGTCGTTAACTCCCGGTAATCCCTCATAAGGATGGCGGCGCTATTACCCATTTCAAAAGCAGTTGCCGCGGCATCCCTTGAAAGGGCAAGGCGGTATGAAAGGGCGGAAGCCCTCAAGGCATTGCGATGCCAAGCCACCCCTACCAAGGACCTCTTGAAGGTAACCGTGGCCTTCTGAAGCGCATCCACGCTTCCTTTGCCTGATGCGTAAACGAAGCCTTCGGGCTTCTTGGTCGCCTCGAGGTATTCAACTAGCCCCTCGGGTATGGGGGTAAGCCGGCGGCGCGAGGTCTTTGCTGCCTCGGCGCTGACACGGATGAAGTTCCCGCCCTCCGAGAGCATTACATCCGACCACTTAAGCCTAGCAGACTCGGCCACCCGAAGCCCGCAAAGGGCTTGAATCGCAATCACGGGCTTTAGCTCATCAGGGCACGCCCCAAGGATTATCCGCAGGTCAGCCGGCGAGAGCAGGCGGGGGACAGACGCAACCAGCTTCCTCGGCCTTACGCCTACGAGAGGGTTACTGGCCATCCAGCCCGACTTCACGCAGTAGTTACAGAAGACCGAAAGGTATCGACGGTACGTATTCGCGGCCACGACGGAGAGAGGCTGGTTCGCCCTGGTCCGGTAGTCATCTAGCCATTGCTGCGCTTGTTGGGGGGTAATCGTGGATACCGGGTCGTCCATCCGACCCCTACCAAAAGAGGATACTATCTGGCCGACATTGCGGCTGTGCCGCTTGGAGTAGCCATCGGCGGTTATGCGGTGCTGCAAGTCCTTCAGGGCATCAGCGATGCTGACCTTGAGTCCGCTGGTCGGCTGGGCCTTAAGGAACCAATCAACGGCGACCATAAGGCTCACCCCGAAGGGCTTGAGTTTCTCCACGCATAGAAGCGCCTCGCGCTTCACATCGTCATCCAGACCATTAGCCAAAGCCCCCAAGGAGGCGACCTCCGCCCTTTTGACGGCACAGAAGGCCTCGGCCTCCGCTTTCAAGCGGAAGAACCTCCGGGCGACCTTCTCGGAGCTGGACTCCCCTCCCCCGCTGGGGAAATAGACAGCCCAAGTCCGGTCTGGCCGCTTGCGGGCCAGCGTCGCCGACTGTCGGAGTGGAACCATAGTTCGCTTGGTCACCCTCACGAGAGGGAAACCGCCTTTCTATCGCCTGTCATGCTGTCCAAATCCTGTCCGTAGTGCGAAAAACGCCCCCATCGGGACTTCATTCCGAGAAAACCGGCAGATTTTAAGTCTGATGTGTATACCGT
>JACCDS010120310.1_pt1 | contig 10222 bp, 10 predicted proteins | sample 7446441 | NCBI WGS metagenome assembly JACCDS01 (sample SAMN15323445, study PRJNA562643) | freshwater metagenome | isolation source: river surface water | place: USA:Blue River Watershed | collected 2017-08-17 | reverse complement strand
TTTTTTTTGCGGCGCAGATTCTCATCGCTGGCTGCACTGCCCATAGCTCAGCTGGATAGAGCAACTGCCTTCTAAGCAGTAGGTCGCAGGTTCGACTCCTGCTGGGCAGGCCAAATCATCAATCCAATCAATCGCTTGCAGAGCTACATCTACCGGTCGGTGTTTGTACGGCGGTAATCCTCAGTGAGCGAGAGCCCGAATCCCGCGTTGCTCTCGTTCGTAGCACGGCTTGTGAACGGTCCCTGGGATTCACCGGCTCGACTCGAAAGGCCTCGTAACAAGCGCTGCATCGCACTGAATCTTCGGTGCGCAATCGTTGTAATTTCCATTATTATCAAATCGCATTCATGGCGAGGTATTGAATGGCGCATCCGGTACGCAAAGTGGTCACGGTCCATGACGAACGCGAGGCAGCTCGCTACGCGCGTGGGCACGTCACGGTTGTGGACGACGATGACGCAGTTCGACAGATCGTCGAGGCGCTGCTCGAGCATGAGGGATATGCAGTCAGCGGATTTGCATCGGTCGAGGATTTTTTTGCCAGTGAGTCCAAGAATGAGCCGCTTTTCCCAGGGCCTAAATGCATGCTGCTGGATGTAAAAATGCCCGGCGCGTCCGGCCTGGAACTGCAGCGCCGGCTGGTTCTCCTTGATACGCAGCTCCCCATCGTTTTCATGAGTGGTGGCAGCAGCGCTGCTGAGGCGGTGCAGGCGATGAAGGGGGGCGCCGTTGATTTCCTGATCAAGCCGTTTGATGACGATGAGTTGATGGTCGCCGTTGGGCGTGCATTGCAGCGCAGCGTCGCCGAAGCGCAGGCCAGCCTGTCGGCACAGGAGGCGGCGCGTCGGTACGCGTCACTGTCGGCCCGCGAGGCGCAGATTGCCGGTATGGTGTCGCGTGGCATGCAGAACCAACAAATCGGTGACGAGCTCGGCATCGCCGAGCGCACCGTCAAGTTGCATCGTATGCACATGATGCGCAAGCTGGGGACCAACAACGTTATCGAATTGATACGTATCCTCGATCAGCTGCATTGATTTGCCCTTTCGTGCTATGGCCGTGACTTCGTGGCCTCCTTAAGATTTGGTGGGCGCTGTCTCGCCCCTGGGGGATATACAAAAAATAACGGAGAGCCTCAATGCCACACGTCGCTTCACTGATTGCCGACTCTGCACGGGTCACGCACCAAAACCTGTCGTTGCGCGTAAAGCCAGATGCCATTGCCGAGATCTCTCGCAAGTGGCTGGAGGGCATCGCCGCTGAGCAGTTTGCCAGTTGCCATGAATACCTCCTGGCGGTGCGTCTGGCTCGCCATATGTCGAAGACCGACGTCGTGATCGCCAGCATGATCGACGGTGACCCTTCGAGCGGCGTGTCCTTGCCGACCGTCTCGAAAATCGAGAGCGGTACTTACGGCGAGCCAGGCTTCCGTACCATCATTCGTCTGGCCCGCGGCTACGGCGTCAGCGTCAGCTCCCTCGAGCGCTTCTTCGTCTGATCCAGCACCGCTCTCCGCGGTGCTCCCGTCACGGCCCGGCAAATTACCGGGCTTGATAAGGTTCTCGTGAGAAGATCTAATCCGTCTTTCGATGCCGGATTCATCGTGCGACTATTGTTGTTTTTGTAATCGTCGGTCGTGCGGTTGGAGTGTCTTCGCGCCTCGCCATCCTCCTCCTTGACAGCCGAGGTGCAATTGCAGATCGATACACAGACGGTCATCTTGATGATTTCCATGATCTATATGGTCATGCATGCAGCCGTCTGGTTCGCTCTGTCCGAGCAGCGTAATGCGCAGGTTAGGCTTTGGAGCCTCTCTGGATTGCTCAGTGGTGTCGCGGTTGTCATGCTGTCGCTGCGCGGTAGCGTCAGCGAGTTTGCCTTCGTCTACGTTGGCCAAATATTCATGGTGTTCGGTAATGCCGGGCGCTGTCTGGCGCTGCGGATGTTTTTCGAGCAGGTATCGCTGCGTGCGCGCTGGTTTTATGGCCTCAGTTCGGTGACCTTCCTGACGGTGCTGATCGGCAGTTATGAGAATGGCGTGACTGAGTACCTGCTCGAAGCGCTGTACTTCGGCTTCTACGCCGTGATCCTGATCGACTATTTTCTCTTGGGCTATTGGCTCAAGCGAGGACGTCGCAGTCTCGGCTGCAATTTGCTGATGGTGTCCGGACTGGGTCTGTCGTTTACCCAAGCGGTGCGTGCGGTTGGCGTGTCCATCCTGCCGGAGGGACAAAGTATTTATGCGCAGACGATTGATCAGTATGTGATGGTGGTCGGACAGATTGTGTTCATTCCGCTCGTGAACATCGGGTTTCTGCGCATCTTTCTTGAGGGGCGCGAAGAGAAGCGCCTGCAAGTCGAGCGCGAGCTGGCTGTCGCTGAGGCCCGCCGGCTGCTACTCAGTCGCCACCAGGCCGAGTTACAACATTTGCTGAGCGAGCGTGAGGAGATCATCCGTCAGCTGACACTGTCCAACAAGACAGCGGCGATGGGGGCCCTGGTCGCGAGTCTGGCACACGAGTTGAATCAGCCACTGTGCTCAATTCGACTGAATGCACAACTACTTGAGCGCAAGCTGGTTGATAGCGCCGCCGCTGAGGGCGGCGTTCTGGGGCTGGTCGATTCGCTGAAGTCCGAGAACCGGCGTGCCGCTGACATCATCGTCAAATTGCGCAAGCTTTTTGAGGATCGCAAGGGGGCGACCTCGAAGCTCGACATCCATGAAGTCATCAATGACTGTGTCGCCTTGGTCGCGCCCGCAGCGGCTGCCAGCGGTGTGCAACTGAAAGTCGCGTTGGAAGGAACTTGCGAACTCGTCGGCGATCAGACGCAGCTACAGCAGGTAGTGTTGAATCTTATGAACAACGCGATCGAAGCGACTCAATTGTCGGGGCGTACTGACAAGCGCGTCTGCGTCACGACCCGTGTCGAGGCCAGCCAATGGGTACTCTCGGTTGAGGACAATGGCATCGGCATTCCTTCAGAAATACAGGAGTCGATCTTCGAGTTGTTCCGCTCCACTAAGGATGACGGCATGGGCGTTGGTCTGTGGCTGTCGAGAACGATCGTCAATGCACACCGCGGCGACATTACCTTTACCAGTAAAGCAGGTGAAGGCACGCGCTTCGAGATGGGCTTGCCGTTAGATGCGCCTTGACCAACGCGGGTATGAACGCCCTGCAAGCTCGCTCTCTTGCCTTGTATTTCTGCGATACATGCAGCCTTGTCCCTCGCTTGAGCGAACTCAGTAAATGCCAGCTTTGCAAGAATAAATATAAATTTTTGCTCTAGTATCGCCTGCACATTCCCGCTGCCGCGGAGCAGCGATCAATCAAGGGGAAATGCATGGCGACAGTTCAGCAGATCAGTAGTGATCCGATCGATTCCGCGATGTTGGTCGATGCGAATCGCATCACAAGGTTGCCGGATAATTTTCCGCGTCTCTGGTCCACGGTTGAGCAGTTGTACAAACTGCTCAAGATCGATATGGATGACACCGTGGCTAATGATGCCTATCGATTTCAGCACATCAAGTCACGAACCGGCTCACGTGTCTACTCGGCGGGCGACCGTTGCGACGCCATCTTTATCGTCTACGCTGGCTTTCTGAAAACGTCGTGGGTCGATAAGTATGGCAATGAGAAGATTCTTGATTTTCCGATGAAAGGTGATGTCGTCGGTTTTGACGGAATCGATGCAAGGCAGTTCAGGAACACACTGACTGCCTTGTCCGACATCGAGTTGATCGTCGTCCCTATGGATTTTTTCCACTCGAGCGGCAGCAATGCCTACGGCTTTCGCCGCCGCCTGATGGAGTTGATGAGCAACGCACTGGTTGCCGGTCAAAAAGTTGAATACATGATGGGCACCTTGCCGGCCGAGGCACGGGTTGCAAAGTTCCTGTTGTCGATCTCTCAGAAATTCAGGGCAATGGGATTTTCCGACAAGTCGTTTCATCTGCGCATGACGCGCGAGGATATCGGCAGTTACCTGGGGCTGACCCTCGAGACAGTGAGCCGAACCTTGTCTGGCTTCAGTCGCTGCGGTCTGATCCGGGTCGATCAGAAATTCATCGAGATCATCGACTGCGATGGCTTGAAGCTGCTGCGCCGGCTGCCCTCGCTGAAGCGTTGAATGACTTGATCACGCTGCCCCTATGTGCAAGCAAGATCAAAAATCACGGTACAGCTTCAGCCCGCCTGCATGCGTCATGGGAATCTGCTCGTCACGGCGAAAGGTCTGTGTCGATATCAGTTCACCACTGATCCACCAGCCATCCGACAGCCGGTAGCGGGTGGACAGTGACACAGAGGCAGACTTGTCACGTTGCAGTGACTGCAGTCCGGTCGCTTCGCCATAAAACAGGTCCGACAGGCTGCTGGCGAGTGACCATCGCCAGCTTTCACTGAACGACGCATCGACGCTCGCATAGGTCTCAGCAGTGATGCTCGTCTGGGCGGCACTGCTCTCTCGAATCTGACGCAAACCCGCCGTCAGCGACCAGTCATTGCCGAAGCTGTGGCGCCAGCTGAGTGACGTCGAACGTCGGCGCTGCGTTGCGCCAGACTCGCGGCGCCGGCTCACTTTCGCTTCCAGTCGTACGCGGTCATTGGGCCCCAGCATCACGGTCATGCGCGGCGCACCACCGCTCCAGCTCGAGCCCGCACCGACACTGTACGAGTCATGACCGGTACTCCAAGGTAGCGCCAATTCCGTTGCGCCGAACTTGATCAGTGGCCCGGTGGACAGGCTGAAGGCCTGCGCTCGTACGGGGAACATCTGTTCAAACCGCGTACGACGCAAGTCGGTGCTGGTTTGCCATTCCATTCCGGGCTGCAGCAAGAGACTGCGTTCGCCCGTCAGCTGTCCTTCCCAGCGCTCACCCGGTAGTTGTTGCGTACTGCCGTAGACCCGCTGGGGAAGAAGCCAAGCCATGGCGGTGAGGTTTTCTTCGGCGCGTGCGATGATATGCGTGACCAGCAACAGCATCGTGATCACGATGCGCGTCATGAGCCAATCACAATCTCGAAGGGGATAAGGCATGCTTGATCGCAAATCAGGGGTGCCGGGAGTTTAACGCGGGAATAGCGGAGCACAGCAGATTCGCCGAAGAGGCGCCGCAATAACTTAATTTTTTTCATATCATTGACGTAGTTGCCAGTCAGGCATCTGACTTGTCCCCCGGAGATAATTGCAATGAAATTAATACAATCAACTGGCAGTGGTTCCCGGCACTGGGGCATTGGCGCTCGCCTGACATTGATGACCTTCGCGCTGGTTGGCGTAGTTCTGGCTGCACTGGTCGCGGGCATTGGTTATTCAACCTCGAAGCTGCTGGAGCAGCGAGCCATTCGTCACGTTGAGGACGACGCGCAGTCGGCAGTGAACATGATCAGCATGTTCAATCAGGCAGTCGTCAGCTCGGTTCAGCGTTTTTCCAATATGTTTGCCGCAGAGTTCGGGGGCGAATTCGAACTTGATGGCGGTCATACCGTTGAGGTCGGCGGCCGTGCTGCACCGTTACTGAAGCGTGGCGCCACCGTGCTGAATGGCGACTTTTCCGTGCCTGATCGCTTCACTGCAAGGACAGGGGTACCCGCAACCATTTTCGTACGCAGTGGTGATGACTTCATCCGCATCTCGACGTCGGTCCGCAAGGAGAATGGCGAGCGCGCCGTGGGCACCGTCCTCGACCATGCCAGTCCCGCTTATGCGCCGCTGTTGTCGGGCAAGCCGTATCACGGTCTTGCGCAACTCTTCGGCAAGCAGGTGATCACCGCCTACCAGCCAGTTCGTTCAGCCGACGGGAAAGTGATTGGGGCGCTCTATGTGGGTGTCGACATCTCTCCAGATGTCGCTGCATTGAAGGACAAGATCCGCAAGCTGAAGGTTGGTCAGTTTGGTTATTTTTTCGTGATCGATGCCAAGCCCGGCAAGCAGCTGGGCAACTTGCTCGTCCACCCGGCCAAAGAGGGGCAGAACATCCTCGACATGAAGGATGATGCTGGCCGTCCGTTCGTACGCGAGATGCTGGACAAGCGTAACGGCGTCATCCGCTACCCGTGGGCAAACAAGGAACTCGGTGAGACCACGGCCCGCGAAAAGCTGGTGGCTTTCCGTGAATTCCCTGAATGGGGCTGGCTGGTGGCCGGTGGCTCGTTCGTCCATGAGATCAATGCCGAGTTTACGCATCTGCGCAATCTTTACATTGGCGCTGTGCTCGTTGCGCTGGTACTAGTAGCGGCTTTGCTCTACGTCGCGATTCGGCGCACGGTCACCGTGCCACTTGATGAAGTCCGTGGCCTCGCGCAACGTATGGCAACCGGAGACCTGACCGGTCGGCTCACCGCGCATCGCAAGGATGAAATTGGTGACCTGATTTCAGCAATGAACGGTGTTAGCGACGGCTTGTCGGGGGCAGTGCAGAAGGTGCGCGAAAGCTGCGATTTGATTGCCACGGCATCAGGCGAAATCGCCTCAGGTAACCGTGATTTGTCGGCGCGCACCGAGCAGCAGGCTGCCAGTGTGGAAGAGACCGCGTCCTCGATGGAAGAGCTGACATCAACGGTGAAACAGAATGCCGACAACGCTGCTCAGGCCAACCAGCTGGCCGCGTCGTCGGCGGGATTGGCATCACAGGGCAGCGCCATGGTGGAGCGTGTGGCACAGACGATGCAAGAAATCGACGCCTCGTCCAAGCGTGTCTCTGACATCATTGGCGTGATCGATGGCATTGCGTTCCAGACCAATATTCTTGCGTTGAATGCGGCAGTGGAGGCAGCTCGCGCCGGTGAGCAGGGCCGTGGCTTCGCCGTGGTGGCCGGTGAAGTCCGTGCACTGGCCCAACGAAGTGCGTCGGCCGCAAAGGATATCAAGAGCTTGATCGGCGATTCGTCGAGCCGCATCGAGGAAGGCACGGCGCTGGCGAATGACGCCGGCGCGATGATGACGCAGGTCAGGCAAGGTGTATCGAAGGTGGCTGACCTCATTGGCGAAATCAGTGCAGCCAGCCGTGAACAGAGTGCCGGTATTGATCAGGTGAACCTCGCTATTGCGCACATCGATCAGGGCACACAGCAGAATGCGGCCCTGGTCGAGCAAGCCGCGGCTGCGGCCGACAGTCTGGCGCAGCAGGCCGTGGCACTGCAGGAATCAGTACAGACTTTCCGGGTACGTTAACGACACTCAGCCTGATATTTTTCGTTGGCGCGCCGCAGGCGCGTGCGCGCCTTCACTGCCTTATCGAGCACGGCCTCGCGCAGGTCTTCCTCGCGCCATTTCACCTGAAGCGCCAGCGCCTTGCATTTGCGTTCACGCGCTGCAGCGCCGCGCGCAGCGAGGTCGCGTATCTGCTGATCTTGACGTTCACGTTGCTCGCGCAATGCTTGCAGCCGGGCGACTTCGGATCGTTCTCTTTTTGACTGGGCGTTGTCGCTGCCATCATCGTTCATTCGGTCGCTTGAATTGCGTTGCGACGCTGCGGACGGTGGTGCAACTTCGCGTACGATCGTGCCGTGATCAGTGTCGCAGCGTTGGTCGCTGTAAGTGACCTTGCCCTGCCGTTCACAGCGGTAGGCGGCGGATGCACCAGTACAGAGCAAAAGCAGCGCACACATCAGCGCGCTGGAAGAGCGTAATTTCATCGGGACTCCCGGGACGGTTAGATGCCGGGAAGGCGCCTTGAAGATTGGCTACAGCACCTTCCCGGGGTTCATCAGGTTCAGCGGGTCTAGTGCCCGCTTGATGGCCCTCATCATGTCCATCTCGGTCTCGGATTTGTAACGTCGGATTTCGTCGCGCTTGAGTGCGCCCAGCCCATGCTCGGCGGAGATTGACCCGCCATGCCGATGCACGCTGTCATGCACGATCAGGTTCACCGCTGACTGGGCAGCCAGGAAGGCATCGGCATCTTCACCCAGGGGTGCCGACACGTTGTAGTGCAAATTGCCATCACCCAGGTGGCCAAAGGTGACCATCCGGCAGCCTGGAAAATGTGATTGCAGCTCGGCATCCGTTGTGGCGATAAATTCGGCAATGCGTGAAATCGGCAGGGCGATGTCGTGCTTGATGTTCTTGCCTTCGGCAGCCTGTGCTTCAGAGATGCGCTCGCGCAGCGCCCACAGCATCGCCGACTGAGCCAGCGAATTGGCGACGACCGCATTCATGACGAACGAGCGTTCGAAGGCGATACCAGCGAGGGATTCGAGCAGTGCGGTCGCATGCGCCTCGGATTCCGCATCGGAGAGTTCCAGCAGCACATACTGCGGATGCCGGTCTGCAAACGGCGAGCGTAATGCGAAGTGCTTGTCAACGAGCTGCAGACAAAAATCCGAGATCAGCTCGAATCCCGTCAGCGCGGCACCGCAGCGTTGACGCGCCAAGGCCAGCAGGTCGAGTGCTGCACGCGCTGAGTCGAGCGCGAACAGCGCGGTCACTTGCGCAACCGGCGGCGCAAACAGCTTCAGTACCGCGCCGGTGATGATGCCAAGGGTGCCCTCAGCACCAATGAACAGGTCACGCAGGTCGTAGCCGGTATTGTCCTTGCGAAGTCCGCGCAGTCCATCCCAGATGTCGCCCTGTGCCGTTACGACTTCCAGGCCGAGCGTCAACTCGCGGGTATTGCCGTAGCGCAGAACGGCGGTACCGCCGGCATTGGTCGACAGATTGCCGCCGATCGTGCAGCTGCCTTCAGAGGCCAGTGACAGCGGAAATAAACGCGCGACGGACGCGGCGGCTTCCTGCACTTGCTGCAGCGGGCAGCCGGCATCGGCTGTCAGGGTGTCGTTGACGGGATCAACAGCACGAATGCGGTTCATCCGTGCCAGCGACAGGACCACGGCATCGCCGCTTGTATCGGGCACGCTGCCGAGCACCAGACCGGTATTGCCGCCCTGCGGCACGATCGGTACCCGATACTGCACGCATAGGCGGACCAGGGTGGCCACCTCGCTGGTATTGGCTGGTCGCAGCACGGCGCGCGCGCGACCGGTGAAACGACCGCGCCAATCGGTCAGATGACGTGCCATATCATCGCCAGTCAGCACATTGGCGGAGCCGACGACCTCAGCGCACTGCGAGAGAAAATCAGTGCTCATGCGGCTCGGAGGCACGCTCGATGGCCTCGCGCGCCAGGCGCTTGGCCTGTCGCTTGTAGGGGCGCAAAAAGAAAATCGCAGCGAAGAAATACAGGGATGACAAAACGATCTCGCCCCCCGCCAGCCATTGGGACAGACCGGTCTCGCTCCATGCACGTACCACGCCCTCGGTGAAATACAGCAGGATCATCATGGATGCCCACTGCATCGTGTAGATGTCGCGGCGAAGCGTGCCTGGCAGCGGCGCCAGCAGTGGCAGTGCCTTCAGCACCATCCACGAACCGCCTGGCCGCAATGGTGCCAGCACCAGCTCCCATAGCACGCACAGCAGGATCAGCAAGAGCAGGCTGCCGGAAGCGGTTTGGTGCAGGCGTACCTGGGTGCGGGTCAGTTCCATGGTTTAGCCTGAATGAAGTTTTTGTGCGGTCTGCGCCAGCCGGCGGCCGAGCGCGATCGCAAGTTGTCGGGTGTCGTCGTTCAGCGGGAAATCGCCATTGATGCCAGACCAGTGAGTGGCACCGTACGGTGAGCCGCCGGCGGCAGTGGTCATCAGTGCAGCCTCCGTGTAGGGTAGGCCGACAATCAGCATGCCGTGATGCAGCAACGGCAGCATCATTGAAAGCAGGGTGGACTCTTGGCCACCGTGCAGGCTGCCAGTCGATGTGAACACGCAGGCCGGCTTGCCAGCAAGTGCGCCGGAGAGCCACTGCGTGCCTGTACCGTCGAGGAAATACTTGACCGGTGCCGCCATGTTGCCGAAGCGGGTGGGCGAGCCGAGTGCGAGTGCTGAACACTCCTCGAGATCGGCCAGTTCGACATAGGGCGCACCCGACGCTGGCACGGCTGGTTCGGTGGCTTCGGTGACGGTCGATACCGCGGGCACGGTACGCATTACGGCTTCGCAGCCGGAGACGCTTTCAACACCTTGCGCAATCAGCTCGGCCAGCTTGCGGGTCGCGCCGTGTCGCGAGTAATACAGCACCAGGATCTTTAGCAGGGGCGAGCTCATGGCTTGCTATTATAGGGCGCTTTGTTTCATTCAAATTCCCCGAGACGCATGACGCCACGCTCGCCTCACCCGTCCGGCCACTGGACTCACGCGCAGATACGTGACCTGTGGAATTTTG
>JACCDS011329044.1_pt1 | contig 10224 bp, 8 predicted proteins | sample 7446441 | NCBI WGS metagenome assembly JACCDS01 (sample SAMN15323445, study PRJNA562643) | freshwater metagenome | isolation source: river surface water | place: USA:Blue River Watershed | collected 2017-08-17 | reverse complement strand
ATACTGGATTGACAGCGGGAGTGTGTGTAAACGATGAGATCGGTAAAACCCCGCCAGCCGCAGACGCTGGCAAAACGCCTGAGTTTATTGCAGGACGCCCTGAACGGCAGCCTGGCCTGGATTGAGAATACCCGCGAGCAGTCGCCCCGTCTGGCTCTGGAAGCCGAAACCCTGACCCTGCAGCTACGGCAGGCTCGTGTACAGGCCCAGGCACTGGCGCAGCAGGTTGCGCGCCCGGTGACGCTGGCGCTGTTTGGCCAGTCCCAGGCGGGTAAAGCCTGGCTGTTGACGGAAATGGTGGCCGATGCACAGGGCCAGTTGATCACCGCGTTAAGTGATAAACCGGTGAATTATTTTCAGAATGTGAATCCCGGCAATCTCGACTTCGCCACCGCAACGCGTTTTACCCACCAGCGGGAACCCCTCTCTTCAGAGTGGCCCGTTGAGCTGACGCTGCTAAGCGAGGCCGACGTGCTGCGCCTGGCCATCTCCTGTGGTGGAGGTGTCACCCAGCCCGACACCGCAAAAATTGACAGCGTGTTGCAACGCCTGCAACGCCATCGCTTAACCACGCCACTGCCGGGTCTGGAGAGCGACGCGCTGGTCACGCTCTGGTCCTGGTGCCGTCGTCATCACCTGTATGACGCACAGCTTGATCGCCACTTCTGGCCACAGGCTGTTGAACTGGCACCCTGGCTGAGCGTTGACGACCGCGTGCAGCTGTTTTCACTGCTGTGGCCAGCCGAGCCCGCCCTGAATGAGCTGGTGCGGAGTTTACTGCATCTGCGCCATCAGCTTCGTAACAGCACCCGGGTACTGGCTCCGCTTAGCCTGCTGACGGATAACGCCCTGTTGCCCGCGGAGCAGCTGATTGTTCCCGCCAGCGAGCAGGATCAGTCGCTGCCGATCGAGGTTTGCCCGTTAAACGGTAATCGTCTGGGTAAACCGCAGAACGTGGCGTTGGGATTACTTGCCCTGCTCACGCTTGAGGTCACTATTCCCCTTAGCTCCACCCCGCGCACCGCGCTCTATGATGACGCAGACATGCTGGAGCTGCCCGCACCGGGTACGCCCAGCGATCCGGCCCTGCGTGAAGAGCGCCAGCGCCTGCAGCAGCAGGATGCACTACGCGCACGCCTGCTGGAGCACAAACGTACACTGATACCGGGCATTTATGCCGCCCGCCAGAGTATCGATTTGCTGTTAATCTGCACCGCCGCCAGCCAGCGTCAGGATGTTGACGTCGCCAGTCAGGCGTTACGGGAATGGCAGCGTCACCAGCCGGTCAATGAGGCGGGCGAGAAACCCCGTCTGATTTGGGCTATTACCCCTTACGATGCGCGGCATCAGCAGATCAACGTCGACGAGGCAGTGCAGCGTCAGGTGGGGCAGCCGGGTCAGCAATGGGGTTCCATGCTGGCACTGGATCGCGCAGGCGTGGACCGGATGTCTGACTGGCTACAGGAAGAAATGCAGCCTGAAGCCCGTCGCGATATGCTGATCGCTCAACTGGCACAAATTCAGCACACCGTTGTCGAGCGTCGCCTTCAGCCCTGGACGGAAGCGGGTGCATCGCCCGACCAGGCGGCACGCAAGCAAAGCATCGCCGATACACTGCTGAAGTGTTTACAACACCGCACCGGTTTACATGGCGAACTGCTTGAGCGCTTACAGCCCTCCCGCGAGGCCCTGCGTCAGCTCTGGCTCAACCAGTCCACCTCATCCGTTCCGGCGGCGACGTCCAGCATTCAGGCCCCGGAAAATCAGTTTGGTATTGGCTTTGAATTTGATTTGTTCAGCGATAACGAAGTTGAACAGCCCGCCCCGAAGCAGACCAGCTTCGGTCAGGGCTCGGCACAGTTCCCGCGTCAGGTGTTTAGCCTGTGGCTTAACCACCTGCGTCAGCTGCCGGAAAATCAGAGCCTGCTGGCTTTACTGAATATTGATAAAGCCACGATGGAGTGGTTGATCGAAGAGTTGATCACGGCCAGCTTTCGTACCGGTATTCTGCAGTCCCTGCAGCAGGCGCTGCATGAACCCGATGCGCAGAGCATGACGCATGAATCACGTGCTGACCGTCAGGTCACGCGCGCGATGACGGTGCTGGGGGATTTTGTGGCCTGGCTGGGCTTCCTGCAGCGTCCGGAATCGGAACGTCCTGGCAGCCGGGTCAATCGCGGGCAGCCTGTTTTCTCGCGCCCGCCGGCACCCAGCGTTAATTTCAGTGCAGGACAGCGCCTGACGAAGCTTTCCGCCGCGCCAGCAAACCATACGGCCTACTATATTTACGACTGGCTGGTGGGGCTTAACACCGTGATTATCGAAAACAATGGCTATACCGGTGGGGGCGACCTGCCGGTTGCAGCGCGAGAGTCACTTACAGCCCTGCTTAAGCCACTGCGCCACTAACCGTAAATCAGGCGCAGCTCGCCCGCCAGCGACTGCGCCGCCTCTTCCAGCAACGCCACTACCGGGGCCAGTTCCTCATTGCGCCGTTCTACATGCAGCAGATGAATCGTGGCGGGCAACGCCATTCCTCCGGTCAGCCAGTCCCATAGCGCATCCAGATTATTGCCAAATCCGGCAGGACAATCGCTCTGCGCCGCAAACGCATGATAGAAAGCCTCGCGATCGATGAGCTGGCGCAGATCAAAGCTTAAGGTCAGCATGGTTACTGAACCGGCTTAAAGGTGCGATAGTGGTCGGTCGAGAGGAAAACCAGACCATCAGAGGAGTAGACCAGCCTGTCAGCCTCACGGTGACCACAGCGGTAGTTCACATCCGCCTCGAACCACTGGCGATCGGCGCGTTCAGGCAATTTTCGTTCCCGGTTGGAAAAGCGATCGCCGCCGATGGCCCGCCCCGGCAACACCTCACACAAGTCCCCTTTCGCTGGATTCCAGCCAAGGCGACGCGCCTGCTTTTTGGTAATGTAGTAATCGGGCAATTGCTGATGCTGCAGCACCCAACGGGCGACCGTTCGCACATCCGTTAAGGCAGCGATATCCGAGGCCGACGTTTTGGCTGGTGCAGACGTCAGATAAGGTCTTAACCCCACCCAACAGAGAACAAGGATCAGAACCAGTCCAACCCACAGTTTTTTTGACATGATGGCATCCCTTTAAACAGGATGCAGATGATAACAGCTTTAGCGGGCGATAAAAAAGCGCGGGCCAGATTGCCTGGCCCTGGCGGTAAACTGCTTTTACTGCATGGCTGACTGCGAAGGCACAGTGTGACGGCGCCATGCACCCGGGGCAACACCGTACTGACGCTTAAAGCTGCGGTTAAAAGACTGTTGCGAGTCAAATCCCAGCGATATCGCTACATTCAGGATAGGCTCGTTGGTGCTGGTCAAACGGTCGGCCGATTTTTTCAGCTTCTTCATGCGAATGTATTCACCCAGTGGATAGCCGGTGTGCTCTTTAAACATCCGTTGCAGGTGCCATTTTGAATAGCCAGCGCGCTCAGAAACGGTGTCGAGATCGAGACGTGCTTCGATATTGTTATCGATCCAGCTAATCAGGTCGTGAATAAAAGCGTTACTCATCATGTTTATTCTCCCGTCGCGGCGCGAACAGTATTAGTATCAGTTGCAGTTACACTTAAAGCGTGGCTGACAATGCCATTTAATGCAAGTTTAATTAATACATTAAATGCCGCACTTTTTATGGGGCTTATTTTTGGCTGCTGTCAGGCACCGATCGCGGCGTTGAAAACCGCACATAAAGTGTATCAGTAATTCTTGCAGTTCTTAGTCGCACAAGCCTACACTCCTCGCGATAAATTGCAACCATAGAAGTTGCAAATATTGGCCTTCGGGCCTTATTTCACTGTCATCGCGGGATCACAAAAATGATTACTCACTGGGTTCGTCAGGGATCTTCCCTGCTGGGAATGGGGCTGCTGGTTAGTCTGCTAAGCGGTTGTGACACGGGCCAGGCTAAAAATGCCCCGCCGCCGCCGCCCGACGTCAGCGTTGCGGATGTGTTGGTGAAGCCTGTCAGTCAATGGGACAGCTTCAACGGGCGCGTTGAAGCCGTAGAAAGCGTGCAGCTCCGGCCTCGCGTTTCGGGTTATATCGACAGCGTTAATTATCATGAAGGCGACGAGGTCAGGAAAGGTCAGGTCCTGTTTACCATCGACGATCGCAGCTACCGTGCCGCACTGGAACAGGCAAAAGCGACGCTGGCCCGCGCGCGCAGTCAGGCCAGCCTGACACGCAGCGAATCGGCACGCACCGAGAAGCTGGTGGGTACACAGGCGGTGTCACGCGAGATGTGGGAACAGCGACGTTCAACAGCCAGTCAGGCTCAGGCTGATGTCCTGGCCGCCGAATCCTCTGTCGACATGGCTCAACTCAATCTGGATTTCACCCGCGTCACCGCGCCGATCGACGGACGGGCCAGCCGGGCCATGATTACTGCCGGTAATCTTGTCACCGCTGGCGACAGCGCCAGCGTACTGACCACACTGGTTTCGCAGGACAAGATGTTCGTCTATTTCGACGTCGATGAGACCACCTTCCTGCACTATCAGGCAATGGCACGTCAGGGACAACAGCGGCATGCCCTGCCCGTTGAAATCGGCCTGGCCGGCGAACAAGGTTATCCACATCGCGGCAACGTCGATTTTCTTGATAACCAACTTAATGCCAGCACCGGTACGATCCGCATGCGCGCCCTTCTGGACAACCGCCAGCGCACCTATACGCCCGGCCTGTTTGCCCGCGTTCGCCTTCCCGGTAGCGCGCAGTTTAATGCCGTGTTAATTGACGACAAAGCCGTGCTGACCGATCAGGACCGCAAGTATGTCTATGTGGTCGATGCACAGGGTAAAGCCCAACGTCGTGATGTTCATCCCGGCGCGATGGCGGACGGATTACGCATCGTTACCACCGGTTTACAGGCGGGCGATCGGGTTATCGTTGCCGGCCTGCAAAAAGTGTTTATGGCTGGTATGCCGGTAACGGCAAAAACCGTCGATATGGCCGCGACTGCCGCGCGATAACCTGAGGTTGTTATGGATTTTTCCCGCTTTTTTATTGATCGGCCGATCTTTGCCGCCGTGCTGTCCGTCTTGATTTTTATGACCGGGCTGATCGCCATCCCGCTGCTGCCCATCAGTGAGTATCCGGACGTGGTGCCGCCCAGCGTGCAGGTGCGTGCCGAATATCCCGGCGCTAACCCGAAAGCCATCGCCGACTCCGTGGCAACGCCGCTGGAAGAGGCGATTAACGGCGTTGAAAACATGATGTACATGAAGTCCGTGGCCGGCTCTGACGGTGTGCTGGTGACCACCGTGACCTTCCGCCCGGGTACCGATCCGGATCAGGCCCAGGTTCAGGTGCAAAACCGCGTAGCCCAGGCCGAGGCGCGGTTGCCGGAGGACGTGCGCCGTCTCGGCATCACGACGCAAAAAATGTCGCCGACCCTGACCTTAGTGGTGCATCTGTTTTCCCCTAATAACACCTACGATTCGCTCTATCTGCGTAACTACGCCACGCTGAAAGTCAAAGATGAGCTGGCCCGTCTGCCGGGCGTGGGGCAAATCCAGATTTTTGGCGCGGGTGAATACGCGATGCGCGTCTGGCTCGATCCCAACAAAGTGGCGGCGCGCGGCTTAACCGCCTCTGACGTTGTGAAAGCGATGCAGGAGCAGAACGTACAGGTTTCTGCGGGGCAACTTGGGGCGGAACCGTTAAAAAAACAGAGCGATTTTCTGCTGTCCATTAATATGCAGGGACGGCTGGAAAACGAGCAGCAGTTTGGCGATATCATTCTGAAAACGTCAGAGGACGGCTCACTGGTCCGGCTGCGTGACGTGGCGCGCATTGAAATGGGTTCAGGCAGCTATGCCCTGCGTTCGCAGCTCAATAACAAAGACGCCGTCGGTATTGGTATTTTCCAGGCACCGGGCGCCAATGCTATCGATCTGTCAAACGCGGTGCGTGCCAAAATGGATGAACTGGCCACCCGTTTCCCCAACGATGTGAAGTGGGCTGCGCCTTACGATCCCACCGTGTTTGTTCGCGACTCCATTAAGGCTGTGGTGCAAACCCTGCTGGAAGCGGTGTTTTTAGTGGTGCTGGTGGTGATTTTGTTCCTGCAAACCTGGCGCGCTTCCATTATTCCCCTGCTGGCGGTTCCGGTATCCGTGGTCGGCACCTTTAGCGTCCTGTATCTGCTTGGGTTCTCGCTCAACACGCTAAGCCTGTTCGGACTGGTGCTGGCCATCGGTATCGTGGTGGACGATGCCATCGTGGTGGTGGAAAACGTTGAACGCAATATTGAGATGGGACTGTCACCCAAAGCCGCTGCCCATCAGGCGATGCGTGAGGTATCCGGCCCGATCATTGCCATCGCCCTCGTGCTGTGCGCGGTGTTCGTGCCCATGGCGTTTCTGTCGGGCGTGACCGGCCAGTTTTACAAACAGTTCGCCACCACGATTGCGATTTCAACCGTGATCTCCGCCATCAACTCACTGACCCTGTCTCCCGCACTGGCCGCGATGTTACTGAAGGATCATCAGGCCCCCAAAGATATGCCGACGCGCCTGATCGACAGGCTGTTTGGCTGGATTTTCCGCCCGTTTAACCGCTTCTTTCAGCGTAGCGCGCACGGCTATGAATCGATGGTGGGGAAAACCCTGCGTCGTCGCGGCGCGGTGTTTGGTGTTTACCTGGTGTTACTGGCTGGCGCGGGCTGGATGTTTCATGCGGTGCCGGGCGGGTTTATTCCCACTCAGGACAAGCTTTACCTGATCGGCGGCGTCAAAATGCCGGAAGGCTCGTCGCTGGCGCGCACCGATGAAGTGATTCGTCAGATGAGCGAAATTGGCCTGCAAACGGAAGGCGTGGCCTATGCGGTGGCCTTCCCCGGCCTGAACGCGTTGCAGTTTACGAATACGCCGAACAGCGGCACGGTCTTTTTTGGCCTGAAGCCGTTCAGCGAACGTAAACTAACGGCGGCGCAGATTAACGCGGAGATCAATGCGAAAATTTCCCGCATTCAACAGGGATTTGGCTTTTCAATTATGCCACCGCCTATCCTGGGGCTAGGCCAGGGTTCGGGCTATTCCCTTTACGTTCAGGATCGGGCCGGACTGGGCTATGGCGCACTGCAGACCGCGATTAACACCCTCTCGGGCGCGGTTATGCAGACGCCGGGCATGCATTTCCCGATCTCCTCTTATCAGGCCAACGTGCCACAGCTGGAGGTGCAGGTTGACCGCGATAAGGCGAAAGCACAGGGCGTAGCGTTAACCGATCTGTTCAGTACGCTACAAACTTATCTGGGTTCATCCTACGTTAATGACTTTAACCGTTTTGGGCGCACCTGGCGCGTCATGGCGCAGGCCGACGGGGAATTCCGCGACAGCGTCGAGGACATCGCGAACCTGCGTACCCGTAACGACCGCGGTGAGATGGTGCCGATTGGCAGCATGGTGCACATCACCACGGCCTACGGCCCCGATCCGGTGATTCGTTATAACGGCTATCCGGCGGCTGACTTGATCGGCGATGCCGATCCACGCGTGCTCTCATCGGCCCAGGCGATGCGTCAACTTGAAACGATGTCGGGTCAGCTGCTGCCGAACGGCATGAATATCGAATGGACCGATCTCAGCTATCAGCAGGCGACGCAGGGTAATACGGCCCTGATTGTTTTCCCTGTCGCTGTCCTGTTGGCGTTTTTAGTGCTGGCTGCACTGTATGAGAGCTGGACGCTGCCGCTTGCGGTGATCCTGATTGTGCCGGTGACCATGCTGTCTGCCCTTGTGGGCGTCTGGTTAACCGGTGGGGATAACAACGTATTCGTGCAGGTTGGACTGGTCGTGCTGATGGGGCTGGCCTGTAAGAACGCCATTCTGATTGTGGAGTTCGCCCGCGAACTGGAGATTCAGGGCAAAGGCATTACAGAAGCGGCGCTGGAAGCCTGCCGTCTGCGCCTGCGTCCTATCGTAATGACCTCTATCGCCTTTATTGCCGGTACGATCCCCCTGATTCTGGGTGAAGGTGCGGGTGCTGAAGTGCGTGGCGTTACCGGCGTTACCGTGTTCTCCGGTATGTTAGGCGTTACGCTGTTTGGCTTGTTCCTGACGCCGGTGTTCTACGTGACGCTGCGCAAGCTGGTGACGCGTAAAGCCGCTGAGCAGCGCTTACAGAACGCGCCATAACGGAGTCGACAGCGGGCGATTGAACACCGCCTGCTGTCATCCCTCCGGCTTCATGCTTTCCCACCTGCTTAGCGCACCGCTTTTGCTTTTAAAAATAAAACCCTGTTAATGGGCGAGGCAGAATTTCGCCGTCGCATGCATGACATAGTTATGGCTGATAATGTGACGGACGCGATATCCCGCATGATTGATAATCTGTCGCCCGCTCCTGTGACCTTCAAAAGCAAAAAGCAAAAGGAAATGTTCAGAATGCCGTTTCGTTTTCAGCGCAATATGATGATTCTGTGCCTGCTTGTGATTTCACTTCCTTCAATTAGCTTGCCCCTTTCGCAATACCAGCAATTTGATGGACTGATAAGAGCGCCCCTTACCCTTGAGGTGACGCTGAGCAATGGCCAGTTCGCTGAGCTTGATGCCTTTGTAACCCGACCCAGCGGAACCGGTGCCGCACCGCTGGTCTTGATAACTAACGGGACTGAAGGCTCCCGGGCCTTTGATCGCGGCATCATGAATCCAAACCGTATGTCAGGCACGGCTCTGGCGTTTGCACGCCACGGCTATGCTGCAGTGGTGGTGTTACGCGAAGGCTATGGCCACTCAAGCGGAAACGCAGAATATGCGGGCGGTTCATGTGAGCAGCCGCGCCATCAGCTGGCCGGGCAGCGAGATCGGATGGATCTGCTGGCCGCGCTGGCTGTACTGCAAAGACAGCCCTGGGCATCGCGGGAAAACGCGATTCTGGCTGGCATGTCTTCCGGCGGCTTTGCCGTTCTGGCAACCAGCGCGGCGAATCCGCCTGGCGTTAGCGCGGTCATTAATTTTGACGGCGGCCGGGGCGCGAATAAAGATAAATCGCTTTGTGATGGACCGGGTCTGCTTACCGCATTCGAACGCTACGGTGCAACGGCACGTCTCCCCTCGCTCTGGCTCTACTCTGCCAACGATCAGGATTTCTCGCCTGACATGGGAAGAACGTTTTATGACGCCTATCGACGTCAGGGCGGCAGCGCTGAATTTCGTGAAATGCCCCCCTTTGGTAAGAATGGGCATGTTTTCATGGATAGTGCGCCTGAAGCATTTTGGTGGCAGACGGTTTCCGCGTTTCTACAGGCGCATCATCTGCCTTACCAAGAGGTTGTCTCTCTTCCCGACACCACCTTGCCCGTGCCTGCGGCGTTAAATAAAGCCGGGGCGGAGGCGTTTAAACATTACACCTCGTCCCGTCTGTATGAAAAAGCCTTCGCGATCGGTCCGGAAGGCGCATGGGGAAGCGCCTATTGGGCCAGAACCGGCGACGATGCGGCCAGCATCGCCCTTGAATATTGCAATACCTTTAACCGTGGTGATAAAGGCAGTTGCAGGCTGTATGCCATCGGTGATGCGGTTGTTTTACGCTAAGCCTGCACGCTAAAAAAAATGATGGGCCGGGCAGAAAGGACAGTGCCCTGTAACAGGGGGATAATCATGGTGACGGGCAAAATGTGACGCGCGGCAAAGCGCTGTTTCCTTGAGGGACAATCAACACATAAAAAAAGCCGCATCAGCGGCTTTTTTTGCACTCGCTTTCAGGCTCTGCCACATCCGGTTCCGGTACGGCGGTGCAGTTGCTGGTATCGTGGGTTTTCAGCTCATTTAAGGCATCGGCCACCGTGCGTTTGGCCAGGACCGCGAGTGAGGCCTGCTCGGCTTCTTCTGCGATGGATTTAAAATACCAGCACAGGTTGGCGCTGACCAGGCAACGCGGCGCGACGTCCGGGCGCGCAGCCCAGAGTTTTTTATCATCAGTGACGGAAACATAAATATCACGCAGGGTGATGTCTGCCGCCGGTCGGCCAAGATGAATGGAGCCGGTGCGTCCCAGCGTAGACACAATAATGCCGTCACGCGTTAATGGCACCATCAACTTGCGGATAAAACTCGGGTTTGCTTCAAGCCCGTAAGCGAGAATCGCGCTGGTAGAGCGTTTTCCCATTTGCTCCGCCATCGCCACGCTCAGAACCATTTGCAAAGCTGTCGGGAAGCGATAATCAAGCATCTTTGTATCCT
>JACCDS011546153.1_pt1 | contig 10225 bp, 7 predicted proteins | sample 7446441 | NCBI WGS metagenome assembly JACCDS01 (sample SAMN15323445, study PRJNA562643) | freshwater metagenome | isolation source: river surface water | place: USA:Blue River Watershed | collected 2017-08-17 | reverse complement strand
TATAGGTAGTGTAGATGATAAATCATTCTCGTTATTATTAAGTAGTTATTTACCAAAAGACATGTTATTTACTGGGGCTGTATTTGTTGCTTTTGCTCTCATACTAACAATAGCCAGTAATTACTCAATTAGTTTGGGTCATAAAAAACTTGGCATATTATTGTTATTATTAAGCACCGCATTTGTTGCTTTCATCACTTTTGTTCAATATAAAGAAGATAAATATCTAGATAATGCAAGTACAAATTTTAGTAAGATCTATACTGAAACTTTTGCTCTTTCCTCTGGAAGTGATAAAGTTATCTTATCAAATGCAAAATTATATTTTGATAAATATGTTTCAACACCTACAGCAGAAAATAAGATAAAATTTAAAACAGCTTACCAAACATTGATTTACAAATTGAAAGATATGAGAAGTATTAGACCAGAACAAGTAGAAACTTATAATAATATTTTGAAACTACATGTTAATTATAACTCACAACAAGAAAAACTTATAAATGCTATACAGTATTATATAATAATTTGTTTAATATTTTTAGCTATTGGAAGAATTAGATTTAATAAGTAAAATTCAGGATTTAAAATGGATAATAAAATCTGTTGTTTAAGGCTTTTAAACAAAATATATGGAAATTTAAATTTTAAAATTATAGACAAGAATAACTTGTCTATATTTTATCCATATGATTTTGATAAGCTTAATAATGAACAATATAAGTGTGCTGCACATGAGGCATCCTATATAATTAATTCAATGATTTCTTTAATTAATAATGAAATAGTTTATTCAACTGATATAAACTTTGATATTTCATCTTTAAATAAATTTGACTTCAAAGATTCAATATTAATATTTAAATTGCTTGCTGATGTTATTTATAATGATGAACCAATTAATCTTATTAGTTATAATAAAAATATTGAATATAATTTTAGTAGTAATAAAAAGGTTTTAAACTTAATTACATATTTTGTTAAAGAACTAAAAAATAAGACATTTTATGAATTACGTCATCTACTTAAATTTATTTATAAAGATAAATATTCAAAACTTCCAATAATAAGTATTGATAATATAAATAATATTGAACACATATTGGCCTTTAAAATTAATAATTATAATTTATTTATTAAAGATAATAATATTTTGCCTATTGAGTATTTTAAATTGTTAGCTAATTTTATTGAGGATATTGAAAGGTTAAATTTCAAATGTCAAAAAGAGATTAATAGTATAAATAAATAAGGCCATTTTTTATGGCCTTATTTTTGATTTGGGTTTTGTTTTATTTTCTATTTTTTGTATATTCTCTATTTGAGGGTTATTTCTGTTATCAATAAAATCTTTGACTGATTCATAATATCTTGTTATTTCAAACCCATTTTCTGATAAACTTTCAAATAATTTTTCTTTTTTTGTAGACATCTCTTTCATGTTAGGATCTTTTTCTAGATTATTTATTAAATCAAACTTTTGAGATGTTGTTAACGCATTTTTTGAATATAAAAAATTAATCATCTTAGAAAAATACCATTTGCCATCTTTATTAAAATCAGCAATTGTATTATAATCACTTTCATTATTCATGATGCCTAAATTAATTATCTTTTTATCACTTAATTTATCAAAAGCACTATATTTTGTATTTAAAAACTCTATTGGTTGATAATATCCCATTACATGTTTTGCTTTTGTCATAATTTCGTCTCTTAAATCAGAAATAGTTTCTCTTAATTCGTTATTTCTTCTTCTTACCATTTCTAAGTAGTGAGAGAATTCAAATGTATATCTATCAAAATCTTCCCTTGTTAGTGTCTCAAAATCTTCATTTAAGTCATCAATATATTGATTCAAGTTATTAATATTAATATTATATTCTTTATTTTTTTCTCTGTATTCTTGTTTAATAATTTCAGAATCAGTTGTTGATATTAAAATACTATTTTCGAGCATTTGTATTTTATAATTTTCTATAGCTTGAAGACTCTCACTATATTCAATATTATCATCTTCCCATTTCTTAATTGTAGAATTAATTCTTTGTTCATACTCTTTTATTTTATCTTCTGTTCTTATTGACATTAGTTCATCTATAAGATTAAATCTGTCTTTCTTATCTGGATTATTCTCTATATCTGATTTTATTTCAGTTGGTAATTTTTTATAAACTTCTATTATTTCTTTTGTCCACTTATCTAAATCATACATTGATTCTAATAATTCAGATGTATTTATATATAAATTTTTAGGTGATTCTGAGAGTTCAACAGTATATGCTTTTGTACTCTTATTTGATATAAACTGTAGAGCATTTATGAATGGGCATGTTAGTTGATGTTTTGAATGTACACCTATTATTATATCTTTTTTTACTTGATTCATGTTTGATTTCCAATTCCTTTAATTATAATTTATCATATATTATATAATTTTGAAGATTATATGAAAAAAAACTTGACATTTTTTTATCGTTGACATATCATGTGATGTTGAATTTTATAAATAGGAGAAAACTCATGAACATAATTGCAAATAAAATTTTATTGAATCGCAAACAATCAGTTGCTATTGTTGACAATGGTGAAATATTTGCGAACGAACATATTATTTTAGCAATATTGGCTGAAATTTCTCAACTTGGCTATACATTGGATAAGCCTGTTTTAGATGTATTGAAAAGTTTTAATAAAAAAGAGCTAAAAGAATTTAAAGATTTTTTAATTAGCGAATTAAAAGTAATGGTTGGAGCTAATGTTAGATATGTTCCATTGTTTAAATCATTTCCAAATGATATACCAGATACAAATGAATTATATGTTAAAAAAATAATTGGTTATTTTGAAAATTTATTTAAAATAATACCAGAAGAATATAAGGTTTTATCATGTGGACATGTCGTTTGTACAAAAATGTTTAGTATTGATAACTATTCAGGATGTCCTATTTGTGAAAAGCAAGATCTAGAACTTATGAAAGGTCATGATGACTCTCATAAAGATTTAGAGGGTATAAAACAATTTAAAATAATTACTCTTACTAATGAGAATTCAGTCTTTAATATTTTTAAAAATTTATTAAGTTCAAAAACATCTATTTCAGAATCAGATCTATCTGACATTTCTGATATCATATCTTATTATGGTGAATCTATAGTTGATCACCTTCCAGAATCTATAAATCAAAAAGAAATAGTGGTCTTTTTGGTTAATGAGCTTTTAACTAAATTAAATGCTGATATTAATAGTATCTCTAAATATTTTAAGACTGCTACTGATGTTTTACGCTTGGCTACTCAGTTTTCTGGTGGTGATGTTTCATTAGCAGCTAATACAAAATTTAAATTGAAAAATAAAGAAAGAAAAATTGTAATGTCTTTACTAAATAACATACAGAATGCAGATTCTGATATGATTAGACATCGTGAAAAATGGTTAAGATTAGGTGAAGTTCTTCATATAGGAGCTTATAAAAATAAGTATCCAGTAGCGTTTTCTTCATTTAATTCTTTAAGAAATGATGCTAAAAACATCAATACTTTTAATCGTGCAGTTGAAAAATTACTTATTGATGCAAAATCAAGAAAAAATAACAACTCTCAAATAGATTCTTTAACTAAGGTTTTAATTAGTCGTCCGGGTGATTTTGCTCGCCGTTTAGATCATGTCATCAGAACAGCTAAAAATCCAACAGATGCCATAAAGGATTTTGAGTCTATTGTGAGTAAAGTACCAACTCCAATACTTTTAGTTCTTAGTAAACATATTAAAAGTCGTAATAAATTAAAAGATTTTCGTGCTTTTATTCCAAAAGGCAAGATGTCAAAAATTAAATTGATTGAAGGTGATAATCGTAAACTTATTATTGATAAATATATTAAAAAAGTTAGTGATATTATTTATTTGGAACTTAATTCTAGATTTCAAAAATTACCTCCATTAGGTAAAAATATAAGAATTAAAAGAGAAGAATTAGAAGGTCAAATTGTACCATTCTCTCAAAGAAGTGCATCTAAATCACTATTGAATATAACTCGTGGTTCAAAAATGAAAGTTAATAAGGATATTCCTTTTATAAGATTATTTACATATTGGAAAGCTCCTGTTGATATAGACCTAGGCATTACTATGCTTGATGAAAAGTTTAATAGTTTGGGTGTTGTATCATACTACAACTTATCAAGTTACGGAAAAACAGTTCATTCTGGTGACATTAGAGATGGCCGTCATGGAGCAGTAGAATTTATTGATATAGATGTTGATGCTTTTAAAAAACTTGGTGTAAGGTATGTTTCAGTAAATATTTATTCTTATTCAGGTGAGAAGTTTTCGACAATAGATTGTTTTGCTGGTTATATGGAGAGAGAACAACCAGATGGTAGACAATTTGATGCAACAACAGTAAAAAATAAATTTAATATTTCATCTGAAAGTACATCTTGTATTCCAATGGTTTTTGATTTATTGAAGAATGAAGTCGTTTGGTTAGATATTGTTACCAAACAAGATTCACTTCATTCTAATTATCATAATACACAAACAGCTACTATTAATGCAATCAGAGCGGGGTTAGATCTTATTAATACAAGACCTACATTATTTGACTTGGTGAATTTACATGCAAATGCTAGATCAGAATCTGTTACTTATGTCCAAATAGATGGTGAGTATTATGATCATACTTTTGATTTAAGCATTTTAATGGATTTAGATAAAATTATGTCAGAATATCTTTCATAATAAAAATGAAGCCCGTACTGGGCTTTTTTTTATTTTATGGTAATATATAAATAACAACAAAAAAAATATAAAAATGTCTGACTTAGTTGAAAGCTTGAAACCATTTAGAGATCTTTTTAATCCTTCTAATATTTCTAATTATGAATCTTCTATGGGGCTTATTTTTAGTTTAGAAGAACAGATTAGATCTCTTGTAAAAACACCAATTTTTGATTCTGTTGATGTAAAAAGTTATCTTGATGAATTAAACAGAATAGTTGATAATGGTTATGTTAACAAAGCCTTTAAAGAATTGAATACAACTTCAATAAAAGCAATGAAAACATCTAGAATAAATGAAGATTATTTAATAAGCGGTATAAAACTTTCATTAGATGAATTGTTTGAGTTCGCAGAATCCCATAATATTGATACTTCTATTTATAAAGAAAAAAGTAATACAATAATTTCAAAAATGTCAGAATCAATAAGAGATGCTAAAAATTATCTTTTATCCTTAAACCAACTTAACTCATATTGTATGGATTTAAATAGAATGTCTAATGATGATATTCTCTCTGATTCTTGTCATATTTATTTTGAAAGAATAAAACACATTTTAAAATCTGAAAATTCACCACTAAATAAAAATAAGCAAATATTATCTGCAACTTCATTTATATTTTCTGATGACATACTTGGTAAAGCTTTCTTATTTTATGATATTAGAAATGAGATTATAAATAAGTTACATGAAAAGAAAATATTTAACAATGCAGAAAGTTATGTTCAAAGTAATTCAAATTTATCAGAACTACAAAAGGTTTTATTTGAAAAATTAACAATTAAAAAAATAGATTTTACCACATCTCAAAAAATATCTAGTGTATTATTATTTAAAGATGGAAGTATAGCATTTAAAAAAAATAATGGAAATTATGAGTCACATACTTCAGGTGATCTTAATTTACTGTTAATTAGTGATTTACAGGAGTCAGCAATTGATTTCTTATTAAGAAAAAAACCTCAAATAGCAAAATTTTTTAAAAACAAATATAAGGAAGATAAAGATGAATTTTTGGCTATTATTAATACTATAAGTAGATTTATTGAAAATGAACCTCTTGTAAAAGCTCATTTAGGTACAAATTATTCTACTTATATTAAAGACTTATTTGAAAATAAATCAATTGAATCAATAGACGACTCATTTTGTATGATGGCAGATAGTCATAAATTTAACCAATTTGCTTATAGCATAGTAAGTAATAAGTATAAACATTTATATAATGAAGAAACACTTTTAATATTGAAAGAAATATACAATGAGAAGATATCTAGTGAACAACTTCAGAACTATATTGGTAAAAAAATTGCGGCTTTCAAAACAAGCGAAGATTTTAATCTTAATCTACAGTTGTTTATTTCAAAATTAAGTGGATTTTCACCTGACAAGATATTAGATAAAAATTCTGATGTGGGGGCAAAGGTTGTTTATAGTAGTGATGAAACTATTATACTTGAAACTACATCCTATGACCAAATGGAGGAATTAGGATCATCAAGTTGGTGTATTGTCCGTGATTCTTATTATTATGATGATTATACATCTGATGGTAATAGGCAATACATTATTTATGATTTTACAAAATCAGGTAAAGATGAAAAGAGTATGATTGGTGTTACATTGTCTTATGATGGTACTCATAGAAATTCACATATTAAAAATGATGATTACATTAGTGGTAATGATATTCAAAAGTTTACTGATCTTATCATATTAAATCAAAGAAACACATTTAAATCACTTAATGATGAGCTTGAAAACAGATTATTCCCAAACGAAAAAGAACAGAAAAAAATAAAATATAAATAGGCAGCCTTATGATTAAAAAAATTATTGATGAAGAAATTGAGAAAAATTTAGTTAATATACTTGATTTAGAAAGTTTGTATAATAAAACTTTAAATTCTAATAATATTGAGCATTTATCTATTTTAAGATTACAAACTTATCCTTATTTTAAAGGTCTTAATGAAAGTTTAACTATAAATAAATATGGAAGGCTATCATTTGTTAATAATTATAATGGAATTAATAAAGACGAACCATCAGTTACTGTTGAAAGCAACTACAATAAATCAAAATATGAAGAATTGTCAAATAAACTAAGGAATTCTGAATCATTTTATGATTTTTCTAGTTCTATTGATGAAACTGATATAGATATATTAAAAAAAACAAATATAAATAATAACAAAATATGTATTGATTCATTTATTATTTTAAAAGATATGAATGACAATATGAAAGATGATAATTTTTTATCATCTGATAAAAACCCTGATTATACTATGAGGGCTGCAATATCTAAATCCTTTGAGTCATACTATGTTTTTGATTCAGAGGCTTATACATTTATCACTACTATATTGTCTGGAACTTTATCAATAGATAATTCTGATAGGTACTTACCATCTTTTTTAATTGGAAAAGATAATCCTGCGATGAAAAAAATGTTAGAGAAATTTGAAGTTTATGATGAAAATAATAAACTTATTTCATATAATGGTTTAGAAGATTTTCTTAATAAAACATCATTGAAAAATACAACTTTGGGCATAATTGCTGATAGAAATCTATCTGTTAATGAAAAAATAATAAAGCTTTATGATAAATTAGTTTTTAATAAATTTAAACAGATATGTGCAAATGAATTAGAATTGACATCAGTTATGCCATCTATTGATGATTTAAATCTTAAATATAATGAATTGTTAGATAATATGTTTAATAGAATAGAAAAAGAATGTCCAATAGTGTTTCATGAAAGAAATAATAATTTACTATCAGAATTTGTCTATTTAAAAAATGATGAAATGAGCCGTGAAGTTAAAACAAACAAATATCTAAATTTAGGCGATCTTGCTCATGATCAAAAAGAATATTTTAATTCATTTTTTAAAGGAAAAATGAAAATCTCTAAAGATGTTTATCACTATTCATTATATTCTACACTAGATTCTAGTAATTATCTTAAAGAAGTTGCATATTTAAAGAATGATGTGGAAATATTCAATTTTATATCTTGTAAAACATTTGCAGATAAAAGTTATCAGTATGAACCAAAATGTTGTATTATAGAGTATATGTTGTTATCTGAACATGAAGATTTAAATATAAAATTATTTAATGACTTCTTAAATGAACAAAAATCAAGAAACAAACCAACGATTCTAGCTATTAATACTGATAATAAGGACTTTACAAATAATATTAATCTTAAACAATTTATTGACAAAAACTTTAATAATGATCCTAGGCTTATTGTTGTTGATTCTTATGATTTTAGTAATAAATTTCAGGCTCTCATTCAAATAATTAATAAACCTAACTTTAATGATATTGAAAAACAATCTTTTTTCAATTTTGGTATTGAAAAATTAAATTATATTAAAAAAGATAGTTATGGATATATAAATAAAGAAGAAATAGAAGAAATGTATATAAATAGTAAAAATGAAATTAATAATGACATATTAACTTTTAAGAAACCTGTTTAAAGATTTTTTTGTTGTGATATAATATTACTATATACAAAATATGAGGAATTAAATGAGATATATAAATGATCAAGAATTAAAGTCTTTGTTCATAAAAAATGAAGAACAGAATTTAATATACAAAGAAGATAAAATTATTTTTAATTATGATTTGACTGATTCAATTACTGGACTTTCTGTTTCACAGAACCGTGAACAAATTGCATATAAATTTAATATAGATAATCAAGAAATATATGTATCTTTAGATTTATATCGTGATTCAGTTCCAAGTTATATGTTATTATCCACTGATTCTGAAAAAATTATTTCTGTACTGGATAGTAATGAAAAAATATATTCAGTTAATGAAGAATATAAAAGAATTTCAGAGATTTCTACTAAGACTATTGGTGGTACTATTAATGGTAAAGTATATACAAAGCCATTTAGTTTTTTATCAGATTTTCAAGATAAATTTGAAACAGAAGTTGAAAACTTAAAGAACACTCATATAGAAAGATATGGAAAACTATTTAATTCAAAAATGAGTGAAATAGTAAATTTAAATAAACTAAATGAAGTTGCTGAACAAGATTCTGACATTGCTAATGGTTTAGAAAAAATTATTTTCAATAATAGAATGTTTTTATCTAAATTATCAGGAACATTTGATACTAATCTTGAAAAAATAACATCTTCTATAAAGAAAGAATTTGATATTGAATTAGAAAAAAATAAAATAGAACGCAATGAAAAGAACCAATTAGAGCAAGAACAAAAAAGATTAGATCTAAAAAAGAAATCAGATTTAAAAGAATTTGTTATTGTGCAAGAATCGAAAGACTTTTTGATTGAAAAATTTGGTTATTATCCAGTTGTTAATTTTAATATTGATTCAATTGATGTATCATTTTTAGATAAAAATGACACTTTAATGGATGTTATTAATCTTAAGACTATAGAATCTGAAATAAATTTTTATAGTGAACAAGATAATGATAACTCTTATTTACATTTAAAGCATGTTTCTGATGAAGAATTTTCATCTTTAAATAAAAGTATTCATAAAAAATATTATCATGCAATTTTTGATTTACAGTATGGATTGATAATGAGTAATAAAAATGATGTAAAATATCTTGATGAGGTCGTTGATAAATATTTTGATAGCCTTCCAGTTGATAGAGACCAAAATTTGTTTTCAGATGACAGTTTTACTCTTGCAAAATCAATGAAAGAGAATTATTCTAGTGATGCCAGACTTGAACATGTTAATAAAGAAATAAATGAAAAATTTAAAAATAAAACAAGATTAAAGCCTTAAAATTAAACCTCCATTAGGAGGTTTCTTTTTTTAAAGTTATCTAACTTTTTAATTTATTATGCCCATTTAAAATTATTAGGCTTGTGCAATACTCTTCACTTTATTTATTTCAGAAATAAAATCTTTTGCCATTTGGCAGTTATTTTTTATAACAATTTGATAACGTGATATATCATTGTCATTTTTTTCAAATACTATGAAATCTTCTATTATATCATAATAGTTATTACCAATCACTATTGCATTATCTAAGAAATCAAATAGATCCATATTTCTAATATCTGTTCTGCACTTTCTTAAATAACTCACAGCAGATTTTAACTCTTCACTCAATATTTCAAAATCTCTAACACTTATATTCGCATTCATAATTATCACCCAATTAATATTATTCGCTAACAATATTAGTATAACCCATATTTAACAAATTTCAAATTTTAGCAATATTTTAATACTTTTTATTAAAAAATAAAAGCCCTTTTTGATGGGCTTTTTTTATATATAAACTTATATCTTAATTTAATTTTATTCTATTTTTGTTATTAGATTTCTGCTGTACGCCTAGTGAATCATTATTGTTACCTAAATTAAAATTATTTTTAACAATTTCTGGAATATTTTTACAAACTTCGT
>JACCDS010100902.1_pt1 | contig 10226 bp, 8 predicted proteins | sample 7446441 | NCBI WGS metagenome assembly JACCDS01 (sample SAMN15323445, study PRJNA562643) | freshwater metagenome | isolation source: river surface water | place: USA:Blue River Watershed | collected 2017-08-17 | reverse complement strand
CATCCCGAACAGGACCGTGAAACGACTTCGCGCCGATGATAGTGCTGCAACCAGTGTGAAAGTAGGTCATCGTCAGGCTACCCTCTAAAAAACCCCCAGCACCATCCGCTGGGGGTTTTTGCTTTTATGCCTGCGGTTACTGACGGTCGCAAAGTCAGTATTTCGCTTGGCCCCATTTTCATCCATGTGACCGCTCGAGCTGACGAGGCGTATTGTTTTAAATGCGCCTCAACTTTTTGACGACCCTCAGCGAATTGCGCGGGTTCCAACTCGACATTCTTGTGGGATCGAATATCCAGCCGACCGAACTTTATTTTCAGGCGTGAATTCGACCTGGAACCAGCGGCAAAGCGGTGTTTCGTAGCGATAATTCCAAACATAACCGCGTTCAGGTGCGAGGTCTACTCTGTCCTTGGACACACCAATCAGATTCACCACCTCACTCTCGTCCATGCCGGGGACGATCTTGGCGAAGTTCTCATCGTTAAGCAGCTGCTTAAATCCAGTGACAGTCCCCTTTTCATCGAAATATAGCGAGTAGGTGTGCTTGCCAAATGGGCCGCGCGGAAAATCCAGGCGCCTCGCGGTAGCCATGTTATCGGGCGCCGGGGTGGGCTGCCCAAGAAGTGCGAGCGCTTCACTTCGAGATAATCCAATGAACTCATTGGATGGAGCGTATCCCGCACAACCGCTAATTCCAAGAACCACCGTCAGAGCGATAGCGCTGACTAGTACAGATGAATATTGGTTCATTTCTTGAACTCCTTCTATAAATTCGCGATCATTCGCGGCCTTATATTAACAATCGAACAGGGTAAACGCATGGGCGAACAGGTGCAAAAGCCGACAGTCGGCTTTCTGGGGATCGGGCTGATGGGAAAACCAATGGCCATCAATTTACTTAAGGCGGGCTTTCCATTGATTGCATGGAATAGAACGACGTCGAAAGCTGCCGAATTAGCACCGTATGGCGCTGAGATAGCCGAAACGCCTGCTGAGGCTGCGAACGCTGACGTTTTGATCACAATGCTGTCGGCCGGCCCCGATGTCATCGAGGTCGTCCGAACCATCGCGGAACAGATAAAGCCGGACGCCTTGCTAATTGACATGAGCTCGACCCGCCAATCAGAAGCGCAGGAACTCGCGAATATGTTGAGGCTTCGCGGTGTGCATTTTATTGACGCCCCTGTCTCCGGAGGCGTTGTCGGTGCCGAAGCCGCGACTTTGGCGATCATGGCGGGCGGAGACCCCAAACAATTTACCCGAGCAGAACCTATTTTGGCCGCAATGGGCCGTCCAACATTAGTCGGGCCTGAGGGCTGTGGGCAAGTTGCTAAGCTGTGCAATCAGCTCATCGTCGGCGCCACGTTAAACATCGTCGCCGAGGCTTTGCTACTCGCCGAAGCTGGAGGCGCCGATCCTTCCGCAGTGCGCGCTGCCATCCGGGGAGGATTCGCCGAGAGCCGAATTCTCGACGTTCATGGACAGCGTATGCTGGAAAGAAACTTCCTTCCGGGCGGACAGGTCAAAACACAACTCAAAGACATGGAAAATATTCTTGATGCAGCAACTAACGCAGGAATTACATTGCCAGTTACATCGCTCGTGACGAGCAATTACAAATCAATCGTTGACGAAGTACCGACCGCTGATCAATCAGCGGTATTGCTGGCCGTCGAGAAAATCAATGCCGGGAAGCGAGTCGGCGATGTCGCCGACCGCCTTCCTGCTTGAGCGCGCTATCGATCAGCGCAACGGCGGCCTAGCCAGGAAACGCTCCGCCAAGGTCACCCAATAGCTTGCGCCGATCGGTAGCAGGTCGTCATTAAAGTCATAACTCGGATTGTGCAGATTGCACGGTCCGAGGCCATGACCAATATCGCGATGCGTACCGTCACCATTCCCAATAAAGACGTAGCACCCCGGCTTTTCAAGCAACATGAAAGCGAAGTCTTCCGAGCCCATGGTTGGCTCGACATTGGTTAGTACGCCAGAATCGCCAACGACCTCCTTCATGACACCGATCGCGAACTCAGTCTCGATCGCGTGGTTAATTAGCGGCGGATAATTTCGCTTGAACTGGAATTCAACAGTTGCATTGAACGCCGCGGCCGTGTGCTCGGCGATTTCCGCCATTCGCCGCTCGATCATGTCAAGAACCGGGATCGTGAAGGTGCGTACCGTGCCAATCATGGATGCCGAGTCAGGAACGATATTCGTTGCACTGCCCGAGTGAATTTGGGTGATGGAAAGTACTGCCGAGTCAATCGGGCTGGTGTTACGAGACACAATGGTCTGCCAGCTCTGCGCAATCTGCACGGCGACCATGATCGGGTCAACACTCATATGGGGCTGCGCGGCGTGCGAGCCTTTGCCTTTGATCGTTAACTCAAATTCATTCGATGAGGCCATCATCGGACCGGACACGACCCCGATACGTCCTGCGGGAGCGCCAGGCCAGTTGTGCATGCCGAACACCGCTTCCATCGGGCATTGAGCAAACAGGCCGTCGTCCATCATCGCCTTGGCACCACCGGCGCCTTCTTCGGCGGGCTGGAAAATCACATAAACGGTCCCGTCAAAATTGCGATGTTTAGCAAGGTAGTGAGCGGCACCAAGCAGCATGGTTGTGTGGCCATCATGGCCGCATGCGTGCATCTTGCCGTCGTTCTTCGACTTGTGCGCAAACGTATTGTGTTCCTGGAGCGGCAGTGCATCCATGTCAGCGCGCAAGCCAACGGACCGGGTACTTGTCCCATTTTTAATGACACCAACGACGCCGGTGCCGCCCAGACCACGGATCACCGGGATGCCCCATTCGGTCAGCTTTTGTGCGACTAATTCGGCGGTCTGTACCTCCTCATACGACAGCTCGGGATTGGCATGAATGGTGCGCCGTATTTCTTTAAGCTCGGCGTGAAATTGAATAATCGGTTCGATCAGCTTCATGGGAGTCTCTTCCTTGCCTGTACGCCTCTAAGGGGTATTCGGTGCGAATGCACGCCAACATTTGAAAATGCCTGTGTAATATTACCCTCACCCTGTCCGGGCGGTAACCCGTCTGGAAAGTAAACCCTATTCCCATGTCGGAGTTGCAAATGAGTACCCGCATCATTAAAGCCGCCTGTCCTCACGATTGCCCTGATACGTGCGCAATGTTGGTGACCGTTGTCGACGGTAAAGCGACGGGGGTGCGTGGGGATCCAGATCACCCGAATACCGCGGGCGTCCTGTGCACGAAGGTCTCTCGCTACGTTGAGCGAACCTACCATGCCGACCGTCTGCTCTACCCATTGAAGCGGGTAGGGCGCAAAGGCGAGGGAAAATTTGTTCGCATTACCTGGGATGACGCGCTGTCAGAAATTGCAGAGCGGCTGCAAGCGATTGCCGTGCGCGACGCGCGTGCGATTCTGCCCTACAGCTATGCCGGCACCATGGGCGCAGTACAAGGCGAGTCAATGGCGATGCGCTTCTTCAACCGCCTCGGCGCGTCTCAACTGGATCGCACGATTTGTGCGACGGCAGGGGGTACCGGCTACAAATACACAATCGGTGCCAAGATGGGTACCGATACCGAGCAGTATGAAAATGCGAAGCTCATTCTGATCTGGGGCGGGAACCCCGTAGCATCCAACCTGCATTTCTGGATGAAGGCACAAGAAGCCAAACGCCGCGGCGCCATCCTGATTGCAATTGACCCATACCGATCACTCACGGCAGAAAAATGCCAGCATCATCTCGCCCTGCTGCCGGGTACCGACGCTGCATTGGCGCTGGGCTTGATGCATCTGTTGATCCGTGACGACTTGCTCGACCATGATTACATTGATCGCTATACCCTGGGATTCGACGAGTTGAAGCAACGAGTCGCCGAATGGACGCCGCAGCGAACAGCCGCGACATGCGGCCTAGCGGTGGAGCAAATCGAAATGCTTGCGCGTTTATACGGCGAGATGGCCAAACGCGGCGACCCGGTGGCCATACGATTAAGCTATGGCCTGCAGCGTGTTCGCGGGGGAGGTATGGCGGTTCGTAATATTGCCTGCCTGCCGGCGCTCGTGGGCGCATGGCGGCATCCGGCCGGCGGCGCGCTGTTATCGTCTGGCGATAACTATCCAAAGCGCAGCGCTCAGATGGAGCGGCCTGACTTGCGTCCGAACGACGTTGACCGACCCCCGCGAGTCATCAACATGAGTACGATCGGTGACGACTTGCTGCGCCCAAGCTCGGCGTCGTTCGGCCCAAAAATTGAGGCCGTCATTGTCTACAACTCGAATCCGGTTGCGGTCGCACCGGAATCGGCCAAGGTCGCCCAGGGCTTTGCGCGAGAAGATTTGTTTACCGTGGTCCTGGAACACTTCCAGACCGACACGGTTGATTATGCCGACATCGTCCTGCCCGCCACTACCCAGCTTGAGCATGCGGACATTCATGCCAGCTATGGGCATCAGTACATTATTGCGAACAATCCTGCTATCGCGCCGTTAGGAGAATCGAAGCCGAATACAGAAATCTTCCGGTTGCTTGCTGCTCGGATGGGCTTCTCCGACCCTTGTTTTTTTGATACCGATGAGGCGCTGGCATCCCAGGCATTCGATGCCAGCCATCCGCACGCTCGTGACTTCAGCTGGCAGCAAGTCAGCGAGCAGGGTTGGATGAAGCTCAACTTGCCTGCCGCGCCATTCGCACAAGGTGGGTTCCCGACACCTTCGGGAAAGTGCGAGTTCTATTCCGAGCAAATGCTGCGAGACGGCCTTGATCCGTTGCCGGCCTACCTACCGCCGTATGAGTCGGTCGCTTCGGCGCCCGAGTTGGCCAAAGACTATCCTTTGGCCATGATTTCGCCGCCGCAAAGGAACTTTCTCAACACCACTTTCGTCAATGTGCAGAGTTTGCGTGCAACCGAAGGTGAGCCGCACCTCGACATCCATCCCGAAGACGCGGCCGCGCGCGGAATCACCGACGGCGACATGGTTCGCGTGTTCAATCAACGTGGTGAGCTACACGCGAGGGCGCGCGTCAGCGATGCTCCCCGCAAGGGACTCGTGGTCGCCTTGTCGATCTGGTGGAAAAAGCTGGCGTCAGATGGCAGAAATGCCAATGAGCTGACCAGCCAGCGCTTGACCGACATGGGCCGCGCCCCGACGTTTTATGACGTGCTGGTGCAGGTCGAGCGAGCGCAGCCTTCCTGACATTGACCTGGTTTGAATCGACGCTCCGAATGAAAAGATCACTGCGTGTTTTCCTGTTTTTGTGCTGGCTGACGACCCTCGGAGGCTGCACGCAGCTCGGCTATTACGCGCAAGCCATGGAAGGCCAGATGTCCTTACTGGCCAGCGCCAAGCCGATCGATACATGGCTTGCCGATCCGAAGGTGGATGACTCGCTGAAGACGCGATTACGCCAGACACAAAGGATTCGCGCCTTTGCTGCAACGGAGCTGGGCCTGCCTGACAACGATAGTTATAAAAATTATGCAGACGTGAGGCGCCCCTACGTCATGTGGAACGTGGTCGCAACGCCTGAGCTGTCGCTCAAGCCGATCCGCTGGTGTTTCCCGGTCGCGGGTTGTGTTAACTACCGGGGTTACTACAGCCAGCAAGCAGCACAGGCCTTCGCCGACGATCTGCGTGCGCGCGGGCATGATGTGCGGGTCACCGGTGTGCCTGCGTATTCGACGCTGGGGTGGTTCAATGATCCAGTGCTGTCGACCTTCATCGATTACCCAGAGGCCGAAATCGCACGCCTGGTATTTCATGAGCTTGCACATCAGGTGGCCTACGCACCGGGTGACTCGCAATTCAATGAATCGTTTGCGACCGCTGTTGAAGAGTTCGGTGTAGAGCGCTGGCTTGAGCGCCACGGCGATGACGGCATGCGAGAACGCTATCGCGCTTACCGCCAGCGTAAGGACGACTTTTTAGCATTACTGGCTGTGCATCGATTACAGCTCGAGGAAAATTTCGATCGCGATGTGACCGATGACGAAAAGCGGCTGCGTAAGCGAGACATCTTTGCCTCCATGAAGAGCCAGTACGAGACCATGAAGTCGGAGCGCTGGGGCGGCTATGCTGGCTACGACCGCTGGTTCAGTGGAGCGATGTCGAATGCCCATTTTGCGTTGGCCACGACCTATCATGATCTGGTGCCCGGATTTCGCGGTCTGCAGTCGCAGACACAAGACCTTCGCCAGTTCTATGCGCGCGTCAAGGCACTGGCCAAGATGGAAAAGGCACAGCGACGTGCTGCGCTAGCGGCCTATGAACCGATCACGCCACCTATCACGCCAACATCGCCGCTGCTGACAACGCAATCTGTTGCGGCGCAGTAAACAGACAACCCTCTCAATTTCCGCTAGCATCAGCCCGCTGAAGCATTCGCCTCATCCGCAGCAGGCGGGTGTGCCATTCAACAGCGCGGTGCTCGCTCACCGTCCGCGCATAAAAACATCACAGAGGTGTTGCATGGACAAGTTCTGGTTGCCCTCCTATCCGACGGGTGTGCCCGCCGACATCGATCCCGCGCGCTACCGTTCTCTGGTTCATTTAATGGAAGAGGCCTTCGCAACGTACGCGTCTCGTCCGGCATATGTCTGCATGGGGAAGACGCTCACCTATGCCGACGTTGATGTCATGTCGCGAAGACTTGGCGCGTGGCTGCAAGCACAGGGATTAGCGCCGGGCGCACGCGTTGCATTGATGATGCCAAACGTGCTGCAGTATCCGGTCGCATTGGCCGCGGTGCTTCGCGCCGGCTACATCGTGGTTAACGTCAATCCTCTTTATACGCCGCGCGAGCTGGAGCATCAGCTCAAGGATTCGGGCGCCGAGGCCATCATCATTCTTGAAAATTTTGCGCATACCCTGCAAAAAGTGATTGCGCATACATCGATCAAGGTCGCGGTGGTTGCGAGCATGGGGGACCTGCTCGGCGCAGCCAAGGGGACGCTGGTCAACTTTGTCGTGCGTAACTTGAAGAAAATGGTGCCGGAATTTTCTCTGCCTCATGCAGTACGCTGGCGTAGGGCGGTCAGCGAAGGTGGTGCGATGCAGCTGCAATCGCCATCGCTGGGTCACTCGGACATCGCCTTCCTGCAGTACACCGGCGGCACAACGGGATTATCGAAAGGCGCGATGCTCAGCCATCGCAACGTTATCGCTAACCTGTTGCAGAACGAAGCCTGGTTGCAGCCGGCGCTAAACAAGGAGCCGAAGGTCGACGCGCTGACGTTCGTGTGCGCACTGCCGCTGTATCACATCTTCGCATTGACGGTGTGCTGTTTAATGGGAACGAGATTGGGAGGGCTGAATATTCTGATTCCCAATCCGCGCGACATTCCCGGCCTGGTCAAAGAACTTGGCAAGCACCGATTTCACATGCTGCCTGCCGTGAACACGCTGTATAACGCGCTGCTGAATCATCCTGACTTTGCGAAGCTCGATTTCTCGTCACTGAAGCTGTGCAATGGTGGCGGCATGGCGGTCCAACAGGCCGTCAACGATCGTTGGCGTGCAGTGACGGGACGCAGCATCATCGAGGGCTACGGCCTGTCGGAAACGGCCCCCGTCGCCACTGCCAATCCGGCCGATTCGGATGAGTTCAGCGGCACCATCGGGCTTCCGCTGCCTTCGACCGAGATCGCGATTCTCAACGACGCTGGCGCGGTGCTGCCGCCGGGGCAACCCGGAGAGATCGCGATCCGCGGACCCCAGGTGATGGAAGGTTACTGGCAGAAGCCGGAGGAAACGGCCCGGGTGATGACGCCAGATGGCTTCTTCCGTTCCGGTGACATTGGCGTTATGGATGAGCGCGGTTATGTGACCATCGTCGATCGCAAGAAAGACATGGTGCTGGTCTCGGGCTTCAACGTGTATCCCAGCGAAGTGGAGGCCGTAGTCGCGATGCATCCTGGCGTGCTCGAATGCGCCGTGGTGGGAGTACCAGACGCAGGTACGGGCGAGGCCGTCAAGCTGTACGTGGTGCGCCGTGATCCGTCGCTCACGGCAGAAGACCTGATGGACTACTGCCATGAGCAGCTCACCGGCTACAAGCGACCGAAGCACATCGAATTCCGCAATGAGCTTCCAAAGTCCAACGTCGGCAAGATCCTGCGGCGGGAACTGCGTGACACCAAGTTGGCCGCTTGAGCGCTTGCTTGATGAATCAGTTCGCAGGTAACGGCGGTAGCGCGCGCGGCTTTCGGTCGTCACCGACCGCAACGTAGGTCAACGTTGCCTCCGTGACCTTCACGACTTCCGCTTGCAAGCGATTGCGTTCTGCGAAAACTTCCACATTGACCGTAATCGAGGTCGTGCCCGTCTTCACGATCTTGGCGTAGAACGACAATAAGTCGCCCACGAACACCGGCTGTTTGAAGACAAACGAATTGACCGCCACCGTGCCAACTCGTCCGTTGGCGCGCCGGACTGCCGGCAAGGCGCCGGCGATATCGACCTGAGCCATGATCCAGCCGCCGAACACGTCGCCGTGCACATTCGCGTCGGCTGGCATCGGCATGACGCGCAGCGTCGGCATGCTGTCGGGCAGGTGGGTAACTTCCGTGATGCTCATACGTACTCCAGTACTCAAATGCTTTACGAGCCGCAGGCGCTAAAATCTGGACTGCATTCCGCCTGCGGCAATAGCCCCAGAGAATAACCCACCCGTATTTTTTCCGTCCGGATTCCTATGCGTCGATACGCCAGTCAGTACCCTGAATCTCCCGCGAACCAAGCGACCCGCAATGACTGGGCGACCTTGAAGACACTCTTCCCGTATCTGTGGGCATGGAAATGGCGCGTTCTGCTGGCGTTGCTTTGTCTGGTCATGGCGAAGGTGGCGAACGTCGCCGTACCCATGGTGATGAAGGAGTTGATTGACGGCCTGACGATCACGCCAGCCAAACCCGCGACGCTGCTGGCACTGCCGGTGAGTCTGTTGGTGGCGTACGGATTACTGAGATTGTCGACGACGGCATTTACCGAGCTGCGCGAATTTTTCTTCGCCAAAGTAACGCAGCGCGCCGTACGCAATATCGCGCTGAAGGTATTTCGCCATCTTCATGCACTTTCCCTGCGCTTCCATCTGAATCGACAGACAGGCGGCGTCACGCGCGACATCGAGCGTGGCACGCGAGGTATTTCTTCCCTCGTGTCGTATACCTTGTTTTCCATTCTGCCCACACTGGTCGAAATATCCCTGGTGCTCGGCTACCTGGCCGTTCAGTACGATGTATGGTTCTCCGCGATCACGGTAGTTGCTTTGTTGGTTTATATCGGCTTCACGGTGGTGGTGACTGAATGGCGCACGCATTTCCGGCGCACCATGAATGAGCTGGACTCGAAAGCCAATGTGCGTGCGATTGATTCGCTATTGAACTACGAGACTGTCAAATATTTCGGTAACGAGGAATATGAAGCGCAGCGCTACGACGAAGGCTTGCAGCGCTACGAGCGCGCCGCCGTGCGCTCGCAAAACTCGCTCTCGCTGTTAAACACGGGGCAATCATTGATCATCGCCACGGCGGTATCGTTGATGTTGTGGCGCGCGACTCTGGGCGTCATCAATGGCAGCATGTCGCTCGGTGATCTCGTTCTCGTGAACGCGTTCATGATTCAGCTCTACATTCCGCTGAATTTTCTCGGCGTGATCTACCGCGAACTCAAGCAGAGCATGGCTGACATGGAACGCATGTTCTCGCTACTCGACCAGCATCGCGAAGTGGCCGATGCGCCGGGTGCCGCGCCATTGAAGATCCAGCGTGCCGAGCTGCGCTTCCAGCATGTGGATTTCAGCTATGAGGCCAAGCGGCAGATCTTGTTTGATGTCGACTTCACCGTCGCAGCCGGCACGACCACGGCCGTGGTCGGTCACAGCGGCTCGGGCAAGTCGACGCTGGCGCGCTTGCTATTCCGGTTTTATGACGTCAACGAGGGTGCTATCCATATTGACGGACAAGACATCCGGCAAGTCACACAGACGTCGTTGCGCCAATCGATTGGCATCGTTCCGCAGGACACCGTACTCTTCAACGATACGATCGAGTACAACATCGCTTACGGTCGTCCCGGCGCGAGCCGCGACGAGATCGTTGCAGCGGCACGGGCTGCGTATATCCACGACTTCATCATGAGCCTTCCTGACGGTTACCAGACGACTGTCGGCGAACGCGGACTGAAGCTGTCGGGCGGCGAGAAGCAGCGCGTGGCGATCGCCCGCACCTTGTT
>JACCDS010279255.1_pt1 | contig 10229 bp, 4 predicted proteins | sample 7446441 | NCBI WGS metagenome assembly JACCDS01 (sample SAMN15323445, study PRJNA562643) | freshwater metagenome | isolation source: river surface water | place: USA:Blue River Watershed | collected 2017-08-17 | reverse complement strand
ACCTTACGCAGCGCCGAGTTCGGCTTCTTCGGGGTCGTGGTGTAAACGCGGGTGCAAACGCCGCGCTTCTGCGGGCTGTTCTGCAGCGCGGGCGATTTGCTCTTCACGCGCGCCGAGGTGCGCGGTTTGCGAATCAGTTGGCTAATGGTTGGCATCGGTCTTTAAATCCAACAAAAGTGGGACATTACAAAAACCCGGAAAACCGGGGACGTTTCTCATCGGAGCAAATCGGAAAAACACTTTGCTGCCGCTGACAGCCGGCACGGGAAAAGCGTCGGGGGACTGGAAGAACAGACCAAAGAGCGCTTAAGCCCGGGCGAGCTTAAATTCGGGAACTCGCGAGTATAGATGGCATAACACTGATCGTCAACCGGACGGCCCTGAAGAGCCGCCCGGTGACGGATCAACGCCCCCGGAGCGCCGAGGACGTTATAACAACTACAACAAATGTCAGGCGTCGCCTTCGACGTCGCCGGTATGCGTCGTTGCAGCAGCTTCCGCTTCCTGCAGCGCGCGCGCCGCTTCAGCCTGCAGCATGGCTGCGCGCTCGTCGGCTTCCCAGCTCTCCTTTTCCTTGCGCGCACGGTGGTACGCCAGACCTGTACCCGCGGGGATCAGGCGACCGACGATGACGTTTTCCTTCAGGCCGCGCAGCGTGTCCTTCTTGCCCATGATGGCCGCTTCGGTCAGGACTCGCGTGGTTTCCTGGAACGAAGCCGCCGAGATGAACGAGTCGGTCGACAGCGATGCCTTCGTAATGCCGAGCAGTACGTTCTCGTAGGTGGCCGTACGCTTGCCTTCGGCGATTACGCGATCGTTCTCGTCCAGCAGCTCTGAGCGCTCGACCTGCTCGCCCGGGATATAGCTGGTATCGCCGGCATCGACCACCTGCACACGGCGCAGCATCTGACGCACGATGACTTCGATGTGCTTGTCGTTGATCTTCACGCCCTGCAGACGGTAAACGTCCTGCACTTCGTCGACGATGTAGCGCGACAGCGCTTCCGGACCGAGCAGGCGCAGGATGTCCTGCGGATCGGCCGGACCGTCGACGATCATCTCGCCCTTGTTCACCACCTGGCCGTCGTGCACCAGCACTTGTTTGTCCTTCGTAATGAGGAACTCGTGCTTGTTGCCTTCCATGTCGGTGATTTCGAGGCGCTGCTTGCCCTTGGTCTCCTTGCCGAAAGCAACGGTACCCGTGACTTCCGCAAGCATGCCCGCATCTTTCGGCGAGCGTGCTTCGAACAGTTCGGCCACGCGCGGCAGACCACCGGTAATGTCACGGGTCTTTTGCGACTCGGTCGGAATACGCGCCAGCACTTCACCCACGGACACCTGCTGACCGTCTTTCACGGTAATCAGCGCGCCGACCTGGAAGCCGATCGTCACCGCATGTTCGGTGCCGGCGATCTTGACCTCCTGGCCTTTCTCATCCAGCAGCTTGACCTGCGGGCGCACCGTACGACCTGCGCTGCTACGGCGCTTCGCATCGATGACGACCAGGGTCGACAAACCGGTCACTTCGTCGATCTGCTTTGCGACCGTGGAGCCTTCTTCGACGTTCTCGAACTTCACCGTACCAGCGTATTCGGTGATGATCGGTCGGGTCAGCGGATCCCAGTTTGCCAGTACCGTACCGGCCTTGATGACCTGGCCATCCTTGACTACCAGCGTCGCACCGTAAGGCACTTTATGGCGCTCGCGCTCACGGCCATGGTCGTCCGTGATCAGCACTTCGCCGGAACGGGAGATGACGATCTGGTCGCCCTTACCGTTGGTGACGTAACGCATGGTCGCCGTAAAGCGCACCGTGCCATTGGACTTTGCCTCGACCGAGGATGCGACGGCCGCACGCGATGCCGCACCACCGATGTGGAAGGTACGCATCGTCAGCTGCGTGCCCGGCTCGCCAATCGACTGCGCAGCGATCACACCGACCGCCTCGCCAGAGTTGACCATGCTGCCGCGGCCGAGGTCGCGGCCATAGCACTTGGCGCACAGGCCGTAGCGCGTGTCGCAGGTCAGCGGCGTACGCACCTTCACTTCGTCGATACCCAGGCGTTCGATGTCTTCGACAGTATCTTCGTCGAGCAGCGTTCCCGCCTCGTAGACAGTTTCCTGAGTTTCCGGGTTCACGACGTCGGCAGCAGCGACACGACCGAGGATACGGTCGCGCAGCGCCTCGATGACTTCACCACCCTCGACCAGCGCCTTCATCGACGCACCATTCGACGTGCCGCAATCATCTTCGATCACGACCAGATCCTGCGTGACGTCAACCAGACGTCGGGTCAGGTAACCGGAGTTCGCGGTCTTCAGCGCGGTGTCGGCAAGACCCTTACGGGCGCCGTGCGTCGAGATGAAGTACTGCAGAACGTTCAGGCCTTCACGGAAGTTCGCGGTAATCGGCGTCTCGATGATCGAGCCGTCCGGTTTCGCCATCAGGCCACGCATACCGGCCAACTGACGGATCTGGGCGGCCGAACCACGCGCACCGGAGTCGGCCATCATGTAGATCGCGTTGAACGATTCCTGAGTGCCCTTCGAGCCGTCGCGCTTGACGACGTCCTCGACCTTCAGCTGCTCCATCATCGCTTTGCCGACTTCGTCGCCTGCCTTGCCCCAGATGTCGACCACCTTGTTGTAGCGCTCGCCGGCGGTCACGAGACCTGACGAATACTGTTGTTCGATCTGCTTCACCTCATGCTCGGCCTGCGCAATGATGGTCGCCTTCTGCGGCGGCACCAACATGTCGTCGACACAGATCGAGATGCCGGCGCGCGTTGCGAGACGGAAGCCCGATTGCATCAGCTGGTCGGCAAACACGGCCGTGGCGCGCAGTCCGCACTTACGGAAGGAGGTGTTGATCAGCTTCGAAATTTCCTTTTTCTTCAGTGCGCGGTTCAGCACCGAGAACGGCAGACCCTTCGGCAGGATCTCGGAAAGAATCGCACGTCCGACGGTCGTTTCGTAGCGGTTGATTTTTTTCTCGAACTCGTCAGTCTCCTGTACGCGCACGTACTCGGTGATGCGCACCGTAATACGGGTCGTCAGCTCGACTTCCTTGTTGTCATACGCACGAATGACTTCCGACACGTCCGGGAAGATCATACCTTCGTTCTTGCCGTTGATCTTCTCGCGGGTCGCGTAGTACAGACCCAGCACGATATCCTGCGACGGCACGATCGACGGTTCGCCGTTCGACGGGAACAGCACGTTGTTCGATGCCAGCATCAGCGTACGCGCTTCCATCTGCGCTTCGATCGACAGCGGCACGTGGACGGCCATCTGGTCACCGTCAAAGTCGGCGTTAAACGCCGCGCAAACCAGCGGGTGCAACTGGATCGCCTTACCTTCGATCAGGACCGGCTCGAACGCCTGGATACCGAGACGGTGCAGCGTAGGCGCACGGTTCAGCATCACCGGGTGCTCGCGGATCACCTCTTCAAGGATGTCCCAGACCACCGGCTCTTGCACTTCGACCAGCTTCTTCGCGGCCTTGATCGTGGTCGCCAGGCCCATCAACTCCAGCTTGTTGAAAATGAAAGGCTTGAAAAGCTCAAGCGCCATCAGCTTCGGCAGGCCGCACTGATGCAGCTTCAGCTGCGGACCGACCACGATGACCGAACGGCCAGAATAGTCGACACGCTTGCCCAGCAGGTTCTGACGGAAACGACCGCCCTTGCCCTTGATCATCTCGGCCAGCGACTTCAGCGGACGCTTGTTCGCACCCGTCATGGCCTTGCCGCGACGGCCGTTGTCGAGCAGCGAGTCGACGGCTTCCTGCAGCATGCGCTTTTCGTTGCGCGTGATGATTTCCGGCGCGCGCAGCTCCATCAGCCGCTTGAGACGGTTGTTACGGTTGATGACCCGGCGATACAGGTCGTTCAGGTCGGAGGTCGCAAAGCGGCCGCCATCCAGCGGCACCAGCGGACGCAGTTCCGGCGGCAGCACCGGCAGCACTTCCATGATCATCCATTCCGGCTTGATGCCGGAACGCTGGAAAGCCTCGAGCACCTTCAGGCGCTTCGCGTATTTCTTGATCTTAGCTTCCGACTTCGACTCGCGCAGGTCGGTGCGCAACTGCTCGGCTTCACGATCGATATCGATCGTGCGCAGCAGTTCACGCACGCCTTCCGCGCCCATGTGGGCGATGAAGTCGTCGCCGTACTCTTCGTACTTCGCCGCATAGTCGTCTTCCGACATGATCTGGCACTTCTTCAGCGGCGTCATGCCCGGATCGGTAACGACATAGGCTTCGAAGTACAGCACGCGTTCGATATCGCGCAGCGTCATGTCGAGCACCATACCCAGACGGGACGGCAGGGACTTCAGGAACCAGATGTGCGCGACCGGCGACGCCAGTTCAATGTGGCCCATGCGCTCACGGCGCACTTTGGCCAGCGTGACTTCAACTCCGCACTTCTCGCAGATGACGCCGCGGTGCTTCAGGCGCTTGTATTTGCCGCACAGGCATTCATAGTCCTTGATCGGGCCAAAAATCTTGGCGCAGAAAAGACCATCTCGCTCAGGCTTGAACGTGCGGTAGTTGATGGTTTCCGGCTTCTTGACTTCGCCATACGACCACGAACGGATTTTTTCCGGCGACGCGAGACCAATCTTGATCGCGTCGAACTGTTCGTTTTGCTGTACTTGCTTGAATAGATCGAGCAGTGCTTTCATGTATCACTCCACGGTGGCGTGAAAAATTAATCTTTGCTGCGGGCCGCCCCTTGCGAGGCGGCCGATAGGCACAAGGCTCAGTCGCGTTCGAGGTCGATGTCGATACCCAGCGAGCGGATTTCCTTCACGAGCACGTTAAAGGATTCCGGCATGCCGGCGTCGATCACGTGATCGCCCTTGACCAGGTTTTCGTACACCTTGGTGCGGCCGTTCACGTCGTCCGACTTCACAGTCAGCATTTCCTGCAGCACGTAGGACGCGCCGTAGGCTTCGAGCGCCCAGACTTCCATCTCGCCGAAACGCTGGCCGCCGAACTGCGCCTTGCCGCCCAGCGGTTGCTGCGTCACCAGCGAGTACGGACCGGTGGAACGAGCGTGCATCTTGTCGTCGACCAGGTGGTGCAGCTTCAGTACGTGCATGTAGCCGACGGTAACGGTACGCTCAAAGGCTTCGCCGGTACGGCCGTCGTACATCGTGACCTGGTTCTTCGACGGCGTCATGCCGAGCTGCTTGGCGATGTCGTCCGGATACGCAAGATCGAGCATCCGATGAATTTCGCTTTCGTGCGCGCCATCGAACACCGGTGTCGCGAACGGCACACCCTGCTTCAGGTTATCTGCCAGCGACAGGACCTCTGCATCCGAGAAGCTGTCGAGGTCTTCCGAGCGGCCAGACTCGTTGTAGATCTTTTTCAGGAAGGTGCGAACTTCCGCCGCCTTCGCTTGTGCCTTCAGCATTTCGCCGATACGCAGGCCCAGACCTTTCGCTGCCCAGCCAAGGTGAACTTCCAGCACCTGGCCGACGTTCATACGAGAAGGAACGCCCAGCGGGTTCAGCACGATGTCCGCAGGCGTGCCGTCAGCCATGTACGGCATGTCTTCGATCGGCACGATCCGCGACACCACGCCCTTGTTACCGTGACGGCCTGCCATCTTGTCGCCGGGCTGCAGGCGGCGCTTGACGGCGAGATAGACCTTGACCATCTTCTGCACGCCCGGCGGTAGTTCGTCGCCTTGCGTGAGCTTCTTGCGCTTCTCTTCGAACGCGAGGTCGAACTGGTGGCGCTTCTCGGCGATCGATTCCTTGATCGCGTCGAGGGCGGCCGCGGCATCGTCGTCTACCGGACGGATGTCGAACCAGTGATACTTGTCGAGGTCGTCCAGGTACTCTTTGGTCAGCTTAGTGCCCTTCGCAAGCTTCTTCGGGCCGCCATTCACGACACGGCCGATCAGCAGCTTCTCGAGACGCTGGAACGCATCACCTTCGACAATGCGCAGCTGGTCGTTCAGGTCGAGACGGTAGCGCTTGAGTTCATCGTCGATGATCTGCTGCGCGCGCTTGTCACGCTGAATGCCTTCACGAGTGAAGACCTGCACATCGATAACGGTACCGACCATGCCAGACGGCACGCGCAGCGAGGTGTCCTTCACGTCGGACGCCTTCTCGCCGAAAATCGCGCGCAGCAGCTTTTCTTCTGGCGTCAGCTGGGTCTCGCCTTTCGGGGTGACCTTACCAACCAGTACGTCACCGGCCTCGACTTCGGCGCCGATATAGACGATGCCCGACTCATCCAGGCGAGCCAGCTGGTTTTCTGCCAGATTCGAGATGTCGCGGGTGATTTCTTCTGGTCCGAGCTTGGTATCGCGAGCGACGACCGAGAGTTCCTCGATGTGGATCGACGTATAGCGATCGTCAGCAACCACCTTCTCCGAGATCAGGATCGAGTCCTCGAAGTTGTAGCCGTTCCACGGCATGAACGCGACCAGCATGTTTTGGCCGAGCGCCAGTTCGCCCAAATCGGTCGATGCGCCATCAGCGATCACGTCACGACGCGCAACGCGGTCGCCGACCTTCACGATCGGACGCTGGTTGATATTGGTATTCTGGTTCGAACGGGTGTACTTGATCAGGTTATAAATGTCGACACCGACTTCGCCGGCCTGCGCTTCATCGTCATTCACGCGAATCACGATACGGCCTGCATCGACATAGTCCACCACGCCACCGCGCAGCGCCTGCACCGTCGTGCCCGAGTCCACCGCGACCGTGCGCTCGACGCCCGTACCGACGAAGGCCTTTTCCGGACGCAGGCACGGCACTGCCTGACGTTGCATGTTCGCGCCCATCAGCGCGCGGTTCGCATCATCGTGCTCGAGGAACGGGATCAGCGACGCTGCGACCGACACCACCTGGCCCGGCGCCACGTCCATGTACTGAACACGTTCGGGCGATACCAGAATGGTTTCGCCCGCTTCACGCGCGGAGACCAGCTCGTCGCTCAGCTCGCCATTGGCATCGATCGTCGCGTTCGCCTGGGCGATTATGTAGCGGCCTTCTTCGATCGCCGACAGATAATCGATCTGGTCGGAGACTTTGCCATCGATGACCTTGCGGTAAGGCGTTTCCAGGAAGCCGTATTCGTTCAAGCGGGCATACAGTGCCAGCGAGTTGATCAGGCCAATGTTCGGACCTTCCGGCGTCTCGATCGGGCACACGCGGCCGTAGTGGGTCGGGTGCACGTCACGGACTTCGAAGCCGGCGCGCTCACGGGTCAGGCCGCCCGGGCCGAGTGCGGAAACGCGACGCTTGTGCGTGATCTCCGACAGCGGGTTGGTCTGATCCATAAACTGCGACAGCTGCGACGAACCGAAGAACTCGCGGATAGCGGCCGAAATCGGCTTCGAGTTGATCAGGTCATGCGGCATCAGGTTATCGGCTTCGGCCTGGCCAAGTCGCTCCTTGACCGCGCGCTCGACACGCACCAGACCGGCACGGAACTGGTTCTCGGCGAGTTCGCCGACGCAACGCACACGACGGTTGCCGAGGTGATCGATATCGTCGACTTCGCCACGGCCGTTGCGCAGCTCGACCAGGATCTTGATGACCGCGAGGATATCGTCGTTCGACAGCGTCATCGTGCCAAGCAGCTCATCGCGGCCGACACGACGGTTGAACTTCATGCGGCCGACGGCCGACAGGTCATAACGTTCTTCGCTGTAGAACAGGCCATTGAACAGCGCCTCGACAGATTCCTCGGTCGGCGGTTCGCCAGGGCGCATCATGCGGTAAATCGCAACGCGCGCTGCCATCTGGTCAGCGGTGTCGTCGGTACGCAAGGTCTGCGAGATGTAGGCGCCCTGATCGAGATCGTTCGTGTACAGCGTCTGGATGTCGGACACATGCGCGTCGCGCAGGCGCGCGAGCAGCTCATCGGTCAGTTCGTCATTGGCCAGCGCCACGACTTCACCGGTATCCGGATCAACGATATTGGTCGCAAGCACACGGCCCAGCAGATAGTCTTCCGGTACCGAGATGTACTTAATGCCAGCAGCTTCGATATCGCGCACATGCTTGGCATTAATCCGCTTGTCCTTCGCGACCAACACCTTGCCCGACTTGTCGGCAATGTCAAAGCGCGCGACTTCGCCGCGCAGGCGCTCGGCGACGAATTCCATTTCTGCACCTTCCGACCGCAGAGTGAAATTGTCGAACACAAAGAAGTTGGCCAGGATCTGCTCGGAGGTCATGCCGATGGCCTTCAGCAGGATCGTCACCGGCATCTTGCGACGGCGGTCGACGCGGAAGTACAGGATGTCCTTCGGATCGAACTCGAAGTCCAGCCAGGAGCCACGGTAAGGAATGATACGAGCGGAGAACAGCAACTTGCCGGACGAATGCGTCTTGCCGCGGTCATGTTCGAAGAACACGCCCGGCGAACGATGCAGCTGCGACACAATCACGCGCTCAGTGCCGTTGATCACGAACGAGCCGTTGACCGTCATCAGAGGCAGCTCGCCCATGTAGACTTCCTGCTCCTTCATCTCCTTCACGACCGGCTTGGTCGGCGATTCTTTATCGAGAATCACCAGGCGCACCTTTGCGCGCAACGGCGACGCGTAGGTCAACCCGCGCTGCTGACATTCTTTGACGTCGAACGGCGGATCGCCGAGCGTGTACGACAGGAATTCAAGGCGAGCGAATCCGTTGTGCGATACGATCGGGAAAATCGAGTTAAATGCCGATTGCAGGCCTTCACTCTTTCGATTTACCGGACCTGCATCTGCCTGCAGAAAAGCGGTATAAGAATCCAGCTGGGTAGCGAGCAGATAAGGAACATCGTGAACGTTGGCGCGCTTGGCGAACGATTTGCGGATGCGCTTCTTCTCAGTAAATGAGTAGTGCATGAACACTCCGTGAGTGACAGGAAGGATAGAGAATTCAGGATTCGAAGAACATCACTGTCTTCGTCGAAGAATCCTCAAGTCTTTGCCCTTCTGTTGTGATACGACCAGTGTGCAAACCAGGTATTGCGATCAGGCTACACAGTATTCCGACAGCGACAAAAGAGCCAAAAGCAGGACCCCTCCAGACGGCTGGGCCCTGCACCTTGACTCGTACGCTGCAAGCGCCTCGACCTGAATTACTTGAGGTCGGCCTTCGCGCCCGCTTCTTCCAGTTTCTTCTTTGCTGCTTCGGCGTCTGCCTTGGAAACACCTTCCTTGACAGGCTTCGGCGCACCATCGACCAGATCTTTGGCTTCTTTCAGGCCCAGACCGGTGATTTCGCGGACGGCTTTAATCACGCCGACCTTGTTGGCACCCACGTCTGCCAATACAACCGTGAACTCGGTCTGCTCTTCAGCAGCAGCTGCACCGCCGCCGCCAGCACCAGCAGGACCAGCAACAGCCATGGCTGCTGCAGAAACACCAAATTTCTCTTCGAATGCCTTGACCAGGTCATTGAGGTCCATTACGGACATTTGACCAACGGCTTCAAGGATGTCGTCTTTAGTAATTGCCATTTAAAACTCCTGATTGTTCAGTGAATACTTGAGATCGGACTTGACGGAAACGATCCTGTTTCGCAAAAGATCGGCGAATCAGGCTGCTTCGGCTTCCTTCTTCGCTGCAACGGCTGCCAACACACGAGCCATACCTGATACCGGCGCCTGCATCACACCCAGCAACTGGGAGATGAGAACTTCACGGCTAGGAATATTTGCCAGTGCGGTGACGGCCGCCTTGTCGAGTGAACTGCCCGCGTAATTGCCTGCCTTGATGACCAGCTTGTCGTTACTTTTAGCAAAGTCGTTGAGGACTTTGGCCGCAGCAACAGCATCTTCCGAGAACGCATAGATGAGCGGACCGGTCATTTCAGAAGCAAGAGCGGAAAACGCAGTGCCTTCGACGGCGCGACGAGCGAGCGTGTTTTTCAACACACGCAGGTAGACATGCTTTTTACGCGCATCTTCCCGCAACTTCGTCAGGTGACCAACCTCAATGCCACGATATTCGGCCAGCACGATGGTCTGCGCCGTTGCAACTTTGGCGGAGACTTCGGCAACAACAGCCTTTTTGTCATTTAGATTGAGACTCACGTTCAACCTCCAAAAGTGATGATCGGCGAATGCACAGTCGGGTGACTGCCTGCCTCACATCGTTTCGAACACGGCGTCCGAAGTCAGGAGTTCTTGCGTACACGCGGTCATTTGCGTGCGGCGGAGAGACTGCAAAACTTGTTCGGGCTCGCCATCTGCGTTGGGT
>JACCDS011659277.1_pt1 | contig 10231 bp, 11 predicted proteins | sample 7446441 | NCBI WGS metagenome assembly JACCDS01 (sample SAMN15323445, study PRJNA562643) | freshwater metagenome | isolation source: river surface water | place: USA:Blue River Watershed | collected 2017-08-17 | reverse complement strand
GATCGTCGTCCCGCACCGAGTAGGAGAGGTTGCCGACATAAAGTTTGCTGCTCATGATTGAGCCTTTCTAAAAACGCGCCGTGGGTCGCAATGCAACTTGTGACGCAGGGGAATGACCGTCCGGATGAACGATCAACGAAACGTGCGCCGGGCCGGCGCGGGTGCGCCGCCGGTGCGGGGAGGGAGGTGGCGGAAGGTGATGCGGCCCTTGCCCAGGTCGTAGGGCGAGAGCTCGAGCGATACCTTGTCGCCGGCCAGGATGCGGATGTGATGCTTGCGCATCTTGCCGCCGGTATAGGCGATCAGGCTGTGGCCGTTGTCCAGCGTCACGCGAAAGCGCGAATCGGGCAGCACTTCCTCGACCTTGCCTTCCATTTCAATCAGTTCTTCCTTGGCCATGGGGTCTTCCTCGTGGTGTATGTGACGGAGTGTAGGGGGTCAGGCGGCGCAGCCCTGGCGCTGCAACAGCCAGCTGTGGCCTTCGGCGACGGCGTACTGCAAGGCGCTTTCGCGGGTGGCGAATTCGGGGACGAAGCGGTACACGCGGTCGGACGTGCCGCGGCCGCTGCCGCTGCGGATGGACACGGAAGCCGTGTAGTTGCCCGATTCGGTCGTTCGGGTCAGGGGTGAGACAAGGTACTTGCCCACCGAGAATGCTTTTTCTAGGGTGGTATTCATCAAAACTAAAGGCGCGCGTTTCAGTACGCGTCGCAAAAAACGGGAAAAACCGTCAGCCCTGGGGCTGGACGTTGCGGCGCACGCCGCTTTGGGTTCCGGTCCAGAGAGGGAGATACAGACCGGGGATAGGGCTCGCCGCTGAGAAGGGGAGTTTGACGACCGGGGGCCGGTGAGAACGGCCAGAAGGTGAAGGCGGGCGGCTTGTAGGTGCCGCGAACCAAGTCAGACAACAGCTGCTGCAAAGGTAAGCAAGTTGCAGCAACGTGGCGATTGTACGCTGTAATGTGGAATTGTGCCGATAAATATTTCATGGGCCAGTTCGGGGGCGGCAGAATGATTGCTGCGCTTCGAGGGAGGCGTTCCCTGGAAACACCCATACGTAGAACATGAGATACCTGGGTAGCACCTACATCGCCGTGGCCATCCTGGTCCTGACCTTTGGGCTGGGGCTCTACGTCGACGTGCGCAGCGAAGACATGCACGTGCGCCACCTGGGCATCAGCACGCGCCTGGAGCGCATCGTGAGTCTGGAGCAGGAGCTCACCAGCCTGCTCAGCAGCGCGGTGCTGGAGGAAAAGATCCTGCGTGTGAACCGGTACGAGACGGTCGACGAGGACCTCACCATCACCGTTGGCGCCGTGGCCGAACTCAGCCGCGAGCTGCAGCTTTCGGGCGATGTCTCCGTGCTGCTCGACCTGCAGAAAGGCCTGCGCGCCGCCGAGACGCGCTCCCTGTTGCAGATGCGCGTGGGCAACTGGCGCCGCGCGCGTGCCGTGCTCTTCGAGGAAGACTACGTGCTGGCCAAGAAGATCTACGAAATCACCACCGCATCCGTCATCAACGCCCTGTCCGATGAACTGGCCGAACGCGCCCGCCGGCTGGAGCAGATGCGCCAGCTCACCTACGGTCTGCGCCTGGCCGCACTGGGCCTGCTGATCTGGGTGGGCTGGATGTTCTCCCGGCGCCTGCGCAGCGAGGTTGCCGCGCAGGCCCGCCTGCAGCGGGAGATCGTCACCACCAACGAACACCTGGAGGCCAGCGTGCGCGAGCGCACCGCCGAACTGGAGGCCGCCAACCGCCAGCTTGCCGCGCTCAGCAGCACCGATGCGCTGACCGGCCTGGCCAACCGGCGCCGCTTCGACGAGACGTGGGCGGCCGAGTGGCAGCGTGCGGCGCGCATGGGACGCTCGCTGGCCCTGGTGCTGATCGACGTGGACAACTTCAAGGCCTACAACGATCACTACGGCCACCAGGCGGGCGACGAGTGCCTGCGCCGCGTGGCCGCCCTCCTGGCCGGCGAGGCGCGCCGCTCCGGCGAACTGGTGGCGCGTTACGGCGGCGAGGAATTCGTGCTCGTGCTGCCCGGTGCCGACGCCCAGCAGGCGTGCGTCTTTGCCGAAAAGATCCGTCTGGCCGTTCACGCGGCGGCCATGCCCCACGCCCATTCGTCGGCCGCCGAGGTGGTCACCATCAGCCTGGGCGTGGCCTCGGGCACGCCGCGCCACGGCACCGACGCCGAAGCCCTGCTCAAGGAGGCCGACGAGGCCCTCTATCTGGCCAAATCCCAGGGGCGCAACCGTGTCATGACGGCGGCCTGAGCCGCTCGGCCAGGGGGTATGCGCGCCCGCCGGGTCGTACCGGCGGGCACCCTGGGTCATCTCTTGTCCCGCACTTGTCCCGCATGCGGGCGCTCGACGCCTTGACACCCGCAGGCCTGCAAGCCACCATGGCTCATGCCGCCACAGACGATACGCTTCTGCCAGACCCGCGACGGCATGCGCCTGGCCTATGCCTGCGAGGGACAGGGCCCGGCCCTGGTGCGCGCGGCCCACTTCCTCACCCATCTCGAGTTCGACATCGAAACCCCGGTCTGGCGTCCCTGGCTGCAGGAGCTCAACCGCGGCCGCCAGCTGCTGCGCTATGACGGCCGCAACTGCGGCCTGTCCGACGGCAGCGTCACCGAGCCCATGCTGGACGACTGGGTGGCCGATCTCGAAGCCGTGGTGGACGCCGCCGGGCTGGACCGTTTTGCCTTGTTAGGCTGCTCGCAGGGTTGCGCCATCTCCATCGCCTACGCCGTGCGCCACCCGGAGCGTGTCAGCGCCCTGATCCTCTTCGGCGGTTATCTGCGCGGCATGGCCCGGCGCCCGCTGACACCCGAACAGTTGCGCGAGGCCGGGCTCATGCTCGATCTGGTGGAGCTGGGCTGGGGCCGCGAGAACCCGGCCTTCCGCCAGGTCTACACCTCGCTTTTCATCCCGGGCGGCACGCTGGAGGAGATGGCGTGGTTCAACGAGCTGGAGCGCCGCTCGGCCACGCCGGCCCACGCCCTGCGCACGCTGCGCGCGGTCAGCCAGCTCGACGTGAGCGAGCTGGCCACGCAGGTGCGCTGCCCGACCCTGGTGCTGCACGCGCGCGGGGACGCCCGTGTGCCCTTCGAAGAGGGGCGACGGGTGGCCGGCGCCATTCCCGGCGCGCAATTCGTCCCGCTGGACAGTCGCAACCATGTGCTGCTGCATGGCGAGTCCGCCTTCGCGCAGTGCCTGGACCAGATCCACGACTTCCTGGCGCGCCACGGTCAGGCCGTGGCTGCGCCCGTGCTGGTCCTGACCCCGCGCGAACACGAGTTGCTGGAGCTGCTGGCCCACGGCCTGGACAATCTGCAGATCGCCGCTCACCTGGGGCTGGCCGAGAAGACCGTGCGCAACAAGGTCAGCGCCGTGTTCGACAAGCTGCAGGTCGAAACACGGGCCCAGGCCATCGTCAAGGCGCGCGTGGCCGGCTACGGGCTCAAGCCCCTGCCGCGCTAAGGGCGCCATCCGGGACCGCTGTCCCGGGCCGGGGCCGGGACGCCTGTCATCTGTGCAGCTGGCCGCTGCAGCGGTGCAATGGAGCCATCCACTACGGAGCCCACCATGCACCACCTTGCTGTCACCACCATCCCCCTGCACCTGCCCCGCACACTGACGCGGCGCCTGCGCCAGGCGCTTGCCCGCTGGGTGCAAGGCCAGTGGCTGGCCCTGTGCGCGCAGGCCGAACGGCCGACGCGCCGGGTGCCGTACTACTGAGGCGTGTCGCGGGCCGGTGGGTTCGCCCCGCCGCGCCTCACGGCGCCGGTGGCCGGTCCTGGTGGTAGCGGCCGCAGCCACGGTGCAGCACCGTGTCCGTGGGCAGCACGTCGCCCGGTTCCAGCTCGGGCCGGCCCGCGATGCGCCGGTACAACGGCGTGAAATCGATACGCGCCAGCTCCAGCAACTGATCCAGGTCGCGCAGCACGAAATAACTTTCCTGGAAGTCGTCGATGCGGTAGCGCGTGCGCAGCACGCGCTCGACGTCGAAGGCGATGCGATGGGGCGAATCGTCGTCCAGGCTGAACACGCTTTCGCTCGCCGACGACAGGATGCCCGCGCCATAGATGCGTGCCTGCCCGTCTTCCTGCACCAGGCCGAACTCCACCGTGTACCAGTAGACCCGGGCCAGCTGCGCCAGAAAGCCCAGCCGCTGCGCCTTGAGCCCGCCCTCGCCATAGGCCTGGATGTAGTCAGCCATGGCCGGGTTCATGAGGATGGGCGCGTGGCCGAACACGTCGTGGAACACGTCCGGTTCCTGCAGATAGTCCAGCTCGTGCGGCTGGCGGATGAAGTTGCCCGCCGGAAAGCGGCGGTTTGCCAGGTGTTCGAAAAAGACCTCGTCGGGCACCAGCCCGGGCACGGCTACCAGCTGCCAGCGGGTGCGCCGGTACAGCACCTCGTTGAGCTGCGCGAAGTCGGGGATCTGTCGTGCCGAGATCGGCAGCGCCTGCAGGCCCTGCACATAGGCGGCGCAGGCGCGCCCGGGCAGCAGACGGCTCTGGCGCGCGTACAGCGTCTGCCAGGTGGCGTGTTCCTGCGCCGTGTAGCGCGCCCAGCCCTGGTCCACGGTCCAGTCGGCGCGCTCGGGCTGGTAGCCCGCGGCCAGGCCGTGCAATACGGTGCTGCTCATGTGCCGCCACCTCCGCCGTGCGCGGCGTCGGCCAGCGCGTTCATGGCCAGGGCCATGTCGATGTCGAGATCCGTCACACTGCCGGCGTCGTGCGTGGTGAGCACCACCTCCACGCGGTTGTAGACGTTGCACCACTCCGGGTGGTGGTCCATGCGCTCGGCCACTTGCGCCACCTGCGTCATGAAACCGAAGGCCTGGCTGAAATCGGCGAACAGGAAAGTCCGCTGCAGCGCCGGGCGCCGCGCATCCAAGGTCCAATCCGGTAGGCGCGCGAGGGCCGCCTGGAGATCGCTGGGGGTGCAGGGGACGCGGCTCATGCCTTGGCTCCCGGGGTAGCGCATGGCAGGACCGGGCTGGGCCGCACCGTGGCCGTGCAGTCGCCGAAGCCGATGCCGCGCAAGCCCTTGCGCTCGCAGCGCCCGCGCAGACTCACCGCGTCACCGTCCTGCAAAAAACCGCGCGTTTCGCCGTTGGGCAGCGTGATCGGGTGCTTGCCGCCCGCCGTCAGTTCGAGCAGGGAGCCCGCTTGCCCGGGCCGTGGGCCGGAGAGCGTGCCCGTACCGAACAGATCACCCGGCGCCAGACTGCAGCCATTGACTGTGTGATGCGCCACCAGCTGCGCCACGCTCCAGTAGGCCGCCTCGGCATAGTTGGAGCGGCTGATGCATACCCCGGGCTGGCCGGCTTCGCGCATGCGCGTGGTCTGCAGCCGCACTTCCAGATCCACGTCAAAAGCGCCGGCCGCGCGGTAGGCCGGCGAGTCCAGGTAGGGCAGGGGCGGCGGGTCGCCCACCGGGCGTGTGCAGGGCCGGCGAAACGGCACCAGGGCTTCCAGCGTCACGATCCAGGGCGAGAGCGTGCTGGCAAAGCTCTTGGAGAGGAAGGGCCCCAGCGGCTGGTACTCCCAGCTCTGCAGGTCGCGGGCGCTCCAGTCGTTGAAGAGCGTCAGGCCGAACACATGGTCTTCGGCCCGTGCCATGGGCATGGGCTCACCCATGGCGTTGCCCCGCCCGATCACGATGCCGAGCTCCAGCTCGAAGTCGAGCCGCTGGCTCGGGGCCAGCACCGGCGCGTCGGCTTCAGGCCCCTTGAACTGGCCTTGCGGGCGCGCGAAGGTGTGGCCGCTGGCGCGGAGGGTCGAGGCGCGGCCGTGGTAGCCGATGGGCATCCACTTGTAGTTGGGCAGCAGCGGCTGGTCCGGGCGGAACAGACGGCCCACGGCCGTGGCGTGGTGGATGCCGACGTAGAAGTCCGTGTAGTCGCGGATCTCGCAGGGCAGGCCCAGTTCCACACCGGCTTGCGGGTGCAGGGCCGCGGACCAGGCTGGCTGCCGCGCACTGCCGCTGCGCAGCCCGGCCGACAGCGTTGCGCGCAGGGCCTGGCGTTCGGCCGGCGCGGCCTGCAGCAGGGTGCTCATGTCGGATGAGCGCAGGAGACCGGTGGCGCACACGTCCAGCACCTGGTCGCCGATGGCCACCCCGATGCGCCAGCCGGTCTCACCGGCCAGCCTGAAACGCCCGAAGGGCAGGTTCTGCAAAGGGAAGTCCGTGGCCGGGTCATTGGCCGCGGCGACCCAGCTTTGCAGAGCCGGGTCGTGCGTTTCGTCTGTCGACGGCGGCGTCGCATTCATTGCGCGGACTCGCGCGCGTGCATCCAGGCGGCGTGCTGGGGCGCGCGCCGGGTGCGGCTCCATTCCTCCAGCATGTCCCACTTCACTTCGTCGAGCTGGCGGTACATCTGCGGCGTGCCGGTGTTGGCGGCCAGCTCCAGGCGGTGACCATTGGGGTCGAAGAAGTAGATGCTCTTGAAGATGGTGTGGTCGGTCACGCCCACCACCGGGATGCCCGCCGCCTCCAGCCGCGCCTTGGTGGCTTGCAGCACCTGCACGCTCTCGACCTGGAAGGCGATGTGCTGCACCCAGTCGGGCGTGTTGGGGTCGCGCCCCATGGCTGGCGCATGGGGCAGTTCGAAGAAGGCCAGCACATTGCCATTGCCCGCGTCGAGGAAGACGTGCATATAGGGGTCGCTCTGGCCGGTGGAGGGCACCTGGTCCTCGGCGATGGCCAGCACGAAGTCCATGTCCAGGTGCTTCACGTACCACGCCACGGTCTGCTTGGCGTCCTGGCAGCGGTAGGCCACATGGTGAATTTTCTGGATCTTCATCTCAGGCCTCCACTTTCAGCGCGCCGCGGCGGATCTGGTCGCGTTCCAGGCTCTCGAACAGGGCCTTGAAGTTGCCCTCGCCAAAACCCTCGTCGGCCTTGCGCTGGATGAACTCGAAGAACACCGGGCCCAGCAGCGTCTCGGAGAAGATCTGCAGCAGCAGGCGGGGTTTGGCGCCGGTCGTCGATCCGTCCAGCAGGATGCCGCGCGCCTGCAGCTCCGGCACCGGCTCGCCGTGGCCGGGCAGACGCTCGGCCAGCATGTCGTAGTAGATGTCGTTGGGCGCCGTCATCAGCGGAATGCCCGCCAGCTGCAACGCGTCCACGCTGGCGATCAGGTCATCGGTGAGCAGGGCGATGTGCTGGATGCCCTCGCCGCTGAACTTCATCAGGTACTCCTCGATCTGCCCCGTGCCCCGGCCCGACTCCTCGTTCAGCGGGATGCGGATCAGCCCGTCGGGTGCCGTCATGGCGCGGCTGGTCAGGCCGGTGTACTCGCCCTGGATGTCGAAGTAGCGGATCTCGCGGAAGTTGAAGATGCGCTCGTAGAACTGGCTCCAGAACGCCATGCGGCCGCGGTAGACGTTGTGCGTCAGGTGGTCGATGAGCTTCAGGCCATGGCCGCGCGGGTGGCGGTCCACGCCCTCCAGGAATTCGAAGTCGATGTCGTAGATGGACTTGCCGTCTTCAAAGCGGTCGATCAGGTAGAGCGGCGCCCCACCGATGCCCTTGATGGCCGGCAGGCGCAGCTCCATGGGGCCGGTGGGCACCTCCACCGGCTGCGCGCCCAGCTCCAGCGCGCGGGCGTAGGCCTGGTGGGAATCACGCACGCGAAAGGCCATGGCGCAGGCGCTGGGCCCGTGCTCGGCGGCAAAGTAGCCGGCCAGGCTGCGCGGCTCGCGGTTGACGATGAAGTTGATGTGACCCTGGCGGTAGAGCAGCACGTCCTTGCTGCGGTGGCGCGCCACCAGGGAGAAGCCCATCTTCTCGAACAGGGGCTCCAGGGTGTTGGGCTGGGGCGAGGCGAATTCAACGAATTCGAAGCCGCACAGGCCCATGGGATTGTCGAACAGATCAGCCATGAAAGGTCTCCAGAAAAATGATCGGCAGGCGTGCTGGCGCACGCCAGGGTGCTGCGGGCTCAGGCACGAGCCGCGGCGTGTCAGTGAGCGCGCAGCGGGGGCGCGCAGGGCCGGCCACGCGTGCTGCGGGCCAGATGCATGCCGACGATCAGAAACTGGATGTTCATGTCTTGATGCCAGTCTAGCGGCCTCGGGGCCGCGGCGCCAGTGGGGTCTTATTGGGCCACCACGCCGGCCTTGCGGATCAGGGCGGCATAACGCGTCATCTCGCTGCGGAAATGCGCCAGTGAAGCCTGGGGTGACTTGATGTCGATCAGGTTGCCCTGGCGCGCCATGGCCTCCTTCACCTCGGCGCTGTTGAAGGCGGTGACGGCGGCGGCATGGATGCGCGCCACCTTGTCCGCCTCCAGACCCTTGGGGCCCACCACGGCGAACCAGCCGTCGACCAGGAAATCCGGGAAGCCGGCTTCGACCGCGCTCGGGATCTCCGGCGCAGCCGGGCTGCGCGCGGGTGATGCAATGGCCAGGGCCTTGAGCCTGCCGGCCCGCACCTGGCCCAGCACGGCTGGCAGGGCGCCCACGCCCCAGTCCACCTGGCCGCCCATGATGTCCTGCATCATGGGGCCGAAGCCGCGGTAGGGGATGTGGGTCGAGAAGGTGCCGCTGACGTCCTTGAACAGCTCGGCCGCCAGGTGCAGGATGGTGCCGTTGCCCGACGAGGCGTAGTTGTAGCGGCCGGGATGGGCCTTGAGCAGCGCGACAAATTCCCTCAGGTTGGCGGCCGGCAGTTGCGGGTGAGCCACCAGCACCATGGGCGTGGCGCCCAGCACGGCGATGGGCGTGATGTCGTTGACGGGATGGAAGGGCAGGTTCCTGATCACGCTCGGGTAGATCACGTGGTTGTTGGACACCACGGCCAGCGTCTGCCCGTCGGGCGTGGACTTGATCAGCGCCTGCGTGCCCACCACGCCGCCGGCCCCTGGCTGGTTGTCCACCACCACCGTCTGCCCCAGCGCCTGGGACAGGGCGTTGCTGCAGGCGCGGACGATGGTGTCCACGCCCGAGCCGGCGGACACCGGCAGGATGAAGCGCAGGGGCTTGTCGGTCTGGGCGTAGGCCAGGGGCGTGGCGCACAGCAGGGCGCTGGTCTGGACGAAATGGCGGCGGTTGATGGGCATGGCGGTCTCCTCTTTGTTGTTCAGTTTGGGGTTTCGGTCGAACGGGCCAGTTCGGCCAGCACCTGCGCGGTGTGCTCGCCGGCGCGCGGCAGGGGCTGGCGCACCCCCAGGCGCTGGCCGCCCATGAGCAGCGGCAGCAGCACGGCCTGGGTCAGGCTGCCGTCCTCGGTCTGCAGGGGCACCAGCCCGCCGCTGGCCAGCAGATGCGCATCGTCGGCGAGCTGGTCCGGGCGCATGACGCGCGCATGGGGCAGGCTGGCCGCTTCGAGCGCACGGCACAGGGTGTCGATGTCGAGTTGCAGCAGGGTCTCGCCCAGTGTCGCCAGCAGCTGCGCACGCTGCGCCACGCGTTGGGCGTTGCTGGCCAGGTCGGCGCGCGCGGCCAGGTCGGGGCGGCCGATCACCTCGCACAGGGTCTGGAACTGCTTGTCGCTCACGGCGCCCACGAAGAGCTGCTCGCCCCGGGCCACGGTGAAGGTGTCGTACACGCTCCAGGGCACCACGCCCGAGGGCATGGGCACGTTGGGCCGCTGCGTCATCAGCGATTGCTGCAGGTGCTGCGCTGTCAGCAGGCAGCAGTTCTCGAACAGGGCGCTCTGCACCTCCTGGCCGCGGCCGGTGCGCTCGCGTTCGCGCAGCGCGGCCAGCACGCCGATGGCGCCGAACATGCCACCCATGATGTCGTTGACCGAGGTGCCCGCGCGCAGCGGGCGGCCCTGGGGGCCGGTCATATAGGTCAGGCCGGCCATGTTCTGCACCACCTCGTCCAGTGCCAGGCGGTTCTCGTAGGGGCCGGGCAGAAAGCCCTTGTGTGAGGCGTAGATCAGGCGCGGCTGCCGGGCCGATAGTTCGGCGTAGCCCAGACCCAGCCGGTCCATCAGCCCGGGGCGGAAGTTCTCCACCAGCACGTCGCACTGGCCGATCAGCGCGCGCACGGCGGCCAGGCCCTCGGGCGTGTGCACGTCCAGCACCACGCTCTTCTTGTTGCGGTTGAAGCTGCGGAAAAAGCCCATGCCCATGCCGGGCAGCTGGCGCGTCTTGTCGCCCCCGGGCGGCTCGATCTTGATGACCTCGGCGCCCAGGTCGGCCAGGATCATGCCGCAGGTGGGGCCCATCACCATGTGGGTGAACTCGATCACGCGCACGCCCT
>JACCDS010525167.1_pt1 | contig 10232 bp, 6 predicted proteins | sample 7446441 | NCBI WGS metagenome assembly JACCDS01 (sample SAMN15323445, study PRJNA562643) | freshwater metagenome | isolation source: river surface water | place: USA:Blue River Watershed | collected 2017-08-17 | reverse complement strand
GTCGCGAAGACCCTGACCGACTACCTGATGGAAAAGCCGAACGATGCGAAGATCATCTGCGGCAAGATCGTCGAGGCCGCGCGTGCGCGCGAAGCCGCCCGCAAGGCGCGCGAACTGACGCGTCGCAAGGGCATCATGGATGGTCTCGGCCTGTCTGCCAAGCTGGCCGACTGCCAGGAGAAAGACCCGGCACTGTGCGAGCTGTACATCGTCGAGGGTGATTCGGCAGGCGGCTCCGCGAAGCAGGGTCGTGACCGCAAGTTCCAGGCGATCCTGCCGCTGCGTGGCAAGGTGCTAAACGTCGAGAAGGCGCGCTTTGAAAAGATGCTGTCGTCCGAGCAGATCACCACGCTGATCGCAACGCTCGGCACCTCGATCGGCGCTGACGAATTCAACATCGAGAAGCTGCGTTATCACCGCATCATCATCATGACCGATGCGGATGTCGACGGCGCGCATATCCGCACGCTGCTGTTGACGCTGCTGTATCGGCAGATGCCGCTGCTGGTCGAGCGCGGCCATGTGTACATCGCGCAGCCGCCGCTGTACAAGGTCAAGCACGGAAAGGATGAGCGCTATCTGAAGGACGACCTCGAAGAAGCCACTTATATGATGCAGATCGCACTGCAGGATGCAGCGCTGGTGCCAGCAGAGAATGCGCAGCCGATCGCGGGCGACCCGCTGGCCGAGCTGGTCCGCAAGTACAACACGGCGAATGCGATCATCCAGCGGCTGTCGCGCGCGATCGACGATGCGGCGCTCTCCGCCATCATGAATGGTGTCACGCTCGAACTGTCCACGCAGGAGAGCTCGGAGGCGTCGGCTCAGGCGCTGGCGGCTGCGATCAATGACCCGTTCGTGCGTGTCGTTGTCAGTTCCGATGAGCTGTCCGCGAAGCACATGCTGCGCGTTGAGCGCCGCCATCATGGCAACCTGAAGGTCAGCGTGATCGATGCCGAATTCGTCGATGGCCCGGACTATGCGTTGCTGGCCGAGGCCGCTGCCACGTTCAAGGGGCTGATCGGTCGCGGTGCGCTGGTACGGCGTGGCGCGGGCGAGAAGGTGCGCGAGTCTGCGGTCATCGACTTCCGGCAGGCGATGGCATGGCTGCGTGACGAGGCTGAGCGCGGCGTATCGAAGCAGCGCTACAAGGGTCTGGGCGAGATGAACCCCGAGCAGCTGTGGGAAACCACGATGGATCCGACCGTCCGGCGTTTGCTGAGGGTGCAGATCGAAGACGCGATCGCGGCCGACCAGATCTTCACCACGCTGATGGGTGACGAGGTCGAACCGCGGCGCGCTTTCATTGAGAGCAATGCGCTGGCGGCCGGCAATATCGACGTCTGATCGTTCCAAACTCGAGAAGACGCCCGCCCACCGTGGGCGTTATTTTACGACGGCTTGTGACAAAAACGCACAAGTGATTCGACAAATACAGCCGTTGATGACGATTGCAGATCAATATACTGCGAACGTCCTAATTCCGTCTGTGCATTGTCGCCCGCATGCCCACCCAAGCCATCCTCTTCGACGCCTACGGCACGCTGTTCGATGTCTATTCGATAGCGGCGCTGGCTGAGCGCCTGTTTCCGGGCAAGGGTCAGGCCATTGCCGAGCTCTGGCGTGACAAGCAGATTGAATACACGCGGCTGCGCACTTTATCGAACACCTATAAACCGTTCTGGGAAATCACACAGGACGCGTTGGTGTTCTGCTGTCGCAAGCTGAATATCGAACTTACGCTCGACGCGCAGACCCAATTGATGGGTCAGTACGCAAAACTGCAAGCGTTTCCGGAGAACCTGGACGTGCTGAAGGCCTTGAGAGCGGATGGCATAAAGCTCGCGATTCTGTCGAACGGCAATCCCGAAATGCTGGATGCGGCAGTCCGCGCCGCCGGCATGGACGGGCTATTCACTCAGGTGCTATCCGCGCACAGCGTACAGAAATTCAAGACCGCGCCCGAAGCCTATCAGCTGGGCCCCGACATGCTCGGCGTCCCGGCAAGGGACTCCTTGTTCGTCTCGAGCAATGGCTGGGATGTGTGCGGTGCCGCATGGTTTGGCTTTCAGACGTTCTGGGTCAATCGGACTAATGCACCATTCGAGGAACTCGGGGTTTCGCCGCAGGCCAGCGGACGCAGCCTCGACGAAGTACTTGCCTATGTCAGGAGCGGGAATAACCAATGAATTCAATCAGCAAAACGGAAAGACATCAACTGATGACCCAACGTATCCAATCCCACGGCCTTCAGGTCGATGAAGTCCTGTATCGCTTCATTGAAGACAAAGTCCTGCCGGGCACCGGCATCAACAGCGACAGCTGGTGGAAAGGCGTCGCGGCGATCGTCAATGACCTGTCGCCGAAGAATGCCGCACTGCTCGCCGAGCGTGATCGCCTGCAGACCGAGCTCGACCAGTGGCATCGTGCGCATCCGGGCCCGATTGCGGACGTTGCTGCATATCGCCAGTTCCTCGAGTCGATTGGCTATTTGCTGCCGGTACCGGCAGATGTGAAGGTGACTACCGAGAATGTCGATGCCGAACTGGCGACGACGGCCGGCCCGCAGCTGGTGGTGCCGATCCTGAATGCACGTTATGCGCTAAATGCAGCGAACGCGCGCTGGGGCTCGTTGTATGACGCGCTGTACGGTACCGACGCGATTTCGGAAGATGGCGGCGCTACCCGTGCCGGTGGTTACAACCCGGTACGTGGCGCGAAGGTGATTGCATTTGCACGCAACTTCCTCCACCAGTCGGCGCCCCTCGCGAAAGGTTCGCATGCCGATGCAACCGCCTACAAGGTCGAGGGTGGCAGGCTGGTCGTTACGCTGAAGGATGGCAGCAGCACCAGCCTGAAGGATGAAGCGAAATTCGCCGGCTACCAGGGCAGCGCGGCAGCACCGTCGTCGGTGCTGTTGAAAAATAACGGTCTGCATATCGACATCCGCATCGACCGCAGCACGACGATCGGCAAGGACGATGCTGCGGGTGTCTCCGATGTCGTGATCGAGTCGGCACTGTCGACGATTCTCGACCTCGAAGATTCGGTGACGGTCGTCGATGGCAGCGACAAGGTCGTTGCGTACGAAAACTGGCTTGGTATCCTGAAGGGTACGCTGGTCGAGTCTGTCAGCAAGGGCGGCAAAACCTTCGAGCGCACGCTGAACGCTGACCGGGAATACACCGGCGCGAATGGTCAGCCGGTGAAGCTACACGGCCGCTCGCTGCTGTTCCTGCGTAATGTCGGTCACCTGATGACGAACCCGGCGATCCTGCTGGCGGACGGCAAGGAAATCCCGGAAGGCATCCTCGACGCGGTGGTCACCACGACGATCGCGCTGCATGACCTGAAGCGTCCGGCGACACAGTCGATTGGCAACACCCGCACCGGTTCGGTCTATATCGTGAAGCCGAAGATGCACGGACCGAAGGAAGTCGCGTTCGCCGTTGAGTTGTTCGGTCGCGTCGAGTCGCTGCTCGGCCTGAAGGAAAACACCGTCAAGCTCGGCATCATGGATGAAGAGCGCCGCACGTCGACCAACCTGAAGGCCTGCCTGAAAGAGGCGGCTGCGCGCGTCGCGTTCATCAACACCGGCTTCCTCGACCGTACCGGCGACGAGATGCACTCGTCGATGACGGGTGGCGCGATGATGCGCAAGGGTGACATGAAGAGCTCGACCTGGCTGTCCGCTTATGAGCGCAGTAATGTGCTGAATGGCTTGTCGTCGGGTATGCGCGGTCGTGGTCAGATCGGCAAGGGCATGTGGGCGATGCCGGATCTGATGGCGGCCATGATTGAGCAGAAGATCGGCCATCCGAAGGCCGGTGCAAATACCGCATGGGTGCCGTCGCCGACTGCGGCAACGCTGCATGCACTGCATTACCATCAGGTGAATGTCTTCGAGATCCAGCAACAGCTGGAAAAGCTCGACGCTGCTGTTGAACTCGCGAAGCTGCGCGACGAACTGCTGATGGTGCCGATCGTCGCCAAGCCGAACTGGTCTGCTGCTGAGATCCAGCAAGAGCTCGACAACAATGCGCAAGGCATCCTCGGTTATGTGGTGCGCTGGGTCGAACAGGGTGTCGGCTGCTCTAAGGTGCCGGACATCCACAACGTCGGCCTGATGGAAGACCGCGCGACGCTGCGTATCTCCAGCCAGCACATCGCGAACTGGCTGCTGCACGGCGTAGCGACAGAGGCGCAGGTGAAGGAGACTTTCGAGCGCATGGCGACAGTGGTCGACCAGCAGAACGCGGGCGATCCGCTGTACCGTCCGATGGCTGCGAACTTTGCCGAGTCGCATGCGTACCGTGCCGCGAGCGACCTGGTGTTCAAGGGCCTTGAGCAACCGGCTGGTTACACGGAGCCGCTGCTGCATGCATGGCGGCTGAAGTTCAAGAAGGATGTGATGGGCGTCTGATTTTTATAACTCGTTCTAAAAACGCCCTCCATCGGAGCAATGCCAGTCAGTTAATCGTTGGTGAAGACACTAAGGCAATAGAAACGAGTCTACGCTGTTTGTGGGCTCGTTTTTTATGTCGCGACAGAACGAATTGTCGATGTGCCACGAGATCACGCCGGCACGGCTCGACCGCTTTACGTCCCTCATCTCCGGCCTTGATCGAGCAGGCACTCCACGCCACCGGCACGGCTTTGCTACGACGTCGTCGCTTACCGGTCGAGCAGGTCATCTGGCTCGTCATCGGGCTGGCCTTGTTCCGCAATCAGCCGATCTAGCACATCGTGCGCCAACTCGCGCTTGACCAAGGCACCACTCCGCAAGGCCCGTGCCCAGTGCGAGCGTCGGTGCACGCCAACGACTCGGCGCCGCTCCGCTGGCGTGGCTATTCGACCAGCTCGGACATCACTGGACGCAGGTGGCACCCACGCCTGAGGCCTGCTTCCATGGATTACGGCCGCTGGCCGTCGATGGGGTCGTGTGGGCCACGCCCGACACGCCGCACAACCGGCAAGCCTATGGCAGCACAGCCAATCAACATCAGATCAGCGTCTGGCCCCAAGTGGGGGCGACCTGTCTGATGGATACGCAGACGCACCTCATCCGCGCCGCCAGCCTGACTGGCATGGCGCTGGGTGAACCGACCAGCGCGCGCGACTTGATCGCGCATGTGCCGGACCACTCTCTGACGCTGTTCGACCGCCTGTACTATGCTGCGGCCTTCCTGCTCGACTGGCAGCACGCCGGCACTGAGCGATACTGGTTCATGCGGGCCAGATCGTCATTGCGCCATAGGGTCGTCGCGACCTTCGGCCCGGGAGACTGGTGGGTCCGGCTGCCGGTCTCGCCGCAGCGCTTGAGCTTCCAGTGGCTGACCTTGGCCATCACCATGGCGCTGACGGGCTGGCCTTTGGAGGAGCCGAAGGCGTTGCCCGGACGCTTACAGTTGCTGCGAAAAATCGCTGCATGGCATTTGCCGCCGCCGCGTCGCCCGCGAAGTTACCCGCGCGTCATCAAGCAGAGCAGCAGGTCCTATCCAAGAAAAAATGCCAGTCAGCTTAACTGACTGGCGTTGGGCCACTTGCCGGCGTTTTTTTCGATTTCATTCTGTACCTGTGTGTAGGTTGCGTTGAACTCGTTTGCTGCATGCGTTCCATAACCGCGGCGAGGCTCCCATCAGTCTATGAAGGTAGCCATTCGATCAATTTCAATCGAGCAGCAGGAGAACACCATGTCTATCGCCATCAATGGGACAAACAGCGAGAAAATCACATGGCCTCCCATCCAGCAAGCGCCTGCGACCAGCGACAAACAGGCCCGGAACCAACAACCCCACATGAGAGAATTGACAGCTCGCCAGGCGCAGTCAATTTTCCATCGCCTGCCAGAAGACGTCTTGCCTCGTATCCTGAATCATTCCGGCCACGGCGTATTCGAGCTCGGACTGACCTGTAAATACTGGAATCTCCGTGTGCGAAACCATGTGACCCATGACACCGAAGGATGCAAGGCTCTGCGCAACAAGGAAGAGGCGATATTTCGCAGCACGTATCGAATGTCCGTGGTCAATGCATGCCGGGCCGAGAAATCGAGTTCTTCTTCGATCCAATTTTTTCATCTAGGGCATGAAAAGGCGGAGTGCATCAATTTATTAAAAACCTCAAATGATCCTGTTCAATTAAATCTGGAACAAGTCAAGCCGCCTTTGGCAGACGGATTGAAAGCCGCACTTGCAACTCGACGTGGCAAGCTGACCTTGATGAACTTTCTCATCAGAGGCGAGCAAGATATCCCTTTGATGAAAGAGGCGATCACGGCAGTTCCGCGCGGAGGGTTCGTGGGCTTGACCATTCGTGGAGGTGTGTTTGCTGAACTGGATTTAACGTCGGTCTGGGACGAAATTGCGGCGCACCCGGTGGTCGCGCACATCCAATTCGATGGAAAGAATGACCCGGAAGACGCTGACCAGGTGGTCAAATGGATTGCCCAGCTGGCAAAGCAGCGTGCGCAAGTTTCGTCGTTTACTTTGGATTCATGCCGGCTGGACAAACAGAGCGAAGATGCACTTTCGACATTGCTGGTAGAGCAAACAGGTATTACGGAATTTGAGGTGCGTGAGATGGATAGCTGTTTGGAAGTGGTTCCACAGCTGGCCGAAGTGGCTCGTAAAAGGAATGCCAGTACATATCCGAAGCTGAATTTGTATCTTGCTGCTGGTAACCTCCATCAGCTGATTGACGCTCCGGAGCGCTCAAGTTTGGCGAACGACGGCATCCACATCCAAAGTCGTAGCCATCTTTGGGTATTTCAGAAAGATCCGGTTCAGGAAGATCCCGTTCAGGAGGATTCAGTGGATGCTGATTCCAGCATTATTGTTAGCGAACCCTCTTCTGATGGGGATACAAACTCCATCGTCGAACGTTCATCCGATTCTAAGGTCTGCCAGATCTTTTAAAGCACAACCAAATGCTCTCCATCGGAGCTCCATCGGAGGGCGTTTTGATTTGTGCATAGATCATCCCGAACGATATGAAAAGTCGAATGGAACTGCCATTGCCGGCACGTTCCAAATCGCGTCACGGCCTCTTAATAAGCTTGGCTCACAAGCCAGTGTATGCCGTACCATCCACGCTACCGGAAATCTTCATGGCCATTGCCCAAATTCAGAATACGAGTCATACCGATAAAGTCCCCAAAACGCCAGATCCGACGAACAATGAAACGGGCGTAGAGAGTCACGTCACAACGCCCCAGATGCGGCAGGAATACAAGTTGGCGCAACCGACATCAAAATTATTTGACCTGCCCGAGGATGTAACACCCCTGATCCTGAGTCATTCCGGCCAGGCCATTTTCAATCTTGGACTGACCTGCAAATACTGGAATCTCGAGGTACGCGAGTTTCTGACGCAAAAGCCCCAGGGCCAAAAAATCTTGCGGGAGAAGTATGAGAAGGAGTTTCGCAGCCAGCACAGGATGTCGGTGGTCGATGCAATCCGAGCCCTGAGCTTGACTTCTTTTCAGAAGTTTTTTGACTTTGGCGACAGCTATATGGGTAAGGAATGCATCACGGAGTTGAGAACATCCAGGGATCCCGTTTGCCTGGTGCCACCATCCGAAGCTCAGTGGATGACGGCCAACCTGAAATCGGCCCTGACAGCGCGCGGTTGCAGGCTGACCATTATCGAGATCGACTCGCCGGATGCCGCCGGCGCGCGCGCGATCATTGAAGCCATCAAGGCGATACCGTCGAACGGATTCGTTGCGCTCAGCATGTCATCGGCGATGCTGTCTTCAGCCAACGCCGGTGAAATATGGGGTGCGATTTCCAGTCATCCTGTGGTGGCACGTATTGAATGCGTCGGGGATAATCAGCTTTCGACGGGCGACCAGGTTGTTGAGTGGATAAATCTGCTTTCCAGCAAAAACGCAAAAGTATCTTCGTTCTCACTGAGTAATTGCAGACTGGATGAGCAGAGCCCTAAGGCCTTGTCTCAATTGCTGGCAGAGTCGACAGGAATCGACGAACTTGAAATCTGTGAACTCGAAACATCTGCTGAAAATATAGGCAATCTGTTCAATGCTGTTCGTGCAAGGAACGCCAGCGCTGATACAAAGCTGAGGTTGCATTTCGCAGCAGGCAATTTGCAAGACTTGATAGACGCAAGGCAGCGTTCGGTCTTGGTTATGGACGGAATTTATATTCGTGAACCTGGTCAACCCTGGGCCATCCAGGAAGATCCGGTAGAGATCCAAGAAGATCGAGCTAAGGATACGCTTGCCCAAAACGACTCAAGCGCCCCTGATTTGGGCGACGACGATTCGATTGTCGGAGATTATTCCTCGGGCGACGATATTTATGACAGTGATTTTGATACTTCCGATGATGAGTCGACTGCTAACAAAGGCTGAAACCGGTTTGTAAAAGCCCAGAAAAAACGCCCTCCGATGGAGGGCGTTTTCATTATGCAATGTTGAAATAATTCAGGCCGCCAGCCGCTGCTCCTGTTCAGCCGGCGCCGACGTACGGATCAGGTGATCAAACGCCCCGAGTGCCGCCTTGGACCCCTCCCCCATGGCGATGATGATCTGCTTGTACGGTACCGTCGTCACGTCACCGGCCGCGAACACGCCCGGCACCGAGGTCTGACCCTTCGCATCGATCTCGATCTCGCCACGGTTCGACAGCGCAACCGTTTCCTTGATCCAGTCCGTATTCGGCAGCAGACCAATCTGCACGAAGATGCCTTCGAGCTCGAGTGTTTTCGATTCGCCACTCTTGCGGTTGGTGTAACGCATGCCGTTGACCTTGGTGCCGTCGCCGGTCACTTCGGTAGTCTGCGCGTCGGTGATCACTGTCACGTTCGGCAGGCTGCGCAGCTTGCGCTGCAGGACCTCATCGGCACGCAGCTTCGAATCAAATTCGAGCAGTGTCACATGACCGACGATACCGGCAAGGTCGATCGCCGCTTCGACCCCGGAGTTGCCACCGCCGACGACTGACACCCGCTTGCCTTTGAACAGCGGGCCATCGCAGTGCGGACAGTAGGCCACGCCCTTGTTGCGGTATTCCTTCTCACCCGGCACATTCAGTTCGCGCCAGCGCGCGCCGGTCGCGATGATCACCGACTTCGCCTTCAGGCTCGCGCCGCTTTCGAGCTTGATCTCAATCACGTCACCCGGCACCAGCGCCGTAGCGCGCTGCAGGTTCATCACATCGACCTCATATTCGTTCACGTGCTGCTCGAGCGCCGCAACCAGCTTCGGCCCTTCGGTTTCTTTCACTGAAATGAAGTTCTCGATGCCGAGCGTGTCGAGCACCTGACCGCCGAAACGCTCCGCGACTACGCCGGTGCGAATGCCCTTGCGTGCTGCATAGATCGCGGCTGATGCGCCGGCCGGACCACCGCCAACGACGAGCACGTCAAACACATTCTTCTTCGCGATCTTTTCTGCGGCACGTGCAGCGGCACCGGTGTCGAGTTTCGCGAGAATCTCTTCGAGCTCCATCCGGCCCTGGCCGAAGTTATGGCCGTTCAGGAAGATCGTCGGTACAGCCATGATCTTGCGCTCGTTGACTTCATCCTGGAACAGCGCGCCATCGATCATCGTGTGACGGATGTTCGGATTAATCACCGACATCAGGTTCAGTGCCTGCACGACTTCCGGACAGTTCTGGCACGACAGCGAGATATAAGTCTCGAAAATATATTCGCCGTCGAGATTACGGATCTGCTCGATCACGTCATCGCTGGCTTTCGGAGGATGGCCACCCACTTGCAAGAGCGCCAGTACCAGTGATGTGAACTCATGGCCCATCGGAATACCGGCGAAACGCACGCCCATGTTACTGCCTGCGCGGTTCAACGCGAACGACGGCTTGCGCTCGTTGTCCTCATTAGATTCGCGGTAGGACAGACGCGGCGACAACGCAGTGATCTCCTGCAGCATCGCGCGCATCTCTTGCGACCTTTCGCTGGGATCAAGCGATGCGGTGATCTCGACATCGTGAGTCACTTTGGCAAGATAGGCTTGCAATTGGTTCTTGATGGCAGCGTCCAGCATGATGGCCTCTTGAGCTTGATTTATTCGGGGGGGCGCCGCCTCCGCGGCGCCCGGTACTGCAGGGGGAGGAGAAACTTAAATCTTCAGATCTTGCCGATGGTCTCGGACGTGTCGTGCCATGCCTTGTGCGAGAAGTGCGTGTCGGTCGACACGGCGTAGATCTCGACGCCCAGCGACTTGAACGTGTCGTAGTTGTCGGCCAGGT
>JACCDS010986178.1_pt1 | contig 10233 bp, 9 predicted proteins | sample 7446441 | NCBI WGS metagenome assembly JACCDS01 (sample SAMN15323445, study PRJNA562643) | freshwater metagenome | isolation source: river surface water | place: USA:Blue River Watershed | collected 2017-08-17 | reverse complement strand
CGGTCTGCGAGGGCTGACAACTTCCTTCTGCGATGCCGGCAGTCTCGACATTGCGAGGATGTTCGCCGCCGCTTCACCCATTGGACGTTGCGCGTTTCGCGCGTTCTGAACGCGTCGGGTCGCATCGTACCCATTGAACGCCGTCGCCGAGACCAAGCCGGCTGATCTCAACGCCTGTTGTCCTTACCCTGCCGCTCGTTGCATCGCGCGGACACGGGAGGGAGGTAATGGTGAGAGGTGGGCAGAACAGTTTGGATATAACACAAAGTGTGATACATTGTGTCGGCAGTCGTTGAATGCGTGCGTTCAAGAATGCGTGGTTCGCGCGTTTTGCTCGCCGGTCCCAAATCTCGGATGAACAACTCAAGGTTGCGCTGGCGCAGGCATCGCGCGGGCTGATCGATGCCGACCTCGGTGGCGGTGTGATCAAGCAAAGGATCGCGCGGCCCGGTGAAGGAAAGTCAGGCGGTTACCGGACCATCGTGCTGTACCGACAAGGCGAGCGGGCGTTCTTTGTGTATGGCTATGCGAAGAGTTGCGAATCCAATATTCGTCAAGCTGACCTGCTGCAGTTCAGGAAGATGGCGACGCTAGTGCAATCACTGTCCGACGAGGATCTGGCGCTGGCATTAGCGCATGGTGTGTTCGAGGAGGTGCAATCATGAAGCAGCGATATCGTTCCGGAGCCCTTGCGTCCCTGCATGAAACGGCAGAGGGCCTGCATGAACTTGGCCTGGTCGACAAGCAGACGATGCGCGACTTTGATGAAGCCTGCCTGATGCCGGTGTACCCCATGCCTGCGGACGAGATCAAGGCCTTGCGCGCGCGAGAGAATGTATCGCAACCCGTATTTGCGCGTTACCTGAACGTGTCGAAGAACCTGGTCTCCGATTGGGAGCGCGGTATCAAAAAACCGGGCGGACCCGCTCTGCGGCTGCTGAATGTGATCCGCGACAAGGGCTTGCAGGCAATCTGCTGAGCTGAGCGTCGAGCTTGCGCAGTCCGCTGACCTTCAGCGCGTGCCGACCAGCGATTCCAGATGTGCTGCCGCGCCGTCGGCGGCACCTTTACCAGGATTCGCTGTGCAGTAGCTGTCAATGCTGGCCATCGCGCGCTCGGCCGACCGGGCCCGGCTGTTGAACTTGTCCTCGCCGGTTTTCTGCCGGTCTTCATGCGCCATGCTCAGCGGCGCGAGGAAGGCCAGGGTCCATCGCTGTTTGGCGTCGAATTCCATGCTTGCCCAGCGCTCGCAGGGCGTGTCGCCGAACAAACTGGCTGCGGTGGCCGCTGTTGTGTCAGCCAATGTAACGGTAAACGCCACCATCATGCCGATGATGACAGCTCTGGCTTGCGCTACCAGTTGCGGCATCGTGCGCATGCTTCTTGTCTTGTGCTTCTCGTTCGATCGATTGTTCTTCATTGACGCGGCTCAGTAGGGCCGCAGCATCGCTGTGGCCGGGGTGAATCGACAGGGTTCATGTGGTCAGACCGCCGAGCAGCCGATTGACCAGCTCGCTCGACGTACCTGCCGAAAACTTCTTCATCAGGCGCGCGCGATGCATTTCCACCGTGCGCGGGCTCAGCCTCAGCTGGCGGCCGATTTCCTTGCTGGTCAGCCCCTCGACCAGCAGTGCGGCCACCTCGCGCTCGCGCGCCGACAGCTCGGCGGTCACCGGGCGGCGGCTGGCCAGATCTTCGAAGGTCCAGATGCCGGATGCATGCGGATCATCGCGGTCCAGCGAGCGGCCGGTCACATGGCACCAGAACAGCTCACCGCCGGCGCGTTTCATGATGCGCTCGTCGGAGTAGTGACCTTGCCGGTTCAGGATAGGCGCGATGCGCGCGCCAGTGCGCTCGAATTCATCGGCCGATGGATACAGGATGGAGAATGACTGACCGCACAACTGCTCGGCCCGGTAGCCAAAGATCGCCGCCAGTGCGTCATTGCAGGCCGTGATCACGCGCTGCTGCGACACGCACATGCCGACCGGCGCATGGCGGAAGATGGTCTCGAAATCGACGCCGTGGAAGGCGGGCTGGGCCTGGCTCATGCGGTCAGGGGAAGGTCCGGGGTGGGTCGCTGGGTTTGCCGGGCGTGCTGGTGCCGGGCGGCTGCTCGTACTTTTACGGTATTGCGGGGCGCTTTTTTCGCTCTTATCCTTGCCCGCTGGGCAGAATCTGCCGACAGTTTAACCGAGGAGACTCATGAAAAAAGTGTATCCGGACGCAGCCAGTGCGCTGGCAGGCGTGGTCAGGGACGGCCAGACCCTCGCGGTCGGCGGCTTTGGCCTGTGCGGTATTCCCGAAGCGCTGATCGCCGCGCTGCGCGATTCAGGCGTCAAGAACCTGACCGCAATCTCGAACAATGCGGGCGTCGATGGCTTCGGCCTGGGCCAGCTGCTCGCCACCCGACAGATCAAGAAGATGATCGCGTCCTATGTTGGCGAGAACAAGGAATTCGAGCGCCAGTATCTGGCCGGCGAGCTCGAGCTGGAGTTCACGCCGCAGGGCACGCTGGCCGAGAAGCTGCGTGCCGGCGGCGCCGGCATCCCGGCCTTTTTTACGAAGACCGGTGTCGGCACCATCGTTGCCGACGGCAAGGAAGTACGCGAGTTCGACGGCGAACAGTATGTGATGGAGCGCTCGCTGGTGGCCGATGTGTCGCTGGTCAAGGCGTGGAAGGCCGACCCGACCGGCAATCTGGTGTTCCGCAAGACCTCGCGCAACTTCAATCCGAACGTCGCGATGGCCGGCAAGATCACCATCGTCGAGGTCGAGCAGCTGGTCGGCGTCGGCGAGATCGACCCTGATGCCGTGCACCTGCCCGGCATTTTCGTGCACCGGATCGTGGTCAACGCGAGCCCGGAGAAGCGCATTGAGCAACGCACGGTTCGTGCACAGTAAGCAGGGAGCGACAGATGGCATGGACTCGTGAAGAAATGGCGGCACGCGCCGCCCGGGAGCTGGAAGACGGCTTCTACGTGAACCTCGGCATCGGTTTGCCGACGCTGGTGGCCAACTACGTCCCGAAGGACATCACCGTATGGCTGCAGTCTGAGAACGGGCTGCTGGGCATCGGCCCGTTCCCGACCGAGGACGCGGTCGATCCTGACCTCATCAATGCGGGCAAGCAGACCGTGACCGCGCTGCCGGGAGCATCCTTTTTCAGCTCGGCGGATTCGTTTGCGATGATCCGCGGCGGCAAGATCAACATCGCTATCCTTGGCGCGATGCAGGTATCAGAAAAAGGCGATCTTGCGAACTGGATGATCCCCGGGAAGATGGTCAAGGGCATGGGCGGCGCGATGGACCTGGTGGCCGGCGTCAAGCGCGTGGTGGTGCTGATGGAGCATGTCGCGAAGGCGAAAGACGGCACGACCTCGCACAAGCTGCTCAAGCAGTGTGACCTGCCATTGACGGGCGTCGGTGTGGTGGATCGCATCATCACCGATCTCGCGGTGCTGGATGTGACCGAGCAAGGGCTGAAGCTGGTCGAGCTGGCACCGGGTGTCAGCAAGGAAGAACTCGTTGCGGCCACTGCTTGCGAGATTCACTTCTGATCTGATCGACAGCGCGTCACCCGTACGCACATGCAAAGCCAGCCGCTGCAGCGGCTGGCTTTTTTTACGCCCGACGGTTTTGCGTCAGCGATGCACTAGTCATCGGTCAGATGTACTTTTCGCTCTCCTAATGAATTCGTGCACTTCCTGTGCAAGCAAGACGATTTTCCCGATCTGACACGCACCGATAAAAGCGGGCGATCGGCGCTGGATGATGCCGATAAGATCAGTGATAAAACGAGCTTTGATGCGATTAACCCGATTCTGGAAAAACTGCTGATCGACACGACCGACGAGCTGTAGACGAGCTGCAAGCCTGCTGTTTGCCGGTGCATTTCTGGGTGCTGGTACGGGCGCTTTACACCGGCGATTTACGTCAGCCTTGTTACTGCGCTACCCAGCCGCCATCCATGTTCCATGCGACGCCACGCACCTGCGATGCGGCGTCGCTGCACAGGAACACCGCCAGTGCACCCAGTTGCTCTGGGGTGACGAACTCGCCCGACGGCTGCTTCTCCAGCAGCAGTTCGCGCTTGGCCTGCTCGAGCGGGATATTGTTGGCCGCAGCGCGCGCATCGACCTGTTTTTGCACCAGCGGCGTCAACACCCAGCCCGGGCAGATCGCATTGGCGGTGATGCCGGTCTGTGCATTTTCCAGCGCGGTCACCTTGGTCAGGCCGACGATGCCATGCTTGGATGCGACATAGGCCGATTTGCCGGCCGAGGCGACCAGGCCATGCGCGGATGCGATGTTGATGATCCGGCCCCAGTTGTTTTCCTTCATCTTCGGCAGCGCCAGCCGCGTCGTGTGGAAGGCCGAGCTCAGGTTGATTGCAATCACTGCGTCCCAGCGATCGACCGGAAAGTCTTCGACATTGGCTACATGCTGGATGCCGGCATTGTTGACCAGGATGTCGATGCTGCCAAAGCGCGCGATCGCGTCGGCGATCATCTTCTCGATCTCTGCAGGCTTGGTCATGTCGGCGCCGCTGTAGGCCGTGTCGACGCCATACTGGCTGGCCGTCTGCTGTTGAAGTGCCGCAATGGCTGATGCATCGCCGAAGCCATTGAACACGATGTTGGATCCTGCCGCGGCCAGTGCGTGCGCGATGCCCAGGCCAATGCCGGAAGTGGAGCCGGTGATCAGGGCGGTTTTGCCGGACAGCTGACGGTTCTGCATGAATTCCTCTCTGGATGGGTGAATGTCTGAGCGCGATTCTAAGCCGAGATGGGGCAGGCAGACCCGGTAGAATGATCATCCTCTCCACGAACGCCCGAGGATGCCCCCGAATGACGCAGCCGCAGATCAAGATGGTGCAGTGCCTGTCGCCGGCTGGCCTGCACCAGATGGCGTACAAGGAGTGGGGCGACCCGAAGAATCCGCAGGTTCTGGTCTGCGTGCATGGCGTGACCCGCGTATCGGATGATTTCGATGCGCTGGCTGCCGCGCTCTGTGACCATTACCGCGTGATCTGCCCCGATGTGGTGGGCCGGGGACGCTCGTCCTGGCTGAAGAACCCGGCCTTTTATGTGGTGCCGCAGTATGTGAGCGACATGGTGACCCTGGTCGCGCGGCTTGATGTGCCGCAGGTCGACTGGTTCGGCACCTCGATGGGCGCGCTGATCGGCATGGGGCTGGCGTCTTTGCCGGACTCGCCGGTGCGCAAGATGGTGATGAACGATGTTGGTCCCGCGCTGAACTATCCGGCGCTGCAGCGGATTGGCGAATACATCGGTACCGATGTGCGCTTTGCCAGCTTCGACGAGGGGCGCGACTACATCCGCACCATCTCCGCACCGTTCGGGCCGCACAGCGAGGGTGAATGGGACAAGCTGGCACGCGATGTGCTGAGACAGGATGCCGACGGTCGCTGGCGCCGCCATTACGACCTGGCGCTGGCGACGCCCTTCAAGTCGCTGACCGTGGACAGCGCGAAGCAGGGCGAGGCCGCGATGTGGGCAGCGTACGATGCGATTCGCTGCCCGGTGCTGCTGGTGCGCGGCAGCGAGTCCGACTTGCTGACTGCGGAATCGGCGCAGCAGATGACGCAGCGCGGGCCGAAGGCGACGCTGGTCGAATTGCCGGGCATCGGCCATGCGCCGACCTTCATGCATGCGGACCAGATCGCGCTGGCGCGGGACTTCCTGATGGATTGAGCGCTGCACCGGTCGCCGACAAGCAGATTTGAATGGCAACGGAAGAGTAGACAGGATAGTGCAAGGGCAGGACTGAACCATGGTATCCGTAAGTGTGGTCGGTGGCAGCGACGAACAATTGACGCTGGGGCTCAATGCCACTGACAGCGCGCGCCTGCTGGCCGCAGTGGAGTTCGCGCGCCCCGCTTATGAGGGCAAGCTCGTGCCCACCGGGCAGGAGGCGATGGCCTTCTCGCGTGGCGTGGTCGCGTCGCTGGCAGCGCTGAAGACCGACATCGATACCCGCATTGCCGGCATGCTGTTCGAGCTGGCTGCGTTGGACCCTGATGCGGCAGCGCAGGTCGAGACCCGTTTCGGCAAGGAGATTGCCGATCTGATCGCCGGCATCCGGCAGCTGATGCGTCTGCACGAGGGCAATTTCGTGCAACCGGAGCAGGACAAGAGCAAGGACAAGGGAAAAGACAAGAGCAAGGCGCAGGCGGCCAGCCAGCTCGAGACGCTGCGCAAGATGACGCTGGCGATGGCCACCGACATGCGCGTGGTACTGGTGCGCCTGACCTCCCGCCTGACCACGCTGCGCTTCTTTGCCGAGAAAAAGCTCGAAAATGACATGACGCTGCGCTATGCGCGCGAGACCTTCGATCTGTATGCGCCGCTGGCCAACCGCCTCGGTGTCTGGCAGTTGAAATGGGAGCTGGAAGACCTGTCTTTCCGTTTCTCGGAGCCGGACAGTTACAAGCGCGTCGCGAAGATGCTGGAAGAGAAGCGGCTCGAGCGCGAGAGTTTCGTCGAAGGCGCGATCGCGCGGCTGAAGGACGAACTGGCCGCTGCCGGCGTGAAGGCCGAGGTCTATGGCCGTCCTAAGCACATCTACAGCATCTGGAACAAGATGCGCGGCAAGGAAATCGATTTCAAGCGCCTGCATGATGTGCGAGCGTTCCGCGTGATCGTCGACGATGTGAAGACCTGCTATGCGGTGCTGTCCATCGTGCACAACATCTGGACGCCAATCCCCGAAGAGTTCGACGATTACATCGCGCGGCCCAAGCCCAACGGCTACCAGTCACTGCACACCGTGGTCGAAGCCGATGATGGCCGCACGCTGGAAGTACAGGTACGCACGCGCGAGATGCACCAGTTCGCCGAGTACGGCGTCGCCGCGCACTGGCGCTACAAGGAAGGCAGCGCATCGTCGCTGGACGAGTCCTATGACCAGAAGATCGCGTGGCTGCGCCAGCTGCTGGCGTGGAAAAGCGAAGTGGCCGATGTGGTGGTCGGTGAGGAAGAGACCGACCGCCAGTGGGTGCAGCAACTGAAGGCGGCTGCGATCAATGACCGCATCTATGTGATGACGCCGCAGGGCCGCTTGCTGGAATTGCCCGAGGGCGCAACGCCCATCGACTTTGCATACCAGCTGCACAGCGATGTCGGCCACCGCTGCCGCGGTGCGAAGGTGAATGGCGCGATGGTGCCGCTGAACACGCGCCTGAAGAACGGTCAGACAGTGGAGATCCTCACCGCCAAAGGCGAAGCCGCGGCTGCCGGGACTGCCGGCCCTTCGCGTGACTGGCTGTCGGATGGTTATACGGCCAGCCCGCGCACGAGAGCAAAGATACGCGCGTGGTTCAATGCGATCGAGCAGGCGGAGACGCTGGCCCGCGGCCGTGCGCAGCTGGAAAAGACGCTGCAGCGTGAAGGTCGCACGGCGGTGAACCTGGAAGACCTCGCGCACAAGCTCGGTTTCGAAAAGCTGGATGACTTGCTGCTCGCGGTCGGCAATGACCGCTTCAGCCTGCGGCTGGTCGAGCAGGAATTGCATGCGGACCACCCGACACGCGCGACGGCGCCGTCGGCCGATGAGGCGGTCTTGCCGCGCAAGAGCAAAGCATCGAGCGTCACGCAGGGCGGCAAGGCCGGTGTGCTGGTGCTGGGTACCGAAGGGCTGCTGACGCAGATGGCCAGCTGCTGCAAGCCGGCGCCACCCGATCCGATCGTCGGCTTCATCACGCGTGGCAAGGGCATCTCGATTCACCGCGCCAGCTGCAAGAACCTGTCACAGATTGTCACCCGCGCGCCGGAGCGCATGGTGCAAACGACCTGGGGCAACCTTGGCAACGACACCGTGTACCCGGTCGATGTGTTTGTGCTGGCGCAGGACCGACAGGGACTGTTGCGCGATATCTCGGATATCTTCCTGCGCGAGAAGATCAATGTGATCGGCGTGTCCACGCGCAGCGTGAAAGGGCAGGCCATCATGTCTTTCACCGGCGAGATCTCATCGACCGAGCAACTGGCGCGCGCCATGAACGTGATCCGCGATGTGAAAGGCGTGCTGGAAGTGAAGCGTGCGTGAGCGTGCAGGTGAGCGCAAAATGAGAGCAGCCGGGAGGCGGTGCAGCCCGGCTGCGCACTGATGCCAGAAAACTAATCTCCGTCGATATCGGCAACGGTTCAGGGAAAATAATTTCAATGAGGCACTTGGCGCGTCCATACAAATCTGGCTATAATCTCGCTTCTTTAGGCGCGTAGCTCAGCTGGTTAGAGCACTACCTTGACATGGTAGGGGTCGTTGGTTCGAGTCCAATCGTGCCTACCAACATCAACTGCAGGACATTGGGTAAGAGCGAGAAAGGCGATACGGTTATGACACCGCGAACTAGCCCGTCGGTTTCGGTATCCATACGCTAGTCCGTCTTTTCATTCCTGCAGTACCGGGCACGCCGCAGGCGGCGCCCAGAAAAAAACGCGGCTGGTCCGCGTTTTTTTTTCGTCTGTCGTTTTCAAGCGCAATTTTCAGCAGCATTGGCCGCCACCCAGTCGCAGCGGCGCATCGCAAGGAGCAGAGCATGGTTTCAGTCCGACTACCCGATGGTTCGCAACGCCAGTTCGAGTCGCCCGTCACGGTCGCGCAGGTCGCGGCCTCGATCGGTGCCGGCCTCGCAAAGGCCGCACTGGCCGGCAAGGTCGATGGCAAGCTGGTCGATACGTCCTATCTGATCGACCGTGATGCCGATCTCGCGATCGTCACCGACAAGGATGCCGATGGGCTGGACGTGATCCGTCACTCGACCGCGCACCTGCTCGCATATGCGGTGAAGGAGCTGTTCCCGGATGCGCAGGTGACCATCGGCCCCGTGATCGAGCATGGCTTCTATTACGACTTTTCGTACAAGCGCCCGTTCACGCCGGAAGACCTGCAGGCGATCGAAAAGAAGATGGCCGAGCTGGCGAAGAAGGATGAAGCGGTCGAGCGCAAGGTGCTGCCGCGCGACGAGGCGGTCGCCTACTTCAAGTCCATCGGCGAGGCGTACAAGGCCGAGATCATTGCATCGATTCCGGCGGGCGAAGATGTGTCGCTGTACAGCGAGGGCAATTTCACCGACCTGTGCCGCGGCCCGCACGTGCCGTCGACCGGCAAGCTGAAGGTGTTCAAGCTGATGAAGGTGGCCGGCGCGTACTGGCGCGGCGACTCTAAGAACGAGATGCTGCAGCGTATTTACGGCACCGCATGGACGAAAAAGGAAGACCAGGAAGCCTATCTGCACATGCTGGAAGAGGCCGAGAAGCGCGACCACCGCAAGCTCGGTCGCCAGCTTGATCTGTTCCACTTCCAGGATGAGGCGCCGGGCCTGATCTTCTGGCACCCGAAGGGCTGGACCATCTGGCAGCAGGTCGAGCAGTACATGCGCAGTGTCTATCAGGACAACGGCTATCAGGAGGTGAAGGCGCCGCAGATCCTTGACCGTTCTCTCTGGGAGAAGTCCGGCCACTGGGACAACTACAAGGACAACATGTTCACCACGGATTCCGAGAACCGTGCGTATGCATTGAAGCCGATGAACTGCCCCGGCCATGTGCAGATCTTCCGCTCGAACATGCACTCGTACCGCGAGCTGCCGCTGCGCTATGGCGAGTTCGGTCAGTGCCACCGCAACGAGCCGTCCGGTTCACTGCACGGCATGATGCGCGTGCGCGGCTTCACGCAGGATGATGGCCATATCTTCTGTACCGAAGACCAGATCCTCGACGAATGCGTGGCTTTCACGGCGCTGCTGCAGAAGGTGTACCGCGACTTCGGCTTCAACGAGGTGATTTACAAGGTCGCGACCCGTCCGGAGAAGCGCGTCGGCTCCGACGAGTTGTGGGACAAGGCCGAGAATGCGCTGATCGAGTCGCTGAAGCGCTCGGGCTGCGAGTATGAAATCACCCCGGGCGAGGGCGCGTTCTATGGCCCGAAGATCGAATACACGCTGAAAGATGCGATCGGTCGCCCCTGGCAGTGCGGCACGATACAGGTCGATTTCTCGATGCCGGTGCGCCTGGAAGCCGAATACGTGGCCGACGACAACACCCGCAAGGTGCCGGTGATGCTGCACCGGGCGATCCTCAGTTCGCTCGAACGCTTCATCGGCATGCTGATCGAAAACCATGCGGGCGCGCTGCCGCTCTGGCTTTCCCCGGTGCAAGTTTCCATTTTGAATATCACTGACGGGCAGGCCGAATATGCACTGAAGCT
>JACCDS012385224.1_pt1 | contig 10234 bp, 4 predicted proteins | sample 7446441 | NCBI WGS metagenome assembly JACCDS01 (sample SAMN15323445, study PRJNA562643) | freshwater metagenome | isolation source: river surface water | place: USA:Blue River Watershed | collected 2017-08-17 | reverse complement strand
TGGTCGTCAGGCCACTCTATATATTGTTTCATGGAAAGGTATTCATCTACATTTCCCTTTTTAATCAATTCCTTAAATAAAAAACCTCCTCGCTCTACTACAATCTCCTCTCTTAAATGAGGTGTGTTAATGACTTCTTCAAAAGATTCTGGTTTTAACGAACCTTCTTTTAACTTAAACTTTGCCAATACTCCTCTTCTGAAAATTGGACTTGCAGAAACAGGACGAATGATAAAAGCATAATTCCAGCCGTCTTCTGCTTGATAATATTCTTGGATTTTAAAAAATGGTAAGGCTTTTTGGTAAAACTTTCTATACTTCTCTCCAAATTTTGTGCTGTTAGTAGCACCTGGTGCAGTTGCGTAAATGTAGGTAATGATGTTGGTTAAGAGTGTGTCTTGTTCTTGTGTAGAAAAGTAATTACTGGCTTGGTTTTTCTTTGAGCTACAAGATGCCAATAAAACAAAAAAAGAAAGAATGATTAAGATATTTTTCATATTGGTAATTGAAAGCTTAATGAACTTCAGTCTGATATTCTAGGAATATACAGACTGAAGTTTGAATTATACTGAGTAATCTTATTTCACGTAAACAACACCTTGTGGGTTGAATTCAGCCCAACCAGCAGTCCAATCTACATCGTTGAATGCACCAACATAAGTAGTTCTTGTAAAGAATGCAGGTAAAGTAGTTGGTAAATTAACACCTACTAAGCTTGAACCAGCACCTAAAGTAAATGTAGGACGACCTGTTGACCATAAAGAAGCACTTAAACCAATTGTAGAAGAATTTGCTAATACTTTATTACCAGTCTGAGCAGCAAACCAAGCAGAAGGCGTTTGCGTACCAATTAAGATAGCTGGAGCAGCAGTAGTTTGTTCGTTATTAGATACAGCACTTGTACCAAAACCACTACTTCCCCATCCGTCAACACCTGCTAAAACGATGTTATTCAAAATTAACTCACCGTTTAAAGCATTAACTTCAGCTTCACCTCTTTGGCTATCAATATAAACACCCCAAGGGTAACCAGTAACAACTGCATTGTAAATTTTCAATTTGTTGTTACGACGTAACTGCATACCATTTTGGAACAATGAGCTAATAGTAGTAGAAGAATTTCCTTTTGGCCCGATGATCGACATGTTAGCAAAAGTACCTGATGTAAATGGAGTATTGTTTGAACCTTGTGAATCATTATCTACTTCAAAACCATTTGAACCAGAAATATCTGCTTGTGTAGCTCCACGAATACCGATACCGAATTGTACATTTCCTGAGAAACCATTATCCACATCAAAATCATCATCTAAACCTTTGTAAGCAATTAAATATTTTGCATTTACAGTTCCACCAAACCATTCAAATGAATCATCCAAACCAAAAGAAGCTTGTAAATACTCTAAAGTTGTACCTGAACCTACTGAACCAAAGGTAAATGAGTTAACCTCTGCATTTGGTTGTACTGGAATACCAGCGTACTCAACACGTACATATTTTAAACTTCCTGAGTTATCAGCGTTGTTTGTACCACCGTGGAAACCACCATAGTTACCTTCTAATAAACGGCTTGCTTCTGGCAAGTTGTTTACAGCACGACCACAAATTACTAATCCACCCCAGTCACCAGCTTCACGTTCGCCTACTGCACGCTCAGACGTCATAATAATTGGTTTAGCAGCTGTACCTTCAGCAATAATTTTACTACCTCTTTGAACTACCAAAGTTCCCTTAGAAGCACGGTCACCGATGATGATAGTACCTGGTTGGATTGTTAAAGTACCAGTTTTAGTAATTGTACCAGCAACAGCTTCTTCGCCTACACGTACAAAACCTACTAATTTATAGATTTTATCAGCCGTCCAAGTGATGTTTCCTTCAAGGTTACCTTGAACTGTTACTACAGTCGGAGCAGGCACAGCTGTTACTGTAACTGGAATAGTAGTTAAAGCAGAAACTTGGTTTGATTGATCTGTTACTTGAACCGTAAAGTTTACAACTGAACCCGCAGCTACGTTTTCTATTACATAGTCTTTAGTGTATTCAAGTGTTTTTTCACCTGTACCAGTTTTTGTATCAAAAGCAGCACCATTTTTCAAAACCACAACTGATTTTACACCACCTGGTGCATTGATAGACGCTTTTAACTGAACTGTAGCTCCTGGCAAACCAGACAAAGTTCCTGAAACTGAAATGGTTGGTAAAGGAACCACTTCGGCTGTGTCATCTTTACAAGCTTGAAATACTGTTGCCATCGAGAGCAACAAAGCAATAATTCGAGTAGCTTTCATGTTTAAAAGTCTCATTGATTTAATTGTTAGATTAAGAAATAATATGTTAATAATTCTATTGAATATGTATTAATAAATAATGATTACTTTTTTCTTAACGTGTAAACAAGTCCTAAAGAGTAAGTTCTGCCAGGAGAATATGACTGAATGGTTTGGTCATTACTAGTATCGAAGTTTCCATCTTTATTTCCATCTTGGATAATCAAATTTCTTTGGTTCAAAATGTCTGTAATACCACCTTTTAGCATAAGATTTCTTGCAATTTCTTTAGAGAAAGTAAGGTCAATTACATTACGTGGCATCTCGTACCAATCTGGATAACCTGCTGCAAATGTGTTTCCTACTGCGTAAATACGCTTACCGATTACATTAAATAATAAACTGATTTGTGTATTCTTTTTTGAATCGTTATAGTTTATACCAGCGTTCACGATAAATGGAGACTGACCTTGTAAAGGACGATTGTCAGATTGATTTTGAGCTGTTGAGCCAATCTTCACACGGCTATAAATAAATGCTCCGTTGAATACCAAATTGATTTTGTTCAATAAAGCTGATGAGGTTAATTTATCTAAAGATTTTTTTACTTCTACTTCAAATCCTGCACTGTATGCACTTTCTGCATTTCCAAAATTTAAGTTGGCATTTGTTACACCATCAAAAATTACTTCAATAGGATTTTTAAAGTTTTTGTAGAAAGCAGCTACTGAAATTACCTCTGCTGGTGTTGGGTAGAATTCATAACGGAAATCATAATTGTCAATTTCTGCATTATTCAAATCTGGATTACCCGAGATAACACGGTTGTTTACAAAATCATAGAAAGTAAATGGAGCAACTTCACGGAATTCAGGACGGTTAACGGTTTTACCATACGCAAGGCGTAAAAGTGATTTTTCAGAGAAGTTGTACGTTAAATTCGCTGATGGTAAAATATTCGTTAAATCACGATTATAGTTTACTGGTACTCCTCTACTTACATCAAAACTATTTAATTTCTGAACGTTCTTTTCTACACGAACACCAGCAATCAAATTTAATTTCTTAGTGAAAGAGTAATTTCCAGAAACATAACCTGCTATTTGGTTATTACTTGCCGTGTAAGAATCTGATGCGTTTGTTTGCTCATCAATTTTTACACCGTTTGTAGAATTGATATTTTGCAAGGCAAAAATCTCATCAATTGGTAAATTTCCAATATCAAACAATGAACTGTTTGCACGCACATATCCAAGGTTACGAGCGGTGAAAGTACGTTCTTTGTTTTCGTAGAAAGCACCAGCTTTCAATTCAATCTCCTTGCTTTCTTCAGCAGTTTTACCTTTTTTAATGCTTATTTTTTGTACTAAATTAATACCTCCTAAAATCGCATCTTCGTCCAATAAAATGTTGGTTCTACCTAAGTTAATGGTTTGTGCGGCTCCGAAAGGCACTAACAATGTTGGGGTTGTGCCTCCTGTAGAATATCTATATCGCTTATAATCAGGACGATCACTATTTGATTTATTATAACCAACTACCCAGTCTAATTTTGTTTTGTTGTCATTAAAAGCATGACGACCCAATACTTGACCTGTGTAAATTCCACGATATACTTGATCTAATGAACGAATATCCCAAGTTCCACCATTTTCTAAGCCTTTTCTGTCCACATATTGAGCGTTGCTCATTTGGTTGTAAAGGTTTTTGAATTCAAACGTATGGTTTTCGTTCAATCTCAGCGCCCAGTTGTGTAGAATCCCTGTACGAACTGAATTACTATACTGTAAATCTCTGAATTTAGTATCTTCATTAATACTTTCTACATTATTTTGGTCAACTGAATAACCAAAATCACTTCTTGCCATTTCGAAAGTTGTACGAGTATTACTATAATTAACCGCAGTGATATTGGCTAATTTTAATTCTTCTTTGTCAATAAGTTTATAAGCACCAGTGATTGAGAAACGCAAATCAGGACTAGCTGTTGAAGCTTCTGGCGTCCAAGTATTTCTTAACATTTGTCCAGCTTGTGCCAAAGCAGCTTGATTAGAAACCGCAATTTGTTTTAATTCGTCTGTTGCTGGGAAGAATTTAGGAAGGTCAGAAAAACCATTGTTAAAACCTGTGTAAGAATACTTTCCTGTTTTAGGACGGAAAAAGTCATTTCCTGTAGTTCCATCACGGTAAGCACCGCTTACATCAATTGTTAAGTAATTTTCGTCTGGGATACTTTTTGTGAAGATTTTCACAACACCACCAGCAAACTCACCCGGTAATTCTGCCGCTGGTGATTTATATACTAAAATACGGTCGATTTGTCCAGAAGGAATAACATCAAATGAAAACGAACGAACATCTGATTCCATACTTGGTGTAAACACGTTATTTAACATTACAGTGTTATAACGTTCGTTCAAACCACGAATGTTGATAAAACGGTCACCGAAAATAGTAACACCCGGTACACGCTTTACTACCTCAGCAGCGGTACGGTCTAAAGTTTTACCGATTTGTGCAGCTGAAATACCACTTACAATTTGTTGTGCTGCTTTAATTTCAGAGATTACTGAAACTTCTGTATTTGTTAATTTTTTCGCTACTACTCTTACTTCATTTAAAGTAGTGGCTTGGTCTTCTTCGATAAAAGTGTTGATTTCAGTAACTGAACCTTCAACGACTTTTACATTTTCAATAACTTTTACTTTGTATCCCACAAATGAAACTTTCAATTTGTAAGTCCCAACTGGAATTTTATTGAATGAAAAGAAACCGTTAATATCCGCTGCTGCACCTTTATTGATTCCTTCAATAAAAACAGTAGCGCCTACAAGGTCTTCTTTACTGATTGCATCTTTGATTGTTCCACGGATTGTTCCTTCCTGAGCGAAGGTGAAAGAAAGAGAAGAAAATAGAATAATTAACGTATAAAGTAATTTGTGCTTCATCATACTGGTTTGTTTTTTGATGGCACAAAATTAGGTTGACTATATAACCACAGTATTACGCTTGTGTTATGCTTAGTTTATGATTATGTTACCGCAATGTTATGAAAATCTTTTTTATCGCACATTTTGAGTAGAAACCTTGATTTTATCGAGCTTATATATTCAAATATCTTAACGTATCTTCTTGTTGGTTTAAAAGTTTTTGCTTAATTTCCTCACTGGAAATTCTCCTTTGATTTTTCTATGTCATAAACTATAAACACTTGGTATCATAAACCCCTACAATCATAAAGAACCAAGCCAGCAAATACGAAAAGGTGCCAATACGTCGCAAAATTGGCATTATTATCAAACAGTAAACAATCTCAAAAATGTGTGTTGTCACTTACTTGCTCAACTAGCACTTGTATTTAAGATAACTCCCCGCCAAAATTTAAGCATAAATGAGTACTCCAAAAGAAGAATTATATCAGCTCATCAAAAGTGATTTTTCAATTTTTGATTTTATACAAGAATCCGCTCTGGACGGATTTGGCTACATCGACGTCGAAAACCCAACAAATGATTGGATAAACCCTAAGTTTTGGTCATTGCTGGGCTATCATCCAGATACTATACAGGAAAACCAATCGCTTTGGCGAAAACTTATTCATCCAGACGACGCTGAACAACTTTTTGAGCATTATCAAAAAAACAATAAAACTTATGACCAAATAGTTCGATACAAACACAAGAACGGTACTACAATCTGGTTTCAATGCAAAGCTCTTCCAATTAATAATAGTCAGGGAATTGCCATTAGAATCATTCTATCGTTTACTGATGTATCCGAACTGATGCGAAAAGACGAATTTCTAGCAAAATGTAACGCCGCCGCAATGGTGGGATACTGGGAACTTGAAATCGAAAAACAACACCTATACTGGAGTAATATCACTAAGAAAATCCACGAAGTAGCCGATGACTTTCAACCTGACATTAATACTGCCATTAACTTTTATGAAGAAGGCGAAAACCGCCAGAAGGTAATAGAATTGGTAAGCCTTGCAGCCAGTACTGGGCAAGGTTACGACCTCGACCTGAAAATTGTTACAGCAAAAGGTAATGTTAAATGGGTAAGAGTCATTTGTCAGTCTGAGTTTTATCTCGGAAAATGTATCAGAATATACGGTACATTCCAAGACATTCATGCACAGAAAATTGCTCAGGAAGAACTTATCAATGAAAAACACAAATTGGCAAGTGTTATCGAAGGCACAAACGCTGGCATTTGGGAATGGAATGTACAAACAGGTGAGACACTCTTTAATGAACGCTGGGCTGAAATCGTAGGATATACCCTTGAAGAGCTTCAACCAATTGGTATTCATACTTGGCTAAACCTTGCGCATCCAGATGATTTAAAAATATCTGAGCAAAAAATAAATGCTTGCTTTGAGAAAAAAGAAGAATTTTACCAATGTGAGTGTCGGTTAAAGCATAAAAAAGGGTATTGGGTTTGGGTAATTGATAGAGGGCGTGTGGTTACTTGGACGGCTGAGGGCAAACCGCTGATGATGTACGGCACCCACATTGACATTAGCGAACAAAAAAAGAAAGTAGAACGAAACACCGTTTTTATTGAGCAAACACCAACAGCCATAGCGATGTTTGATACAAGTATGCGGTATTTGGCGGTTTCTGAAAAATGGAAAATAGATTATCAATTAGAAGGAGTAGATTTAATCGGCAAATCACACTATGAAATCTTTCCAGAAATTTCGGAAGAATGGAAATTGATTCATCAAGAAAGTTTAAGAGGAAAAACTTTTAAACGAGATGAGGATAAATTTGTAAGAAGTGATGGCTCGTTTCAGTGGTTAAAACGGGAAATAAAACCTTGGTTTACCGAAGATACAAATAGTATTGGTGGAATTATTATACATACAGATGATATTACCGAGCGCAAAGCGATCGAGCAGCAACTCGTTGAAAACCACACTTTATTACAAACCGTCTTAGAAAGTATAAATGTTGGTATTGTAGCTTGTGACCAACACGGTAATCTTACTTTATTTAATAGAACAACCAAACTTTGGCATGGCTTACCTGTAAGAAAAATCAATCCATCAGAATTTTCAGATTATTATGGGCTTTACCATTTAGATGGTGTTACACCATTGGAAACAAGCGACATTCCATTGATAAAAGTCTTGAATGAAGGCGCTATTCAAAACAGAGAAATCATTATTTCGCCTAAGAATGCCCCACTACGTATTGTTTCTACGTCTGGTTCGCAAATACGAGGCCCCAAAGGTGAGCTATTTGGTGCGGTTGTAGCCATGCATGATATCACAGAAAGAACAAGGGCATTAGAGCAACTTCAGGTAAGTGAAGAAGCTTTCAGAGGTAATTTTGAAAATGCCGCTATTGGTATGGCACTGTTGAATATTGATGGAAAATGGTTGAGAGTAAATCAAACTTTGTGTCAGATTTTGGGATACACCGAAGAGGAATTACTCAATAAATCATTCCAAGAAATTACTTATCCTGATGATTTAGAAGCAGACCTAAGCTATGTTAAAGAATTAATAACAGGGAAAAGGTCTCATTATCAGATGGAAAAAAGGTATATCAATAAAAAAGGAAATATCATTAATGCGATTTTGGCAGTTTCCTTGGTACGGAACGAAATGCAATCACCATGGTACTTTATTTCTCAAATTATAGATATAACTTTGGTTAAAAATGCTGAAAGAGAAATAAAAGCACTTTTGGAAGTAACCAAAGATCAAAATGAACGTCTTAAGAACTTCGCACATATTGTTTCTCATAATTTACGTTCACATGCAGGTAATATCTCAATGATTATTGATTTGCTAGGCGATGAGGATGACCATACCGCACTAAACGAATACTTAGGGCTATTGAAATCGGCATCTAGTAACCTCGGAGAAACGATTGCACACTTGAATGAAGTAGTGTTAATGAACACCACTGTTATTGATAATTTAAAAAATGTAGGGCTTTATAAAGTAATCACAAACTCGATACAAAATGTTGCAGCACTGGCCAAAGAGTCACAAGTAACTATTCACAACTATATCGATTCAAACGACTCAGTTCTTGCTATCCCTGCTTATCTTGATAGTATTATCCTTAATTTTCTAACGAATGCCATAAAATATAGTTCGCCAGAAAGAGAAAGCTATATTAAACTTTCAACGACCACAAACAATAATTATCTAATCTTACAAATAGAAGATAACGGTTTGGGTATCGACTTAAAACGACATGGTGCCAAGCTTTTTGGTTTGTATAAAACTTTCCATACACACAAAGATTCTAGAGGTGTGGGTTTATTCATTACCAAAAATCAAATCGAAGCCATGGGAGGAAAAATAGAAGTAATTAGTGAAGTAAATAAAGGAACAACTTTCAGTATATACTTAAAACATGAAAAAAATTGATATTGCCTGCATCATCGATGATGACCCTATTTTTGTATTTGGAGCCAAAAGAATCATGCAAATAGCAGACTTTTGTAATGGATTCTTGATTTTTCATAATGGAAAAGAAGCTTATGATAGCCTCAGGGCAATTATTTTGGCTGGAGAAAAACTTCCTGATTTAATTCTGCTTGATTTGAATATGCCAATCTGGGACGGCTGGCACTTTTTAGATGAATTCACACAAATTCCGATTGAAAAACCTGTTACTATTTACATCGTAACGAGTTCTATCGACCCTGAAGATACCGAAAGGGCGAAGTCTTACGAGATAGTAAGTAACTATTTAGTAAAGCCTATCAAAATGGAAGATTTGAAAAAAATAATGGCTGAATAAATTATATAATTGCTTGATTTACAAACAAATAATACACAAATCAAATCCTGTAAATCAAGCATTTAAAAATCTTTCTACTTTATAAATTAATTTTTCTACTACCTTTGCAACAGTTTATGGTGCAATAGACTTGTGTCACCACAAGTTTAAAGCTTAATAGGGAATCAGGTTAAATGCCTGAACTGTCCCCGCAACTGTAAGTTTCAACAATATCATTACCGCTCTTCGATACCACTGGTGTAAGTTGTGATTGAGTGACTGAATGATTGAGTGATTGAAGAAATTCAACAATAATCCAACACAAACATTGGCTTGTAAATCACTATATCAAAATTCACTAATTCACTAAATATTCTGGGAAGGTTTAGGTACATGAGAAACAAGTCAGGAGACCTGCCATTAAATCATTCTTGATTGCTTGCTTACGGAGGATGAGCATCATTGAGCGTTCGATTATCTCTTTCATTTTTCTTGGTCAATATTTTCGGTTTCTTTCCGTGTAGGTCAAGGCTTAACTTTTTCAGTTATGTCTGCTGTTTTTACGTATTGCTTACGTTTTCAGCCCATACTTTTCTGCTTGGTTATGTTGATAACCACAGAAAACTATGCCCAAGAAATCGCCAATAAACAAATCGACGAAGTACAAGTAACAAGCTTCAGCCCCGAACACTTTATGGCTGGTTTGAAAGTACAGAAAATTGATTCTGCTACTTTGGCCCGTTTTCAATTCCAAACTTTAGCAGATTTTTTGCAGTACCAATCGCCCATCGCTTTTAAAAGTTATGGAACTGGTCAGTTAACAAGTATTTCGTTTAGAGGTACTTCTGCGATGCACACAGCTGTATTATGGAATGGATTGAATATCAATAATCCAATGGCTGGACAAACAGATTTTTCAACTGTTCCGCTACTCGGTTTCGACCAAATGTCGATTCAATACGGTTCTTCGGCTTCGTGTGTAGGTTCGGATGCCGTTGGCGGAAGTATTTTATTAGGTTCTGTGGCTCAATGGAAAAAACAAGGCATGAACTTCACGCTTGGCGGACAGTACAGAAGTTTTGATAATTATAACTTACAAACGGGTTTACGTTTTGTAAAGTCTTTGAAAAACGGTTTACAACTTTCTGGCAAAACTTTACTTTACGGAAGTCAATACAATAATCATTTTTCAGCTACGGAAAGAACCGACAG
>JACCDS011857001.1_pt1 | contig 10235 bp, 7 predicted proteins | sample 7446441 | NCBI WGS metagenome assembly JACCDS01 (sample SAMN15323445, study PRJNA562643) | freshwater metagenome | isolation source: river surface water | place: USA:Blue River Watershed | collected 2017-08-17 | reverse complement strand
CTCCCAGTAATCAATAAATAAATGGAGCGGGAGACGAGACTCGAACTCGCGACAATCTGCTTGGAAGGCAGAAGCTCTAGCCAACTCAGCTACTCCCGCAACATTAGTGGTGGTGAGAGAAGGATTTGAACCTTCGAAGCCGTAGGCGGCGGATTTACAGTCCGCAGGATTTGACCACTCTCCAACCTCACCATAAAAAATAATACTTAAATCAGTGGATGGGGTAGAAGGATTCGAACCTTCGAGTGACGGTACCAAAAACCGTTGCCTTACCGCTTGGCGATACCCCAATAACTTAAGTGGACGGAATTATACACACTAAATAATTAAAGTTAGCTAAAACTAGAAGGGTTTAGCTAACTTTTTTTAGAAATTATGTGCTAGCATAACCTTTGTAGATTTATTTTCTTCACTATGAGATACAAAAATTGAAGTATTATTGTTTAAATAGTTAGCTAATACCGCACCTGTTAATGCACCTAATGCATCAAAAGCTAAATCTTCATTTGAAAATTTATCGTCATTAAATTCTTTCGCTAGTCCAGGAAGAGTTCCAACTACTGTCGCATAAGAAATTTTTTCAAAATCATTTAATTCACTATAGTATTTGTGAATTACAGTTTCACTTGCAAAACCAAATGCCGCTGAAATACCATAATGTTTAGCTGAATTTGAATCTTCTGCATGTAAATTTATAAATGCTGTTAATGCAACCAATAGTAATGAGTTTCTTAATTTCATGAGTTAATCCTAATTTTTTGTTTGATTATATCATATTATTCTGATAATAATATAGATGATTATGTAAATGCTTTACTAAGCTTTTATATTATGGTATTATTTTTTTGATTGAAAAATTATTTTAGTCATGTAAGGGTGATAAAATGTTTATGGAACATTTGGCTTTGACTTATAAATGTCATAGCTCTATTGGAAATAGTTTAGATTTGAATATCATGATAAAAGAGACTTTATCAACTTTTGTTGAAGAGACAAATGCTATTGATGGTATTTTTTATTTAATTGATGAGAATAATAAGTTATATAAATATTTATCTTATGATGATAATATTCAATATAATGAAGAGAAATTTCAATATGAAACAATTGATTTATCAAAAGTAAGAGTATTTGATTATGAAGGAAAAAATATTTTACTTTTGCCTTTAAAAAAAGCAATTTTTTTAATAATTTTTGATAAAGAAACAAATTTAGAATTTATTATTTCAATGTTTCAAGATTTAATTGTTAAATTAAACATTAGTATTGATGCTTGTTTGAATGTTCAAAAAATGAAAAGTAAAAATAAAATGTTGAATCATTTAACTAATGAATTAAAAGATAGACAAAAGCAATTAATTGAATCTGATAAATATAAAAGTAATTTTCTAGCAAATATGTCACATGAACTAAAGACACCATTAAACTCAATAATAGTTATTTCTTCAATAATGGCCAAAAATAAAAATCAAAAATTAGATGATGAACAAATTAAAAATATGAAAATTATCAATAGTTGTGGAAATGATTTATTAATTTTAATTAATGATATATTGGATATTTCTAAAATTGAAGCGGGAGAAATTTCAATAAATTTATCAAAAATTGATATATTTCAAGTAATTAATAGTTTAGTTTTAGAAATGCAACCATTAGCAAATGAAAAAGGCTTGGAATTAAATTTTAAATCAATTTTTAATGAATTGTTTTTATTATCGGATATGAATAGAATTAAACAAATTATAAAAAATTTGATAAGTAATGCAATAAAATTTACTGAAAAAGGAAACATAAGTATTATTTTAGAAGAGAATGCTAATGATGTAACAATAAAAGTAATTGATGATGGAATTGGTATCGCAAAAGAAAAATTAGGTTATATTTTTGAAAGATTTAAACAAGCAGATGGAAGTACAACAAGAAAATATGGTGGAACAGGACTAGGTTTAGCAATTTCAAAAGAGTTAGCAATTTTATTGGGTGGAGATATAAAAGCTTTTAGTGATCTTGGAAAAGGAAGTACATTTGAGTTGATTTTGCCTAAAAAAGCAAATATAAAAAATATTTCCGATGATAAGGTTTCTATATCTTCTAGAGATGATGATATTGTTATTGAAGATATAATATTATTTGATGTAGATGGAATAAATATTGAAAAAGAGATTGCTAAAAAAGAAGAAAAAGTTTTGGTTTTAAATATTAATCATGAACTTTTTTTCCCAACAGCTGTTTCTTTAAAAAAACTAGGATTAATGCTAGTTTATAGTAAATCTTTTGAGGAAACTTATATTAAATTAAAAGATAATTATGATTTAGTAATTGTTGATAAAAATAGTTTGGAAAATGAATTATCTCAATTTATGAATTATTGTGAAAATAATGGCTTAAAGAATATAGTAATTGCTCTAGAAGACTATGGTAAAGATGATATTTTAAATAATATTTTAAATTGTTTAGGTAGGTGATATGGAAAAATTTAATATTTTATTAGTGGATGATGTTCCTGAAAATATATATTCTTTAAAAATGATGATTGAAGATAGTTTTGATGTAAATATATTTTCTGCACTAAGTGCTAAGGATGGAATTAAAATTTTAATGAAAGAAAATATTGACTTAATTTTGACAGATGTTCAAATGCCAGAAATAGATGGTTTTGAATTTGTAGACTATTTAAAGAATTTTGAAAAAACAAAAGATATTCCAGTTATTTTTATTACAGGTATTTATGATAAAGATGAGTATAAAACAAAGGGTTATGATTTAGGTGCAATAGAATATATTACAAAACCAATACATGATATTTTATTGAATTCAAAATTAAAAGTTTATATTGATATTTTTGAAAAAAGAAAATTAGATATACAACAAATTGCAATGAAAGATAAAGTTTTAATTCATCAATCAAAAATGGCCACAATGGGTGAAATGATTGGCGTAATTGCTCATCAATTAAAACAGCCTTTAAATATATTATCTTTGTATTGTAATAGTATTGAAGATTCTTATAAATATAATGAAATTAATAATGAATTTGTTGGAGATTTTTCTAAAAATACAAAAGAACAAATAAAATTTTTAGCTGAAACAATTGATAGTTTTAGAGATTTTTTCAATCCAAATAAACAAAAAAGAGAATTTGAAATAAGATATGCAATCGAAAAATCATTAAAGTTAATGGGTAATCAGTTTGAAATTAATAAAATAAATTTAGATTTAGATGTAAAAGATGAAAAAGTTTTTGGTGTAGAAACAGAATTAGAACAAGTTATATTAAATATAATTAATAATTCAATTGATGCATTTAAAGAAAGAGGAATTGAAAATAAAGAAATTAATATAAAAGTATTTTCAAAAGAGTCTTATACTATTTTAATAATGGAAGATAATGCAGGTGGAGTAAAAGAGAGTACATTAGAAAAGATTTTTGATCCGTACTATACTACAAAAGCTACAGGAACAGGAACAGGACTTTATATGGTAAAACTTGTTATAAAGAATAGTTTCCAAGGTGATTTAAGAATTAGTAATAGTCAAAAAGGCCTAAGATATATTATTGCTTTACCTAAAAAAGAAGAGAATTAAATCTCTTCTTCTCTTTTATCTTCTTTCTTTTTAGAGCTTAATTTTGAAACTAAGATATAAAATAAAGGAATAAACAAAATTGCTAAGAATGTAGCGCTTAACATTCCTCCAACAACACCTGTTCCAATAGAGTGTTTACTAGCAGCCCCAGCTCCACTACTAATAGCAAGTGGCATAACCCCAACAGTAAATGCTAATGAAGTCATAATAATTGGTCTTAGTCTTACTTTAGCAGCTTCAATAGCTGAATCAATTAGATTTAATCCTTCTTTTTGTTTTTGTAAAGCAAATTCTACAATTAAAATTGCATTTTTGGCTGCAAGTCCAGCAAGAACCAATAGACCAATTTGGAAATAGATATTATTATCTAAACTTCTTAAATTTGTAGCAAGTATTGCTCCAAAAATTGCAAATGGAACGGCTAAAACAACTGAAATTGGTAATAACCATCTTTCATAAAGTGCACAAAGAATTAGGAATAGAAAAATAATTCCAAATATAAATGCTAGTGCAGAACTTCCACCTACTTGTTTTTCTTGATAAGCAGTTCCTGTCCAGCTAATTGTATAACCTTCAGGTAATACTTCTTTTGCTACTTCTTCAATGGCTTTTAAAGAGTCTCCTGAACTATATCCAGCTGCTGGTTGTCCTGAAACTTTTGCTGCTTGGAAAAGGTTAAATCTCTCAACAATATCAGCACCTACAACTTTTTTATAAGTTATAAATGAATTAATGGGTAAAAGATCTCCTTTATTCGATCTTACATAAACATATTGGAAATCATCAACATTATTTCTAAATTCATCTTTTGCTTGAAGATTTACTTTGTAAGTTCTTCCATAAAGTGAAAAATCATTTACATAATAACTTCCAAATGTAGCATTAATTGTGCTATAAATATCATTAATATTTACATCTTTTGCTTTTGCTTTTTCAATATCTACATCAATTTTATATTGAGGAATATTTGCAGCAAGTGCAGTTCTAACTCCCATTAATTCAGGTCTAGTTTTGGCTTTTTCAATTATTTGATTAACTACTTTTCCTAAATCTTCAATTGAACCACCTTTTCTATCTTGAACATACATATCAAATCCACCTGTAACACTCATTCCCATAATTGGAGGTGGTACAACAGCAAATGAGAATCCTTCACTTGTTCCCATTAGTTGTTTACTAAATTTGGCTAAAAGTGCTTTTGCTTCTTGCTCTGGATTTGGTCTTTCGCTCCAATTTTTTAATTTAATAATTGTTGCAACAGTATGACTTCTTTGAGCAGAAGTTGTAAAGTCATATCCAGCAAGTGTAATGATATTATTTACACTTGGATCATTTTTAATAATTTTATTTATTTCTTCACTCAATTCTAATGATTTTGACATTGAATATCCTGGAGGATTAAATCCAAATACAAAAATTGTTCCTTGATCTTCATCTGGAAGAAGACCAGTTTTCATCGATTTAAACATATCCCAAGATACAAATAATAGTCCTGCATATAATAAAATAGTTATTAAAGAGAATCTAATACTTGTTCTAACCAATGAAGAATAACCTTTAGTTGCTTTTTCAAACATTGTATTAAATAATTTGAAGAAACCTTTTGGTTCATGTTTTTTGTTTTTTAATATTTTTGCACAAAGAGCTGGCGTTAAAGTTAAAGCAACAAATCCAGAGATAATAACTGAAATAACAATTGTTATAGCAAATTGTCTATACATTTCTCCACTTAATCCACCCATAAATGCAACAGGTACAAATACAGCACCTAACACTAAAATAATTGCTATTAATGCTCCTGTTACTTCTTTCATAGCAATAAATGCAGCTTCTTTAGGACTTTTACCTTCTTCCATATGTCTTTCAACATTTTCAATAACAATAATCGCATCATCAACAACAATTCCAATTGCTAAAACCAGACCAAATAAAGTTAGTAAGTTAATACTAAATCCTAAAGCATACATTCCTGCAAATGCACCAACTATTGATACTGGAACCGCAATAAAAGGAATAATAGTTGCTCTCCAGCTTTGTAAGAATAAGAAAATAATTAAAATAACTAGTATCAAAGCTTCAACAAAAGTTTTAATAACATCATGAATAGATGCAGAGATAAAATCTGTACTATCATATGGAATACTATATGACATATCTTGAGGAAAATATTTACTAGCATCTTCTAAAGCTTTTTTTATTGCAGTAGCTGTTTCTAATGAGTTTGCACCACTTTGTAAAAAAATACCTATTGGAATTGATGGTGAATTATTTAATCTTGTTTGAACATTATAATCACTAGCTCCAAGTTCAATAGTTGCAATATCTTTCAGTTTTAAAGTACTTCCATCTTCATTTGCTCTAATAACAATATTACCAAATTGATTAGGATTCTCAAATCTTTGAGGGGTTCTTATTGTATATGTATACATCTGTTTTTGTTCAATTGGTTCAGAAGCAATTTTTCCGGCTGCATATTGATTATTTTGCTCTTTTATAGCACTTATAACATCAGTTGTGGCAAGTGAATATTTTGATAATTTTAGTGGGTCCATCCAAATTCTTATAGAATAATCTTTTGCCCCAAAAATCATCGCATCTCCAACACCTTTAACCCTTTTTAATGACTCAACTAAATTTAATAAAGCATAATTTGATAAATATATTGAATCATAAGTGTTATTTGGAGATTGAAGCATAGCAAACATTAAAATACTCGGACTTCTTTCACCTACAACAACACCTTGTCGTTGTACTTGTTCAGGCATTTTTGATAAAGCTGCTTGAACTCTATTATTAACATCAATTTTTGCGCTATCTGGGTCAGTTCCAATTTCAAAAAATACGTTTATATTTAATCTTCCACTATCTTCAGCAATAGAGTTCATATAAAGCATCTTTTTGGCACCGTTTATTTGTTCTTCAAGTGGAGCAGCAACTGTTTTAGCAATAGTATCTGCACTGGCTCCTGGATATGAAGTACTTACAATAATTTGAGGAGGTAAAACTCTTGGATATTGTTCAATTGGTAGATTGAACATAGCAATCATTCCTATTAAAAATATTATAATTGATAAAACACCAGCAAAAACTGGTTTTTTTATAAAAAATGAAGAAATCATAACTATTTCTCTTTATTAACTATTTGAACTTTTGTATCAGGTTTTAATTTTGCAAAATTGCTAGTTACAATTTGTTCATCTGATTTTAAACCACTTTTTATAACTATTCCATCTTTTACTAAATTTCCAGTTACAACAGGTCTAACTTTTGCTATATTATTTTCATCAACTACAAAAACTATATTTGCTTGTGCTGTTTTTAATACTGCATTTTCTGGTACAACAAAAACATCACCTAATGATAAATTTGAGATTTCAATTTTTGTAAAATTTCCAACAATTAGTTCATTATTTGGATTTTCAAATTTTGCTCTTAAAAGTAGGGTATCTGTATTTGAATCAATTGTTGGAGCAACAAAATCTATTTCACCATTTTCGTATGTTTTATTATCACCAACTAATTTGATTTTTGTATTTTTAGATTTTATTTGTGATAAAAAATCATTCATATCATTTTTTGGTAAAGAAAATTCTGCATAAATTGGATTTGTATTTGTTATTGTTAGTAACAATGAATTAGTATCATTTTTCCCTACTAAATCTCCAATATCAAATTTTTTAATTCCTATAATTCCATTAATAGGTGCTGTTACATTTGTATAATTTAAACTAATTTGCGCTTCATCAAGTGCTGCTTTTGAACTTTCATATTGATAAATGTAATCATCATAAGCTTGTTGACTAATTGATTTTGTAGCAATCAAAGATTTAGCTCTTTCATAATCTTTTTTTGACTTAGTGAATTCAGCTTTTTTCATATTTAAATTTGCTAAATATGTATCAGGTTCAATTTTATAAAGTAAAGTTCCTTTTTTTACAAAATCACCTTCTTTAAAATGTTTTTCTATTAAAGTGCCCTGAACTCTTGCCATCACATCAACTTGTTCATAAGCTTTTAAAATAGTAGGATAAGTTTTGCTTGTTATATTATCTTGTTTTGAAGTTTTAAAAGTTTGTACAGGTAAAGCAGGTGCTTCAGTTGTTGTTTTTGTTTCTTCTGCAATTAAACCGTTATATCCTAAAAAAAGGAAAGAAATTGCAACTAATGATTTTTTTATCATTTTATATACTCCTCTAATTTTTTGCCACTGTTATAAATAATATTAGCTTTTTTTATTTCTAGATCATTTATAGATGTTTTAAGTTGACTTACTGCTGAGAATTTCTCACTTAAGCTTGTTAAAAATGTAACGTTATCAACTAAACCATTTTCAAATTTTGATTTTATAACTTCATAGGTACTTTCTGCAGCTTTTAAGTTTGCTTGTGCAGATTTAATTTTTGCCTTTGAGATTTCATAGGCTCTAAGTGCAAGTTGTAAATCCACATTTGCTTTATTTTTTTCGTATTCATAATTTAATTTTGATGATAAATATGATTTATAAGCAGATTCATATTTATATTTTGTTTCGCCAAATGAAAAAATATTCCAAGATAAATTTGCAGAAGTGACATTTTGGTGATCTAACGCATTGCTCTCATAAGCTTTGTTATCAAAATTATTTTCATAATATGTATAGGTATTATCAAGTGTTATTGTTGGTAAATATCCACTTTTTTGTGCTTTTGCATTACTTAATTTTGTTTGTACATTATATTCCAAAGATTTTATATCAAATCTTTCAACATCTTTTGATATTTCTTCTAATTCTTTAATATTTGAACCTGATGTAATATCTACTTTTGAACCTGTTATATATTCTAAATTATGTAAAATTGTAACTATTTGAAGTTCTATTTCTTGTAAATTTACATTTGCATTTTCAACACTTGAAACTAATTTTTGTACTTCATCTTCAGTTGTTGTACCAGCATTTAGAAATCTATTTAATCTTTCAAGTTGAGAATTTAACTGTTCAATTTCTTTTAATTTTGCCTCTTTTTGAGCAACTAATGATAAATAATTAAAATAATAGTTTGTAACAGTTAAAGAAATTTGATTTTTTAAAGATTCTAAAGACTCTTTACCACTTTTGATAGTTGATTCATAACTATCGTAAACATCAGATTTTTTCCCACCATCGTATAGTGTATAATTTAAACTTGCATTAACATTTCCTGCTTTTTTCGCAAGACTTTGTGTCTCTGTTTCAGCAATTCCATATTTTCCATTAAGATCTAAACTAGGTAAATAACCACTTTTTACACTGTTGTATTCATCTTTTATAGATTCCAAATTTTGTTCAGAGGCATTAATTAATCTGTTTTGAATAGATAAATTAACTAACTCTTCTAAATTTTGGCTATATAAAAAAAGTGGTGTTAAAAAAATATAATATATCTTTTTCATAATAACTCCTTTTAATTGTCTTGCTAGAAAGATAACAAATTATTACTTAAAAATATCTTTCTAGAAAGACATATTTAATAAAATGTATGTTATCATTTTGACATGAACAGAAAATATATAGATAAATTTTATAATACCACTGCTAAAAAAGATGAGTTTAAAGTTTTTGCCTTAACTTTGCCTATAAACCTTATACATAAAGATATGTATAGTGAAAGTGAGAATTTTTTAAAAACTAATTATGATTTATTACATTCTCATATTGATGTTTTAGCATCACTGCATTTTAATGGAAATGCATTATCTCCCACAGAACTTTATGATGCTATGCTTTTTTCTTCAGGTGGCATGACAAAAGTTTTAAATAAACTTGAAGAGAGAAATCTTATAAAAAGAGAAGCATCTTTAAATGATAAACGAAAAACACTTATTTGTATTACACCTGAGGGTGAAGCTTTAGTAAAAGATTGTATTGCAAAAATTGCAAAAGCTAAAGAGAGTGTTTTTGAAGTTTTAAATGATGAAGAAAAAGAAAATTTAAAAAATATACTAGCTAAAGTTTTATATTCAAAAATTTAAAAATAAATAAATAATAAAAATCTTTTCAAAATTGATAAAAATTCTTATTAAATTAAGTACAATAATATTTAAAATAAATATAGGATTTTATATGTACAAAAATATGAATATTAAACAAAAATTATTTATTAGTTTTGGAGTATTGGTTTTTCTTTTTCTTATTTATTCATTATTTCAAATAACAAAAGTAAACACTTTAGGTAATTTACAAAATGAGAGTTCAACAAGGGGTGAACATGCTGTAAAAGTAACTGAGATGGTTGCTGATTTAAGTGATTTATATGCTATTTCAGCTGATATGGTAATAAATGGTTACTCTTTAGATGCAAAAAAAGACTTTGATGATATGAAAAAAGAGATTTTAGATGATATTAAAGTCTTAGAACAAATTGTCGATACCAAAGAAGAAAACATATGGTTAAAAGAGTACGAAGCTTATGTTTTAAAATATATAAATACTATTGAAAATAATTTAATTCCTAAACTCAGTGATACAAATACAAGCATAAATAAAGATATACAAAATATTGATGGACAAATTGATGAGAAAAGAAATTCATCTATTGAAGTTTTATCAAAAATTAGAGATTCAATTGAAAATGAGATGAAATTAAGTGATGAGGAGTTTGATTCAACCCATAGTACAATTTTTATAATTACAT
>JACCDS010571321.1_pt1 | contig 10239 bp, 9 predicted proteins | sample 7446441 | NCBI WGS metagenome assembly JACCDS01 (sample SAMN15323445, study PRJNA562643) | freshwater metagenome | isolation source: river surface water | place: USA:Blue River Watershed | collected 2017-08-17 | reverse complement strand
TGTAGAAAAAATCGTACTTTCAAATGCTTTTGAACTTTTATTAAATGATAGAGTTTTTGTACACGGTAACAAAACGGTAATTTTATAATGTTTAATATAGTTTTACACGAACCACGAATTCCTGGAAATGTAGGAACAATCGGAAGACTTGCTTTTGCACTTAATTGTACACTTCATCTAATCAAACCTTACGGTTTTGGTGAAATTACTGAAAAAGAAGTTCGAAGAGCTGGGCTTGATTATTGGTTTGATTTAGATGTGAGAGAGTATGAAAATATTGAAGATTTTTGGGCAAAAAATCCTTTTAATGATAGACATTTTTTTGCAACTACAAAAACAAAACAAGTTTATTTTGAATCAAAATTTGAAGTAGGGGATTACTTCTACTTTGGAAGAGAAGATGCTGGACTTCCTCAATCTATTTTAGATAAAAGTGCTAAAACTTGTATTACTATTCCTATGACAAATGACGCAAGAAGTCTAAATATCGCAAACTCTGTTTCAATCGTAGCTTACGAAGCTTTAAGACAAAACTTTAAAGATTTTAAATAGATTTAACTATTTGAAATCTTTTATTTTTGCAAATTCTTTTCCTATAAACTCTTTTTCATTTGCATTACTTACAATTAATTTTGCTATTTTATCGGTTAATACAGCTACATTATGTGCTTCTGAAGCAATCATTGCATTATTTTGTGTTTGTTGGTCTAAGCTATTTATAGCATCATTTATTTGTTCTATCCCTAAAAGTTGTTCTTTACTTGACATTTCTATATCTGAAATTAAATTTATAGTTTGAGATATATTCATATTTAATTCTTGATAACCATCTATCATATCTTTTGCTATTTCTTTTCCTTCATTTGCTTTTAATGTTGCATTACCCACAATAGTTTTAATTTCTTTAGCTGCATCAGCACTTCTGTTAGCTAAATTTCTTACTTCTGCTGCAACAACTGCAAATCCACGTCCAGCTTCACCTGCCGTTGCTGCCTCTACTGCTGCATTTAGTGAAAGGATATTTGTTTGAAATGCAATTTGATCAATTACACTTATTGCTTCATTTATTGAGTTTACTTGAATATTTATCTCTTCCATTGCAATAGTAGTTTGATTTGCTAATTTCTCTCCACTTTTTACAGAAGTGGTAACATTATTAGAATAATTAGCCATTTTCGCAATATTTTGAGTATTATTTCTTATATTACTTGTTATCTCTTCTAATGCTGCAGCTGTCTCTTCTAATGCTGCGGCTGCTGAATTTGAACTTATATTTAAACTATCAACATTTGATACAAGTGCAATTGAACTCTTATCAAGAGTTAATCCATTAGACATATTTTCTTTTAAAATTATGGAAATCAAATCAGTTACTTCATTCAATGTATTAACTAATTTTGCATTTTCATTATCTATTTTTATTGTAAAATTCATTTTAGAATAAGCTTCTAATACTTCTATGATTTTTTTTGTATCTGAACCCAATATTGTATGTAGACTATTAACTAATTCATTAATAGTTTTTGCTATATAATTTAACTTCTTATTACTTGTATTTGTGTGATAAATTTTATCAGAAATTTGCCCATTAGCTAATTTTTCTGAAATAAGCATAATTTCACCATAAATCATTAATTCTTCTTGATTTTTTTTATATAATTTTTCTGTAATATTGTTTAATTTATCAAGAATATTTTTGTTTGAACTTTTACCTTTTATTTCTACTTTTGCGAAAGAGTTTATCTCTCCATCAATAAATTTCTCAATATTAGATAAAATTTCTAATATTTCTTTTTGATTTGAACTTGCAAATAACATACAAATTTTTCCTTTTACTTTAGTGTTTTATAAAGATTGATTGCATCTTCAATTTCTTTATTTGTAGGTTTTACTCTTACTGATATATATCGTATTTCACCTTTTTCATTTTTAGATGGATAAACCGTTGCATTTACCCAATAATAATCACCAGATTTTGTTCTATTCTTTACTATTCCATTCCAAATATTTCCAGATTGTATAGTTTTCCATAAATCTTCAAATGCAGCTTTTGGCATATCTGTATGTCTAACTGTATTGTGTGGTTTCCCTACTAATTCTTCTATTGCATAACCTGCAATTTTACAAAAATCTACATTTGCAAAAATTATATTTCCCTTTGAATCTGTTTCTGATACAATCATTGTGTCCACAGACAAGTTAATTTCTTGATTCATTACTTTCCCCATATTTTCAGCTATATAATATTTAATAATTTTATTTTATTTTATTTATCATGCATTCTAACCATATATCTTCTTGAATTTGAATATAGGTTGTATAGAAAATAAGTATTTCTTAGCTTATTTAAAATAGTTGATATAATTCTTTATAGTTTCAGGCTTCTAGTAATGATAAATATTATTTTGTATATTTTAATTAAAAATTATAGGGATTATGATATGCAAATAATATTCCTATAATTTTAAACTCTTAATTAAGGAATTCTTTATTCAAGCATAATTGAAATTACTTTATAGTACATTTATTTGCAAAAATTAACAATAATTTAACTAAAAGTAAATATAATGAATATAATTTTTATTATAAGGATTATTTTGTATAAAATTTTAGTTTTAGAAGATGATGAACTTTTTGCTTCTACTGTTGAAGATTTTTTAAGTGATGAAGGATTTGATATAGATTTAGCTTTTAATGGTGAAGAGTGTTTAAGAAAAAATTATGAAAAAAACTATGACTTATATATTTTTGATATAAATGTACCAAAGATAAATGGTTTAGAATTACTTCAACATTTACGAAAAAGTCAAGATAACACACCTACTATTTTCTTAACTTCATATAAAGATAAAGATACACTTCAAGACGCATTTTTAAATGGTTGTGATGATTATTTAAAAAAACCTGTTGATTTAGATGAGTTACTTTTAAGAATAAAAGCCCTTTTAAAACGAAATAAAAAGCAATTTGATAATATAAAACTTAGTGAAAATATAGTTTTTAATCCGCAGAATAAAAGAGTATATGAAGATAATATTGATTTAAATTTATCTATGAAAATTTTAGAACTTTTAGAATTATTTATAGAAAATAGAGGAAATATTGTAACTAAAGAGATGATAATTTCAAAGCTTTGGAGTACAAGTGAAGAGTATAGTGAAGGTTCAATTAGAGTTTATATTAATCAAATTAAAAAATTATTAGATAAAGATTCTATTATAAACATAAAAGGTGTGGGATACAAAATTGAATTCTAAAAAACGAGATTTTCTAATCTCAATTTCAATAATTTTTACATTTTCATTGATTATAGTTTTATTCTTAAATTATTTTTTAATTTCAAGATTTGGGCTTAATCAAGAAAACTTTATTTATGTAATTATGCCTTTAGTTATTATAGGACTTGGCATATTTTTGAGTTTTTCAATATCTATTTTGAAACCATTATTTAAAAGTGATGAGAAGCTAGAACTTAGTATAAAAGAGACAATACATGAGTTAAATATTCCAGTTTCAACTATCAAAATGAATACTCAACTTTTGGAAAAGACGATAACTGATGAAAAGAGTCTAAAACGTCTTGAACGAATCAAACAAGCCTCAAATAATCTTCTAAAACTCTATGAAAATATGGAATATAATATTAAAAAAGAGATAGATAAAATTGATAAACAAGAGATTTATTTGGATGAATTATTAAAAAATTGTGTTGAAAAATTTGATGATATAAAAAATGATACAAAGATTTTTGTTGATATACCAAATATTAGAGTTTTTACAGATTTAAATGGTTTTGAAAAAACCATAGATAATCTAATATCAAATGCTTTAAAACATAATATTAAAGAAAATCCAATAGTAAAAATAACTTTTAAAGATAACATATTTTCTATTTTTAATACAGGTGAAAAAATAGATACTAAAAATCTTTTTATAATTTTTGATAAATATTTTCAAGAAAATTCTTCAAAAGATGGCTTTGGTTTAGGGCTTTCTATGGTGAAAGAGTTTTGCGATAAAAATAGAATATTTATAAATATTGATACTTTACAAAATGGAAATCAATTTAATTTAAATCTAAAAAATATAATCAAATATAACTAATGTGGAAGTAAATCTAGGCTAGAATTAAAAAATAAAAGATTATTAAGGATTAAAAATTAAAGCTATATGTATAAGCGCAACTGCTTCAAATCAAGGAAAAACTACACTAACAACTGCACTTTTATATCATTTTAAAAATTCAGTAAGACCTTTTAAAATTGGACCTGATTTTATAGATCCTCTTTTTCATCAAAAGATTTGTCAAACACCTAGTATAAATCTAGATACTTGTATTATGAATGAATCACAAGTAAAATGGCTTTTTGATAAATATAGTGATAAAAATATATCTATACTTGAAGGTGTGATGGGTTTTTATGATGGTATGGATAAAAATGCTTCAGCTTATGATGTAACAAAACTTTTAAATGTTCCAACTATTATAGTTCTTGATGCAAGTGGATCGTATATAACACTAAGTGCTTTGATAAAAGGACTAAAAACTTATCAAAATGGGAATACCATAAAAGGTGTTATATTCAATCATGTCTCATCAAATAGTCACTTTGAGCTAATAAAAAATCAAGTTGAAAAAGATTTTGATAATATAGCTGTAATTGGGTGGATTCAAAATAGAATTGATGCACTAGATTCGACACATTTAGGACTTGATTTAAAAGACAATCAAAGAGAAAAACTTGAAAATATTTCAAAAGAGGTTTTAAAACATATAGATTTAGAAAAACTTGAAAAAATAGCAGAATTTGAAAAAGAAAAAGTAGAAAATTATCCTTTTGATAAAGTTGAAAAATACGATAAACATTTTGTTTTAGTAAATGATGATAATTTCTCTTTTTTATATCATGATAATTTAGAATTTTTAAAAGAGAGTTTTTCAAAGGTTACTCTTGTAAATGCAATAAAAAATGAAATAATACCAAAAGATGCGGATATGGTTTTTATAGTTGGTGGATATATTGAAACACAAAGTGCATATGAAAAAATAGAAAATTCATTTGATTTTAAAAACTCATTGTTAAATCATGCAAAAGAAAATAAACCAATATATGGGGAATGTGCAGGACTTCTTTTTTTATCAAATAGGGTTGATGATAGAAAAATGATGGGATTGCTTGATTTGGATTTTACTTTAGGAAAGAGATTTTCAAGAATGGGTTATTATGAAAATGAACTAGAAATAACAGGTCACGCTTTTCATTTTACAAGATTAGTAGATGAAAATGTTGTAGGTGAATATAAGCTTTACAAAAAGACTTTAGAAGATGGAACTTATGGGGCATTTAAAAATAATAATGTTTTTGGTACTTATCTTCATACTATGTTTAGAAATAACTTTAATAAGATAAAAAAATACTTGTACTTATAGAGAATTATAAGTTTTAATTATGCTATTAAAACTTATTTTAATTTTTATAAATTATAATTCTAAGAAAATTTGTAAAAATTTTATTTGGTAATTGGGTTTAGCTTGACTTTTAATTTTTTTGGAAGATGGGCAAATACCATAGAGCTGTTTTTGATAAATTTATCCTTTTCAAAAATGGCTATATCAAGACTCATAGTTTGAGTTTTAAAGTTTATTAGTTTTATAGTTTGATCTCTCTCTTCAAAAGATAGATTTTCTTTAGTTAAATCAATTATTGTACTTTTACTTTTTGCCAAAATATGCCTTTAAAATTTTTTCTAATTATAATTAATTTTTCTTAATAGGATTTATAATGGAACAACAAGAGAGTATAAAATCAATTCCATCAAATAGATTGCAATATTTTCCAGTGATGATGTTTGCAACTGTTATGGGACTTTCGGGACTTACAATAGTTTTTAGAAAAATGAGCGAAATTCTAACTTTTCCAACTATTTTATCAACAATTATGATGATAATTTCAAGTGTTGTATTTTTACTGATAGTTATTACTTATTTTTTAAAAATAGTGAAATACAAAGAAGAGGTTAAAAAAGAGTTAGTTCATCCAATTCGTATAAATTTTTTCCCAGCATTTTCTATTTCTATGTTACTTCTATCAGTTATTTATAGACATCATATTGATTTAGTTTCATATTTTTTATTTCTAGCTGGTAGTTTTGTACATATATTTTTCACTTTTTATACTATAAAGTTTTGGATAAACAACAATATAGAAATACAACATTCAAATCCAGCTTGGTTTATTCCAATTGTTGGAAATATCATCGTTCCTATTGCTGGAGTTGGTTTTGTGGATGGTGATGTTTTATATTTTTATTTTTCAATAGGAATTTTCTTTTGGATAATTTTATTTGCAATAATTCTAAATAGAATAATTTTTCATCATCAATTCGCACCAAAGTTTATGCCAACATTTTTTATTTTAATTGCCCCTCCTGCTATTGGTTTTGTTTCATATATTAAAATTATGGGACATTTAGATTTCTTTGCACATATACTTTATAGTTTGGGATTGTTTTTTACAATCTTAGTTTTTACTATGTATAAAAATTTTCTAAATATGAAATTTTTTATTTCTTGGTGGGCATTTACATTCCCAATGGCAGCAGTAACGCTTTCAACTATTTTGATGTTTGAGATAACAAACAAATGGTTTTATAGCTTTTTAGCATATATTTTGACTTTTGCAACGGTTTTAATAGTATATTTAGTTGCATATCAAACTATAAAACATATGCTAAATAAAGAGATTTGTATATTAGAATAACGCTTTTTAATCCAAATATTTTTTTTAAATAGTTATAATTAATCCCAGTAAATATGAAGGATTTTTTATGGAATATAGATATATTGGAAAGAGTGGATTAAGAGTATCTTCTATTTGTATGGGAACTATGACTTTTGGTTCTAGTACAAGTGAAGAAGAAGCCTTTAAGATTATGGATAAAGCTTATGATAATGGAATAAATTTTTTTGATACAGCAGAAATTTATCCAGTTCCTCCAAAAGAGGATATGTGTGGAATTACTGAAAAAATAGTTGGTAGATGGTTAAAAACAAAACCTAGAGATTCTATAATACTTGCTACAAAAGTAGCTGGTGCAGCTTCTGGATGGTTTGTTCCTCCTATTAGACATGGTTTAACTGCTATTGATTCTTTTCATATAAAAAGAGCAGTGGAGGGGAGTTTAAAAAAACTAGATACGGATTATGTAGATTTGTATCAGATGCATTGGCCAGATACCATAGTGCCAATTGAAGAGTCCCTAAGAGCTTTTGATGATCTTGTAAAAGAGGGAAAAGTAAGATATATCGGTACTTCAAATGATAGTGCTTATGGACTTACAAAAGCAAATGAAGTATCAAAATACAACAAACTTTCAAGATTTGAATCAATACAAAATAACTTCTCACTTTTAAATCCAAGATTTCATGATGAATTAGCAAATGTATGTAGAAGAGAAAATATCTCACTTTTACCATACTCTCCAATAGCTGGCGGAGTTTTAAGTGGAAAATATAATGGTGGATTTTTCCCTGAGAATGCTAGATTTACCTCTTACAAAAAGAATAAAAGTACAAGAGTTCAAGCAATGGCAAATAGATTTGTAAATGATAAAACACTTCTTTCAACCGCTAAATATATGCAACTTGCAAAAGAGTATGGTATTTCACCTGTAACTTTAGCAGTTTCATATTCTAAACATTTTGATTTTGTGGCCTCTACTATCATTGGAGCTAGAGTTTTAAATCAACTTGATGATTCATTAAAAGCATTTAATTTTAGAATAGATGATGAATTACTTGGAAGAATAGAAGGGATTCAAAAAGAGATATTATACCCTATGGGTTAATTATAAAAAGTTATATTATAGATATAATATATTTTTATAATTTTAGCTCTCTTTTAAGATTAATTGAATATTATCTATACTGATAATTTTTTTCTTAGGAGAGAGTGTGAAGAGATTAACTATTGCTAAAAAGTTTACAACAATTACAATGATAGTAACAGCTGTAATGTTTGTAATTGGATATATGGTTTTAAATTATTATAAAGATAAACTAACAATAGAAGTTTATAATGATGTAAAAAGTGATTTAAAACAACTTAGTTCAATGGGAATTGAAGCCAAACTTGATGTTGGTATCTCAAATGCCATATCAATAGCAAATGATTCTTATATAAAAGAAGCATTAGCTACAAATAATAGAGATTTAGCAATAAAAGCACTAGCAACTTTAACTGAAAATATGAAAAAATCAACCCCATTTAAAAATGTTGAGATTCATATACATACAAAAAATAATCACTCTTTCCTTCGTTCTTGGCAACCTACAAAATTTGGTGATGATTTAACTTCATTTAGAGCTAGCGTTGTAAAAGTAAATAGCACAAAAGAGGCTGTAAATACTTTTGAAGTTGGTAAAGCAGGGCTTAGTATAAGATCTGTTGTTCCAATTTTTGATAATCAAAACAATCATATAGGTTCATTGGAATTTATGCAAGGAATAAACTCTGTTGCAAAAGATTTTGATAAAAATGGTGATGCTTTTTTACTTTTAATGGATGCAAAAGCAACTGTTGAAGAAGTTGATAGTTCATTGAAATTTGGAAATTTCGTAATTTCTCAAAAATTTGTTAATAATGATTATTTAGAAGATGTTAAAACAATAAACTTTGATGAATTATTTAAAAATGAATATTTGATTTCAAAAAAATATTTTTATACATACGTAGAAATTAAAGATTTCCAAAATAAAAAAATTGGTATAGCTTTAAGTGCAAAACCTATTTCAAAAGTGGAAAATACTATACAGCATACAGCTTCTATAATTTGGATAGCATTAATTATTTTAATTATTGCACTTTTTGTTAGCGCAATATTCGCATTGATAAATATGAGAAAAAATATTTTACATCCTATTATGGATTTGAAACACTCAATAGAGAATATTACTAATAGTAGTTCTTCTGAAAGTGTAAGAATAAAACTATTTAGTAATGATGAAATTGGTGATGTTGTAAAAAGTTTTAATATATATTTGGACTCTATTGAAAAAGGTATTTTACAAGATAGAGAAGTTATTTCTGAATCAAAAGTAATTATAGAAAAAGTTACAAAAGGTTTATTAAACGATAGAATTAAAAAACAAGCCAATTCTAGTGAAGTTCAATCTTTAGTTAATGAAATAAATGGAATGATAGATTTATTACAAGATATTTTACTAAAACTAAGTGAAGTTTTAGTCTCTATGTCAAATGCTAAATACGAAAAAGAGGTTCCAAAAATAAGTGGTTTAACAGGAACTATTTCTTCTCTTTTCTCTGGTGTTGAAGTAACAAGATCATCTATAAATGAAATAATATGTTTGATTGATAAATCTAATATTGAATTGACAAATAGTGCAACAGAATTATCAAGTGCCTCAAGAAAACTAAGTGATTCATCAAATATTCAAGCAGCATCACTTGAAGAGACAGCTGCTGCTATCGAAGAAATAGCTGCAACTATGAGACAAAGTACACAAACAGCAACTCAAATGGCACGATATGCACAAAATGTAACTAAATCAAATAATATAGGTAAAGAGTTAGCTTATGAGACTTCAAAATCAATGGAAGATATAAATACGCAAGTAAATGCGATAAATGATGCAATTTCTATCATTGATCAAATAGCTTTCCAGACAAATATATTATCTTTAAATGCTGCTGTTGAAGCTGCAACAGCAGGAGAAGCAGGAAAAGGATTTGCAGTTGTTGCTCAAGAGGTGAGAAACCTAGCTAGTAGAAGTGCAGAAGCTGCAAATGAAATAAAATCTATTGTTGAAAATGCCACACAAAAAGCAAAAGATGGAAAATCTATTACAACTAAAATGATAGATGGTTATAATGAATTAAATGAAAATATTGTAGCAACTACAAAACTTATTCATGATGTAACAAATTCTTCAAAAGAACAAGAAACAGCAATTGAACAAATAACAACAACAATCAATGCACTTGATACTTCAACACAACAAAATGCTTCTTTGGCAACTACAATTAGTGATATGGCAGAAAAAACATCAAATCTAGCTATACATTTAAAAGATATTATAAATCAAACTTCTTTTGATCCAAATGCTTATAAAAGAGTTTGTGATACAACTATGATTATAGATATAAATAGACTTAAGTCTGATCATATAAATTTTAAAAATATGAATTTTTCTCAATGTAAAGAGAATCATACATTTAG
>JACCDS010095504.1_pt1 | contig 10241 bp, 9 predicted proteins | sample 7446441 | NCBI WGS metagenome assembly JACCDS01 (sample SAMN15323445, study PRJNA562643) | freshwater metagenome | isolation source: river surface water | place: USA:Blue River Watershed | collected 2017-08-17 | reverse complement strand
GGTCGTTTAAACCCAGTGGTATTTTTTATGAAAATGAAAGAAACCGCTTTGTTTGCTTTTAGTACATCCAGTAGTAATGCCACTGTCGCCAGCAACCTTGCGACCACAACACAGAAGTTAGGGGTCGATAACCGTGTTGCGTCTTTTACCATTCCACTTGGAGCCACCATCAACATGGACGGCACAGCCATCATGCAAGGTGTCGCCACGGTGTTTATCGCCCAGGTCTATGGCATTGATTTAGGTCTGTCCGACTATTTGATGGTGATTTTAACTGCGACCCTCGCCTCGATTGGTACAGCCGGTGTACCCGGCGTAGGTTTAGTGATGCTTGCCATGGTTCTTGCGTCGGTAGGTCTGCCAATTGAAGGTATTGGTTTAATTATCGGTATCGACCGTTTACTGGATATGACACGGACTGCCGTAAATATCACCGGCGATGCGATGGTGTCGTGCTTGGTTGGTCGCAGTGAAAAGTGCTTAGATTTGGATGTGTACAACAATCCAAAAGCCGGTGAGCATTATTAATTCTGTATAACAACACAAAGGGAGCATCGGCTCCCTTTTTTTATGGATTCATTTTATCTGACATTGGTTTTACCAACGCAATAACCACGCTTGTTCAGTTAATCGCGACACCGGCAACAGACGTCGCGCAAACTTTTGTCCGGTTAGGTCTTGCTCGGCCAACAATTGCAGCTCGCAGCCTGAAAACAAGCGACGGATCTCAGATTCATCGACGGCAAAAGGCGGCCCCGCCATTTCATGCTGTGGATAATCGACAGTCAGTAACAGCATGCTGGCGCTTGGCACGAGACGCTTTAACAACGCCGCATAATCCTCACGCATGTTAGCTGGTAACGCAATCAACGCCGCTCGGTCATAGATATGCTTGCAACCTGTTAACCAACCTGGCTCGACTAAAAAGATATCCGATGGGCATAAAGTAACGTTAGCATGCTGAATATGGCCATTGCTTAGCGTCAGCGGTTCTGCGCCTGCTTCACTAAAAAACGCCGAACAAGCAATAGCCGATAAGTCGACGCCAAACACCGGTGCATATTGCGCCAAAAAATGCATATCAGGCGATTTGCCGCACAATGGCACAAAGATCTGTTCGGCGTTTTCAAAAACCGATGCGAAACGTTCAAGCATCGGATGGGGTTGCTCGAGCTGGAACCCCAACTGATTTTTTTCCCAGACCTGATGCCAAAACTGTGCGTCCATCTTAACGTCCCATCGCCATTTTTGCGGCGTTTAACCAAACCGCTTTAGCGGCCACCGCCGCAGCTAAGCCTGCTTTCTCAGCAAGACTGCGTTTTTGCTGGTATTTCAGATGAAACAGCTGGTGTGTCGCCAATTTACTTTGCAAGTAATCATCACTGGTCGTCAGTTCATCGACGAGCTTAAGCGGTAAAGCTTGATAGCCAAACCAATGCTCGCCAGTCGCAACGTCATCAATGTCCACCACAGCTCGATGCTCTTTGACAAAGTTTTTAAACAGGTCGTGGGTGTGTTCCAGCTCTTGCTGGAATTTCTCGCGGCCCTTGTCGGTGTTTTCTGCAAACAAGGTCACGGTACGCTTGAATTCGCCAGCAGTAAATTGTTCAACATCAATGTCATTTTTCTTCAGCAGCCGATGAAAATTGGGCAACTGAGCAACAACACCAATCGAGCCCACAATAGCAAAAGGCGCCGCTAAGATTTTATCGGCCAAGCAGGCCATCATATAGCCACCACTGGCCGCGACTTTGTCTACCGCGATGGTCAGTGGGATCTGCTGTTTTTTAATACGATGCAATTGCGATGCAGCTAAGCCGTAGCCATGCACCACGCCACCACCACTTTCCAAGCGCAACAAGACTTCATCATCCTTGGTCGCTACAGCCAGCACTGCAGTAACTTCTTCGCGTAGCTGCTCTACTTCATGCGCATCGACGCTACCATCAAAATCAATGACAAACAGGCGCTTGGTTGGCTCTTCCCGCTGTTCCTGCTGTTTTTGCCACGCCTTAAATTGCTTCTTATCTAATAAATCCTGCTGCAGCGCTGCCACTAAATCTTGATGATCGGCCGATAAATCTTCAAAAATTAACTCACCTTTGCGGGCTTTCGGTTTAACCGTCGCCATTAACACCATGACGATGATAGCGCCAATAGCGACTACAATCGTGATGGTTTTGGCTAAGAAAAGACCGTATTCAATCAAAAATTCCATGGGTATGTTCCAAAACAAAGAAAGCCAACACTTTAAAAAAAACAAAGGCCCTTGTCAGCGACATGAGCCTTTATTTCGAATAAAAAAGCCGCAATCAAACGACTTTTTTAGAGTTGTCAGTTATTGACCTTTAATCACCGCTGCGTTGGTTACTTGTAAACCTGCACCACGAGTTAAGAAGAACGACACGGCTTGTGTCTGCATTTCTGTGGTCGCGGCAGCACTTGCTGTCGGGGACAGGATAGAACCGTGGTCACCTGCATTAAAGCGTGCAATCACAGTTCCATCGACGGCATAGCCACCCGCTGTTGCAGGAATAGATTTAGCACCCAGCAATTTGGCCAGAGGTTCTGTGCCACCTAATGGCATATTGGCCGTTTGATTTGGGATCACTTGGTCTGACTTGTTCGCAGCTGTGCCATCACCTACCACTTCAATAATGTGAGTTGGCGTTTTGGTCGCAACTAACATGCTCGCATAGTTGTTCGCATCGGCTGCATCCAAAATCGTTTGGCCGGCAAATGCAAACTGCGTCAAGGTTGAAGTGATAGCGGCAAGCGTTGCTGTTTTACCGTCGGCTGTCAGCTTCGCTAAGTAGCTATTAACTTGGGTCGCGGCACAGTTGGTAAACGCTGCCGTCGTAGTTGCACTGGCACAAGCTGGCTGAGCTGCGACATAGGCTTTGAACTCGGTCGACAGAGATGATGAACCTAAAATCACGCTGGCTTTAATCAAGTTACCAAATGAACCCGACTCTAACAGGAAGTTGGCTAACGCACCGCCCGGCATCGCTTGGATATCAGACTTGATGGCGTACAAACCATCGGCTGTCGCGCCAAGACCGGTTGGTGTATTGGCTAACGCGACAAAGCTAGTCCCAGTAATTGCACCTAATGAGTGGCCAAGGAACTGCACATCGGTGGTATTTAACAAGCCTGGTTGGTTGTTAAAATTGATACCTAAACGCAAGCCCAACATATCGGCGATACTTTGACGCACGTTATCACGTGCCGTCAGCAGGCTCGACAGGTTCATGTAAACAGTTGCGTCACCAGCCTTGCCACAGCTTGCGCCTGACGCGTTGATGTCATCCACTGAGTCGCCATTGACATCAAAGCCGCGGCTACCATGCAGTGGGTGGTCGATGGCGATAGTGGCAAAACCACGCGCAGACAAAGCACCCGTTATGGCTAACATGTTTTCCTTACAAGAGGTAATACCATGTTGCAGGATCACCACAGGGTAACCTGTAGCAGGCTTAGCCACTGTCGGCACCGCGGCGGCATAAGCAGCGTTTGGCACTGTGATCTGTACTTTTAAGGTCTGAGTCGATTGTGGTTTTGGAATAGCGTTGAATTTGCTTAGATGACGTGCTTTATCTAAGCCAAAATCACGTAATGCGCCACCGCTTGCACCTTTACAATACGCATCATTAGCTGCTTGTGCTGGGTCTTTGATGCCAGCTTCTAGGGCGGCAACTTGGGTCGCACTTAAGCTTGCAATGATAGCTCCGCTATCGCAACGCGCTGCCCAGTTGGTAGTCACTGGTGCCGTCGGATTAGTAGCGGACGGTACGTTTAAATAATACGGCAGTGCAATAGTCCCCGAATACACCTTAGCCAGCTTAAACATAAAGCGAGGATCTGCTGGATTATCAGGAATTGTTTGACCTGGGAATAACAGGTTGGAAACCAACAAAGACGTATCAGCCATATCTGTGATACTTGGCGCTTTGTTACCATTCAAGGCACTTGGCAGCATCAGCTTTTTCACGGTTGCTAACACGTTTGCAGTGGATTGAGTGGTCATTGCCGCAGTGTAAATAATGCTATCTTTGGCAATGTTTACTTGCGATACCGCATTTTCGTAGGAGTTGATCACTCCTTGTAACGCACGTTGTGCTTCTGAACCTAACGGCAATGTCGCTAAATCTTGTTTAACCAGTTCATAGGTGGTACTAGGCGCTATTGAGCGTCCACCGCTGTCTTTTAATACATTGGTTAATACCACAATATACGTCGTGGCAGGCTTTAACGGTTTTAATGGAATAACTGCCACATTATTGCCGGTTGCGCGGGTGATAAAATCAGTACCCCACGTCAGTTGTGCCACTGCTTTACATGCGACGCCACGAGGAACTGTTTTACATGTTGCGTCTGTCGATGCTGGATCACCCATCAATACTTCAACCACGCGCACCGCATCTGGACGAGCTGCGGTTGTCGCATCCAGACTGTACCCACCCGCAATAGATAATTCGATCGCAAATGGGTTTTGTGTCGACCAACCATCAAGTGCACCGAGTGCAGTTTGTGGGTCAGCAAAATTCGGTGTCGTTGCACTTTCACCAGGCATCACTAAAGTGCCATCGGTGCTGCCTTGGAACAATAAGTCGTTTGGAACCGACACTTTGCTCGCTGTTGGGTCAAACACAACCCGGCTTAATGGCACCAGCACTTCATTATTCTGCGCCGTATCTGTTTTAATATCTTGAAGCGAATCACCACAGCCGGCCAGTCCAAGTGCACTGGTTACAGCTAGGCTAACTAGAAGCTTCTTCATAAGATCTCCCCGTGTCCTGAATTTTTATTATTTTGACCAAGTCATTCCGACTTTGATTTGAGAATTCTGCTCGTCCCTGCTACAGACTGGTAACAGCTACGACCAGTTAAACTTAACCCAATCAGAAAAAATTCGCTAGGGCTAATCTAAATATCTGTGAAGAAAGGTGCAATTGCCAGTCAAAACCGCTATTCTGCGGCCGTTTTGCTGATGAGGTGAGCCATGAAAGAATTCAAAGCTGCTGCTAACGAGTTGGAAAATAAAGTAATTTTAGTAACGGGTGCAGGTGATGGAATTGGCCGTCAAGCAGCATTAACTTTTGCTGAGCACGGCGCAACAGTCATTTTATTGGGTAAAACGACCCAAAAGCTGGAAAAAGTATACGACGAAATCGTCAATCAAGGATGGCCTGAACCGGCTATTGTTCCGCTTGATTTACAAGGTGCCACCAAACGCCATTATCAAGACATGGCAAGCACTATTGAAAGTGAATTTGGTCGTTTGGATGGCGTTTTACACAATGCTGGCCATTTAGGCGTATTAAGTCCGTTTGAACACATCAACTTGGACGATTGGCAGCTGGTGATGCAGGTGAATTTAACGGGGGCATTTTTGATGACTCAAGCACTGATGCCGGTGTTAGCCAAATCCCCGCATGGCTCTTTAGTCTTTACCTCATCCGGTGTGGGTCGCAAAGGTCGCGCCTATTGGGGGCCTTACAGTGTGTCTAAGTTTGGCACCGAGGGTCTGATGCAATTGATCGCCGATGAATACGAAAACACCTCGATTCGCACCAACTGTATCAATCCTGGCGCGACGCGGACCAAGATGCGCAATGCGGCATACCCAGGTGAAGACCAAGCCAGCTTGAAGACTCCACTGGATCTGATGCCTACTTACCTTTATTTGATGTCCGACCAAAGTATCGGAGTCAACGGCCAATCGCTGAACGCACAATAATGTTCAAATCGACTGACTCGTCCTGAAATAAGTTGACACTTATTTCGTTAAAGCGCCCGGTGAGCTTCATCGGGCGTTTTGTATTTTAAAGCAAGATGCGGTCGTCGAGTATTGTAAATCTCCACTGTCTGTTCAACCATCTTCTGAGCCTGCGCTAACGACGCAGGTTTCACCAACAGGTACTCGTTCTTAAGAATCCCATTTACTCGCTCAGCCAGTGCGTTTTGGTAGCAATCGTACCCATCCGTCATTGAACATGTCACTTCATGACGTTTGTGCAAAGCCTGATACAGTGCTGAGCAATACTGGAACCCTCGGTCAGAATGGTGCACTAACGGCTGGTTCTGGTTTTGCCGTTGCGTCAGTGCGCTCTGGTAAGCAACGATAACATCGTCGGTCCGTAAGCTATCGTGGACGTGATACCCCACAATTTTCCTCGACCATGCGTCGGTAATTAGGCTCAAATACGCTTCGCCTTGCCGTGTCGGTAGATACGTAATATCAGCAACCCACACTTGCTCAGGACCTGTCGGATTTACATTGTTCTCACCATTTTTCAATAGGTTAGGATGGCAATAAAAACGATGATGGCTCTGCGTCGTTTTGTGATAGGCCCGCTTAGTTGGCACGAGTAGGCGATGGGTTCGTAATAAATCGAACAACTTATCTCGCCCCATGACAAGTTGCTGTTGTTGCATTCGATGTTGCAGCTTGCGAGTCCCTAAACGCGGTTGAACCAGTCGCTCAGTTTGCACCCATTCTAAAACATGTTGTTCATGGACGGCCTTATGCTGGTCACGTAGTCGCTGCTGGTAATAGGCTTGTGTGCTTATGCTCATAAATTGACAAGCGCGCCGTACAGTACACTTCGCTACTTGTTTTTTCTCGATGACTTGCCTCGAGGCTTTTTTACGAGGCTTACTCCATAATCGCGCTTGAGTACGTCAACCACAGCTTCAAAGAAGTCAGCTCGCTGTTTTGTATCTGCAAGTTGTTGTTCTAATTCTTTAATTCGTTGTTCAGGGGTTAACGATGATGGCTCTGACATAACGTCGCCTCGAGGATGGAATGGTGATGCTCCGTGATTCCAGTCTAACTGACCAAACTTACGAAGCCAAACCAACACGGTGCTCCGACCTTGGATCCCGTAGCGCTCTTGGGCTTGTTTGTAGCTGAGCTCGCCTTTTTCTACTTGGTCAACCACTGCCAATTTGAAGGCAAGGGAATAATCTTTCTGAGTTCGCTTAGTTGTTGAATTCATGACACTCTCCAAATTAAGGGATAAAAGTGTCAACACTATTTAGGACGGGTCATGAACTAGAAAAAAGCCCGCAACATTGCGGGCTTTTTTGTGTCTCGTATGACAACTAAGTGTTCGTTAGCCAGTGTTGAACTTCAGCTGGGTGATTGCAAAACAGTCCATCGACGCCAATCGCCGCTAGTTCAATAGCATCTTTCTGATAATTCACGGTGTACACATAAACCTTCAAACCCCGCGCATGCGCATCATCGACCAACGATTGATCGATAAAACTGCGATCGCAATGCAATGAAACCGCTCCAAGTTCTTGAGCTTGTTTCGCTAAATCAATCGGATAGTGAGCAATGAGTACCCCAATAGATAATTCAGGATAGTGCTGTTTTAACCATGTTAACAGTGGGTGATGAAAAGAGGACACTAAGATGTTGTCTAACGACCAATTGAGTTCAGACACCGCGCGTTCTAATAGTTGAAGTAGTGCTGGGCCGGTATCTGCCCCTTTGAGTTCGATATTTAAGACACAACGATTCGCAAGCAGTTGCAGCACTTGCCACAAGGTAGGCACATGCTCTCCGTTACCAGCATTTAATGTATCAAGTTCAGCTCTAGAGAAATCTTCAATGGCGCCATGGCCATCGGTGGTGCGATTGACAAAGCGGTCATGGATCACGATCAGTTCATTGTGATGGAGATAGACATCTAATTCGATGCCAACACCAGGCAGTTCTAGCGCTGCGGCAAATGACCGCAGCGTATTTTCAGGATATTGTGCGCTAACGCCTCGATGAGCAAATAGCAACATATTGCCAGACCCAAATCGATAGAATTATTCGATTATAGACGCAAATGCAGTGCCCATTCGAGTGACTGCGCCTGGGTAATTGGTGGGTAAGAAGTCAACCGCGTCTTTGGCAAAGGTCAATACAACAGTTGAACCTAGTTTAAAGCGACCCATTTCGTCGCCTTTTTTCAAATGCACTGAATTTGGGCCCTCTGCAGGATATTGCCAGCGGAACACTTCTTTACCGGTCGGTGGGGTGACAGTTCCAGCCCACACCGTTTCAATGCTAGCGACAATGGTTGCGCCAACTAACACCAATGCCATTGGTCCCACCGGAGTATCGAAAATGGTAACGACTCGTTCGTTACGGGCAAAAAGACCAGGTACATTTTCAGCCGTGAGAGGGTTTACTGAAAATAACTCTCCAGGCACATAAATCATTTCACGTAACACACCATCAATTGGCATGTGGATACGGTGATAATCTTTTGGTGCTAAGTAGATGCAAGCAAATTTACCATTTTGATAGGGGGCGGCAGTCGCTTTATCACCACCTAGCAAGGCTTCCGTAGAATAAAAATGACCTTTTGCTTGGATCAGTTGATCGCCTTCAATATCACCTAATTGGCTAACGGTGCCGTCAACAGGATGCGCCAACATGGTGTCGTCAGTCACTAAGGGACGGACACCGTCTTTGAGCGGGCGGGTGAAAAATTCATTGAAACTGGCATAGGCTTCCGCATGTTCATGTTGCGCTTCTTTCATGTTAATGCCGTAAGCTTTGATAAACAGCTTAATCAGTGCATGACTGATAAAGCCTAATTTAGCGGCTGCCAGATAGCCCACCAATCGGGAGATTAAATGCTTTGGCAGGATATACTGCAGTGTAATTTTTAGCTGATCCATAAAGATCACCACCTCATCTTAATAAAACAAATCAATAATAACTGGGCTTATCTTCGGCCATGCTGACTAGGATCCGATGATAATTTTCCAAGCGTTCTGCACTTACTTCACCAATATCTACGGCATGATGCAAGGCGCAGCCTGGGTCGTCGCCATGTTTGCAATCGCGAAATTTGCAACGACCAAGCCAGGGACGAAACTCTTTAAAACACCATGTCACTTCATCCGCTTCTAAATGCCATAATGCAAATTCGCGAATACCGGGTGAGTCGATCAGATTGCCACCTTTTGGCAAATGATACAAACGAGCCACCGTTGTAGTGTGTTGACCCAGCCCTGAAACCTCAGATACCTCTTGGGTATACACCGCAATTTCAGGCATGAGACCGTTGACCAGTGAGGATTTTCCAACGCCAGACTGACCAACAAAGATACTGGTCCCAGCTTGCAAATACTGATGTAACTGTTCCATTCCTTCGCCAGTTTTCGCGCTTAACAACAAAAACTCGTAACCAATTTTCCGGTAGATATCAAGTTGTTGTTCGACTTCTGTCCGTTGTTCTGCTGTTAGTAAATCAATTTTGTTTAAAAGGAGCAGTGGCTTAATTTGCATTGCTTCGGCAGCAACCAAATAGCGATCGATAATGTTTAGCGATAAGCTCGGTAAAACGGCCGAGACAATAATCAACAAATCGATATTGGCCGCGACGGGCTTTAAACCATCGTAAAAATCTGGGCGAGTTAACACAGAACGTCGTTCATGCGCCGCTTCGACAACACCCTCGATGGCGCCTTGGACTTGTGAGGCTCGACGCCAAACGACTTCGTCACCAGTGACCAATGACGCAACCGTGCGACGAATATTGCAGCGGACAATAGCGCCATGAGCATCTTCGATATCGGCATGCTGACCAAAGCGGCTAATAACCACGCCCGGTTCGGGTTCGCCAAAACTGGCAGAATCAAGCGCAGCATCAACTTTTTCTGCCTTTTTCGCCAAACGATCCAACCGTTTTTGCTGATTGGAGGCGATGCGGTCGTTTTGTCGTTGGGTAAGATGTTTCTTTTTAGTCACGCTGGGTTCTTTTTCATCAACTAAGCTGTCACAACATGAGGATGCTGCGGGTCTGGGTTTGTTATAGGCAATAGCCGTTGTATCATACCTGCATTCAGTTCATGACACAAAGAGCAAGGGGCCCATCAATGGCACACAACGATAACAATCTGGTTTGGATCGACTTAGAAATGACAGGCTTAGAGCCAGACACTGACGTGATCTTAGAAATGGCAACGATTGTCACCGACAGTAATCTGAACGTGCTTGCTGAAGGCCCTGTCTTTGCAATTAAAACGTCGGACAGTGTTTTAGACAATATGAGTGCATGGTGTGTAGAGCAACACGGCAAATCCGGCTTAACTCAACGTTGCCGTGAAAGTTCAGTCGATTTAGACAGCGCCGTGGCACAAACTATCGAATTCTTAAGCCACTACGTATCAGCGGGCAAATCACCGATGTGCGGCAACAGCATCGGTCAGGACCGTCGGTTTTTAGT
>JACCDS012128462.1_pt1 | contig 10242 bp, 6 predicted proteins | sample 7446441 | NCBI WGS metagenome assembly JACCDS01 (sample SAMN15323445, study PRJNA562643) | freshwater metagenome | isolation source: river surface water | place: USA:Blue River Watershed | collected 2017-08-17 | reverse complement strand
GTGAGCGGCGTGAAGTCGGTGGAAGACGCGCAGATCGCGCGCGCCGGCATCGCCGCCATCGGTCTCTGAGACCGCCGGCACCAGATGCAACAGGGGCCCCGCGGGGCCCCTTTCATTTGGTGAGGATCAGCTTGCCCTGGCGCGTGGCCTGCAGGCGGTAAAGCTCGCCGTTGTGGCGGATGGCCACGGCCTTGCCGCCCTGCAGGAGGGCCCGGCTGTCCAGGGCGGGTTCACCCGCTGCGGGGGCCTGGCGCCCTTGCGCTGCGCTCGATCGGGGGGGCAGGGCGGGGCTGGCGTGCCGGATGTCGTCGCTTGCCGTGTTCATGGCCCATCCTGCCTCAGCGCCGGGGCTCGGTGATGAAACCGATCTTGCGCAGGCCGGCCTGCTGCGCCATGGCCATGGCCTGGGCCACACGCTCGTAGCGTACGGCCTTGTCGCCGCGGATGTGCAGATCGGGCTGGGGCTGGCGGTTCGCCTCGGCCTGCAACAGGGCCGGCAGGGCCTCGTCGCTGACCGCATTGCCGTTGAGGTAGTAGGCGCCATTGGCGTCGACCGAGAGGCGCAGGGTCTCGGGCTTGACCTCCTCGCGCTGACTGGACGCCTGCGGCAGGTCCACGTTCACGGAGTGTTTCATCACCGGCACGGTGATGATGAAGATGATGAGCAGCACCAGCATGACGTCGACCAGCGGCGTCATGTTGATCTCGTTCATCACCTCGTCGGTGTCGTCCTGGGTTCCGAAAGCCATGGCATCAGGCCTTTTTCATGGGCACGATCTTGGCGTCTGCGCCGCCGCCCACGCGCGCACCGGTGACGAAGTAGGCATGCAAGTCGTGCGCGAAGCTGTTGAGCGTGCCCAGGATGGACTTGTTGCCGCGTACCAGGGCGTTGTAGCCCAGCACGGCCGGGATGGCCACGGCCAAGCCCAGGGCCGTCATGATCAGTGCCTCGCCGATGGGCCCGGCCACCTTGTCGATGGTGGCCTGGCCGGCCGCGCCGATGCTCAGCAGTGCGTGGTAGATGCCCCAGACCGTGCCAAACAGGCCGACGAAGGGGGCCGTCGATCCCACCGAGGCCAGAATGGCCAGGCCGGCCTGCAGTCGCGCGGTGGCGTGGTCGATGCTGTTGCGCAGGCAGCGCGTCACCCAGTCGCTCACGTCCAGGCTGTCGTGCAGGTGCGCCTTGGTGTTGCGGTGGTGGGCCACGGCCTCGCGGCCCTCCTCGGCCAGGGCGCGGAAGGGGTTGTCCTCTAGCGGCCCCAGGCGGTTCAGGCCCTCGGCCAGGTCGGCGCTGTGCCAGAAACCTTCGGCCTGGCGCGCGAGTTTCTTGTAGCGCACGATGTCCATGGCCTTGAACAAGATCACCATCCAGGAGGCAAGCGACATGCCCAGCAGCAGCAGGGCGACGCCACGCGTGACCCAGTCACCCTGGGCCCAGACGTTGTACAGACCGAATTGCGATTCCATAAGAGACTCCGAGAGAAAGATTATTCGAGCACGAAATTGATGGGGACGTTGAACCACATGGCCTCGGCCATGCCGTTGCGTTTGCCCGGCACGTAGCGCCAGCTGCGCACGGTGGCCAGGGCGGCCTGGTCCAGGCGGTCATAACCGCTGGAGGTGCGGATCTCGGCCTGCTGGGCTGTGCCGTCCACGCCGATGAGCACACGCACCACCACCTTGCCCTGCTCCCCCAGGCGTCGGCTCAGGGCCGGATAGGCAGGTTTGGGATTGTTCAGGTAAGCGGCGTCACTGGACGGGAGCTCGATGCGCGCGGGCGCCGCAGGCGCCGCGGGTGCAGCGGCCACGGTTGCCGCGGCGATAGGCGGAGTGGCCGGGGCCACGGGTGCGGGTGCCGCCTGGGCGACCACGGGGGCCGGCTCCGGGCTGGGCGCGGGCGCGGGTGGCGGGGTGGGTGCGACTCTGGGCTGGGGCCGCAGCTCCTGGCGCGGCGCTGGAGGTGTCACGGGCGCCTGGGGCTGCGGGGCGGCAGGGGCGGGCGGACTGATGAATTCGCTGAGGATCTGCGCCGGCACCAGAACCTCCACGGCACGCCGCATCAGGCCCGACTGCAGGGCCCAGAGCACGAAGACGTGCAGCAGCACCACGCTGGTGGCGATGAGCAGGCGTCGGTTCATGGGGCGGGCGGGTGCAGAGGTGAGAGTCAGGCTCATATTGTCGGGGCTGGGCGGGCAGGGCCCGGCGGTCTATTTCCTGAAAAGCCAGCAGCTGGCCATAAGGACCAGCGTCAGGCTGCCGAGGAGAATCAGCGAGAACATGGTTGAACATTATAAATGAGAATTATTACTATTTATTGATCTGGCGCAAATGACAGATCCATCAGCGGGAACGCTTCGGTCAGGGGTCATCCATAGGACTCGCCGGCCCTGCTGTGTGCCAGAATCAAGGGCTTTATTTGCGATTGATTCTCATATGCATTGGAATCCAGGACTCAGGGTTGGCTGGCGACTGGCTTGGCTGGGGCTGCTGGGCCCCATGGCGATCCCTGCCGGCGCCCAGTTGGCCGACCAGGAGACGGAGGTGACGTTGGCCCCCGTGACGGTGAGCGCCGAGCAACAAGGCGGTGGATCCATCACGCCCACGAGTGTGCTGAGCGGGGAGGAGCTCACGCAGCGCTCCCAGTCCACGCTGGGGCAGACCCTGGACGGTCTGCCCGGGGTGAGCAGCACCTATTTTGGCCCCAACGCCAGCCGGCCCGTGATCCGTGGCCTGGATGGCGAGCGCATCCGCATGCTCAGCAACGGCGCGCCCAGCACCGATCTCTCGGGCCAGAGTTATGACCATGCGGTCACGCTGGACCCCCTGGTCATGGAGCGGGTCGAGGTGCTGCGCGGGCCTGCCGCGCTGCAGTATGGCGGCAATGCGGTCGGCGGCGTGGTGAACGTCATCGACAACCGCATTCCGCGTGAACCGCAGTTCGATGCGGCGGGCGGCCTCAGCGGCCGTGCCGATGCCAGCCTGACATCAGGCAGCCGCGAACGGGCCGGCGCGCTGGTGCTGGAGGCCGGCAACGATCGTTACACCGTCCACGCGGACCTCATGTCGCGAAACGCGCGGGATACCTACGTGCCCCTGGCCCTGAGCTGCACCCGGGGCGGCGTCACAACCACGGAGCGGCGCCTGTGCAATTCGGCCGCGCAGTCCTGGGGCGGATCGCTGGGTGCTTCCGTGTTTGGAGACGATGCCTACTTGGGCGTGTCGGCGACGAGTTACGGGAGCACCTATGGCACGGTGGCAGAGGATGCGGTCACGATCGACATGCAGTCCCTGCGTCTGGCACTCGAGGGTGAGCGGCGCAATCTGCGGGGCCCGCTGCGTACGCTCAAGGTGCAGGCCAGTCGCACCGAATACCGCCACACCGAGCTGGACGGCGGCAGCCCGTTGACCCTGTTCCGTCGCGACGGCAGCGACCTGCGTCTGCAGGGGCACCACGCACCGCTGGGGCCCTGGCAGGGCACGCTGGGCTTGCAGTTCGAGGATTCGCGTTATGCCGCCGATGGTTCCACAGTGCTCGCGCCTTTCAGCCGAACCTCACAGTCGGCGGCCTTCGTGCAGGAGGAGCTGCCACAGGCCTGGGGGCGCCTGAGCCTGGGGGCGCGGGTGGAGTCGGTCGAAGTCGAGTCGCTGGGCCATCCCTCGGTGTCGAGCTTTTTTGTCGGGCGTCGCAGTTTCCAGCCCCTGAGTTACGCCCTGGGCTCGCTCTGGCAGCTGGCGCCGGCCTGGCAGCTGACGGGCAACCTGTCGTCGACCCAGCGTGCGCCCCGCGACTACGAGATGTTCGTCAACGGCTACCACGTGGCCACCAACACCACCGACATCGGCAACCCCGACCTGGGTCTGGAGCGTGCCCGCAACCTCGAGCTCGGCCTGGGCTGGAAGCAGGGCGCCGAACGCGCGCAGCTACAGGCTTTTGTGCATGACTTCGCCAATTACATCGGCCTCATGCTCAGCGATGCGTCCACGAGCCCGCCCACCTACCGCTACAGCCAGATGCAGGCGCGTTTCCGCGGCCTGGAGGCCAACGCGGACCTGCGCCTGCGCTCTGGCCCCCAGCGCCTGGACCTCGCCCTGCGCGGTGACCTCGTGCGAGCCGACAACCTCAGCACGGGCCAGCCCCTGCCGCGCATCGCGCCGCTACGCCTGGGGGCCACCCTGGTTCACAGCGAGGGACCGCGGAGCGTGCGCCTGGGGGTGGACCGTCTGGCTGCGCAGAACCGGGTGCCCGAGGGGCAACAGCCCACGGCCGGCTACACCCTCTGGCATGCCGGAGCCAGCTACCGGACCCGGGTGGACCGTTCGACCCTGCTCTGGTATGCGCGGCTGGACAACGCCGGCAATACGCTGGCCTATTCGGCCAGTTCCATCCTCACGCAGTCGGTGCCAGGGCGTGCGCCGCTGCCGGGGCGCAGCCTCAAGGTCGGTTTGCAGGTCAACTTCTGAGGGGGCCCTGATGGGCGCGCAAAGAAATCTCACATCCATATGTAAATACAAATGATTCGCATGTAAAATAATGTTTTCGTAGCAAGCCATGTGATGCACGCGCATCACCAGCCAGCCAAGGATCGGTTTCAACCTTAGGGAATGGCATATGACTTGTGAGAAAGCAAAACTTCGTTTCCCGCTCACCCGGCTGGCGCTGGGGGTGGGATTGGCTTGTGGTGGCCCCGTGGCCTGGGCGCAGGTGATCGATGCGCAGCAGATCGCGCAGGCCGGCGTGATGCGGGAGGTCGTCGTCAGCGGCAGCCGGGTGGAGCAGAACATTGACGAGGTTCCCGCCACCATCACGACCATCGGCGCCGACAAGATGAAGCGCGAGAACCCCACCGACCTGGAGGACCTGGTGTCAGACGAGGTGGGGGTCTCGGTCCGCTCCTTGCCCTACCGGGGCACCATGGGCGGCAACGTCGGCCGGGGCGGGAATGAGGGGGTGAACATCCGGGGCCTGGAAGGTGACCAGGTCCGGCTGCAGATCGACGGGGTCAGCCTGCCCAGTTCCTACGACAGCGGTCCGAATTACGCCTCGCGTGGCGAGTACCTGGATCCCGAGGGCTACAAGCGTGTCGAGATCCTGCGCGGCGGTTCCGGCACCCAGTACGGTTCGGATGGTCTCGCCGGCGCGGTGAGTTTCGTGACCAAGGACCCCCAGGACCTGCTGACCCTGGGCAAGCCGACCCAGTTCAACCTGAAGACGGGCTACACCTCTGCCGATCGCGCCTGGCAGCTGGCGCCGAGCTTCGCTTTCCGTGGTGAGGGCGTGCAGGGGTTGGTCCTGGCGAGCATGCGGCGCGGCCACGAAACCGAGAACAAGGGCAGCAATGACGTCGCCAATGCGAACCGCACCACGCCCAATCCTCTCGATACGAGCTCCAGCTACATCCTGGCCAAGTTCGTGCTGGATCCCAGTGCCACGCACCAGATCAAGCTGACGGCCGAGAGCCTGCGGCGCGAGACCGAGGCGGAGGTTCTGTCGGCGCGCAGCGCGACCGTGGCGGACTTTGATGCGCGGGATCTGGTGAGCCGGGATCTGGCCAAGGTCGACTACCGCTACGCACCCACGAGGGCCTGGTTCGATGTCCTGTCCGCGAGCCTGTACGTACAGCGTTCGCAGACCCGCCAGTACCACAAGGAACTCAACGTCTCGACCAACCTGAGGACGCGTGACACCCTATACGGCGAGGATGCCACGGGCCTGAGTGTGCAGATGGAGACCCACCTCGGCAAAGACGTGACCCATCGCCTCATCTATGGTGCCGACCTCGTGTACCGCGATGTGTACTCCTTCAAGGATGGCAACAACGGCTCACTGACGGCCTTTGTCCCGAACAAGGCCTTCCCGGACACCGACTACTACACCCTGGGCGCCTTCATCCAGGATGAAATCAGCTGGGGTCGGGTCGCCGTCACCCCGGGGGTGCGCTTCGACAGCTTTGTACTCAGCCCGCGCAACGACTCGTTTTACGCCGCCAGCGGCGCACCCAGCGCACCGGCTGAGCTGTCGGGCAGCGAGGTCTCGCCCCGCCTCGGCGCGGTCTGGAGGCTCGATCCGATGATGACGCCGTTTGCGCAGTATGCGCACGGCTTCCGTGCGCCGCGCCCGACGGATGTGAACGCGGCTTTCTCCAACACCGCCCAGGGCTACACCTCGACGCCCAACCCGGATCTGAAGCCCGAAACCAGTGACTCCATCGAACTGGGTCTGCGCGGGCGTGACGCGAGCCGGCGCTATTCCGTCAGTGCCTTTCATGGGCGCTACAAGGATTTCATATCCCAGCAGATTGTGAGCGGCTCCGGAACGGTGGCCGATCCCTCCGTCTACAAGACCATCAACCTGCCGGGCGTCACCATCAGCGGTCTCGAGGCGCGCGGCGAGTGGACCTATGCGCCGGGTTGGACGGCATCGGCGGCCTATGCCCATGCCTACGGCAATTCGAAGAGTGCGACCGGTACGGTCACGCCGCTGTCGACCATCGATCCCGACAAGGTCATCGTCGGTCTGAATTACGCGCAGGGCGCCAGGTGGGGCTCGGGCCTGCGGGTGACGGCGGTGAACCGCAAGGACCGTGCTCAAAGTGCCACGACGGTGAAACCGGGCGGCTACACCGTCGCCGACCTCTCCGGCTGGTATCAGTTCAGCAAAGCCACCTTCCTCCAGGTCGGGCTGCGCAACCTCTTTGACAAGAAGTATGTCCAGTGGGCCGATGTGCGCAACCTCACGACGAGCAGCGCCATCGTCGACGCCTACAGCCAGCCTGGCCGCAACTTCGTGGTCAGCGTGACCCACAGTTTCTGAATCGAGTGCGTGATGCCGGGGGACCAGTCGTGATACACAAGGTGACATCAGGGCGTTCGTTGCGCCAGGCGCTCGGGGGGGCACTGCTCGTGCTGCTGGCCTGGCTCATGCCGGTCGCGGCCTGGGCGGCCTCGCTGCTGTTCGTGACGTCGTCGCCTATCAGCCCCGGCAAGTTCAAGCTGCTGGCCGAGGCGGCCCGGCCTCATGGCATCCAGATCGAGGCGCGCTTTGTGGAGAAGCTGGGCACGGTCGATGCCGGTCTCTGGGCTGGCCATGACATGGTCTTGTTCGACGCGCCCCGTGACCACATCCAGGAGCAGATCGCGGCGCGCCTGGCGCCGGCACTGCCCGCGCTGGCGCAGTCGAAGACGCCCTTGCTGTGGCTGCACACGGCCCAGCCGCGCTGGAGCCACCTGCCGGACGACCTGGCGCGCCGCCTGCACGGGTATTACGTCAACGGCGGCCGTGCCAACAACGCCAACTTCTTCGCCACGGTGGCGGCGCATCTGGGCGGCAAGCCCTGGCAGGGCATCACGCCCCCCCAGGTGTTCCCGGCCACGGCCATCTACCACCCCAAGGCGCCGACCCTGGTGTTTCCCGACACTGCGGCCTACCTGCGCTGGCGCGGGCCGGTGGCGCCGGGCCAGCCCGTGGTGGCGATTGCCTTTCACCAGCAGGCCATTGCGGCCGAGCAGAGCGGCCTGGTCGACGACCTGATCGCACGCGTCGAGGCCGGTGGCGGCGTGCCCCTGGCCTACTACAACCCGGTGATGGGCAAGGGCCAGCTGCCGGCCTTGCTGGCGCCGGGTGGACAACGTTTGGCCGACGTGCTCATCAACACCCAGATCACGCTGGACCCGGACGGCAGGCGGGCGGACTTCGAGCAACTGGGGATCCCGGTCATCCAGGCCATGGCCTACCGCAAAGGGGGCGAGCAGGCCTGGCGCGACGACCCCGTGGGCGTGCCCTTGATGGACGTACCCTTCTACCTGGCGCAGTCGGAATACGCGGGCGTGCACGACATCATGATCGCCGCCGCCAATGACGCCGGCGACCAGCTGCGCCCCATCGCCGAACAGGCCGCAGCCGTGGCCGGCAAGGCCCTGGCGCTGGCGCGTCTGCACCACACCGGCCACGCCGACAAGCGGGTGGCCTTCATGTTCTGGAACTACCCGCCGGGCGAGAAGAACCTGGGCGCGTCCTACATGAACCTGCCGGCGAGTTTTGCGCAGACGCTGGCGGTGATGAAGACCCAGGGCTACCGCACCGAGGCCCCGGCCGCCGAGCCGCTGCTGGAGAAGCTGCAGCGCCTGCTCAAGCCCTACTACCGCCCCGGTCAGGTACGACAGGAGCTCGAGGCCTTGCTGCGCGAGGACCTGGCCGACCTGCTGCCGATGTCTACCTATCGCCAGTGGCTGGACAGCCTGCCCCGGGACCGGCGCGAGGCCTGGGTCGCTGCCGTGGGCCGGCCCGAGGACTCGGTGCTCACCGTGCGCCGCCAGGGCGAGCTGTTCTTCGTGGTTCCCCGCCTCAGGCTGGGCAACGTCATCATCCTGCCGCAGCCGCCGCGCGGCGAGCCGGTGACGCAGAGTGTCTACGCCAAGACCAAGGAGATCTACCACTCCAGCAGCGCCGCACCACCGCATTCCTACATGGCCAGTTATCTCTGGCTGCGCCAGCAGTTCCGCGCCGACGCCCTGGTGCACTACGGCACCCACGGCACGCAGGAATGGCTGCCGGGCAAGGAGCGCGGGCTGTCCGTGTTCGATGAACCGCTGCTGGCCCTGGGCAACGTCCCCGTCATCTATCCCTACATCGTCGACAACATCGGCGAGGCGGTGCAGACGAAACGCCGTGGCCGTGCGGTGAACATCAGCCACCAGACCCCGGCCATGGCGCCGGCCGGCCTGCACAGCGTGCTCAACGTCATCCACGACGACCTGCACGCCTGGGTGGCACAGGACGAAGGCGCTGTGAGGGAGCAGCTGCGCGAGCGCGTGATCGCCGCGGTGCTGAAGGAGCGCATCGCCCAAGACATGGGCTGGACGCGCGAGCGCATGGACGCCGAGTTCCCGGCCTTCATCACGCTGCTGCACGACCACCTGCACGAGCTGGCCGAGACGGTGCACCCGCTGGGCCTGCACACCTTCGGCCGCGGCACCGGTGAGGAGCCCCGGCTGTACACCGTGATGATGATGCTGGGCAAGCCCTACTGGGAGGCCGCCGCCCGCCATGTCGGCGGCCAGGACGCGGAGGCCGACGAGGCCCTGGTGGCGGACTACCAGAAGATGAATCAGACCGCGCCCTACCGCCTGCTGCAGCAGCATGTGGTGGCCCAACGCACACTCGACGGTCTGCCCGCCGGGCTGAGGGCCCAGCTCGAACAGGCGCGGCGCTGGTACGCCGACCTGCAGGCCGAGGGCGAGACCCGTGCCCTGCTGGCTGCGCTCGACGGTCGTTACATCCCCACCTCCTACGGCGGCGACCCGATCAAGAATCCGGACAGCCTGCCCACGGGCCGCAATCTCTACGGCTTTGATCCCTCGCGTGTGCCCACCCGGGCCGCCTGGGAGGCGGGCAAGGGTGCCCTGGACAAGCTGGTCGCCGCGCATCGCGAGAAGACGGGGGAGGCGCCGAGCAAGTTCACCTTCACGCTGTGGTCGGTCGAGACCATGCGCCACCAGGGCATGCTGGAAGCCCAGGCCCTCTGGGCCCTGGGGGTGGAGCCGGTCTGGGACGCGGGCGGCCGTGTCGTGGACGTCAGGTTGCTGCCGCGTGCCCAGCTGGGCCGCGCGCGCATCGACGTCGTGCTTTCGGCCACCGGCCTGTACCGCGACCATTTTCCCAACGCCATGAAGCAGCTCGCGCGGGCCGCGCAACTGGCCGCGCAGGCCGCGGAGGAGGGCGACAACCCCGTGGCCGCCAATAGCCGGCGCATCGCGGCCGGGCTCGTGGCCCAGGGTTGGCAGCGCGAGGCCGCGCAGCGCGCCGGCGAGACGCGGATCTACTCCAACGCGTCGGGAAACTATGGCTCGGGCCTGGACGACGCGGCCCTGGCCACCGACACCTGGAAGGACAAGGCTCAGGGCGACCGCATGCTGGCCGAGCTCTATCTGCGCAAGATGCAGTTCGCCTTCGGCCCGGACGAGGCCGACTGGGGCAAGAGCGGGGCCGAGCTGGCGCGTGCCGCAGGCGGGCGCGGCACGGGTGACGTGAACCTCTACGCTGCCCACCTCAAGGGCACGCAGGCCGCGGTGCTGGCGCGCACCTCCAATCTCTACGGCATGCTGACCACGGATGATCCCTTCCAGTACCTGGGCGGTATCGCCACAGCCGTGCGTCATCTGGATGGCAAGGCCCCCGAGCTCTTCATCTCCAATCTGCGTGGCAGCGGCTCGGGCAAGGCCGAACACGCGAGCAGCTTCCTGGCC
>JACCDS011373453.1_pt1 | contig 10243 bp, 6 predicted proteins | sample 7446441 | NCBI WGS metagenome assembly JACCDS01 (sample SAMN15323445, study PRJNA562643) | freshwater metagenome | isolation source: river surface water | place: USA:Blue River Watershed | collected 2017-08-17 | reverse complement strand
CGATTTCGACCCGACCAACAACCTGCTGCCCAATACCGAACACATCACCCTGTCCTTCGGGCGCGACTTTTCCGATATCTCGCCCCTGCGCGGCATCATCCTGGGCGGCGGCGGGGCCGAGCCGGAGGTGGCGGTCACCGTCTTCCCCATTGACGAGGAAGAGATGCCGGACGAACTCTCGGCCGCCATCGAAGCCCGGGTGGCCAGGGAGTGAGCATCAGACGTGTCGCCATCATCGGCGGCGGTCCGGCCGGCCTGATGGCGGCCGAAGTACTGTCGGCCGATTCCGGATTGCAGGTCGATGTCTACGACGCCATGCCCTCACTCGGCCGCAAGTTCCTGATGGCCGGCAAGGGCGGCATGAACATCACCCATGCCGAGGCACGGGCCGATTTCGTCGGCCGCTATGGTGCGCGTGCCGCACAGGTCGCGCCGTGGCTCGATGCCTTCGGCCCGGAGGCCTTGCGCGACTGGATACACGGCCTGGGTATCGAAACCTTCGTCGGTACGTCGGGCCGGGTGTTCCCGACTGAAATGAAAGCTGCTCCCTTGCTGCGCGCCTGGTTGCATCGCCTGCGCAGCCAGGGCGTGCATTTCCATGTTCGTCACCGCTGGCTGGGCTGGACGGGCGAGCAACTGCGCTTCGCCACGCCGGAGGGCGATGTGCTGACCTCGGCCGCTGCGGTGATTCTCGCCCTTGGCGGCGGTAGCTGGGCCAAACTCGGTTCCGACGGCGCCTGGGTGCCGGTGCTGGGCGAAGCCGGTATCGAGGTAGCGCCGCTCAAGCCGGCCAATTGCGGTTTCGATGTCGACTGGTCACCGTATTTCAGCGAGCGTTTCGCCGGCCATCCGGTCAAGCCGGTCATCGCCTCCTGCGCCGGGCAAACCCGGCAGGGCGAATTCAATATCACGACCAGCGGTATCGAAGGCGGGTTGATCTATGCCGTGGCCGCCCCATTGCGCGATGCGCTGGAGCGGGACGGGAAGGCCGAATTGCGGCTGGACCTTGCGCCGGGACGCAGCCTCGAGCGCCTGGCCAGCGACCTGGCCCGGCCGCGCGGTCGCGACTCGCTGGCCAATCACCTGCGCCGGCGGGTTGGCATCGAGGGCGTCAAGGCCGCCTTGCTGCGCGAGCTATGCACGCCTGAAACGCTCGCTGATCCCTACGCGCTGGCCGCGGCGATCAAGAGCCTGGCATTGCCGGTGAAGGCTACGCGGCCTATTGATGAGGCGATCAGCACGGCGGGCGGCGTCACCTTCGAAGCGGTGGACGACGGCCTGATGGTGCGTCGCATGCCGGGGCTTTTTTGCGCCGGTGAAATGCTCGACTGGGAGGCGCCGACTGGCGGCTACCTGCTCACCGCTTGTCTGGCCAGTGGACGCATGGCCGCTTCGGGTGTGCGTCGCTGGCTGGATCGTTAGCGCTGTAGCGGGTTGTGCTGGTCGAGGAAGGCCAGGGCGCCTTCGAAGTCGAACGACGAGACCAGCCCCTCGAATTCAGGGAAACGAGAACCAAACAGCTGTTTCAGCGTGTCGGCCTGCTGGCGGACTCGTTCCTGGACGCTCATCTCGCCTTGTTGCAACTCCTGGCGGATATGTTCAAGCAGGGCCTTGCTGGCCGATGCATCGGCTGCCGGTTCGCTGGTCGTGCTGGCATGGAGGATCGACAACTGGTTGTGCAGCGCGTGGTAAGCCTCTTCGACACGGTCGATCAGCGGCGGCAATGTGTCCTCTGCTGAGTTATCGCGAATGGCCATTTCCAGGGAAATCGCCGCCTGGTTGATGTGTACTGCGCCGAGCGTGGCCGAGACTCCTTTCAGCGAATGGGCGATGCGGCGCGCTTCCTCGCGGTTGCCTTCGGCTAGCGCGCGCCGGATATTGGCGAAGTCCGCGTCATGCGTTTCGGCAAATTTGGCGAGCAGGCGGAGGTAGGTCTCGATCCGGCCACGCACGGCTTGCATGCCGAAAGTGCTATCCAGCCCGGCAATGTTCTTCAGCAGCGCAGCGTTTTTCTGGTCGCTGTCGGAGCGGACGGCTTCCTTGCGGATCGGCAGCCAGCGGGCGAGGGTGGCGTACAGGATATCCGGCGCGACGGGCTTGGAAATGTGGTCGTTCATCCCCGCCGCCATGCATACGTCACGGTCCTCATCGAATGCGTTGGCGGTCATGGCCAGGATCGGCACTTTTTCCCAGCCGGGGAGGGCACGGATCTGCCGGGTTGCCTCCAGGCCGTCCATGATGGGCATCTGCATGTCCATCAGCACCAAGTCGTAAGCCTGGCGACGGGCGAAAGCCAGGGCTTCGGCGCCATCGTGGGCCAGATCGACCTTGAGGCCGGCACCTTGCAGCAGATCGCAGGCGACTTCGGCGTTGATCGCATTGTCTTCGGCCAGCAGTACGGTGGCTCCCGGCCGGTGATGGGCCGGCGGCAACTTGACCGAACCGGTGCGCGGGCCGGCATTGGCGGGCTTCAACTGGGCAGTGAACCAGAAAGTGCTGCCGGCCTCCGGCTTGCTCTCGACGCCGATTTCACCGTGCATGGCCTTGGCCAGGCGCTGGCTGATGGCCAGGCCGAGCCCCGTGCCGCCGTAGCGGCGAGTGGTCGAGGTGTCGCCCTGCTCGAAGGGCTGGAACAGGCGGGCGAGATTTTCGGCCGGAATGCCGATGCCGGTGTCGCTGACTGCGCAGCGGATCTTGATACTGCCATTCGCCTGAGCGACGACTTGCGCCTGCAGGTCGATCTTGCCGTGCTCGGTGAATTTGATGGCGTTGGACAGGAAGTTGAGCAGGATTTGCTGGATGCGCATCGGGTCGCCACGCATCGCTTCGGGCAGGGCCGGATCTACATGGCAACGTACCGGCAGGCTCTTGGCTTCGGCCCGTTCGGCCACCAGTTCGCAGGCGGTATGGCAGACCTGGCTCAGCGAGAAATCGGTGTCTTCGAGCAGCAGTTTGTCGGCCTCGATCTTGGAAATGTCGAGGATGTCGTTGATGATCGACAGGAGATGATGGGCCGCGTCGGAAACCTTGCTCAGGCGCTTGTACTGTTCGCTGTCGTTGGTGTGGCGCTGGGCGAGGTGAGTCAGGCCGATGATGGCATTCATCGGCGTCCGGATTTCATGGCTCATATTGGCCAGGAAGGTGCTCTTGGCACGGCTGGCCGACTCGGCTTCCTCCTTGGCGCGCAGCAGTTGCCCGGTACGCTCGTCGACCAGTTGCTCGAGATGCTGGCGATAACGCTCCAGTTCGGACTGGATGCGCTTCTTTTCAGTGATGTCTTCCTTGATGCCGAGGTAGTGCGTGACGCGACCATCCGGTTGGCGTACCGGCGAGATGATGGCATGTTCCTCGAAGATGGAGCCGTCCTTGCGCTGATTGACGAATTCACCATGCCAGACTTCGCCCCGCGCCAGGGTTTGCCATAGATTGTCGTAGTTGCCGCTGATGGTCTTGCCGGAGCGGAGGAGGCTCGGGTTGCGGCCGATGGCTTCCTCGGGGGTATAGCCGGTATTGCGCACGAAGGCGGCGTTGACGTACTCGATCTTCGGCTCGGTGTTGGTGACGACGATACTGTGCGGGCTTTGCTCGATGGCCAGCGACAGCTTGCGCAGTTGCTCTTCGGCGGCGCGCCGTTCGGTGATGTCCTGCACCGTTCCGATGGCGGAGACAGCGCGCCCGGCTTCGTCAAAGCGAATGTGCGCCCGTTCGCGCACCCAGCGGATCTGGTCGCCAACCTGGATACGGTGCTCGCTGTCGTAAGGGGCGCCGCGCAGTGCCGCCTGCCAGTCGGCAATCACGTGTTCGCGGTCTTCCGGATGGATGCGCTCGATAAAGTCGGCAACGCTGAGGGCTTTGTCCCTGTGCTGGCCGAAGATGCGATACACCTCGTCGGACCAGGTCAGTGTGTCGCTGCCGATATCCAGGGTCCAGCTACCGAGGTGGGCGATGGCTTGGGCTTCGCGCAGTGCCGCTTCGCTCTGGCTCAGGCGTTGCTCGAATTGTTTGCGCTCGGTGATGTCCTGGCTGGTGCCGAACAGGCGACTGACGCGCCCGTCCGGGCCGATGGCCAGTTGTCCGGCGGTCTGGATCCAGCGTTCCTCGCCGTCGTGGCGGCGGATGATCCGGTATTCGTTATCGAAAGGCTGGCGGCTGCGAAATACGTGGTCGCGCGAATAATCCGCCATGCGCTGCCGGTCCTGCGGATGGATTACGGCCAGCCAGCTTTGCGTATCCATGATTTCGTCGACGGGAACACCCAGGATTTCGTTGTGCGTTGGTGAGCCGATCAGGGTGTTGGTCGCGGCCTCGAAGGTGAAATGCCCGATACGGGCGAGGCGCTGGGCTTGCAGCAGCATCGCTTCGCTATGGGCTAGCGTCTGGCGCGAGCGCAGCATGCCCATGCCGAGCGCGACTTCGCCGGCCAGGTTGCAGAGCAGGGCGATTTCGTCGTCGTCGAAAGGATCGGTGCTGGCCGAATAGAGATTCATCACACCGATCACCTTGCCTTCGCTGAGCAAGGGCAGGGCAATCGACGAACGGAATGCACAGGTCTTGGCCGACTCGCGCCAGGGGGCAAATGCGGGGTCGGCATCGGTGTCGCGAACGATGCACGGTACGCCCGTCCTGGCGGCACGCCCGGTCGGCCCCCGGCCCCGGGGTTCGTCAGCCCAGGTGACATCGAGCGAAGGCAGGTAATCCTCGGCAGCCCCCGATTGAGCGATGGGACGGATACGTTTTTCCTCGTCGTGCGCAACATCGCCGATCCAGGCCATCCGATAGCCACCGATGTCGACGATAACGGTGCACACTTCGCTCAGCATGGCTTCTTCGTCGATATAGCGGACGAGCGCCTGGGCGACACCACTCATCAGACGCAGGGCGCGATTCTGGCGGTCGATCTGCAGGCGATCGTGCTGCCGTGCCGTGATGTCGTGGATGACGCCGACCGTAAGGCGCGGGCTGCCGTCATCGTTGAGCTCAGTGACGCAGCGCCGATCCTCGATCCATGTCCAGTACCCGTCTTCATGGCGGATACGGTATTCGAGCAGTTGCGACGTGGCTACGCCTTGCCTCGCCTGCTCGACGGCATGGGTCAGCAGTGGCCGGTTGTCTGGATGCACGCGCTCGATCCACTCCTGCATCGAGCGGGGAGCGTTGGACGGAGAGCAGCCCAGGATATGCAGGATGCCATCACTGAGGGTGTGCCGGTCAGTGTCGTGCTGATATTCCCAACTGCCGGCGCCGCCGATGTCGAGCGCCAGCTTCAGGTGGGTTTCTAGGCGCAGTCGTTCGCGTTCCTGCTGGACACTGTGCATCGCGTTTTCCAGGCGCTCCAGGGCGAGCTGTTCGAAGAGCCGGCGCTGGCTGATCACGCCGGCGATGCGCCCGTCGTTGTCGAGAACAACCATGTGGCGCAGACGGAAGCGATTCATCGCTTCCAGCGCGCCGGTCACCGAGGTTTCGACATGGACGCTGCGTAGCTGCGAGGTCATCGCCTGCCTGAGCGGAACCTCATGCGGTTGGGTGAAATGGTCGAGCAGGCGTGGAATGTCGCGTTCGGTCAGGATGCCCACCGGGCGGTCATGCTCGCTGACGATCAGGTAATCCGCCCCGTGCTCGAGCATGCTGGCGATGGCTTCGTCGAGCCGTGCCTCCGGCGGCAGGTGCGGGATCTTGCGATCCATGATGCCTTCCAGCGTGCGCAGGTGGCGGAAGGCGGCACTGCCCAGGTGCATGCGGAAGTCGGTGTCGCTGACGATGCCGGCTACCTTGCCCGAGGCGTCGGTGACGACCAGATGCCGGATTCCCTTTTCCTCGATCAGGTGGCGGGCACTGAGCAGGTCAAGGTCGAAGGGGGCCGTGATCAGCGGCGACGACATGATGGCCTTGAGCGGCGTGTCGCCGGGCTGGCGTTCATGTAGCGCGCGAACGATGTTGGTCTCGGTCAGAATGCCGAGCGGGCGACCATCCGCAACGACCAGCAGGCTGGAAATATGCTCGCCGGACATCAGCTTCGCCGCATCGAGCAAGCTTGCGTCAGGCGGCAGGCTGCGCACCGCGCTGGTCATGATCTTGCCGAGGGTGGAAGCGGACATGGTTGGCATGGATGACTTCGGGTTACGCGCGTTTCAGCCGTGGATGCTACGGGTTGGCAGCGAGGTGTGCATTTCCTATTCGGCGTAGGCGGTGGCGATGGTCGTGAAGGTGTCGACATCCTGCACGAAAGCATCGACCACGTCAGGGTCGAAATGGATGCCCTTGCCGTCGACAATGATGCGATAGGCTTCATCGAACGAGAAGGCAGCCTTGTAGATGCGTTTGCAGGTCAGGGCATCGAACACATCGGCCAGCGCCATCAGTCGGGCCGCAATCGGAATCTGATCACCGGCCAGGCCATCCGGATAGCCGCTGCCGTCCCATTTTTCGTGGTGCGAGCGGGCGATCAGCTTGGCCATGGCGAGAAACTCGACGGGTTTCTCGGCATCGGCCTCGGCCTGGGCGATGGCGTTGCTGCCCAGTTCGGCATGGGTCTTCATGATTTCCCACTCTTCCGGCGTCAGCTTGCCGGGCTTGAGCAGGACATGATCCGGAATCCCAACCTTGCCGATGTCGTGCAAGGGCGCCGACTGGACCAGGGCATCAATGGTTTTTTGATCGAGATAGTGAGAGAAACGAGGGTGGTTGCGTAGCGTCTTGGCCAGCGTGAGCACATATTCCTGGGTCCGGCGCAGGTGCTTGCCGGTTTCGGGATCGCGGGTTTCGGCCAGGCGCGCCAGGGCATGGATGCTGACCTGCTGGATCAGCTGGTTTTCGTGCATCCGGCGCGTCACTTCGCTTTCCAGAAAAGCATTCTGGTCGCTCAGGATGTCGCGCGCCGCCTTGAGCTCCAGCTGGGCGCGCACCCGTGCCAGGACGATGCTGGGGCGGATCGGCTTGGTGATGTAGTCCACGGCACCGAGGTCCAGCCCGCGCTCTTCGTCGGCGGTGCCATCCATCGCGGTGACGAAGATCACCGGGATCCTGCGGGTGTGCTCGGCTGCCTTCAGTTCGGCCAGTACCGCGTAGCCATCCATTTCCGGCATCATCACATCGAGCAGGATCAGGTCCGGTGTGGGATCGGCCATGGCAATCTGCAAGGCGCGCCGCCCCGAGTTGGCCGCCCGCACACGGAAAGAAGGTTGAAGCAACTCCCCCAGTACGCTGAGATTTTCCGGCGTGTCGTCGACAATCAGTATGGTGGGTGGGCGGGTATCCATTGGCTAGATCCAATCGCCCCTGGATGGCGACTTTGCAAGAATTATCACCTCGTCGCAGAAATATTGCCATCTTTGCATTTTTGCCATGCGTACGGGATGGACTTAACTGCTGCGTTGGCTGCCCATGATCCGGTGATAAATGGCAAAGCGTTTCTCGTCGATGGCACCCGCATCGACGGCGGCGACCAGCGCGCAGCCCGGCTCGCGATCATGCCGGCAGTCGCGGAAGCGGCATTGGCCGAGATATTCCCGGAATTCGCGGAAGGCGATTTCGATTTCCTGGCGGTCTAGATGGCCGAGACCGAACTCCTGCAGGCCGGGCGAGTCGATCAGGTCGCTCTCCGCGTCCAGGTGATAGAGCGTGGCATGCGTGGTGGTGTGCTTGCCGGAATCGAGGGCCTGCGAGATTTCGCGCGTAGCGGCATTGGCTTCCGGGATCAGTGCGTTGACCAGCGTCGATTTGCCCATGCCGGACTGGCCGACGAGCACACTGGTCTTGCCGGCCAGGTAGGGGCGCAGGTCTTCGGCATGATCGCGGGCCGACAGCTCGAGGATCGGGTAGCCGAGTGCGGCCAAGGTGGCCAGGCGTTGGCGTGCAGCCGGCAGCTTGTCGGCCAGGTCGCACTTGTTGAGGACGATCAGCGGCGCGATTTCCTCGCTTTCGGCAGCGAGCAGGGCGCGGGCGATCAGTTCGTCGGAAAAGGCCGGTTCGGTGGCGACGACGATGACGAGCTGGTCGACGTTGGCGGCAATCAGCTTCTGGCGGATTTCGTTGGAGCGATAGAGCAGGCTGCTGCGCGGCTGGATGGCTTCGACCACCCCCTGGTCGTCGGAGGTGCGCTTGATGTCGACCCGGTCGCCACAGGCGATCTCGCTTTTCTTGCCGCGCGGGAAGCAGGGCAGCACGCTGCCGTCGGCCAGTTCGACCACATATTGCCGGCCATGGGCGGCGATGACCCGGCCTTCCATCACGCCTTGCCCGGCTGCAGTTGCAAGTGGGCGATGCGCTGCGCGGCGGGCGGGTGCGAATCGTAGAACAGCGAGTGCAGCTGGTCGGGCGTCAGCGTCGAAGCGTTGTCCCGGTACAGCTTGACCAGGGCCTGGACGAGATCATCGGCCGCGGCGTGCTCGGCGGCATAGGCATCGGCCTCGAATTCGTGCTGGCGCGACAGCCAGCTCATCAGCGGGGTGACCGGAAAAGTGAACACCGGCATGACCAGGAAGAAGAGGATCAGGGCCAGCACGGTGTTGCCGGTGGTGACCCCCAGGCCGGCGTAGAACCACGGGGCATCGATCAATTGGCCGAGCAGCCACAGGAAGGCGAGCGAGCCGGCGAACATCATGATCATGCGCTTGAGCACGTGCTTCTTGCGGAAGTGGCCGAGTTCGTGGGCGAGCACAGCTTCGACCTCGGGTGGCTCGAGGCGGGTGAGCAGGGTATCGAAGAAGACGATGCGCTTGTTGTTGCCGAAACCGGTGAAATAGGCGTTGCCGTGGCTGGAACGCTTCGAGCCGTCCATCACGAACAGGCCGGAGGAGCGAAAGCCGCAGCGGGCGAGCAGGGCTTCGACCCGCGATTTCATCTCGCCTTCCGCGAGCGGCGAGAACTTGTTGAACAGCGGTGCGATCCAGGTCGGATAGACGAACATCAGCAGCAGGTTGAAGGCCGACCAGAACAGCCAGACGTACAGCCACCAGGCTTCGCCCATGGCGCCCATCAGCCACAGCACGGCGAGGATGACCGGGGCGCCGATGGCAGCTCCGAGCAGCGTTTGCTTGATCAGGTCGGCGAAGAACAGGCCGAGGGTCATCCGGTTGAAGCCATGGCGGGCCTCGACGACGAACTGGCTATACAGGGAAAGCGGCAGGTCGACCAGCCCGGAAATGGCCATCAGGCTGAAAATCATGGCCAGGCCGTAGGACAGGCTGTCTAGGCGGGGCGCCCAGAAATCATGCAGCCCGGCCAACCCTCCGCCCAACGTCAGCGCCAGCAACAGGCCGGCGTCGACGACGATGCCGACCACTGCCGCCTTGCTGCGGTCGACCGTGTAGTCGGCCGCCTTCTGATGCGTTTCCAGTGGCACGCGTTCGGTGAACTCAGAGGGCACCGCATTGCGATGGGCGGCTACGAAACCGATATGGCGCAGCTTTAGCCACAGGCGTATGGCCAGGGTCAGCGCGAAAAAGGCCAGGAAAATCAGGGTGAAATTTTGGGTCACGAAGGTCGGGGTAAGCTGTGCGAAAATCACGGTTTTCAAGGAATCGGGCAATTATATGGCAGGCAATGCAAACAACCTCGTCTGGCTGGACATGGAAATGACGGGTTTGAATCCGGATGGCGATCGCATCATCGAGATGGCGATGGTCGTTACCAATTCGGAACTGGAAATGGTTGCCGAATCGCCGTCCTGGGTGGTGCACCAGTCCGACGAAACGCTGGCTGCGATGGATGATTGGAACCAGAAAACCCACGGTCGTTCCGGCCTGATCGACAAGGTCAAGGCGTCGACGACGAACGAGGCCGAGGTCGAAGCAGCGGCGCTGGAATTCCTGAAGAAGTATTCGCTGGCCAACCATTCACCGATGTGCGGCAACTCCATTGGTCAGGATCGCCGCTTCATGGCGCGCTACATGCCAACGCTGGAAGCCTTCTTCCATTACCGCAACCTCGACGTCAGTACCCTGAAGGAGCTGTGCAAGCGCTGGCAGCCGGAGGCTTACAAGGGTTTCAAGAAGAAGAGCAAGCATACGGCGCTGGCCGACATCTACGAGTCCATCGACGAACTCAAGTATTACCGGGAACATTTCCTGAAGGGCTGATTTCAGGCCGGCTGCGTCCGCCGAGCGGCGGTCGCGGCCCTCAGCGGCGGTACAGGCGGAATTTTTCCTTGCGGTCGCCCGGGCGATTGCCCTCCCAGACCTTGCTCCACTGGCCGCTCGGCGCCGCCAGTTCGCTGCGCGTATCGCCGACCACCAGCAGCCAGTCG
>JACCDS011969777.1_pt1 | contig 10245 bp, 2 predicted proteins | sample 7446441 | NCBI WGS metagenome assembly JACCDS01 (sample SAMN15323445, study PRJNA562643) | freshwater metagenome | isolation source: river surface water | place: USA:Blue River Watershed | collected 2017-08-17 | reverse complement strand
GTACGTACACTATTCAGTCGTAGATAAAGATTGTATTCTAAAGTACTATTAGCCGAGGGTAGCTTTTCTGCTCTTGTTCTTACATTTACTGTAGTTGTATAATGCGCAGCTATTGTATCGGTTACTGCTTGTGGCAATGAAGTATATAAAGCTCTTTCCGATTTAAATAAGAATGTACCAGTTAAATCAAAGCTTAATTTAATAGGAGCAGTTCTTGCTTTACGAATCATTACACTTATAACATTACCATATTGGCATGTAGTGTCGATGCGAGCACCCATAACTCTTGATGAATCATAATTAGTTGAGATGTATGAAGTAATTACTGTTGGCAAAGAATCTACAGGAATTCCACCACCGTGTCCTCCTCCATGATGACCACCACCATGTCCGCCGCCGTGACCACCACCGCCTCTAGGTCCTCTCACTTTACGTTGATGACTAGCTGCCCCAAAATCTTCAGCATTACCTAAACAGTTTCCACTAGCATCAAAAGCAATTTCTTCTGCTGTGCTTAGCGTTAACACGTAATTTGCTTCTGCATTGCTGGTAGCTTGTACAGCTGATACAATGTTTGCATCAGGATAGTTTTCATCAACATAGTTAACGATGTTACTCGATAATTCAGACACATTAATGTCTTGGTACGTTGATGTTGATTGTTCTTTCGAACAAGCGCTTAATACAACCACTATGGCTAATAAAGCAATTTGAATTTTTTTCATAACGTGGGTAATTAATTTCTTTACTGTTTGTCGCAATTTAACGGCCAAGGTTTAATTAGATTATAGACTTTCGGTGAAATACTCATTAATAGCGGTTAAACTATAAAAAAGGCCCCAAATGATTTTCATTTAGGGCCTTTCTACTATTAATTTTTCTACATTATTGTTTAGCTATGTCTACAATTCTAGTGATAGAAGTGTTTCCATCGACAGTTAACACTACTATATATACTCCAGATGCGTTTTCGCGATCATCGTTAATATAGTTTATAGTGTGTTTACCTGCAACCTGTGGTGTGTTTTCTAAAAGTGTTGCTACTTTTCTACCAACCACATCGTATACTTCAATATTAACACTGTTTGCATTTTCAATTAAAGTATAGCTTAAGTTCGTGTTTCCAACAAATGGATTTGGAACCGCTTTTAAGTTTTGGCTGTTACGAACACTCGAATTTAATCCGATAAAGGTTACTTCAACTGTATCTACATAAATGTTCTTACATCCTGTTGCCACATTTTCTACTGTCAGTTTTACAAAGTATGTTCCTGGGGCAGTAAATAAATGTATAGGGTTAAATATTCCTGATGTATTCGAAGGACTGGTAGGGTCACCGAAGTTCCATGAATATGTATGACCAGGTTGTTGAACCGCAGTAAACTGAACATTTAATCCGTTTGTAGCTTGTAATGTAAACGTAGCATTTGGAATAGCTTTGTTCGTTACAACAATTTCATCTGTATTTATACAACCGTTGGCATTGGTAACTTGTACCGAATAAGTACCAGCTAAATTTACGCGTATAGTACGAGTGGTAGCTCCTGTACTCCATAAGTAGGTAGAACCAGGGTTACCAGCATCTAGAGTTAATGTATCACTTGTACAAGTATTAACATCAGCACCTAAATTAACTACAGGTAATGCATTGTATATAATTTGAATTGTATCTCTACTTATACAGTTCCCTGCAGTTACTGTAACGTGGTATATACCCGCTTGAGTTGCTTGAATTGTTTGAGTAGTAGCACCTGTATTCCATAAGAAGGTAGCACCTGCATTACCAGCATCAAGGGTTACTGGAGTACCAGCACACACTGTTTGGTTAGCACCCAAATTAACTACTGGGCTCGGTGTTACTGATACAACAATGGTGTCATTCGAAACACAACCTGCTGCGTTTGTTACATTAACACTGTAAGTACCCGCTGCATTTACTGTTATCGTTTGTGTTGTTGCACCAGTACTCCATAGATATGTAGTTGCAGAACCAGCATCTAAAGTTACTTCCGTTCCAGAACATACTGTTAAGTCGTTTCCTAAATTAACCGTTGGTGTTCCAAACACTTTTAAGTAACGTGTAACTATTGAATCACAACCAGTACTTAAGTTTACAACAGATGCTCTAAATACTAGAGTACTGTCTTTGTCGCCTGCTGCTGCAGTGTACTGTAAGCTTAAGCCGTTTGAAGTTATTGTTCCTGCTGGAGTTGAACCTCCTGTAGTTTTAACTGATGAGTTTGTTACGTTCCAAGTTGTACCTAAACCTCCAACTGTAAAGCCAGTCGGTGGAGTTAATTCATACGTTAATACATTACCAACACATGCTGCATCTGGGTTAGCCAATGTTCCAGCATTAAACACTCCTTGGAATGGTGTTGATTGAGCTACTGTTGAACCACTAGGGTTTGGAGCTACTGTAACTGTAACTTCTCTTCTATCGCTTGAGCAACCACCTGTAATGAACGGCAATGTTAATACTGCATTCGTTGCATTTTTAGTTGTAGCTGAAATACTAAAGTCGGTATTATTATTATTGTCTTTATTTCCTTTTCTACTCACACTGCTTGTAGCTGCAACGGTTGTAATATCAACACCGTTACCCGACCATTGTTGTGTGATGTTCATTATTTTAGAGTTAAATGGAATAGCCGCACCAGCAATATTTGCCGCTGGCCAGTTCATAAACACAGCGTCCATTACTTCATCGTTTTGGTTTAGAATTAATGCCCAACCAGAGAATGATGGGAATGCTCCAGGATTCCAGAATAAGTTATTACCCCAATAGTTATCTGCGGTTGCATCTGTTCTATATAATACTTGTCCTGGTTGAATTACCGAAGGTAAATTCCAAGCAATAGTATTTACTAAATTGATATTCGAGTAACTATCACTCACGATAACTTTCCATCCTGTTGTATTTAATGGAGTTTGACCCAAGTTTTGAATCTCAATCATATCCGTACCACCGATATCTATCTCAGTAATTTTTAAGGCACCAGTATTTGAACCTGCACTTGTTTCTACATAATATTTAGTAGTTCCGGTGATACCAGGAGTTTGTAATGAATCGTCGTTTGATAATAACGTTCCACCAACCGGCGCCGACCACCATGAGTACGATTGAGCACCATTGCTAGCTACTAATATTGTTGAATCACCAATACAAACGGTAGCATTTACAGCGGTTGGCATTGGAGGTGTAATGTTAAACTCTCTTGTTACTTTTACGGTGTCGTTATCTTTAAAGATATCCGTTCCTAGTTCTGAGAACACTGTTATTTGTGCTGGACCTGCAACATTTGAACTGTAGTAACCTAAATAAATGGTATCTCTACCTGATGGATTAATTGTTCTACTTACAACTTTGTTTAAAGTTGTATTTACAGATCCTGTAATAACCGCCTTTACATTAAAGCCAGTTTGGCTAGCAGTACCAAGATTCGCAAGTACCACACCAACACTATCCACATTTGTACCACATTTTACAGCAGCAGGATAAATAATTGCTACTACTTCAATGTCTGATGCAGGTGGAGTAAACTCATCAGCACCAATACATGGTAAAGTTGTGCTTCTTGGTTGTGCATCAATATCGGTTGTTACCGCTGCAATTGGAGTTGCTTTTTGATAAAGCGTTGCACCTTGCGCATGTAAATCTATGTTCGAAACATAATTAGGGTTACCCGAAATAGAGTTCACATCTTTTAATGTACTAGCTCTTAATAAGGTTAATGTATTTCTATCATTCGTTAAAACTCTAGCTAAAATTCCTTGTGGATTTGTAGCTCCTCCAACATAATAGTTGTTATAATTAATATCTGTATAAGCGGTATCACTTACTGCAGAGTGGAATGCATATGCTACTGATGTATCACTTGCATTCATTAATCTGTTCACAAATGAGTTGTTGCGAATGTTTAGTTTTCCAGATCCTGGGCCAATGTATAAAGCAGCACTTGTATCTGGTATTGTAGTTGTGTTTGCAATAGGACCATTCAAATTAACAGAGTTGTGATAAATATTAACTCCACTTGTTTGAATAATACCAATACCAATCGTTGCACTTGAGTTTAATAATCTAGAACCAGGTCCTGTCATTTCACCCACAAAGTTGTTCGCAATTAAGATATTCTCATTTGCTCTTCCCGAAACAATTTCAATTCCTCTACCTCCAAACGAACCAGAACCAGCCGAAACTTTTTCGATTTTGTTGTTGGTAATCTTACCATTTTTAAATCCATCATACACTGCAATACCCCAAGCTTGTTGAGCTGCTGTATTGATGACGTTTTTAATAATATTATTATTGATGGTAGTGTTTTTATGTGTTTCTATAGCAATACCATATAATCTAATTTGTTCCGCTGTAACATCTGATCCAATAGTGTTTCCTTCTATAACTAAACTATCCGACTCAAAGCCTGTTTCTGAACCACTGTAGATACCTACAGAACCTCTTAATATAGTATTGTTTAAGATTTTAATATTGTTGTTTGATGCTCCAGCTGAGTATGGAATACTTGCTCCACCAATATGAATTGGAATAGAGTTTCCTGCTGTACCCGCCCAAACTTCTGTATTTTGTACAGTGATATTATTTGCCCCAGCATTTTGTCCAAGACTAATAATTTGTATACCAGCACTACCCGATGTTGTTGTTGTGTTCTGAATTCTTAAGAATTTTCCAGCACCATTAAAACTACCATCGATTGTTACTCTATCAGCACCATTTATACGAATTAAACCACCAACAAACGCTCCTGAAATAGTTCGTAGAGTGTCGCTAATTGGTCTAATATTTATTTTGTATGAACCAGGACCAACTTCTGCAAATGCGTTTAATGGGATTGCTCCTGTTTCTGTTGTGTTTGAACTAACTAAGATGGTAATATCTCCACCAACAACGTTTTTATTAATATGATCAAATATACCGTTCGCACTAGAAAGTGTTGTGTATGGTCTACCTGTACCAACAATAAATGTTCCTGAAATGATAGATGAAATTCTATAAGCATCTAAAATTCCAATAATTGGGAAATTCGAACTGTTCAAATCAATCGAATTTGGATCATTCGCAAAGAACAATGAGTTACCAATTGAAATGTAACCTGTGTTATCTTTTGCAACTACAAAATATTGTATTTGATCATTCGTAACTACAGCCGAATCTAATTTGCTATAATCTATAACAAAATTAAATGGTGAACTTGTATTGCTAGCTGTTACATATTTCCACCCTGGTGTACTTGATGTATTGTTAGTATACGAATTTGGTGATCTTAATAATTTATAATATAAACGTGGTCTACCAGCTACACTGGTATCAACACCAGCAGCATCTGTTATAGTTGCAAATGCATTTAATGTATAATTACTAGTACTTGCAGTATTTAATATTGGTGCGTAAGCTATGCTAGGACCAGAGAAATCACCTGCTGTTTCATAGGCTCCAATTGTTGGAGTTAATAAGTTTCTAGCAACACCTTTTAAGTCGGTTGTAACAAAACTTACTGGTGTTCCAACATTTACCAATGGTGTACCAACTTTAGGAATTACGTTTAATATTCCATTGAACAAAGGATCTCCATCTACCGAAGATTGATCAAAGGCATTTGAGTTTACGGTTTTCCAGTTTGCTAAATTACTACCTTGTGTTGTACCCCACTGACCATAAATTACACCACCATTACCATTAAAATGGTTGTAGTCAGATAAAATTGAACTGGTAGTTGTTGCAAAATATGCTAAAATTCTAGTTCCTGTACCATTAATACGATTGATGTTAACTGAGTTATTTATAAACCTACAATTTACAGCTGCGGTAGTCTGGTACATACCATAAATAGTTCCAGCACCTGTACCTCTAATATCTATTGTATTGTTATGGAACCATGCTCCATCAGAACCAAGACTGTAGATACCATACACTAAACCAGAACCCTGTACATTATATACTGCATTATTGTACCACTTATTTTCTTTATTTACTGGTGCATCAGCAGCTATATACATCATGTATGATGAACTTGTAACTGTTGATCCCAATGGGAACGGCGAGTGGATTCGGTTGTTTCTATATACCAAGGCTCTCGTACCAGTTCCAGCATAAGTACCATAAAATGTTGTAATGTTTAATGTACGTCCAACTCTATTTATTTCATTATTTTCCATTAATAAACTATCAGTGTACAATGTATAAACTGAGTACACATATGCATCTAATAGTTTATTGTTTCTAACAACGTTTCCAATAGCTGAAGTTGTATCACCACTTGTACCAACTATAGATAATAAATAATAACCTCCTGTTAAAATATTATTTTCAATGGTATTGTATCTAAACTTACCCTGTGTAGTTGCTGATGAAGCACTACCACTTAAGGCAATAGCAGAGAAACCTGTAGCTGTTTTATCTTGGCCAATAGTAATTCTGTTACGTATAAATGTGTTTCGATCACCCTCCATTAAACTGATACCAAAACCAGATGATCCGTTTATGTTTATAACAAAGCTATCGATTGTTACGTTATTAACTTTGTTTAACACAAAACCACTACTGTTTGAATTAATTATTGCACCATTACCGTTTATTGTAAGGGTATTGGTTGTAGAAGTTCCTTTTAGGTTAGTGATATTAAATGGACCTACAAATGGACCAGCACTTGCGTTAACGTTCACAGTTGTTGGACCACAAACCCCATTTTGATTGATAAAGCTTACAAAAGCAGCCATATCAGTAAAATCGGATCCACTACCACCTAAAGTATATACACCTGTTAAACCTGTTCTTAAATTATTAATATATACTGTATCGTTTGCTGCATTTCCATCCGCATTTGCATTCGGTGCACTGGTCCAAAGTTTAATATTATATGCTGATGTTGCATTAAAGTTAAATGAACCAACTGTTAATACGCTATCTGCTCCTGAATTTATTGAACCTACATAACTAAATGGTGTTTGACTTACACCGTTTACAGTCCAATTTACATTCACTGATGTTAAAGTACTTAAACCATAATTTTTTACCCTAACTTTAATATCAACTATACCAGGACAAATATTTGTCGGCGAAATAATGGCATTAATTCCTGCATCATCATTTAGCGGCGTGAATTCATATGAACCAATGTCTGGAGTTGAACTTCTCAACACGCCTACATAATCATACAAAACATTAGCAATTGATAAGCCCGTGTTGTTTAAGTTAGGTGCATTTGGTTTTAATACACCATTTACCATAGAGGCAAATAGTGGATCAACACTTTCTGAGTTTTGATCGAATGCACTAGAGTTTGCTGTTTTCCAATCTCCTATTGTTGCAAAATTTGCTGTTCCCCAACGACCAACAAAGTGAGTACCTGATGATGTAATGACAACATATAGGTTATTATAGTTTGAAACAACAGGGTTGGTTGTAGTCGACCAATAAATGGCATATTTAGCTCCAGTTCCGCCTTTGTTAACGTATACGTTGTTATTGTTCCATTCTAAACCTACAGCTGCTGTTGGGTGGTATAAACCATAAACCAAACCTGCAGTTGCTGTTGGGTTATTAATAGCAACTGTATTATAATAATATTTAGTGTGATCGCCACCACCATTATAAATTGGATACATTGATCCATTTGTTTCTATATTATGAACAATGTTGTTCGCAATAATTTGTGGTCTTAATGCGGTTGCATCATTTGTTGTATATATTCCGTAAAATGTATTTGTAGCTGTCTTTGCTTGTTCAAAAATATGGTGAACATTATTACGTTCAATTCTTCCAGCACCATAACCTGTTGTATAGAATATACCATATCCTGTTGAGATAACGGTTCTATTTAAACGGTGTACTTCATTGCCTATTAATTGTAAACTATCGGCATAACCTACATATATACCGTAAAGATAAAAGTCGCGAACAATATTATTTTCAATAATGTTCCCGGTTGTTGATGCAGCAGCACCACTTAATCCATAAAAATATAATGAATAGTAACCACCAGAGATTTTATTGTTTCTAAATGTGTTGTTTATTATAACTGCTCCAGATGAAGTACCCCCTGCATTTCCAGAAATGTTTAAACCGAAATATGAAGATCCTGTATTACTTGCATCTCCTTCTATAGTATTGTTTTCAATTAAACAATTTTCTGCTGCTCCAATATGTAGTGCAGAACCTTTCGTAGATGCAGCGTCTAATCTAACTGTAAAGTTTCTAAACGTTGTATATTTTACTCCTGATAATGAAACTACATAAGCTGTTGGATCATTAGCATCTGATAAGTGTTGAATAGTAGCACCATTTCCATTAATAGTTAATGTATTAACCGCACTTAAGCCCTGTATATTTACAAATCCAGCTTTACCTGTATACGTAGCACTATCAACATTTATTACTACTGGCCCACAAACACCATAGTTTGAAAGGTCTGAAGCAATTTGTGATAAACTAGGGTAGTCTCTACCTACAGGACCTACTGTAAAAGTTCCTGCTAATGAAGGTTTGACTACTTTTGTTAATGTATCATTATACGCTACCGTATCTGCAACTCCATTAGGAGATGAAGTCCATATTTTAATTACTTTTCCTGCTGATGTTGGAAAAGCTACCGATCCTAAATTAACTGTTGCTGTTGTAGAACCAGTACCATTTATTGTATCTAAAGTACTAGTGTATGGAATTACTGGTCTTAGAACACCATCTACACTCCAGTTAATGTTTACCGAAGTAATTTGGTTGTTTCCATAATTTCTGATGGTAGCATAAATGTTTTGTGTTGTACCACTGCAAAATGTAGTCGGTGAATCTAATCTTGTTACCCCAGCATCATTGAATGATAATGGTAATAAATCAAAACCTAAATCAGCTAAACCACCCGCACCAGCTGTTCCCGTAGAACTCGCAACACCTCCATAAAGTCTTCTGTTTCCTGGATCTGCTTGTTGATATACTGAGAAACCAGTTGTATAAGCTGTTTGTGAAACTTCTACCAATAAGTTTTTTGATGGATCGTAGATAAATGGTGTTGTTAAATCAATATAAATCCAATTACCTGCTCCTGTTGGCTGAATAGTATAACTAGCTGCACTCAAACAAGTAGTTAATCCTGTAATAAATGGACCTGACGTAAAACTGGTCACTGTAGTGTAACCCATTTTAACGGTTAAGTTTGTATACACAAATGGAGTTGTGGACGAAGACGACGTTCTAAAATACAACCTCGTAATTTTACCTTGAGCTGTTGCCGTAGGAAAGTTTGATGGGTAATACACCCATTGCACTTTGTTTGATGATGTCGACGCAAATGGAAAAGAGTTCGCCGTACCTCCAGTACCCCCCTTAAAATGTTGAGGCGTTTGTGCAAACACATCTTTACTTACTATACTAATTAATAGTAAGCAAAGTAAACTTAATCGAATAAAGATTTGCTTTGTAGAAGTGTTCATAAGCGGTATGTTTTTAATAAAAAATATAAATTAATGTGTAAAAACACTGTAGACTAGTATACAAGTATAAGTATTATGTGCCAAAAAAACAACACCTTAAAGTTAAATAATCTAATATTCTTATATAAATTATAAGAATAATCTATGAAATGGTATAAAAATTACTTATATCTCTATTTTTTCAATAAATGATCTAAGGGAAGAGGACTATTCGATTTTATATCTCCCAAAACAATATTACTATGAAATTGACCAACATTAGGAATGGTTGAAAATTTATTCATTAAAAAGTTATTATACGCATGTATGTTCGGAGAAACGATTTTTAACATATAATCATAATTCCCAGATAGTCCTGTAACCTCTAAGACTTCAGGTAAATTAGCTACTGCAATTTCGAAATCTAACAGTGCTTTTTTACTTTGCTCTTTTAATGTAACATTACAATACACCACAATATCTAAGCCTAATTTTATTCCATCTAATACAGCTACGTATTTTTTTATATATCCGTCTTGTTCCAACCTTTTAATTCTTTCGTAAGTTGGTGTAGCCGATAATCCAACTTCTTTAGCTATATCTTTAATTGCTTTTGTGGAGTCGTTTTGTACAATTTTTAAAATTTCTACGTCTATTCTGTCGAGGTGCTGATTCATATATAGTGATTAGAATATTAAATTAACCAAAATAATATCATTTTTCCAAACAAAAAGCCCCTGCTACTTTCGTAACAGGGGCTTTTAATTTTATTTATCTATTGCTTATTTCTTTGCAATATCTACTATTCTGATATAAGCAACC
>JACCDS010672562.1_pt1 | contig 10245 bp, 9 predicted proteins | sample 7446441 | NCBI WGS metagenome assembly JACCDS01 (sample SAMN15323445, study PRJNA562643) | freshwater metagenome | isolation source: river surface water | place: USA:Blue River Watershed | collected 2017-08-17 | reverse complement strand
CAAGGAGAACCCTAGCCTCTTCGAGAAATACAGCGAGGCCCGTATCCGCCATACGGTCGAACATATCATCGAAGTGAGAACACCCCATGGCTGCATTGAGTGGTAATCAGTAAAAACTCTTATGAAATTCCTCATCGCTTTGATGGCCCTTACCGTTCTGTGCGTGGCCCGAGATTCCCGTGACGGGATCCGCTATCAGTGCTCCCGCTGCGGATTGGTTGAGTATCATGCCTATCCCGGATTGTGGTATTGCAGCTCCTGCAAGACCCGCATGACCTACAGCCCCTGAGGCCATGCCCGTTTTACGACCATTCATTGCCAGGTGGTGTTTGCAATACCCTCCGGAGGGTAATGTTGTGCCCCAACAATACAAAGATCACTCTCTCAACCTGATCATTGCCGTTAGGGCTGCCTGTTTGGCGGGATTATTTTTCACAGGGTCATACCTTTGGACCTGGCTGATCTGGTGGCCGATCATTTTGGCTTTCAATACCGAGGACTTTGAAAAGGTCTATGAGGAGTATTGGGAGATCCGCATCAAGAGGAAGCCAACCCTTACGGAAGCCCTTACCAGGATAACCACGCTCTGGGTTGAGAAGAAGCTAGACGCGCTGGAAAAGCGCCATGGCAAAAAATAACTTCGCCTCCCGATTGGATCGCTTGTCAATCCCCTCGCCAGAGAGTCCCTCATCCGTTAATTGTCTCACATCCTTCCCATGAGCGATTCCCGCACTGAAAAACTCGCTGCCTTCGTCGAGTGGACTCGCCTGCATGTGAAGGGGGATGAGAAGGGCGAGGCTCACATCTTCCTCGATCGACTCTTTCAGGCATTCGGCCACCCCGGGTCACTTGATGTCGGGGGTGAGCCCGAGTTCCGTATCCGCAAGGCCTCCGAGGATGGTGGCGGCACCGCCTTTGCCGACTTCGTCTGGAAGCCCCTCGTCCTCATTGAGATGAAGAAGCGTGGCGCCGTGCTCTCCAAGCATTACCGCCAGGCGTTCGACTACTGGACCCGTCTCGTCCCCGGTCGCCCCCGGTACGTCATCCTCTGCAACTTCGACGAGTTCGAGATCTACGACTTCGAGACCCAGATGGATTCCCCCATAGGGAGAGCCAGACTGGCCGACCTTGGAGAGAACTACGGCTCGCTCGCCTTCCTCTTCCCCGACCAGCCCAAGCCCGTCTTTGCGAATGAGCACGTCGCCGTCACCCGCGAGGCCGCGGCCAAGCTCGCCAAGTGCTTTAATCTCCTCGTCGTCCGAGGCGTCGAGCGCCCGTTAGCCCAGCGCTTCATCCTCCAGATCTTGATCGCCTTCTTTGCGGAGGACATCGGCCTTATGGAGCGCTACTTCGTGACCCGCCTACTCGACGAGGCGGATGAGAAGACCAGCTACGACCTCCTCGGCGGACTCTTTCGCGCGATGAACAACTCCTCCGGAAACGCCGGAGGTCGCTTCAAGGGGATTCCTTACTTCAGTGGCGGCGTCTTCAGCCAGCCCGCCGAGCTCGAGCTCACAGGCCCCGAGATCATCCTGCTCCGGCAATGCGCCGCTTCCGACTGGTCCAAGGTACAGCCCGAGATATTCGGCACCGTCTTCGAGCAAACCCTCGGCAAGGAAGAACGTCACGCTTCTGGTGCCCACTTCACGCATCCCGCCGACATCATGAAGATCGTCGGGCCCACGATCGTCGAGCCCTGGCGCAAGGAGATCGAGAAAGCCAATACAGCCCGTGACCTAGGGAAGCTGCTTCATCGCCTTCAGGAGTTCCAGATCCTCGACCCTGCCTGCGGCTCTGGGAACTTCCTCTACATCGCCTACCGCGAGATGAAGCGCCTCGAGGCCCGCATCTACGAACGCCTCGACACCGCGTTTCCGAGCAAGGCCGCCGGCGAGCAGATGCGCCTCTCCTTCCTCTCCGCGCAGAACTTCCACGGCATGGATATCAATCCCTTCGCCGTCGAGCTGGCGAAGGTGACGATGATGATCGCGAGAAAGCTCGCCATCGACGAACTCCATATCACCGAGCGTCCTCTCCCGCTCGACAATCTCGATCGGAACTTCATCGCCTCCGATGCCCTCCTTGTCGAGGGATCCGGTGGCAAACCTGTCCGCACCGAATGGGCGAAGGCTGACGCTATCATCGGAAATCCTCCATTCCTCGGAGCCAAATTGCTCAAGCCTGAGCTCGGCCCTGACTATGTAAAAAAACTCCGCAGCCTCTACCCGGAGGTGCCTGGCATGGCCGATTTCTCCGTCTATTGGTTCCGCCGCGCCCACGACCATCTGCCACCTTGCACACCTGCTGATCCGGTGACAGGCCGTGCTGGGCTCGTCGGTACGCAGAATATCCGTAACAACGCCTCCCGCGTCGGCGGCCTCGATCACATCGTCAAGGACGGCGCCGTCATCGAGGCCATCGATAATCAGCCCTGGAGTGGCGAGGCCAATGTCCATGTCTCCATAGCGAATTGGGTGAAGACCCAAGATCCCTTACTTCTACCAAAGAAGCGCCGCCTCTGGCACAAGGTCGAGCCCTCTGCCGCGACCAAGAAGCAGTGGAAGAAACAGGGAAAGAAAGCCTCCAAGGAATACGAACTCAGCTTCCGTGAAGTTCCGGTCATCAACTCAGCGCTGAGCGATCAGACTGATGTCAGCACTGCTGAAGCGCTTGCCTGCAATACAAAGCCGCAACGCTGTTTTAATGGCCAGATGCTCGGACATCAGGGCTTCCTGCTCACCACGGAGCAGAGAAAAGAGATTCTCATTAAAGATTCCCGATCCGCCGAAGTCATTCACCCCTATCTCAATGGGGTGGAGGTTCTAACTAAGGGAGGAGAGGGGGATCGCTTTGTTTTGGATTTCGAGCAGATGGATCAGCTTACGGCAGCCGGATACAGCGGTGCCTTTGAGTGGGTAAAGAAACACGTTCTGCCTGATCGGGAGAAAAAGGCAGAGGATGGAAAAGATGCCGATGGCAATATGCGCGGTCATCACAAGGCCTTTCTGGCGCGCTGGTGGCAACTCAGCTTCGGACGCCCCGAGATGCTTTCTGTACTTCGTCCACTTCCGCGCTACCTGGCGTGTGCCTACGTCACCAAGCGACCGGTATTCCTGTTCATTGACCAATCTTTTAGACCCAGCAACCTGATTCAGGTCTTTGGATTTGCCGATGATTACAGCTTTGGAATCCTCCAGTCACACCTGCACTGGATTTGGTTCATCACCAAATGCGGCAAACTTAAGTCTGATTTTCGTTACAGTGCGGAATCCGTCTTCGACACATTCCCTTGGCCACAGAATCCGAATCCAAAAGCCATCACTGCCGTTGCAGAAGCCGGACGTGAAGTCCGCCGCATCCGTGAGGAAGCCCTTCAGCATCTCAAGGGAGGACTCCGTGCCCTCTATCGCACCCTCGAACTCCCCGGAGCCAATCCACTCAAGGAAGCCCACGCCGCCCTTGATGCCGCCGTCCTAGCAGCCTACGGCTTCGATCCCAAGGCCGACCTGCTCGCCCAGCTTCTGGATCTGAATCAATCCGTCGCCGCGAACATCGCTGGCGGCCAACCCGTCACCGCCCCCGGCCTCCCCGATCATCACCAACCCGGCTCCCTTCATTACCCCGGACTGCATCAAGCCTACCGCACCCTGATTCTATCAGTTTGTTTTATGACTACCCCACTCTCAGAGGCCAAAAAGCTGATGACACGAACCCTTCAAGAGCTTCATGGATTTCACAATGTGAAGAACTTCAAAGATGAAATCAGTTGGATAGAGCACCGAAATCCATGGCTTGGCTTTCGATGGGCGTATCTTTCTGAAGTTTCTGGCTATTCTCCCGAGTTCATCCGATTTCGGAATGATATGAAGCAACAGACACCCAAGAGTTTCTGGCCTTTTGATCGACCCGAAATTCCAATCTTTGAAATCACTGTTCATAACAGCGAGATCACTCCCGAATTCATCAAAGAGTTCAGTCAGTTCGTCTCATTTTTATCCGAAGACCGAGATGAAATTTACACATGGGATGTCTTTGAGGAAGGTTCATATCCGAACTACGCCTGGTCCCTGAAGGCGCTAGAAATGAACAAAAATCAAGAGGGCAGAGGTTCCTCGGGGCATCATTAAGTCATTTTTCGCAATACTCTCTCCACATCGATTTCGGCAAAAACACGAGTGGGTAGCTCCTCCAAATCACAACCGATGATAAAAAGAAATCGCATCAAAAGCCCCTCCTCAAAAAAAGGAACTACTAAGCCCGCTGCAAAGAAATCTACTTTGCAGACGGCATCTAAAAAGATCTCCAAAGCCTCCAAAAGGCACTCTCCAAAACTCCTGTTGGCAAAAAGGGAGCATCCTCTTCTCTCGGTAAAGTATGAGGAGGCACTCCAAATCCGTCCGCTGCTCCAAAAGGTGGGTGAGGACTCTCGTGCTGTCCTAGTTGCTAGCGTAGCAGCACATGGGGGAGACGGGCTGGCATTTGCTCTTCAAGGAGCATCAATCGCAATTAACGATGGTGCCTTCATTGCAAAATTCAGCGCAGAGGCCGCTCGTCTATTCAAAGCGGGGGAATTACGACTCCTGATCGATGCATCGGGCAAGAAGCTACCTACGCTCGTGGGGGCATCGGGAAAAACGGTAGCCAATGCAAGGCTCCTAGGTCCTCTTGCAAAAGGGACGACAATCGCTGCCAATATCGCAACTGCGGCGATCACCGTAGCCCATGTAGTAAGCGGAATCGATCTTGCCAAAAAGATGGATCGTCTGAACGGAAAGGTGGATTTTCTTGTGGCAGGCCGACGTATTGATCAGCTCTCACGGCTTGAGGGGGTCTATCGCCATGCCAAAGAGCTCCTCCACGGCGGAATAGATGATTATTCACAGAAAGAGCTTCACCGCCTAGGCAGGGAGCTTTTCGAGATCAGAAGCTCTTGGCGCGGGGAAATCTCCTATCACGTCAGCCGTCTCAATAAGGCGAGCGAAAGTGTAAATCAATTTATTGCCTTCTTTGAAAGCATGACGCGAAAGAGTAAGGATCAGAAAACTGCCGATAGGGTGTGTGCCTGCGATACGGAGATTCACCTCATTAATGTAAGTATCGCCACCCACATGGCACTAGCTCAGGCCTCAGGTAGGCTGGATACGTTCTTGCAAGTATCTCTCCCCGATGAACTAGAACAAATCGCCGTGATACGTGAGCTGCTATGGAGTCGAAGAAACTTCATTCACGATAAGCACCCCGAACTCCGGGCGAATATTGAGAAGTCGTGCTACCACCTCGATGACATAGCTGCGATCTATCGCCCCATGGTGATGAATAATCATCGAGTTCTTGAAAACCGTTAATACTTAGCAGATCGAGTCGACAATGGGTTCCGTGAAGAGGTTGTTTACTCCCCCCCTCTCTAAGCCTCAAGGCATTCTCCTCGGGAATACCGGCGTCCATGATTCTCTGGACGGTCTTGGCTGATTCATCTTCGCTGCCTCATTTCCTCTACGTTTCCCATGAACATCATCCCACAGGGCAACCTTGAGTTTTCGGGCGAATCGCAGGTTTACGATGACGGGATTTTTCGGATTCAGCTTCCCGCGGAGGTGGTTTTTCGAACGACTTCCGAGAAGGGTTCCATGATTTTTTCGGTCGGAGATCTTCCCTTTGATATCGAGTGGGCGACTTGCGCCTTAAACAGAGACGACCTTGAGCAGCTCGGGGTTTCCACCGAGTCCATCGAGCAAGTGATGCGCCAGTTCATTCCAGACCTCCCGGAAGATGCACCTCTCAAGCTCATCCCCATGGCCAATGGATTCATGATGGCGAGCCATTATTGCATCCTGGAAGGTGAATGCCGCTCCTATTACCTGCTGGGTCAGTTGACTGAAGAGGATGCTTTTATCGGCAGTTCTTTGGAGATCAAAGGAATAGAGGCATGGGCAGGTGATCCTCGTTTTGCAGGACTCGATCATCTCCTCAAAAACTCCATGCGATTCGCCTACTGCAGCATGGGCGAACCTCGAATCAACTCATCGCCTGATTGGTTGACCGTCGACAAGATTCGGGTCCGGTTCCCTGTGGATATGGGCGGTATGTCCTATTGCTTCGCCACCGACTATGAGTCCACGGGACCCGGTGAAGGTGTCAGCCTGCGCTATGGCGATGATGATGGTCACAAAGCAGATCTCTACATTTACGATCTCCAAGAGGAACTGATCGAGCCCGGCCCTGATTCGGATCAAGTGATTGCAGAGATGGATGGCTCTGTATCGGAGCTAGAATCCCACCACGCGCCCTCTGGCACCAAGGTGCTCCGGAAAGTCGTATCGCCTTTTGGCAGGGATGCTCTTCCCTTCCGGGATGCGAGATTCCTGATAGGGACGTCATTGTCCGAAGAGGAGCGCTTCATGTCTGCGATCCTGCTCACAGCTCGTTTTGGCACCTACATCAAGGTCCGCTTTTCCTCATGGCCAGGAGAAATCGAAGAAGACCATCCCGCGTTGACTGCATTCATGAATGATCTAGCAGATGTGTTGGGTTGATGCCATCCGGGCTTCCGAACAAATCGCCCGTATCAGTTTTCCTAATCACCTTGCTTGAGCCTCGCGCCGTTGTCCTCGGAAATACCGGCTTCCACGATTCTCTGGATGGCTTTCTCAATTTCGTAGGCGACACGGCGGAGGCTGAAAGAGTTCTGTTCCGTGTCATAGATCCCGTAGGAGGCGCGGGGATCTTTGTCACGAGGCTGCCCGACAGAACCGACATTAATGGCGGTGAGCTTCGAGGAATCCAGCAGAGTCTCCCCCTCAAAGAGGAGATGATCCTGAATGGTCTCGCCGCGTTTGCTCGTCTTGGCGGGCCGGTGCGTGTGGCCGTAGAAGCAGAGGGGTGATTCCTGCTCGGCAAAATGGAGCAGAGCCGAGGATTCATCGAGGATGTAGTGAAAGGCTTCCGGCTTGTGGAGACTCCCGTGGACAAGGGTGAATCCATAGGCCTGAGTGATGAGCGGACGACTCTCCAGCCACTGCATCTCAGCACGGGAGAGATTCCTCTCGGCAAGTCTTAGGGGATCGGCCAGACGCTTGCTCAAGGTGCAGTTCTCCAACCCTCGGATCAGATAAGTGTCGTGATTGCCCAGGATGGTCTCGGAGCAGTGCTGGCGAATCAGACGAAGGCATTCGGCAGGAGCCGCGCCATAACCGACGATATCGCCAAGACAATAGATCTCATCAATCCGCTGGGAACGGATGTCCTCCAGCACAGCCTCTAGGGCATCAATGTTGCCGTGGATATCAGAGATGAGAGCGATGCGTGGCATGAAAAGATTATTGGTAAAAAGAGAAATCTTACCATCCTCAGAAGACACCAAGTGTCCTACCCCACGATGGAAGAACACTCTTTCTACGAATACGGCATTGCCCAACTAGTCGTTGCCAAGATGCTGATCCCACTCGGGAAGCCAGCCCACAACTCCCCGAAGCATTTCGCCACGGTCGACATCATCAAGGTCGCCCAGAACCGCGAATGGCTATCTATCGCCACCCGTCAGATCTCCCGCTACTGGCAAAGCCGGAATGAGAAGAAGAGGGTAATAAATATATTCACTGTACTGTCGGAGGGGGGATTTTATTGAGGAGCTAGTTTGTTATCGTTTCCACTTCTGAAGCCTTGCCTTGCACTCCTCCGGCGGCAAAAAAGCACCCTTCTGTAGCATGGCAGAGAGTGCGGTGCTCGCTTCATGACGGGTTGCTCTTTCAAGTCGTATCAATTCGTCCAATACCCAAAGAACTCCTCTTACTTGAATACCATCTTTTTTAGCAGATAGCCTTAGCCTTGAATCGCCTGTTAGTAGTATCGCCCCACTACTACTAGCGAGCCACCATACTGAACTGTCGGCTATGCTGACGCGCGATGTTTTAGCAAAATCATTAATTGCGGGATATACATCAACAGGTACATCCTCCAAAACAATCAGGCCAGAATCAATAAATGGCTGAATCTTACTTTGTTGATCAGTATCAATGATCTCTTTCCAAACAAAGTGAGTGGTTAAGTTTTTATAACCACATCCGAGCCATAAGCCGAGAATGTCTCCATTAAGAAGATCGAGCAAAACATTGGCATCCTCGACAACGATCTTCATGAGAAATCATGCAAAGAGCTGTCTGTATTCACCGCGAAACTCGTCAAGAGGAACCTGAAGAAGTGCAGCGCCCTTGGAAGAGCTAATAACTCCTTCTGCAACAGCACGGAAAACGAGTTGTCGAAATCTGCAATGGGTTTCATCACCAGAATACTTGTCATCGCCTGGCTCTCCTTTACTTCTCCAGCCCTGTTTGCTGGCAATGATCCAGAATCGCTGGTAAACGGCCTCATTGATTAGACCAAGTTGTGACGCTCTTTTCATGATAGCCATGATTGAAACTCCAAAATAGGCCTTAATCTGGATCAATTCCCCAAGAGAGATGGTGTGTCGATTTTCGCCAAAGATAGTTCGAAACGTATCTCTAGGGAGTAGAAAGGCACCTGCGAAACGATTTATAAGCTTTTCGCATTCTTTGGTAGAAAGGCCACCCTCAAGAGGCAATACGATATGAGCTAATTCGTGAGCCTCGGTCATTCTTTTGCGAGGGAGATTATCATTAAGCCATGCAGCAACTACGACCACTGGTGCTCCATTAGTTTCACCAGAGAATCCATCAAATGCTTCATCTCGAGTTTTTGCCTCATGGAGCTTGATGCCTTTTAATTCAAGCATCTCGTGGATGTTTGGCAGGGGGTCACCTCCCAAGTTCCACTCTTCACGCAGTTTGATGGCTGCCTCCTCTGCCTCTTCTTCCTTGGAGACCTTTCCGATGTGCCGTAAAGGAGGTACAAAGGGAATCTGACAACCAATCAACTCCTCTACCTCGAAGTAACGTTCAAAAAAATCGGTGGCTTTGGCGATGATCGCGGCTTCTTCCGACGCCGAAAGTTTGACTCTTTTTCGAAAGTTGACATCTGAGAGCTGCAAACGGAATGGTCGGAAAAAGAAGTCTGCAGGTTGCTGAAGCGCTCCAGCAATAGAGGCGAGCACTTCACCTCGTGGCATCATTTCTCCCTTCTCGTATTTGGAAAGGGCGTTATAGGAAACAAGGTTTCCGATTTTGGCCTCAACCTCACGCAGTGAGAGTTTTGCCATAGTGCGGGCTTGGCGAAGGCGTTGTGAGAAGATGGATTTTAACTCGTCCATTTGTTGACAGAATCGATAAAAAAACACCTGCTGTCAACCTATTGACAGTAATCCATGATATCATCGCTTGATCCATATCTCCCCCCAGAAGAGTGTCCCGAGGTGTCCCTAAAAGTGTCCCTCCTGAGTCCGTTTTGGCAGTCGCGGAGTCGGTGCTAGTTTTGTTTGAGTACCCTGTAGACCCTTATAAAAAGGGCCTCTAAACCGCTGATCAGCGGCCGATCGACTCTTTCAGGCATCCGGACACCCCGGGTCGCTTGATGTCGGTGGTGAGCCCTAGTTCCGTATCCGCAAGGCCTCCGAGGATGGTGGCGGCACCGCCTTTGCCGACTTCGTCTCGTCCTCAGAGGGGTGATGACCGATTTGGCCGATGTGCTGAGTTGATTGCTCAACGGAGCCGCGTCTTTGGCGTGAAATCTGAGTTGGTTCTTCTTAGTTCGGCTTCCAGTCCTAAAGACTAAAACGCCAGAACCTAAAACCCTCATCTCCCCGCCCCCTGACTGAAAGCTGGCGATCATTCGGCCGATCGTGGATGATCCCGAGCTCAACCATGGCCTTCGCCGACAAATTTTTTCGCAAGCTGGTCCTTGATGCCTTCTCCCGTGCACGGCGCGGAGAGTTGAGGTTCACGATGCCGGGGGGCTCTCGCCGTCTCTTCGGAGGGCTCGGCAAGGAGCTGCAGGCCGAACTGACGGTGCGCGACGAGAACTTTTACCGCCGCTGCGTCCTCTTCGGGCCGATCGGGTTCGCCGAGTCGTATCTGGCCGGGGAGTGGGAGACCACCGATCTGACCCGCACGCTGGCCTGGTTCATCCTCAACGGGGATTACCTCTCCGGGGTGCGCACGAGGGAGTCCCGCTCTCCGGGTGTCTTTGACCTGCTCGGGTTGCTTAACCGGATCGGCCATGCCCTCCGTCCCAACAGCAAGCGCAAGAGCCGCGACAACATCAGCGAGCACTACGATCTGGGGAACGATTTCTTCAAGCTCTGGCTCGACCCGACGATGACCTACTCGTCGGCCT
>JACCDS010893230.1_pt1 | contig 10248 bp, 6 predicted proteins | sample 7446441 | NCBI WGS metagenome assembly JACCDS01 (sample SAMN15323445, study PRJNA562643) | freshwater metagenome | isolation source: river surface water | place: USA:Blue River Watershed | collected 2017-08-17 | reverse complement strand
GCGGCCTTTCTGTGTGCCCTGCTCAACAGCCAGCCGATGGGGTCTTATTCGCCGGGGCACCTGGTGCAAGATGCCCGGCGGCACCGGGTGGCGGTGCGTCCGGTGGATGTGCAAATCAGCGGTTGGGAGAGCGTGCTTGAACCGGCGGAGTCGATGGTTGCGGCAGAAAGGTCGGCTACGGGAAGGGCAACGGACGGCACAGCGGACAGGACAGGAGGCGCAGCCGCAGGCAGGGCAGGGAACGGAACCGCAGGCAGCGCAACGGGCAAGGCCGGTGGTACGCAAGCGGACAGGACACCCGGTGCGCCGTTGCGGGCTGGCGTTGGCAGTGGCGGCCCTGCCGTGCGGCTTGGCCTGTCGCGTCTGTCCGGCATGCGGCGCGAGGTGGCACAGCGCATTGAAGAGGCACGCGCCATCTCGCCCTTTGCTGATCTGGCCGATTTGGCGCGCCGGACGCAACTGGATAAGCACGATTTGCAGGTGTTATCGGCAGGCAATGCCTTGCAATCGCTGGTGGGCAACCGGCGCGAGGCATTGTGGCAGGCGGTGGCATCGGTCGCGGACAAGGATTTGTTGCGCATGGCTGCGGTGCCGGAAACCCTGCCGACATTGCCGCGCGCCAGCGAAGGGGAAGAACTGGTCAGCGACTACCGGGCGCTGGGCCTGACACTCGGGCGCCATCCGCTGGCGTTGTTACGCAAGCAACTACACGCGCAGCGCCTGATGAGCGCCGAATTGTTGGCGCACTACCAAAATGGCCAACTGGCACGTGCCTGCGGTATGGTGGTCGGGCGGCAGCGTCCGGGTACGGCCAAGGGCGTGTTGTTTTTGACACTGGAAGATGAAACCGGCAATGTGAATGTGATTGTCTGGCCGCAACTGGTTGAGCAGCAACGCCGGGAAGCGTTTCATGCCGGGCTGTTGGCCGTGTATGGCGTATGGCAGCGGCAGGACGGGGTACAACACCTGATTGCCAAACGACTGGTGGATTTGACCCATTTGCTGGGGCGGCTGGGGGCACTGCCGAGCCGGGATTTTCATTAAGTGCTGCTCAGCCAAGCTTGCCCACGCCAGGCCGGATACGGCAGCGGACAATGCAAGCCGGGCGAATTGGATTGCAAATGGATTGCAAATGGATTGCAAAGTCGATTGCAAATGGATTGCCGTATGGAAAACATGTCCCCTGCGTGTTGCCTCCGGCTCGGTTTGATCCAGCAAATTTCGCGCCATGCTCACGAAACAGCCCGGCTGATGCTAGAATACAGCGCTATTTTGAATCCATTTCGACGGAGTACAACGTGTTAATTTCCAATGCTTATGCGCAGGCAGCAGGTGATGCCGGTTTTGCCGCTAGTTTCACCAGCTTTTTGCCGATTTTGATCATGTTTGCGGTGCTGTATTTCATTATGATCCGCCCGCAAATGAAAAAACAAAAAGAGCAGCAAGCCATGATCAGCGCCTTGGCCAAGGGCGATGAAGTCGTCACCGCCGGTGGCGTATTGGGCCGGGTGCTCAATGTGGATGATGCTTATGTGACGCTGGAAGTATCAAGCGGGACAGAAATGACCGTACAAAAAAATGCGATCACCATGCCCTTGCCCAAGGGCACCATCAAAAATCTGGGTGTGCCGCTGTCCAAGGGTAGTGGTAAAAACTCGTAATTATTGCCCCTCAACCCGGTGGCTGCCGGGTTGTTGATTAACCGGATTTCGGCGCGCCCAAGCCAGCCCGTATCGACATACAACAAAACGAAGCAAAACGAAGCAAAACGAAATCCAGCCCAGCTTAACCCCCAACCCCAACATTCCTGACCACCATGAACCGTTATCCTCTCTGGAAATACATACTGATCGGCCTTGCCCTGCTGTTCGGTACCCTGTATACCATTCCAAACTATTATGTCGATTCCCCAGCGGTGCAAATTTCCAGTGCCAAATCGACCCTGAAAATTGATGCGTCAATGGTCGGGCAGGTGGACAAGGTGTTGAAGGAAGGCAAGCTTGCGCCCGATGACGTGGTGTTCGATTTCAACGGCGTCAGTGGTTCGGTGCGGGCACGCTTTGCCAGCACCGACATCCAGTTCAAGGCCCGGGACTTGCTGGAAAAGCAATTGAATCCTGATCCAACCGACCCTAATTATTTGGTGGCATTCAATCTGCTCTCGAATACCCCGAAGTGGTTGCAAAAAATCAATGCCCTGCCGATGTACTTGGGCCTTGATTTGCGCGGCGGGGTACATTTCTTGATGGAGGTCAATACCCGGGCCGTGCTGGAAAAGCGCATGAAGGGCATGTATGCCAGCGTGCGCAGCATTTTGCGTGAAAAAACCATTCGTTCCGATGGCGGTATTAGTTTGGATGGCAATCAGGTGCGAATCAAGTTTGGTGACCCTGATACCCGGGCCAAGGGCAAGGATGCGTTGGCCGCGACCCTGAACGATGTGGTGTTTGTCGAAACCGCAGAAGACGGTAAATTTATTTTGAGCGCAAGTTTGAAGCCAACCGCAGCGGCGCAAGCGATTGATGATGCATTGAAGCAAAACATTGCTACGCTGGGCAAGCGGGTCAATGAACTGGGGGTGGCCGAACCGATCATTCAGCAACAGGGGCCGAGCCGGATCGTGGTGCAGTTGCCCGGTGTGCAAGACGTGGCCAAGGCCAAGGACATTATTGGCCGTACTGCGACGCTCGAAGTGCGGATGGTGGACGATACGGTTACACGCGGTACGGAATTGACGGCCAGCGTGCCGTTTGGTTCGGAATTATACAAAAGCGGCAAGAATACACCAGTGGTGCTGATCAAGGATCCCGTGGTGACCGGTGAATATATTTCTTCGGCCAATGCCACGATTGACCAGCAAACCCAGTCCCCGGCCGTGAGCATTGAATTGAATGGTGATGGCGGGCGCAAGATGCGCGAAGCCACGCGCGAACGGGTGGGCAAGCTGATGTCGATGGTGTTGTTTGAAAAGGGCAAGGGCGAAGTGTTAACGGTGGCCACCATTAACAGCGAGCTTGGCTCAAATTTCCAGATTACCGGCATGGGAACCACCGAAAACGCCAATGATCTGGCCTTGCTGCTGCGCGCCGGTTCGCTGGCGGCACCGATGGAAATCATTGAAGAGCGTACCATTGGGCCGCAACTCGGGGTGGAAAACATCAAGCAGGGTTTCGATTCGACGCTGTATGGCTTTATCGCCATTGCGATATTCATGAGTTTGTATTACATGCTGTTTGGTGTTTTTTCGGTGTTGGCATTGGGCATCAATGTGTTGCTGCTGGTGGCGATCTTATCCGGCTTGCAAGCAACCCTGACCCTGCCCGGCATGGCGGCGATTGCCTTGGCACTGGGCATGGCGATTGACGCGAACGTGTTGATTAATGAACGGATTCGGGAAGAGCTGCGCAATGGCAATACGCCACAGGCAGCAATTACGGTTGGTTTTGACCGTGCCTGGGCCACGATTTTTGATTCGAACATCACCACCCTGATCGCCGGTCTGGCGCTGTTGATATTTGGCTCGGGAGCGGTGCGTGGCTTTGCCGTGGTCCATTGCCTGGGCATTTTGACCTCAATGTTCTCGGCCGTGTTTGTTTCGCGCGGGGTGGTCAATCTGTGGTATGGCGGGCGCAAGAAACTGAGCGGGCTGTCGATTGGACAAATCTGGAAACCGACCAACTAGGGCCAGGTTCGGGTTGTTGTCCAACTAATCAAGATAACCACACAATATAACCGTGCAATATAACCGTGCAATATAACTAATAACAGACAGGATTGATCATGGAATTTTTCCGTATCCACAAGGATATTCCCTTCATGAAGCACGCGTTGATCTTCAACGTGATTTCGGCTTTGACCTTTGTCGCGGCCGTGTTTTTTCTGGTGCAACGGGGGTTGCACTTGTCGATCGAATTTACCGGCGGCACGGTCATGGAAGTGTCGTATGACAAGGCGGCCAATCTGGCGCAAATCCGGCATCAGGTCGAGGCACTCGGTTTTGGCGAAAGTCAGGTCGCCAGCTTTGGCAAGGCACAAGATGTGTTGATCAAGGTCAAGAGCAGCAAGGACGTTGGCAACAACAAGGTAGCGGACCAAATTTTTGGCAAGCTGTGCCAGCTTGAAGGCGGTACGATTCAAAAGATCAAGGAAACCACCGCGAAAAGTGAAATCGTCGAAAAGACTGGCTGTGCCAAGCCGGATGGCGTACAACCGCTCAAGTTGAAGCAGGTCGAATTTGTCGGGCCGCAGGTTGGTGATGAATTGACGCGCGATGGCATTAATGCCTTGCTGATGGTGATTGTGGGCGTGACAGCGTATTTGGCGGTGCGCTTTGAATGGAAGTTTGCGGTGGCGGCAATTATTGCAAACTTGCACGACGTGGTAATTATTATGGGATTTTTTGCATTCTTTCAGTGGGAATTTTCTCTGACCGTGTTGGCGGCGGTGTTGGCGGTGCTAGGCTATTCGGTCAATGAATCGGTGGTTATTTTTGACCGGATTCGGGAAAATTTCAGAAAACAGCGCAAGATGACGGTACATGAAGTCATCGACAATGCCATTACCAGCACCATTTCACGTACCATCATCACCCACGGTTCGACCCAGATAATGGTGCTGTCGATGCTGTTTCTGGGCGGCCCGACCCTGCACTACTTTGCGCTGGCCCTGACCATTGGTATTTGCTTCGGTATTTATTCATCGGTATTCGTGGCCGCTGCCGTGGCGATGTGGCTCGGTGTGACCCGCGAAGACTTGATCAAGCCGGTCAAGGAGCGTGATGATACCGATGGCGCGGTGGTGTAAAGCCTGCGTTTCATTTTGGCCTTTTCATCATTCGTAAAGCGCTTGCTCTCGCGCCAGGCTGCCAGTGTGCAGCCTGCGCAGCTTGAGACGTTAGCCGCAACCGGTGTTGTGTTACCTGCGGCGCAGCCCGATGGTGGCCATGGCGGGCAAACTGGTGGGCATGGCGGGCAAGCTGGTGGGCAGGACGGTGCGCAGTTTGCTGCTCAGTTTGACGAGCGGCGGATTGTGCCGCTGATCAAGCCGCGCCACTGGCTGCTGCAGCAAGATCAGGCTGATCACAACTGGTCGGCCGCGCATGTCGTGGAACCCTTGAACGATGAGTTGGTGGTGTTGTACGCCGAAGACCAGCCCGAGCGGCTGCGCTACCTCAACCGTGCCGCATTGATGCCGCGTACGCTGACACTGCCGCAATTGCGTGCGCTGGCACTGGAAAACCTGATGCGGCTGTTACCCGGGGTTGAACTGCACAAGGGGGCACTGGTATCGATGCTCACTGCCGGTGGTTGTTATGAAGCGAGCTTGCTGTTGGTGAGCGACTTTTGGGCCAGCCATGGCGTGGCCGCGCCCGGTGAACTGATTGTGGCCGCGCCCGCGCGTGATGTGCTGCTGCTGGCCAGTTCGGCCAATCCGGCAGCGATTACCCATTTGCGTCATCTGGCCGACACGACCTGGCAACAATCGACCCATGCGCTGAGCCGTTCACTGTTTGTGTTTCGGCAGGGCCGGTTTCAGATTTGGACGGGTAACTTGGCCGATGGCTAAGTTGTTCATTGAGTTGCTCAATGAGTTGCTCAATGAATTGATCACAGGATTGATCACAGGATTGATTCATGGGGCGATAAATGGGTCGAAAGTCGGGCCGATAGTCGGGCCGATCAATAAGTCAATAGATGGGCTGCTTGCCGCACTACGATGCAAATTTACAACTATTCCAGTGTCGCCGCAGCGGGCAGCACGATAGGGTTTGCCGCCATAGCCGGGGAACGCTGTCTGAACCCTGCAAATATCCATTTTCCGTACCGTAACAAGTCGGGCCAAGCCAGAAAATATGCTATTGTTCGCCCCATGATGCGTGATTCGGCATAGAATCCGTTTTCAGCCCTTCCCCCACATCTTGATGTGCAATCCGCTAACCGGTCAAGCCGTGTCGCGGAAGGTTAGATTAACCCGCTAATCTCGCGAAGCGCGAAGAAAGGTGAGCAATATGATGCAACAACACAGCGCCAGCTCCTATCTGTTTGGCGGCAATGCACCCTATGTCGAAGAGTTATACGAATCGTATCTTGACAACCCCGGATCGGTGCCCGACAACTGGCGTGCTTACTTCGATGCGATGCAGATCGTGCCGGCCACCGACGGTACGACCAAGCCCGATGTGGCACATGCTCCGGTAGTCGCTTCCTTTGCCGAACGGGCCAAGCAGGGGCCGATTCGCACCATCAGCGCCTCGTCTGATAACGAAATGGGCAGAAAGCGGGTCGCCGCCACCCAGTTGATTGCGGCCTACCGCTTTCTGGGCAGCCGCTGGGCCAATCTTGATCCATTGCAGCGCCAGGAGCGGCCCGACATTCCCGAACTCGAACCGGCGTTCTACGGCTTTACCGATGCCGACATGGACACCATCTTCACCGTCACCAATACCTATTTCGGGCCGGAGCGTGCCTCGCTGCGCGATTTGTTGCATTGGCTGCGTGAAACCTATTGCCGCTCGATCGGTGCCGAATTCATGTACGTGGGCGACCCGGGCGAAAAACGCTGGATTCAGGAGCGGCTCGAATCGATACGCTCAACCCCGACCTTTTCCGCCGAAAAGAAAAAACACATCCTTGACCGTTTGACCGCCGCCGAAGGGCTAGAGCGCTATTTGCATACCCGCTATGTCGGCCAAAAGCGCTTTTCTCTTGAAGGCTCGGAGAGCTTTATCCCCTGTATTGATGAAACGATTCAGCGCGCCGGTGAGCGCGGGGTGCAAGAAATTGTGATCGGCATGGCGCACCGTGGCCGCCTGAATGTGTTGGTCAACACCTTGGGCAAGACGCCGCAGGATTTGTTTGGTGAATTTGAAGGCCGGCACGGCGATGATTTGCCATCCGGTGACGTGAAATACCATCAGGGCTTTTCCAGTGATATCTCAACCCCGGGCGGCCCGGTACACCTGTCGCTGGCGTTTAATCCATCGCACTTGGAAATCGTTAATCCGGTGGTTGAAGGCTCGGTCAAGGCCCGCATGGAGCGGCGCGGCGACAAGGATGGTGCCCAGGTATTGCCGATTCTGGTGCATGGCGACGCTGCCTTTGCCGGGCAGGGCGTGGTGATGGAAACGTTGAATCTGGCCCAAACTCGTGGCTATGGCACCGGTGGTACGGTACATATTGTGATCAATAACCAGATCGGGTTTACCACCTCCGACCCGCGTGATGCGCGCTCGACCCTGTATTGCTCGGACGTGGTGAAAATGATCGAAGCGCCGGTGTTTCACGTCAATGGTGACGATCCGGAAGCGGTGGTATTGGTGACCCAGCTTGCGCTCGACTATCGCATGAAGTTCAAAAAAGACGTGGTACTGGATGTGATTTGCTACCGCAAACTCGGCCATAACGAGCAAGATACCCCGGCCTTGACCCAGCCATTGATGTACAAGAAAATCGCCCAGCATCCGGGCACACGCAAGCTGTATGGCGACCGGCTCGAAGTGCAGGGCACGATTCCGGCTGGCGAAGCCGACCGGATGGTGCAGGTGTATCGGGCGGCCATGGATGAGGGCAAGCATACCGTCGATCCAGTCATCTCCAACTTCAAAAACAAGTACGCCGTCGACTGGATGCCGTTTTTGGGCCGTAAATGGACCGACAGCGCCGATACCAGTGTGCCGATGGCTGAACTCAAACGCATTGCCAGCAAGATTACCGAGCTGCCGTCCGATTTCAAGGCGCACGCCCTGGTTGAACGGGTGCTGGCTGATCGTGCCGCCATGGGGCGCGGCGATGTCAACCTCGATTGGGGCATGGGCGAACACATGGCCTTTGCCACCTTGGTCGCCAGTGGCTATGCGGTTCGGATTACCGGGCAAGATGCCGGGCGTGGCACCTTTGTCCATCGCCATGCGGTGCTGCACGACCAAAACCGCGAGCAATGGGATTCGGGCATTTACATTCCGTTGCAACATGTTTCGGACAAACAGGCACCGTATACCGTAATCGATTCGGTTCTTTCAGAAGAAGCGGTATTGGCCTTTGAATACGGCTATTCGACCGCCGAGCCGAACACGCTCACCATCTGGGAAGCCCAGTTTGGTGATTTCGCCAATGGCGCGCAAGTGGTGATCGATCAATTCATCAGTTCAGGCGAAGTCAAATGGGGCCGGGCCTCCGGTTTGGTGATGATGCTGCCACATGGCTACGAAGGGCAGGGACCGGAACACTCGTCAGCCCGTCCGGAGCGCTTTTTGCAACTGTGTGCCGACCACAACATGCAGGTAGTACAGCCGACCACGGCAGCGCAAATTTTCCACTTGCTGCGGCGGCAAATGATTCGCATGTTCAGAAAGCCGTTGGTGATTTTGACGCCAAAATCGCTGCTGCGCTTCAAGGATGCCGGTTCCCCGCTGACCGATCTGGCCAAGGGTAGTTTCCACACCGTGATCGGCGAGGTGGATGAAAAAATCGATGCGAAAAAGGTCAAGCGGGTGCTGGCTTGTTCGGGGCGGATTTATTATGACCTGATCAATGCGCGCAAGGAGCGCAATGCCACCGATATCGCGATTGTTCGGGTGGAACAACTGTATCCGTTCCCGCACAAGGCGTTTGCTGCCGAACTGAAAAAATTCCCGAATTTGGCCGAATTGATTTGGACCCAGGATGAGCCGCAAAATCAGGGAGCATGGTTTCAGATCCAGCACAACCTGTTTGAGGCGATGGATGAAGGGCAAAAACTGGCCTATGCCGGACGGCCCGCCAGTGCCTCGCCTGCGGTTGGCTATTACGACAAGCACTATGCCCAGCAAAAAGCCTTGCTCGAAACCGCCTTTTCCAAGCTCAAGGGCTTTGTTTTGACCAAATAACCCGGCATCTGCGCCTACCTGATTAACGGAGAAATACATGGCAATTATTGAAGTGAAAGTTCCGCAACTGTCGGAATCAGTCGCCGAAGCGACGTTGTTGAAGTGGCATAAAAAAGTCGGTGAACTGGTCGCCCGCGATGAAAATCTGGTCGATGTCGAAACCGACAAAGTGGTACTCGAATTGCCCGCCCCCGGTGCCGGGGTCTTGACCAACATCATCCGGGGTGATGGTTCGACCGTGGTGTCGGGCGAAGTCATCGCCACCATCGATACCGAAGCGTCGGCTGGCGTGGCCGCTGCCGCACCAGCGGCGGCACCCGCAGTCGCCGCACCCGCTGCTGCTGCTGCACCGGCCGCTGCACCGGCGGCGGCCATCGCCATGCCGGCTGCCGCCAAAATAGCGGCCGACAACAACCTCTCGCTCGATAATGTAGCGGGCACCGGGCGCGACCGGCGCATTACCAAGGGCGACGTGATCCGGGTGCTGGAAACCCCGCCTGCTGCTGCGCCAGCCGCTCCTGCACCGGCCGCCAAACCGGCGTTGCAGGCGTTGCCAATGCCAGTGGGGCCGGATTTGGGCGAGCGGCCAGATCAACGGGTGCCGATGAGCCGCCTGCGCGCCAGAATTGCCGAACGCCTCGTGCAATCGCAATCGACCAACGCAATTTTGACCACGTTTAACGAAGTCAATATGCAGCCAATTATCGATCTGCGCACCAAATTCAAAGACAGTTTTGAGAAAAACCATGGTGTCAAACTCGGCTTCATGGCGTTCTTTGTCAAGGCTGCCGTGGCTGCCCTGAAAAAATACCCGGTTTTGAATGCATCGGTTGATGGCAACGATATCGTGTATCACGGTTATTTCGACATCGGTATTGCCGTCGGTTCGCCGCGCGGGCTGGTGGTGCCGATTTTGCGCAACGCCGATCAAATGTCGATTGCTGACATCGAAAAGAAAATTGGCGAATTCGGCGCCAAGGCCAAGGAAGGCAAGCTGACGCTGGAAGATTTGACCGGCGGCACGTTCTCCATCTCCAATGGCGGCACCTTCGGTTCGATGCTGTCGACCCCGATCATCAACCCGCCACAATCGGCAATTTTGGGTGTGCATGCAACGAAGGATCGGGCCGTGGTGGAAAATGGCCAGATCGTGATTCGTCCAATGAATTATCTGGCCATGTCGTATGACCATCGCATCATTGATGGCCGCGAAGCCGTGCTCGGGCTGGTGGCCATGAAAGATACGCTGGAAGACCCGGCACGCCTGTTACTTGATTTATGATAGGAATCCCATGAGCATTTCTGACGATATTGCTCGCCTGCATCAATTGCATCAGGCGGGCGCACTCAATGACGGCGAATTTGTCCAACTCAAGGCGCGCCTG
>JACCDS010008047.1_pt1 | contig 10248 bp, 7 predicted proteins | sample 7446441 | NCBI WGS metagenome assembly JACCDS01 (sample SAMN15323445, study PRJNA562643) | freshwater metagenome | isolation source: river surface water | place: USA:Blue River Watershed | collected 2017-08-17 | reverse complement strand
GCCGCCGGTGCACTGGCCGGAGAGGTTGTTAAATTTGGAATTGTCGCCGGCATTCATCTGCGTGGACGAGCGGAAGTGGATGAAGCGGGCCTTGTTGCCCAGGTCGACCGTGGATTCGCCGGTGTCAACGCTGGTGTAGTCGCCGCACTGGTCGTCTCGGGCGATGGCGTTCAGTGACAGCAGCAACAGGGCTGCCGGCAGCAGGATGGCTTTCATGGGGGAGCTCCTCGCGTTCTAGTCGTTATTGTCTTTACGTTCCTCAGACCGGCCTCGGTGTGACCGGACGTAAAGTTTGCCATTTTCCGGCGCGGCTTGCCCGCTGCCCCCCGGCGACTATGCGCAGACCCGGTTGCGGCCCAGCCCCTTGGCCTCGTAGAGCGCCTTGTCGGCGCGGGCGAGCATGGCATCGAGATCGGTCTCGCCGGTGTGCTGCCCGGTGACGCCGATCGATACGGTGAAGGTAACGGTGCGACCGTCATTGAGCCGGATGCTGCCGGCGGCGAGGTCTTCGCGCAGACGGTCCATCACTTGCCGCGCGGTGTCGACGTCGGTGTGCGGCATCAAGACCGCGAACTCCTCGCCGCCGATGCGCGCGACAATATCGATCGAACGCATCGTCGCCTTGAGGATTCTCGCCAGCGTCACCAGCAGCCGGTCGCCGATGGCGTGTCCGAAATCGTCATTCACGCGCTTGAAGTGGTCGACATCCAGGATCGCCAGCGCGAAGGTCGACTGCAGCCGCGCGGCGCGCGCGATCTCCTGATCGGCCAGCTCACGGAAGTAGCGCCGGTTGCACAGGCCTGTCATCGAATCCTTGTTCGACAGTTCCTCGAGCCGCTGTTCCAGTTTCTTGCGCTCGGTGATGTCGAAGACGATGCTGCGGCTCATGACCGGCTTGCCGTCAGCATCGTGGATCAGGGTTGCATTGATGAGCACCGGCCGTGCAGTGCCGTTCGCATGCATCAACGAGAACTCGACATCTTCGATATGCCCTTGCGCGAGAAACGTGGCGAAGCTCTTGTCGAACTGGGAGCGGCCGGGCTCGGCGATGAAATTCTTGAACGGCTGGCCGATGACCTCGTCACGCGACTTGCCGAGCCAATTGAGCTCCGTCTGGTTGATGCGTACATAGCAGCCGTTCTCATCGAGCGAGTGATAGCCGCACGGCGCCTGCTCGTACAGATCGTTGATCTCGTCTTTTTCATGCGTGATGCTTTTCAGGTGGTCGGCGATGCGTCCCTCGCTGTCCACGATGTCGCGAAAACTTTGATAGAGCCCGGAGAACTCCGAGATGCCGACCGGTGGTGCGGTGGACTCGGCCGCTGGCTTGCGTGCGCGCATCAGCCACGCCAGCTTTTGTGTCTGCCCGTCGATGAATTGCGCGCTCAGATAAGCCATGCCGAGGCCGAGCGCGGCGGCGCAGCCGCTTAGCAACAGCATCAGCAGCATGGTGTGGCGCGATTCGGCTCTGAGCACTCGGTCAGGCACGGCGATCGATGCATACCAGTCGCCATGGAATACCGGGAAGATGACCGAGGTGATCGCTTCGCCCTCGAGCGTGGCTCCCTGATAGACCTCGCCTTCCTTGCGCCGCAGCGCGGCGACGAACGACGGGCTGGCCGGCTTGCCGACATGGTCTGCCGCCGCGACCGAGCGGGCGATCATGATGCCGTCGTGGTCAACGATCGCGGCCAGCCAGTCTTTCGGCAGATGCTGCTGTCGCAGCAAGTCATTCAGGGAGTCAGTCGACAGGATCATTCTCAGCACATGAGTGACGCGGTTGTCGCGCACGACGGGTGCGGACACCGCGACGCGGAAGCCTCGTACAAACGGCACTTCGAAGGGGCCGGACACATTGGGCTGGCCGGTCAGGAAGACCTTGCGGCTCATTTGCGGGTGGCGTGCCTTGAGCGATGGCGCGCCGTAAGGCTGACTGGTGACGAACAGCAGGTCATCATTCTCATCGACCAGCGTGATGGCGACGAAGGCAGGATTTGACTGGATCAGTTGTGCCGCTTGCTCATAGAGGGCAGGCCAGTCGCCGTTACGTGCGCTCGCGCTCTGGCTCAACACTAGCAAGGCCTGCAGGGCGACGGCGATGCGCTCATTGGCCGCCTGTGCGATCTGGCTGGTACGGAAGCGAAGTTCGGCCTCGATCAGCGCCTGCTCTTTCGAGCCGATGTGCACCAGCGCGAAGACGAACAGCATGGTCCATGGCACCAGGGCTGACAACACAGCGATAAGCGACCACGTTCTTATCTTCAGTGCCATGAGGGGATTTATTATTAAATTCTGACCAGTATGAAAGGAAAAATAATTTGCTGCCAAGATAAATCCACTCCGAGCAGACAAAAGATTCGTTATCTTTTTCGGGTGAAAGAATATTTCTCATGGAGCGATTGCGGCGTGCGACAGCCGGCGTGAGCTAGCGCCGACAGGTGTCCAGGCATGGACGCGTGAACCTGCCATTGCACCGCGGTTGCAGGCGGCTGCGGGATCACTGGCGGGGCGGTTTAGCCCCAGCGTCGCACGCGTCCGGTGTCGATATGAACGAACTGCTCGTTTGGGTAGTAACCAACGCCGCCGCCCTGCAACGCGAGCGCGGCATCGCGCAGCTCGGCCAGCGGCACGCCCGGCAGGCGCACGTCGATCGCCCGGCCGTCCATGTGCAGGCTGCGGCGGGCGACGCCGCCGCCGCGCGACTGCCTCAAGAGGCTGTTGGTCTCCGGGCAGCGATAGCCGGAAATGACTTCGAACGGCGGCAGCGACGCGCTGTCCAGCGCTAGCCTCAGCCGGTGCAGCAGGTCGAAGAGCTGAGGATCCATGCTGCCCACCCTGCCGGAATAGTGGTCGCGCATGAAACGGTTCAACAGCGACAGCGCTTGCGGCAGGTAGGTGCCGTCAGCGGCATAGACCAGGCTGATCTGCTCGTGCGTGTGGGTATGGTGGAAGGCCAGCGCACGCGGCGCCGGGTCAGCCTTTGGCTCGGATGGCGGCAGCGCCGGCACGGTCTCCGTGGCCAGCGCGCCGCGCTGGCCAAGCCAGGGCAGTGTTGTTCCGGCGGCGGCGAGCCGCGCGGTACGAGACAGGAAATGGCGGCGGTCGGCCCGGTGTGATGTCATGGTGTTTACTTTATTTCAAGCGGCCTTGCGGCTGCTTGCTGCGTGCCTGCAGCGCAGCCCGAAGCAACTGATCGTGCCCGTAAATGTCCTGGTAAAAAAAGATGGGGCCATCGTGCTGCTTTACAACCGCCGTGCCGTAGGCAATCACGACAGTAACGGGGTTTTTCAGGCGGATGGTGCGCGACTGTCCGGCCGCCATTGCGGTCGCGATCATGTCCTCTGTCCATTCGGGCTGGTCCTGCAGCACGAATGCCGCCAGCGCGAGCGGGTTTTCGACCCGGATGCAGCCGTGGCTGAGATCACGCCGGTCGCGCTGGAACAGCCGCACGGACGGCGTGTGATGCATGTAAATATGGTCATTGTTAGGAAAAATGAACTTGATGCCGCCAAGCGCATTGCGCGGACCGGGCCGCTGGCGCAGGCGGGCGTCGCCGCTCATGACGGCGGCCAGCATTGCGTCGCTGAACTGGTTGACGACCGCGCCGCCGCGCGTCAGGAACTCGAACCCTTCTTTGCCAAATTCGGCCGGATTACGGCGCAGCGCCGGCACCAGCTCGGCGCGGGCGACCGAGGGCGGCACCTGCCAGTAGGGACTGAATTCGATCTGGCGCATCTGCTCGTCGAACAGCGGCGTCTGTGTGTCGAGTGCCTTGCCAATAATGACATTCATCTGCAACGCGACCTTCACACGGCTACCATCGATCTCCAGCCCGCGCAGCGTGAACTCCGGCAGGTTCACCAGCAGCACGCGCTTCTCGTTCAGCAGCGGCGTCCAGCGCAGCCTTTCCATGGTCAGCGCGATCTGCTCGGCGCGTGCGGACGGCGGCTGGTTGAGCTGCTCCAGCGTGGTCTTGCCGATCACGCCATCGGGCGTCAGGCCGTGGCGCGTCTGGAACTGCCGCAGGCCGTCGACCAGCGCGCCTTCGTAGCGCTGCGGTGCGCTGAAGCCCGTCGGTAGGTCGCCCAGCGCGACCAGGCGTGCCGTGAGCGCCGGGATGCCGTCATAACGCTGTCCCGGCGCCAACTTGTTGCGGGGCAGCGGCGGCAGCGCCGCCGCCCAGGCCGGATTGTTTTCCATCGCGCGATAGCGTGCCAGCCAGGGCTTGAGAGACTGGTACAGCGGAAAGCGCGGCGTTGCGGCGCGCACCGCATAGTCGAGGTTGCCGGCGGCCAGCGCGGCGTTCAGGGTCGCCGCGATGTCGATGGACGGTGCGCCGGCAACCGGCGCGGCCTTGACGTTGACATGGACGACGGACGGATCGATACGGCCATAGCGCAGGTCGTGCAGGTAGCGGCGCATCGCCGCGTCGAGCGCACTGGCCAGCGCGGCCTGCGCCGGTGCCGACGCTGGCATGGAATCGAGTGCGCCGGCCAGCGCCGGCGACAGATAGTCGGCCGGGCGTAGTCCTTCATCGCCGGCCTGCTGCAAGATTCGCAACGCCTGCCGGAACACCGGCGCGGGCTTTCCTTGCACCAGCCAGCGCGACGCGCTGTCAGCGTCATCGGCCGCGTGTGCCGGTGCATGCAGCGCAGCGAACGCCAGGCAGGCCAGCATCGGCCGGTTGATCATTGTGGGCATCCACAGGTTTGGCATGGCTCTTTCTCGCGATGGATATCGCCTATTGTGCCGAATCCGCGCCGCAGCGGACGATTTTTGCCTCGCTGACAGGTGTCCCGCGCCTGACGATTTTGCAGGCGAGGCAAACTGGTTTACGCTGAGGCCGCCGGAACGTGCGCAGCAAGTCGTCGCCGCGTTTCAGGTACCGCGGCCCGGCGCAACGGGTTCTGAAAATTAGAAGTTACCGAGTTATCCGGAGGAGACATGGCATTTCAATCGGGGGAGCCGGAGCACGGCCCGCTGCCGCCGCTGGCGGTATTTTCGCTGCTGGCAGACGGCGCGCGCGACATGCGGGCCACCGGCTTTTACGGCATTGCGTACGGACTGGTGTTCGTGCTGATGGGCTATGCGATCGCGGTGCTGTACCAACAGGTGTGGCAACTGACGATGGGACTGACAGCGGCGTTTTTCCTGATGGGGCCTTTCATTTGCTCCGGCATCTATGAGCTTTCGCGGCAAAAAGAACAAGGCGCGCGGCCGGATTTTATGGCCACGCTTACGTGCTGGATGCGCAACTGGAAGTCAATTGCCTTTTTCGCCGCGATCCTGACATTTTTTATCATCATCTGGGTGCGCGTGTCGGTGGTCTTGTTCGCGCTCTTCGCGACGCACAACTATCCTCAGCTTAACGATATGCTGCGCAAGATCGTCTCGATGGACAACATCGAATTTATGGCGGTCTGGACGGCCGTGGGCTTCGTGTTCGCCAGCCTGGTGTTTGCGATGTCGGTGGTGTCGATGCCGATGATGCTGGACCGCGGCGCCGACACGATCGAATCGATCGGCGCCAGCGCAGTCGCGCTCTGGAACAATCCCGGCGCGATGGTGGTTTGGGCGCTGACGATCACGGTGCTGATCGGCGCAAGTCTGGTGTTTTTTCTGCCCTTGCTGGCGCTGACGGCGCCGCTGGTCGGGCATACGACCTGGCGCGTCTACAAGGCGCTGGTGCCGGCCGGCCTGCCACTGGCTGACAACGGGCATCCGGATACCGGCGTTCAGCACGGGGCGTCTTGAGCGCCCCGAGTTTTCTTCAGCGGCTATTTGAACTCGAACTCCACCCATTCGACCGTTTCCGCGCCGCGATTGCTCACGGTGATCGTGCGCGCGCGCTCGCTGAACGCGAACTGTGCCGGCGTGACCTTGACGTCGGCCGGTGCCGCGCCTTCGGCCTGATCAGTAATAGTGCCGTCGGTCAGCGCCACGCGCAGGCTCGGCCCGGCAATGGTGAGCGGCCCCAGCGATTGTCCCGGTGCCAGCACGAAGCGGTAGGCACGCACACGATCATTGTCGACCACGGTGGTCAGCCCCGGCTGTGACGGGATCGGTGCGGCGGCAATGCCGCTGCCGGACGGCGGCTGCAGCAGTTCAATGCCAACCGCACGGAACGTGCCCGGCCCGAGGTTAATGAAGCGGTGCGTGTAAGCGCCCTGCGTCGATGCATTGTAGTAGCCAACCAGTCCGCGCGTTATCGGCATGTCCTTCGCTTCCTGCCCGTAGACCTGGTTGCGCAGCGTGACGCTGCTGACCATCAGGTAGGGGTAATCCAGCGCATGGGTGTGGAACATCGTGCGCTCGCCCTCGGGTATCGCGACATCGATCACGCGTACCCAGGCATTGGTGAATTTCGGCACATGGCGTGGCTCTTCATGCGCCGGCACCACGCGCTCGTCGGCGGCCACGGCGGCCAGCGGCATACTGGCGAGGCAGGCCGACAGCAGAGAAGAAAGCAGGCGTGTGAGCGCGACGGGAAGGCGGGCGGACATCGTTGCGGCGTTGCTCATGGTCGCTCCCGGAGAGATAGGAATATTTATTGTAATCGACGAGATGCGGGTGAATTGACGTCGCGGCGAGGGCACCGTAGATTCTCCGCAAGATCCGCAGTGACCGGGTCACGCAAAGACGGATGCACAACCCCGACCTGAAGAGACCCGGTAACGGCAGCAGCAGGGCGGGTGACGATAATGATGGAGACCACGATGCCGCGCCTTGTGCTCGCCCTCGCATGCCTTGCATGCCGTGTGCTGATGAGTCCCGCTTTTGCCATGCCCGATGAGCGAGGGCGCGATGACGGCATTCAGTTCCGCTGCGGTATGGAGCAGCGCGCCCGTATCCGGGCCGACATGCGCGAGATGTTCAGGCGGATGCACATTGCCGGAGCCCATGTCCGTCTGCACGAAGATCCTTTACGGGACACACTGACTTATACGCTGAATACGCCGGCCGGTGACACCAATACGCTGGATTTCACGCGCCGTCCCGAGTACTGGGTCCACGAGGAGCCGGTCAATCTCTATGACAGGCGGCACGGGGCCAGGAAGATCAGCACGGTCAGCCTGAAAGAGATCTTGCTGGCGCTGCTGCAACACGGCCGGCTGACGGCGTTTGCCGGCGCCAGCTGTTCGGTCGCTTCGCTGGTCGAGCACATGAGGCTGCGTCAACATGTCGTGGCCTGGGTCGAGAAGACCGCATGGAACTGGCCGGACGGCGGTCCCTCCGTATGGAACAGCGCTTATTGGGGCGCGGCCGGCGTGAAGGACAGGCGAAAGCTGTTCGACGCCTTTGAGGACGTCTTCGTCAATCAGGGCAAGTACGCGTTTGGCTGCTATGCTGCGATCAAGCTGGCCTATGCATTTGGCACGATGGATTTTTACCGCCGCGTGCAGAAGGATGCGGCGACCTTTGCGCGGATCCGGCACCGGCTTGCGGCGGGCGAGAGCCCGCTGGAAGAAATCGAGCCGTATGCGATGTGGAGCTTCGAACGCGATTTCGATCCGGCACGCGCGACGACGCCGGGTAAATTGCTGCAGCTGCAGCAGGGCGTCAGCGGCATGAATTTTGTGCCGGGCGACTGGGTATATTTTGTCAATGATGATAGCGGCTCCAACAGGAAGACCGGTTACGAGGGCAGCAACGGCATTTACCTGGGACGCGGACTCTTTTCTGATTTTTATAATGATGTAGAGCACCATTACACCTACGAGCAAAAGCTGGACGAGGTGTACCAGTGGCGACATGGCGTGTTCAGCCAGTCGCGCGACTATGACAAGGCCGAGCTGCTGTCGAAGGACAGGTTGAGCGCGCTGTCCGCCAGCCCGTCAGCTGGCGGCCTGGTGCTGCCGCTGCGCGCGGTGCCGGCACTCTTTCATTGATGGTCGATCGCAAGGACAGAGCATGATGGATTTGCTAACGGGACAATCGGCACGCTGGATGCGCGCACTGCTGGCACTGGCCTGCGCGGGGACGCTGCTGTCGGCCACGGCCAATCCGCTGATCGGGGAGCGCAAGATCGTGCTGTCGAATGCCGCAGGTGAGCGACATGTGATCGGCCAGGTGAACTTTGCCGATGCCGGCGGCGGACTGAGTCGCTTTGAAGTGCGGATGAACGACGCGATGCAGGACTATTTCCTGGCGATGCGTCCCTTCCTTTGCCTGACCGGTGACGTGCAGCGGCTGTGCTGGTTCCCGGTGAAGAATGAAGCGCAGATTGTCAGCCCGACGGACCTGCTGCCGCTCGAATATGCACTGATGTTCATGCGCACGCGCACCCATGACCTGCATGTTAATCCGTTCAATGGCCTGTATTACCGGCTCAGCGTGGACGGCGAGCGCCTGACCGGCCGGCTGTACGAGGTCGATATGGCGCCTTTCATCGCGCCGGACATCCTGCCGCCGGACCAGCGGCAGCGTCCGCTCAAACCAGCCGATTTTTTCGACGCCGATCCAGGATCGAACTGGCTGCCGATTCTGACGATCGAGTGAGGGCCGGCCGGGTATCCGGCTTTCCGCTATCGCCGACATTGTTCAGCCACGATTCAGGTTGGACGACGATAATGCCGAAGGTATACGGCGGCACACCCCAGTGTGCAAGCACTTGTTAAGTTCAGCGGCGATGCAGCAGTCGATGATCAGCCTCACGGATCGATAGCGCAATTAATAACCGAATTAATAACGTTATTGAAAAATAGTTGACTGTGCCAACGGCAACGAAAACCCCACCGTCACCTGTCATGCAGCCAGTCGCCCCGAATCTCAAAATTTCTACAGTAAGGTGAAATAGTTATGGCCGAGCAGATCCTGAGCGACGATCTCAATGAGATCGAGGACGACCAGAAAAAGGACGGCACGGAGGATGGCGGCGGCGCGGACGACGATGGCGGCCAGAGCACGGGCGGTAAGTCCGGTGGCGACGACAATTCTTCCGTTGACGACAATGGCACGGACGACAACGGTACGGACGACGGGTCGGATGATGACATCAGCGGCACCGACAGCAACGATTCTGAGCAAGGCGGCCTGGGCGACGATTCTGTGCATGGCGGCCATGGGAATGACAATATTTCCGGCGACGAAGGCGACGACGACCTCGAAGGCGACGACGGTGACGATTCGCTGCTCGGCGGCGCAGGCCTCGACAGCCTGCTAGGCGGACTGGGCGACGACCGCCTCGACGGTGGCGACGATGACGACAGCCTCGAAGGCGAGGACGGCAACGATGACCTGGACGGTGGCACCGGCAATGATGACTTGAGCGGCGGCCTAGGCGACGACAGCCTGAATGGCGGCGATGGCAATGACGATCTGCTGGGCGACGATGGCGACGACAGCCTGAACGGCGGCCTCGGCGATGACGAGCTGTATGCCGGTACCGGCGACGACAGTGTGCATGGCGGTCTCGGCAATGACCTGATCATCGGCGGCAATGGCGCCGGTAATGACCATTATTTCGGCGACGACGGCGTCGATACCGTGAAATACACCAGCGCGGCAGCGGGTATTACGGTCAACCTGAAAGCGGGCTTTGCGAAATCGACGTCAGCCGACGCCGGCATCGGCAAGGATGTGCTGGAGACGATAGAAAACGTGATCGCGGGCGATCATGACGATCTGCTGATCGGCAGTGCACTCGACAACCGCCTGGTCGGCGGCAAGGGCCGGGACATCGTCAAGGGCGGCCTCGGCGACGATACGATCGTCGACGGCGCGGAATCGGGTGATGACCAGTACAACGGCGGCGCAGGCATCGATACCGTCGACTATTCGGCCGCGGCGGCCGGTATCCAGGTCAATCTGACGACCGGCAAGGCGATGTCGCTGACCGCCGATGCGGGCATTGGCAATGACAAGCTGGCGGCGATCGAAAATGCGATCGGCAGCGAATTCGACGACAAGCTGACCGGCAGCGCACTGGGCAACCAGCTCAGCGGTGGTGGCGGCAATGACACGCTGGTCGGCGGGCTGGGCAGGGACACGCTGACTGGCGGCGCCGGTGCCGATGTCTTTCAGTTCAACAGCGTCGTGGAATCCGCTGTCGGCGCCAAGCGCGATGTGATCGCCGATGTCGACGTGGCCGGTGGCGACCGGATCGACCTGACGTCCATCGATGCGAAGCAGGGCGGCGGCAAGAACGATACGTTCGTGCTGCTGGCCGATGCGCCGGCAGCCGGCTCGGGAGCGAACGGGGCGCTGTGGTTCAAGGATGGCATCCTGTATGGCAGCACCGATGCGGAT
>JACCDS011294831.1_pt1 | contig 10249 bp, 10 predicted proteins | sample 7446441 | NCBI WGS metagenome assembly JACCDS01 (sample SAMN15323445, study PRJNA562643) | freshwater metagenome | isolation source: river surface water | place: USA:Blue River Watershed | collected 2017-08-17 | reverse complement strand
CCTCGTCCATGTAGGCGGTGGCCACGATGACGCTCATGCCGCGACGACCGGTGCGGATTCGCGCGATCAGGTCCCAGAACTGCGCGCGCGCCAGCGGATCGACACCGGTGGTGGGCTCGTCGAGGATCAGCAGATCGGGGTCATGCACCAGCGCGCAGCACAGGCCGAGCTTTTGCTTCATGCCGCCGGACAGCTTGCCGGCCGGTCGATCGAGAAAACCATAGAGACCGGTGCTGCGCGTGAGCTGTTCGACGCGGCGGCGACATTCGGCGTCGTCATGCCCGAACAGCCGCGCAAAGAACAGCAGGTTTTCTTCGACCGACAGGGTCGCGTAGAGGTTCTTGCCCAGCCCCTGCGGCAGGTAGGCAATGCGCGGACAGACGGCATCGCGATGGCGGCGGCGCGCCATGTCGCCGCCGAGCGCCTCGACCCGGCCTTGCTGAATGGCGCGCGCGCCGGCAACCAACGCAAGCAGGCTCGACTTGCCAACACCGTCGGGACCGATCAAACCGACGACAACACCGGCCGGAATGTCCAGGGACACTGCGCGCAGGGCGACAGTGTCGCGATAGCGTAAGCTGACATCAGTCAGCCGCGCGACGATTGGCCACCTGCAATCGTCGCTTAGGGCGCTCACCTTGCAGGCCGTCACAACCCGGGCGTGACCGTCAGATGGGCCGGCCAGGCGACGTTGCTGTCCACTTTCAGCCAGGCCACGCCCGGCAGCCCGGTTTTCACCTGTGTCAGATGGCGCTTCAGCAGCTCGCGGTCAATCTGCGCGCGCACGCGGAACATGAGCTTCTGCCGCTCGCTCGCCGTTTCGACGGTCTTCGGCGTGAACTGTGCATTGCTGGCCACGAACGAGACGCTGGCCGGAATCACGTACTGCGGCGCGGCATCGAGCACGATGCGGACCTCGCTACCGAGCGCGATACGGCCTGAGACAGTCTCGGGCAGGAAGAAGGTCATGTAGACGTCGGAGAGGTCGAGCAGGTTCAGCACGCGCGCGCCGCCGGCCACCACCTCGCCCTCGCGCGCGAGCAGGTATTGCACGCGTCCGTCGCGCGGCGCCTTCAGGTCGCTGTCGGCCATGTCGACATCGATGCGCTCCAGTGTCGCCTGGGCGGCGCGCGTGTTGGCCAGCGCACCGTTGACCTGCGTGCGCGCCGCCGTGATCGCCGCCTGCGCCGCGCGTACCTGCGCCTGTGCAGCGCTGAGCGCTGCCGTCAGGTTGCGCACGCGCGCGCGTTCGTCGTCGAGGGTCTGCGCCGAGAAAAATCCTTCGCGGGTGAGCTGCTCCGAACGCGCCAGGCGCCGGCTGGCAGCGTCGAGCTCGCTCTGCCGCTGCGTGACCAGTGCCAGTGCCGATTCGCGGTCGCTCTCGCGCAGGCTGACCTGCGCTTGGGCGCCCGCGACCGACTCGCGTGCCTGCTGCAGGCGCGCGATCGCTTCGTCGCGCTGTGCCTGCAAGCTGGCGATCTCCATGCGCGCAACCGTCTGCCCGGCTTGCACGAATTCGCCTTCGCCGACCAGGATCTGCCGGATCCGGCCGGCCTGCCGGGCCGCCACCGCAATTTCGGTGGCCTCGATACGTCCGTTGCCACTGACGAAGCCACTGCCGGCGCCGCTGCCGGCCCCCTTGTCGTGCCAGGACCGCCAGCTGGCAATGCCGACAGCGGCAACGGCCATCAGTATGGCCATCAGCGCCCACGTTCTCCTGGTTACCCTCACGATTCCTCCTGGCGCCAACGACAGAACGCCGCCTGCGTCAGTCAGGCGACGCGACCGGCATGGTAGATTGATTCAACCATTTATAACAAACTCACTCTCATGAGCGCAATGCTGCACGCGAGCACGATCTTTGCCAGTGCCTTCTTGCTGTTTCTTGTCCAGCCCATCGTATCGAAGCACATCTTGCCGTGGTTTGGCGGATCCGCATCGGTGTGGGCGACCTGCCTCGTTTTCTTTCAGACTTTGCTGCTGCTCGGCTATGCGTACGCCGACCAGGTGAGCCGGCGCCTCGTACCGCCGCGGCAGGTCGGGCTGCACGGCACGCTGCTGGCCATCAGCCTGCTGGCACTGCCGGTGCTGGCAGGCAGCAGCTGGAAGCCCACCGGCAATGAAGATCCGGGCCTGCATATCTTGCTCATGCTCAGTGCGACGGTGGGCCTGCCTTATCTGATGCTGTCGACCACCGGGCCACTGATCCAATCGTGGGCGGCGCAAGCGGGCGAAGGCGCGCGTGTCTATCGTTTGTATTCGCTGTCCAACCTTGCATCGTTGCTGGCGCTGCTGAGCTACCCGTTCCTGATCGAACCCTGGTCATCGCTGCAGGTGCAATCGTCGGTCTGGTCGGTGATCTATACCGGCTTCGCTCTCCTCTGCATCGCCTCGGGCATCGCGCTGGTGCGCGGCCGCTTGCAACCTGTACCAGCCGCAGCGGCGTCGACGGATCCGGCGATCAAGCCATCATTGCGGCTGATGGCGCTGTGGGTTGCGCTGTCGACGATGGGATCGTGGCTGCTGCTGGCCGTGACGAATCACATTACGCAGAACATCGCGGCCATGCCATTTCTATGGATCTTGCCGCTGACGCTGTATCTGCTGAGCTTTGTACTGTGCTTCGAAAGCGATCGCTGGTATCGCCGCTCGGCATGGGTGCCGCTGCTGTTCGCAAGCTTCGCCGCCTGCGGCTACGGCCTGATCGATTTCCATATCGGCATGGACCTGAAAGTGGCGATACCTTTGTATTGCGCCGGACTGTTCATTGGCTGCATGGTGTTGCACGGCGAATTGGCAGGACTGCGGCCAGCGCCGCAACATCTGACACGTTTCTATCTCGCGCTGTCGCTGGGCGGTGCGCTAGGCGGCGCCGTGGTGGGGCTACTGGCTCCGCGCGTGCTGCCTTCGTTCTATGAACTCGGCATCGGGTTCGTACTCATCGCACTGCTGGTTGCAATTCTGGTTCGCGAGCGGCCTTTGCTCAGCGTGGCGGCGCTGCTGATGGCCGTGTTCCTGGCAATCACGCTGGCGAATCAGGTCCGCAATGAACTCGGCTCGGCGCGTCTGCTGGAGCGCAATTTTTACGGACGGCTATTGGTGCGCGACGTCAATGTGGACGGTACGGTTGTTCGGAGGTTGCTTCATGGCGCGATCCTGCATGGCGAGGAGTTTTTAAGCGGGCCTCACCAGAACCGGCCGACGACCTACTATGGCGCAACCTCCGGCGTCGGCCGGGTGCTGACGGCGAATGCAGGCAGCCCGCGCCGTGTCGGCGTGATTGGGCTGGGTACAGGCACATTGGCGGCCTATGGCCAACCGGGCGATCTGTTCCGCTTCTACGACATCGACCCGGCCGTCATCGCGGTGGCGCAGAGGGAATTCGGCTATTTGCGAAACAGCCGGGCGCACGTAGAGATTGTGCTGGGCGATGCGCGGCTGAACCTGGAAAAAGAAGCGCCAAATCGCTTCGACCTGCTGGTGGTCGACGCCTTCTCTGGCGATTCGATTCCGGTGCACCTGATGACGCGAGAGGCGCTTGCGGTCTACCGTGCCCACCTCAGCGACCAGGGCGTGATCGCCTTCCATGTATCGAATCGTTTCCTGTCGCTGGCGCCCGTGGTAGCCAAGCTCGCTGAGGACCAGGGCATGCAGGCGATGCTGGTCGCGGACGACCTTCCGGCGGAGCCGGCGGCGCGTTCAGACTGGGTCTTGGTCACCGCAAGCAGAGCATCGCTGATGCGGCCCGAGCTTGTCGACGCCCTGCAGCAGCCACCTGCGATTCAGGGCCTGCACGTGTGGACCGACGACGCGAACAATCTGTTCAAGGTCGTGAAGTGAACTCACGAAGCAAGGACGTGAAAAATTCAGTCGTTGCCCGGTGCCACGCACACACGATCGCGACCAGTACGCTTGGCATCGTAAAGCGCGAGGTCGGCCGCAGCGATGAGCTCATCGAGACTGGTCATGTGGCGATCGAGCTTCGCAGCGCCGATACTGACCCGGTAGGGAATCTCGCGTTCGCCCGCTTTGAATCGATGGCTGGCGATGCGTGAGCGGATGCGCTCGGCGATGCTGACGGCCATCGGCAGATCGGTCGACGGCAGCAGCACAGCGAATTCTTCGCCGCCAAGCCGGGCAACGACATCAATATCGCGTACGCTCAGCAGCATGGCCGAAGCGAGGTGGCGCAACACCTGGTCACCGATCGGATGACCGTAGGTGTCGTTGATCTGCTTGAAATAGTCGATATCGATCAGCAGCAGCGCAATGTCACGCGGCTTGATCGCGTGGCGCTTGAACTCGAGCTCTGCCGCCTCGTGCAGGCCGCGACGATTGGCGACGCTCGTCAGCTGGTCGGACTTGACCGCCTTGAGCAGCGAGTCGATGGTCTCGCGATGGTCGCCGGCGTCGCGCAGCAGCAAGGTGTAGCCCTCACTGCGCAGGCTCGGCTCGATGCACACCAAGATGGACTGCCCCCAGAATTGCCCGCCGTCGGCGCGCTTGAGGTGGCCTTCGGCATAACTGATGCCGGTGCGCTCGACCTCGATCAACCGATCGCTGAGCCATTCCGGCGTGATCGCATCCGGCGCAAACAAGTCGGAGCAAGGCCTGCCGATCATCTGCTCAGCAGAAAACCCGGTCAGCCGCTGGATGGCTGCATTCCACGTCGCGATCTTTCCGTCCGCGGCGAGCACCACTTGCGCATGCATGGTCGCCGCGACCGTCGTCGCATTCAGCCTGGCCTCCTGTTTACCGAGCAGGCGCTCATATTTGATCATGTCAGAGACGTCGGCGATCGTCGTGATCATGGCGTCCCGTCCGACTTTCACGATCGACAATGACAGACAGACCGTATCGGCCTGCCCGTGCGCACCAGGCAACAACATGATGCGCAAGCCTTTGAGGAGGCTTCCGGTTCGGTCCGGCGCTGAGTCGAGTATCTGCGCCAGCTCGGGTACGAACGGCTCGAGTGTGCGCCACAGGTTGGTTAGGAAATCGCCGCGTGCTGCCAGGGGCATCAACAGCTGGACAGCGACCGGATTGAGCAAAATGACCCGACCGGACACATCGGTCTGCACCACGCCGACCGACGCGTGGTACATAAACTCGCGCAGGTATTCATCGCTGGCAGAGTCACTGTCGATCATCGGCGCCTTCAGGAATAGCGATGCACTAGTAGGTAATGGATCGACGAATCAGGGTTCACCAACAGCCGGAGTTTCACCGGCACCACGCGGGACCGCAGGGCAAACACATAGTCGAGGCTCACATCGAGCGACTCGCCGGCGACGACTGCTGCATCGACGCGGTGCGCCACCATGCTGTTGTCCATGCAACGGGCGACTTCGCTGAAAAAAGGGCGGCCCAGCACATGCTCGCGCAAAAGGCCAGCCATGCGCGCCTCAGGTTCACTGTAACGACAGACGTTTCCATGAGCGTCGATACCAACCACGCCGAAGCTGAGCGCATCGAGCTCTGCATCGCTGGCGCCGTCGAGCCACGCGTGCAAGTCGTCAGCTTGCAGATCCATGAACACCGCCTTTCAGAGTTCAAGTTGCTCTGTGATCGCGATATTCCCGAGCCGACCGGGACATTTGATTACTTATTATTAACCGGAAGTATATGCTTTATAACGGTTTAAAGATTATTTGAATTCGAATTATTCATATCGATTTCTCGCAGGAAATTTCGGCGACTTCTCACCTGACAGGCGCCTGTCAGGGACAAATCCGCGCTAATAGCGCATCTTCCGTGCTGCCCGCTTTCACCCCCACCAGGCGCAGCGGTGTTTCCATCGAGCTGACGACATCACCGCCTGCATCGACGCGGCTGTAGCGGATGACCTGCTCGGCACCGGCCTTTCTAGCCGTGCAATCGACGGTCGTGAGCATCTTCTCGGAACCATATTCCTGGCCCTCGAGCGTCGTCATCGGCTTGGCGTAATTGGTCAGCGTCCAGATAGTCACACGGCCACCGTTGCGGGCGACCGGCTGTGCATCGACCAACTCATCGACCTCGGCGCCGCGCTGGTATGACATCCACTCAGCGTAAGCAGGAACGCTGGCAGCCAGTGCCAGCATCAACAACATTTTTTTCATCGTCTCGGATTGATTCAGTTCAGTTTGCGCGGCTTGCCAAAGTTGCCCTCTTTCGGGAACAGGAAGGTCGTTTTGCTGGGCCCCATGCCGACGATCTGCACGACTGCACCCTTGTCGCCGGCCGAGCCGTCGTAATGGACTGCGCCGGCCTTATGGAACATGTAGCTGCCGGTCGACAGCGCCTCGGTCGCTTGAGGATCCCAACTTTCATCGGTGCCGGCGTTCCAGGTGCCTTCGACGACGATCACATGACGGTCTTCCGCATGGAAATGCGGCGAGCTCATGACGCCCGGCGGGAAATAGGCGCGGATCACGTACATGCCCGGCTTGGACAAATCGCCGTAGACCACTGCGATTTTCGCGCCGCCGCCGGCGTCTTTCCAGACCAGCTTCTCCGGCGGAACGATCAGGAAATCAGACTCGCTGGGCGCCGAGAAGCTCGGAGACATCGCCAATACCGAGGCCAGACCAAGAGCCGCGAGCACACCACGATATGGTTTAAACATAAGTCCCCCTTTTGGAATTTGAACCGTTTTGCATAAAAGTTCGCCGAAAATAACACAGCACCCACCGGATGGAAATTGAAAGCCCGGGCGGCGAATCTAAAAACCGATTCCTTTCTGCTCTGCGTGCAGAGCAGCCATTCGCGCGGCCATCAGCCGGCGCCTCCGTTATGGACGCAAGCGTGCATAATGCGCCGACCACTTACCATCAACTGACAACAAAGGGAGACAGATGAAACTGGTTCGTTATGGCCGCCCCGGCCACGAAAAGCCCGGCATGATCGACGCCGAAGGCAAGCTGCGCGACCTGTCGGCCGTCATTGACGACATCACGCCGGCTGTGCTGTCGGACAAGGCGCTGGCCAAGCTCGCCAAGCTGAAGCCGGCCAAGCTGCCGGCCGTGCGCGGCAAGCCGCGCTACGGCGTACCGGTGGACGGCATCGGCAAGTTCATCGCGATCGGCCTGAATTATTCCGATCATGCGGCAGAGTCGAACATGCCGATCCCGAAAGAACCGATCATGTTCATGAAGGCGATCAGCTGCCTGAACGGGCCGAACGACGACGTGATGCTGCCGAAGGATGCCACCAAGGGCGACTGGGAGGTCGAACTGGGCGTGGTCATCGGCACCAAGGCTCAGCACGTCAGCGAGCGCCAGGCTCTTGAGCATGTGGCCGGCTACTGCGTCATCAACGATGTGTCCGAGCGTGCGTTCCAGCTCGAGCGCGGAGGCACCTGGGACAAGGGCAAGGGCTGTGACACCTTCGGCCCGGTCGGCCCCTGGCTGGTGACGCGCGATGAGGTGCCCAACCCGCAGCGCCTGAGCATGTGGCTGGACGTGAATGGCGAGCGCTGCCAGACCGGCAATACGAAAACCATGATCTTCTCGGTCGCAAAGATCGTCAGCTATGTCAGCCGTTTCATCACCCTGATGCCGGGCGACGTGATCGCCACCGGCACGCCGCCGGGAGTTGGCATGGGCATGAAGCCGCCGCGCTTCCTTGCCCCGGGCGACGAAATGCATCTCGGCATCGATGGCCTCGGCGAGCAGCGGCAGAAGGTGCTGAAGTATCGCAAAGGCTGAGTCCGTCACGCCGGGCACCTGCCGCCGCAACCATCGTCCAATGTCCATCTGAACTGAGGTAACCATGTTCAATCGTCTGGTGGCGCGGTTGCGAGCAGCAGGCAATCACCTGCGGGTTGCCTGGTATGCGTGGCATGACCCGGCAATCCGCTGGCCCGGCAAACTCGGGCTGCTGGCAATGGCTCTGTATCTGTTAAGTCCGTTTGACCTGCTTCCTGACTGGATTCCTTTGCTCGGCTGGATCGACGATCTGATGCTGATCAGTATCGTGCTGCCGCTGTTCATGAGACTGCTGCCGGCAGACGTGCTGCTGCGTGCGCAACGACGAGCGGGCATGACGGCACGATAAATTGAAACTTGCGAGGTGCAACGCGCACCCATGGTGGTCTCAACCATCAGGACATCACCATGCCGATTACGCCCAACAGACCCTCTCGGAATGCCTTTGCCGCGTTTCAGACTGAGGATCAGCGACGAAGCCTCGCTTCGCGATCTCCCAATAAAATCGACGAAGCGAATGAGAAAGCGCTGCAGGCTGCCATTGCCGCCAGCCTGAAAGATGACGGAATGACGGCGGCGCAGCGTTTTGCCCGTGAGACGGGCGATCCGGACGCTGCCAAATGGGCAGATGACGAGGCGCTTGCGATGGGTATCCACGCCAGCCTGAATGCGTCCTCAGCCCCGGCTGCCTTGCGTACGAGCGTGCCCAATGAAGAATTCGCGTCGCAACGCCGTCTGATCGGAAAATTGAAACGCAGCTTGCGAGCGCAAGGTTTCAGAATATGGCCTAACCATGGGGCCAGAAATAATTGCCTGATTATTTCAATGTTGCAACACGCGACCGGAAATTACCGGAGCCAACACAGTAAGGACGCCGACTATTACAAGCAGCGGCTGGTGAAGCGAAGCGGAGGCAATGAGCATATCGACTCGCCGCTCTATTCGGACGATGCGCTGACGCGATGGCTCATCAGCGAAATCAACCGGGACTATTTCGGCGATCGCCGTGACGACTACCTGTCGTTCCGGCTCGTTACCGCCGGCCTCGACGGTCAGGCAAGTGAGCGCGTGATTGGCAATGGCAAGCGCATTGCCGGCATCCTGGATGGCGCCGGGCACTACGAAGCGTTCACACCCCGAACAACGCGATAAATCGAGCAGCCGGCGCCGTCAGCCGCCGAGATAGGCTTCGACGACGCGCGTATCCTGCAACAAATTGGCGGCCGTATCGTGCAGCACGATACGGCCGCTTTCCATGACGTAGCCGCGGGTTGCGATCGACAATGCCTGCCGGACGTTCTGCTCGACCAGCAGGATCGTGACGCCTTGCTGCGCCACCGTGCGCACCACCTCGAAAATACGCTCGACCATGATCGGCGCCAGTCCCATCGAGGGTTCGTCGAGCAGCAGCAGCTTGGGACGCCCCATCAGTGCACGCGCCATCGCCAGCATCTGTTGCTCTCCGCCGGACAGCGTGCCGGCCAGTTGCGACTGCCGCTCCTTCAGCCGCGGGAAGGTCGTGAACCAATGGTCGATATCGGCATGGATGGCGTCGATGTCGTCACGCGCGTAGGCGCCCATCAACAGGTTTTCGCGGATCGTCATCCGGGTGAATACGCCGCGCCCCTCTGGCACCATGGCCAGGCCACGCGCCGGCAGCGCATGTGCGGGCAAGGCCTCAATGGCGCTGCCGTTGAAGCGCACGGTGCCACTCGCGCGCGCCGAGAGCAGCGTTCGCGTAATGGCCTTCAGGGTCGTCGTCTTGCCGGCACCATTGGCGCCGATCAGGGTGATCAGCTCGCCGGCACCGACGTCGAATGCGATGTCCTTCACCGCCTCGATACCGCCGAAAGCGACCGACAGACCGCGCACCTGCAGCAGGGGTTCCGTGGTTGTGCTCATGCAGCCTCACCTCCCAGATAGGCGGCGATCACTGCCGGGTCGGCCTGGACCTGCGCCGGCGTGCCATCGGCGATCACCTTGCCGTAGTCGAGTACCGTGATGCGGTCGCACAAGCCCATCACCAGCTTCACGTCATGCTCGATCAGCAGGATCGTGGTGCCGTTCTCGCGGATCCGCTGCAACAGCCCGCGCAGGCTGTCTTTTTCGGTGGCATTCATGCCTGCAGCAGGCTCGTCCAGCGCCAAGAGCAGCGGCTCGGTGGCCAGCGCACGCGCAATCTCGACGCGGCGCTGGTCGCCGTAGGACAGATGGCGTGCAGTGCGGTGCGCGAGATGGCCGATGCCGACGAAATCGAGCAGCTCGGCAGCCTTTGCCTCGATCGAACGTTCTTCGTCGCGCGCGGCACGATGGCGCAGCACGGCCCCCAGCACGCCCTGACGGGTTCGCACGTGACGGCCGACCATCACATTCTCCAGTGCGCTCATTTCGCCGAACAGGCGGATGTTCTGGAAAGTGCGGGCGATGCCGGCCTGCGCAACCGTGTGCGGCGCGCTTGGCGAATACGGCTTGCCGTCAAGCGAAAAACTGCCGCTGTCAGGCTGGACCATGCCGGTGATCACATTGAAACATGTAGTCTTGCCGGCGCCATTCGGGCCGAT
>JACCDS010919978.1_pt1 | contig 10249 bp, 10 predicted proteins | sample 7446441 | NCBI WGS metagenome assembly JACCDS01 (sample SAMN15323445, study PRJNA562643) | freshwater metagenome | isolation source: river surface water | place: USA:Blue River Watershed | collected 2017-08-17 | reverse complement strand
GTGGGGGCATTTGCCCAGCCAGCGTGGCGTGGTGCCGCCGCATTCGTTGCAGGTGTAGTGGGTTTTGTCCTTGGCGATCGTCCAATTGTGCCGTGTCATCCGGGGCGCTTACACTTGGGCCATGGAACTCAAAATTGTCGTCTATTCCAAGTCGGCCTGCCCGCAATGCGAGTCGGCCAAGATGCTGCTCAAGACCCGCTCGCTCGCTTTTGAGGAAATCAAGATCGACGACGAGGCCGAACGCATCGCTTTCTATGAAAAATGCGGCCCTTCGGTGCGCCAGATGCCACAGATCTTCATCAACGACCAGCGTGTGGGCGGACTGTCGGGCCTGCAGGCCGCGCTGAGCCAGCTCGGTCGCTGAGCTTCAGGCGCTGCCGTTCGGCCTGAGCCTGTTGAAGGCCGTTGCCGTGTCTGTGCTTCGACAAGCTCAGCACGGACGGATCAATTCAAGCTCAACGCGAACGGGTTAATTCAAGCTCCGCAAGAACGGGTCCATTCCGGTGCGAACGGGCTTGTTCAGTCAAAGCCGTCCGCCAGTGCGGCGGTGACCTCGGCGGCTGGCACGGTCTGGCAGCCGCTGGCATTCTGGCCAGACCACAGTGGGGTGCAGTCGGTGCGCCCCAGTTTTTCAAAATGCGCACGCAGCGGCGCCACAGCCGCCGTCGCCAGCGGGAAGGCGGGTGTGGCCGGGTTCAAGGGCCCCAGTTCCCGCATCAATCGGTTGACAATGCCCCGTGCCGGGCGACCACTGAACAATGTGGTCAGCTCGGTGTGGCGGGCCGCCTTGCTCATCAGCGCATCGCGGTGCAGGCGGCTGGTTGTGGCTTCCGGGCAGCACAGATAGGCGGTGCCCACCTGCACGCCCGCAGCCCCCAAGGCCATGGCCGCGCGCACGCCCGCCGCATCGGCAATGCCGCCTGCGGCAAGCACAGGAATCTGCAACGCCCGGACCACCTGCGGCAACAGGGCAAACGTGCCCAGCTGTGTGCCCAGTTCGGCGCTCAGGAACATGCCGCGGTGTCCTCCCGCCTCCAGCCCCTGCGCGATCACCGCATCTGCGCCATGGGCTTGCAGCCAGAGGGCTTCTTCCACTGTGGTGGCCGATGACAGGACCTTGCTGCCCCAGCTTTTCACCCGGGCCAGCAAATCCGGGGTTGGCAGGCCGAAGTGGAAGCTGACCACCGGCGGGGCAAAGGGCTCGACCACATCTGCCACCGCATGGGAGAACGGCACCCGGCCTGCACCGGCGGGTACATCGGCCGGGTCGATGCCTGCTTCGTCGTAGAGAGGGCGCAAGGCTTCACGCCAGCGGGTTTCGGCGGCGGCATCAGGCTCGGGAGGGGTGTGGCAGAAGAAATTCACGTTCCATGGCCCCTGGGCCTGACCCCGCAGCATGTGCAGCTCGGCTTGCAGGGCTTCGGTCGAAAGCATGGCGGCGGGCAAGCTGCCCACGCCACCGGCCGCGCACACGGCCAGCGCCAGGGGCGAGCCCTGGGCGCTGGCCATGGGGGCCTGAAGCAGCGGGTAGCGGGACGGGATCAGCGCGGTCAGATCGGCGTGTTTGGGCATACAGAAAGCTTATACCGTGCATCCTGAGCTTGTCGAAGGGCCCCGTGAGGGGGGTGCTTCGACAGGCTCAGCACGAGCGGATTATTCGGCCAGGGCCTCGAACGGCAGGCTCTGCTTGACCAGAATGACGGTACAAGGGGCCCCCATCGCGACCTTGATGGGAATGGTGGCCACGAAGCGCTGCATCTGCAGGCCGTGGGTGGCCGCCCCCATGATGATCATGTTGACGTTGTTGCTTTCGGCGTACTTCAGAAGCGCTTCGGCCACATCGCCAGATTCGAGAACGTGGAACGAGGCCTGGTGACGGCTGAGGTCCAGCGGCTCGGCCCATTGCTTCATGCGGGTGACATGCTGGCGGCGCAGCGCCGTTTCACTGCGTTCACTGTCGGTGCTGCTGGCTTCGCTGGGCGAGATCACGCTCACGCAGGCCAGTCGGGCGCCAGGGCGGATGCCCAGCGACCGGCCCACCGCCTCGCGCAGTGAATACAGGGTGGCATCGGTCACGTCATGGTGTGGCCCCGCCACCATCACGATGGGCACCTCCTCAATCCGGCGCGAGGGCAGTGGCGAGGGCTGGTAGTGTTTACCGGCGGCGCGAATCCAGCGTTTGAAGTGGATCCAGAAACCCGTGCCCTCCGTCTGCCTGCCCCGCGCGGTGATGTGGATCTGGTCGGTGTTGGCCAGATCAAAAGCCAGCAGCGAGGCCGAGCCGTAACGGCGCTCAGCCTCCGGTTCGAGGCAGCGCAGGATGACTTCCTGCAGCCATTCGGGCAACTCAGGCCGGCGTTTGCGTGGTGGCACCGGGTCCATCCACAGCCGCTGGCGCATGCCCGATTGCGTGGCAGGCTCGCCAAAAGGCGTTTCCCGCGTGGCCAGCTGGTAGAGCATCACGCCAATGGCAAAGACATCGCTGCGCGGGTCTCCGCGCACGCCCACCACCTGCTCGGGGGCAATCCAGATGGGGGAGCCGACGGCCTTGCGGAATTCTTCGGCCAGCAGGTCGGGGTAATGGGCATGGCACGACAGCCCGAAGTCCAGGAACACGGCGGACCCGTCGGGCCGGATCAGGACGTTGGCGGGCTTGATGTCGAGGTGGCAGACGTTTTGCTTGTGCAGGCTGTGCGCGGCCTTGGCCACGGCAGCGCCCAGACGGGCGATCTCTTCGGGGCTGAGCGCTTCTTCGCGTTCGAGCCAGTGGTCCAGCGTCTGGCCCTCGATGTACTCCATCACCAGATAGGGCAGACGGCTCAGATCGCCGGCGGCCACGAAGCGCGGCACATGCGGCCCGGTGAGCGAGGGCATGATCATCAGTTCGACTTCGAAGCTGAGGATGGTTTCGGCACCGTCCCCTGCCGTCATGCGCGGGATTTTCATGGCCATCGGGAATTCGGCCTGACGGCGTGTGCTGTCTGCGCCGGGGGCGTGCTGCACTTCGTAGATGTGGGCCATGCCGCCCGCATGGATGCAGCGGCCCACTTCAAAGCCGTCGATCAGGGTGCCGGGTTCAAGCAGCTTCAACGCCCCTCCTCCAGCCGAACGGCAAAGTATTCGGGCAGGCCCGCCTTGCGAATGGCCGCGGCGGCAGCGGTGTGGTCGTAAGGCACTCGGTGGAAGGTCAAACGACCGGCCGTGTCATCGTAGAGGGCGTACATGGCGCGCGGATCGCCATCGCGCGGCTGGCCGACCGAACCGACCGTGGCCACCCAGGAGCGGTGCCGGGGCAATGGCACGGGCACGCCGGCCGTGGGGGTGAAGGGCATCAGACTTTGCCCGCTGCCCTGGTAGTAAAGGGTTTGCTCATGCACATGGCCGACAAAAACGTGCGTGCTGTTGTCGCCCTGCGCTGCGGCTTCGAGGCACTGGCTGGCGGCGCGTTCGTTGTCCACATAGCGCCACTCCTTGGGGTGGTGTGCACTGGCATGCACCACCAGCATGTGCTCGAAACGCTGGGACAGTGGCAATTGCGCCAGAAAGCGGCGGCAGTGTGGTGGCAGTTGCTGGTAGGTCCAGGCCGCGGTCATGGCCCCCAGGCTGCCCTCGGCCTGCGGGGGCGTGACGGCCATGGCGTCATGGTTGCCCTGCAGCACACAAGCGCCTTCGCCGTGCCATTGCATGATGCGCTCCACCACGGGCAGCGGGTCTCCACCATAGCCCACCAGATCGCCCAGCACGGCCCAGCGCTCGGCACCCTGGCGTCGGGCGTGGTCGGCGCACGCGTCCAAGGCCTGGATGTTGGCGTGAATGTCAGAAAGCAGGGCCCATTTCATTCGTGTCTCCGGTACAACGGTATCTTCGGGGTTTGAGCTGATGGCAAACTTGCAAATTGGCCGGTATGGTGAGTCTTGATCCGTGTCAATTTGACGTTGGCGCGGGCTGTCAAAATATCTTCATGGATTTGCGCAAAAAACGGGTTCATTTGCTGATTCGCCAGGGGTTGATCTATTCCCTGTTGCTCGCCGTGTGCATTTTGGGGCTGGGTGGGCTGGGTTTCTGGTTGATCGACCCGCGCATCAACAACATCGGAGACGGCCTGTGGCTGGCCTTCACCACGGCGGCGACGGTGGGTTACGGTGACGTGATCCCGCACACGACGGCTTCGCGGCTGTTTTCTGTGGTGGTGGTGTTGCTGGGCCTGGCCGTGCTGTCGCTGGTCACGGCCTCGCTGTCCGCGATCTTTGTCGAGAAAGAAGTCGAGGCGGAAGAGCGGGCCATCGAAAAGGAGCTCCTGAGCGAACTGCGCGTGCTGCGCGAGGAGCTGCACAGCCTGCGCCAGGAGGTCAGTGACCTGCGCTCATATGTCCAGGCCGCCAGGCTCACCGACCAGTAAAGCGGGCGGCGCGTTTTTCAACAAAGGACTGCACGCCCTCTGCGGCGTCTTCGCTGCACGATAGGCGCCTTTGCACCTCGATAAAATCCTGCATGGCCACCAGCGGGCCATGCTCCACGCTTTTGAGCACGTTTTGCCGTGTGGCCATGACCGCCAGCGGGGCTTGCGCTGCGATTTGCCGGGCAATGCGCAAGGCCTCCAAGCGTTCCTGGCCAGCGGGCACCACCTTCTGCACAAAGTTCAGCCGCAGGGCCTCGGCGCTGTCGAACACATCGCCTGTGAGCAGGTGCAGCAGGGCATTGCCCATGCCAGCGCGCTCGGCCATGCGCAGTGTGGCGCCACCGGTGGCCATGATGCCGCGCGCCACTTCGAGCTGCGAGAAGCGGCAGTCATCGGCGGCCACAACGATGTCGGCGGCCAGCATGAGTTCGATGCCCAGCGTGTAGGTGATGCCCTGCACGGCAACGACCATCGGTTTGGTACGACGCCGGTAGCCTTCCATGCCCAGGTTGAGCGGATCGACCAGGCCCAGGGGCACGGCCTTTTCGCCGCGCTGCATCAGGGGGGCAATGGTGGGCAGGTCCAGTCCGGCGGTGAAGTGATCGCCTTCAGCACACAGCAGCCCCACGCGCAGCGCAGGATCGTCGTCGAGCCGGGTGTAGGCCTCGCCCAGCTCGCGGAACATCTTGGGTGTGAACCCGTTGCGCTTGGCCGGACGGTTGATCGCGATCTGCAGCACCTCGCCGATGACGGAAGTGTCGATGCTGCCTTCGGGGTGGGGTGCGGCGGTATTCATGCCCGGCATGCTAGGGCGCGCTGCCCCGCATGCCGTTCACTCCGGTGACAGGGCTCAGTACTTGTAGACGCCCTGACCGGTCTTGCGGCCCAGACGGCCGGCGGCCACCATTTCCTTGAGCAGGGGGCTCGGACGGTACTTGCTGTCGCCGAACTCCTTGAGGTAGACCTCCATCACGGCCAGACACACGTCCAGGCCGATCATGTCGGCCAGCGCCAGTGGGCCGATGGGCTGGTTGCAGCCGAGCTTCATGCCGGCGTCGATCGCTTCGGGTTCGGCCAGGCCCTCGCCCAGCACGAAGAACGCCTCGTTGATCATGGGCACCAGGATGCGGTTGACCACAAAGCCCGGCGCATTCTTGACGGTGATGGGGGTCTTGCCCAGGGCCAGGGCCAGATCGTGCACCGCATCGTGGGTGGCGTCGCTGGTCTGCAGACCGCGGATGATTTCCACCAGCGCCATCATCGGGACCGGGTTGAAGAAATGCATGCCGATGAAGCGGTCGGCGCGCTGCGTGGCGGCGGCCAGTTGCGTGATCGAGATCGACGACGTGTTGGACGCAATGATCACATGGGGCGCCAGCAGGTCGTCCAGCTGCTTGAGGATCTTGACTTTGAGCTCGTGGTTTTCTGTGGCAGCTTCGATGACGAGCTGCGCACCCTTGAGGTCGTCGTAGCGGGTGCTGCCCTGGATGCGGGCCAGGGCGGCGGCCTTGTCGGCCTCCGAAATTTTTTCTTTCTTGACCAGACGGTCCAGGCTGCCTGAGACGGTGGCAACGCCCTTGGCCACGGCCGCTTCGGAAATGTCGACCATGACAACGTTCACGCCCGACACGGCGCAAGCCTGCGCAATGCCATTGCCCATGGTGCCGGCGCCAATGATGCCTACGGTTTGGATGTTCATGTTGGATGCTTTCTTCAATGCCAGAGAGGAAATAACCAAAGGATCTTAGCGGGTTTGCATGGCCGCCCGCTGACAGCGCGGCGCGAGGTTTGGCCCTCATTTTGAAAATATTTATTCATACATTGGTTTTCAAATCGTGTATTTATTTAACATTCAGGGATGGATAAGTCTTCGGAGACACAGGCCTTCGCTGAACGATTGCGCAAGGCCCTGAGCGCGGCAGCCATACGCCCCTCGCCGACCGTTGTCGCCCATGAATTCAATGCGCGCTATCGAGGGCGCAACATCACGTCGCACACGGTGCGCAACTGGTTGCTGGGACAGGCCCTGCCCACACAAGACAAGCTGGTGGTGCTGGCCCAATGGCTGCAGGTCAGCCCGGAGGAACTGCGCTTCGGTCAGGCCGCATCAGTCCCTCGCCTGTCCGATGCCGATGCCCGGCTCGAACCCCTGGAGATGGCCGACCGCGAAATGATCCATCGTTACCTGAGCCTGCCCATTGCTGGCCGCAAAACGGTGAGGGAGGTGGTGGCGGCGATGGCAGTGGCGGCTGGGGTAAGGAACAGTTCCGAAGACTGAGGAGTGTCACCAGCTTTTGCTGAGGGTCATGGAAGACAGGAGGGGGCTTTTCCAGGCCCCATCCCCAGATACTGACAGGGCAGCTCTCCAGCCTGAGGGCCATCCGTAGCCATACCCGGCAGTCCAGTTGCGGGCCTGAGCCGTTTGAAGCCACCAGCGACCACCGGCCAACGTGTTGGAATACCCAGCAGTCCAGACGCCGCTTTGACCGAGCCCCATGGCCCCCATCGTCAGTCCGTGCAGAGCCGCCGGCTCATAAGACGATTGCCAAAATGCAGGGAGCCTGGTGCGTGCTTGGGTCAATCCGTATTCGCCTGTGACCGCAGGCAAGTCGGCTATCTGGATCTTGTTGCCCGTTGTTGAAATGTTGTACTGGCGGTGCGACTGGTGCACCGCGCTGAACTCTTGGCGGTTCCATGCGTTGAAGACCGTCACCTTGAGCTTGCCCCATGATCCGTCCCAGCGGGTCCGGATATTCAAGCCACTGCCCCAGCCCTGGTCTGGCTTATCGTCGGGCATGAATCCGTATGAGCGTGAACCGGTCTTGCTGACCTGTCCGGTGAGTTGGCTGCTGCTGCTGCCGCTATAGAGCAGCAGCAGGTCGCCACGCACGTACTCGAAGTCATGGATGGTTTGCAAAAAAGGCTCCAGCTCAAAGTACACGCCTGTCCCCGACTGCCACTTGTAGGCTGCAGACACGGCTGTGGTGCTCAGTTTCCAGACCTCGGCATGGAGAGGGAAATTGCCCGGGGTGCTCAAATCTATCTCGCGGTTGGCCTTGTCTTGCGCAGCCAAGACCAAAGCGTTTGTATTGGCTCGCGCATAAGTCTGCTGCTCGCGCGCGATACCAAGACGCCAGTGGTTCGATTGGTAACCGACACCGGCAGTCATTCGATGGGTCAGCCAATGGGTGCGATTGCTTTCACCCAGCGGTTGGTCCAGCCAATGCGCGGGCTGGAGAAAGCCTGCGCTGGCGAACTGCTCGAAACCTGCTTGCAGTTGCATTTGCGCCTGAACAGGGCAGCCTGTCCAGGCGCAAACCAAAAGGACCAGCTTGAGCTGGCCCTGAAGCAAGGCGATTCGGTCAGTAGAGCGAATACTCTTTGCCATCGATCTGAATGATGCCCTCGTCGGTGATCACACCGATCTGCGTGCCTGTGTTGGCATTGCCTTTGTACAGCTTGGCTGTGACGCGGCTGCTGGATTTTGTGACGGAGGCCGTGTATGTGCCGTCATTGGCACTAAGAGACAGGGTGTTCGTGCACAGCATGACTCCCGACGGTGAGCTGCACCATTGGTTGCTTGGGGTGCCGCCATTGGTGTTGGGCACAAAGTTGCCACTGAGGCTGAGCTTGCTGGTCCCGCTTTGCAGATCAACAGACTGAACCATTGAGTCTTTACTCACTCGCTTGGCTGCGATTGTCATTTTGGTATCGGCGGCCAGTGTGACGCTGGCTGTCCAATCGAAGGTCGAGTAATTGGTAGGGCTTTCGGCTTTCGTCAAATCCTGCAAGGTTTGGGAGCCCTTGGCGACGATCTTCAGAATTTCACCCTGCGAGCTTTCTGTGGCGGTTAAGTTCAAATCAGCTTGCGTGATGAAGCTGTCTGTGCCGGTATAGGTGCTGTAGTAACTGCTGTTGGCGTATGTGTACGAATACGTTTGAGTCCAGGTGTGCTCAACGCCCGAAGCTGTCATGGTGCCTGTAAAGGCATCTTTCTTGTTGGACGATATGCCCAGCTGACCTTTGATGTCGAAAGTCTTATTCGTCTTGTTGGCCTTGATTTCTACATTGGACAAAGCCAGGGTGACGTACAGATCAGACCCGCTTGTCTGATCGTAAACCTTGACGTTGCCGCTCAGAGCAACGGTGCCTGCGGTGGTATTGCCGAGTGTGTCTGAAGCGGTCGAGTTAAATGCACCGGTAACGTTATTGATTTCGACCAGTGTCTTGGCGCCATTCTTGACCGTACCAGACACCAGCGTGACGTTGGCCGATTTGTTGGCAACCAGGGTGCCGCGGACACGGCCCTCAATGGTGTAGCCCTCGCTGGACGTGGCCTTGCCAATCCAGTCGCCACCCTCAGCCGTCCATGTGACATTGCTGCCCGGAGACTTGACGCAGGTGAACGCTGATTTGTCCGTCACGCAATCTGCGCCCACGGTGCTGATCACACCGTTCAATTTTTCAAGGCCTTGAACCGTGAGCGTGTGGTATCGATTTTCCAGCGAATCCTTGGCTGTTTTCAGCTTGGTTTCAGTGCTTTTGAAGCTCGCTCGCAAGGTGCTGATGAAGGATTGGATGCCATTGAGGGTTTCATACTCGCTGGCGGCCATGGTGGTGGACGTCACGCTCTTATTTTCTGCCGAAGTAATAGCGGCATCGGCCACGGTGCTGACTTGATTTGCGTAAGTGCCCAGCTCTTTTTCCTTCGCTTTCAGCGCGTCTTTTCCAAGTTTGAGCAGATTGGTTTTTTGATCCCCCATTGTTTTTGCTGTGGCTACGTTAATCGAGCCTTTGCCGCTGCTGTCCAGCATCATGGGTACGTCTTTGCTTATCTTTTCGACTTGGCATTGCAGGCCACAGGTGCCAGAGGAGGTTGAGGCGGTCTGGATGAGGCCCGCCATCATCACGCTCATTTTGGCAACCGAGTCATCCGCCAAGTCACTTGTTTTGGCGGGTAATTTGACAACAAACGGGTTGACGCCTTCCGGGGCGAGTTGTTGCGCAAATTGCTTGGCAGCCACCAGACTGTCTTTGGTGAACCCGATCTTGGCGTTGGTGCTGTTCAAAGCATTGCTGGCCAGGGCCACTGCGCTTTCTGTGAGGAAGTTGATCTGAACCGTGTCGTTTTGCGTGAGTGATTCGACAAAACTGCGCAGTCGCAGATTGGTGGGCACGCGGACCTTGTCAAATCCATCACCATTTGGTTTGGTCTCATCCAGCATTTCGGTGTCGCTGTTGGTCGTCACCACAACTACGACCGGGTTGCTGGTAGGGGGGCCTGAAAGTGAGTATGCCCCGTTGCTGTCGGTTTTCCCTGTGGCCCAGGCGTTTGTGGACAGGGTTCCGTTCACACTTTCATAGGCGGTGACATCGGCGCCGATCAGCAAGCCCTTGCCCGCCGTCCCTGTCAGGTTGACGGTTCCCGGCCCGCTGCTTGCGCCGCCACCGCCACATGCCACCAAGCCAGTCAGCAGGAACGCTGACCAGAGGTGTTTTGATAATTTGATAGTCATTTATTACTCCTACTTGAAAATTACAGAATATATATGAATTACATAGTATTCAACGTGGGCGATTCGATAAATCTTTCGCGACAGGCCTTCAGGGGGTGGGTAGACCTGAAGCATGCGAGCGAGCAAACAAGCGAGCCTTGCATGCAGCCTGCTGCTGAGACGAGGGTCATGCAGACCATCTTCAAACGGATTTCTGGGTACAGTGTCGAAATGCGGATTGACTCGGAAAACACCTGCTCCTACTTGCTACCGTTGCAGAGGAACCAAGGACGACAGCGCTGTGACTGCTTGGCGGCAGGTTGCAATTTCGAAACATGGCGACAAGAAGTCCTGC
>JACCDS011196452.1_pt1 | contig 10252 bp, 11 predicted proteins | sample 7446441 | NCBI WGS metagenome assembly JACCDS01 (sample SAMN15323445, study PRJNA562643) | freshwater metagenome | isolation source: river surface water | place: USA:Blue River Watershed | collected 2017-08-17 | reverse complement strand
GTATAAGGTTTGAAAGCCAAACCCCACATTCCGAATACTTTTCCTGTCAAATCTCCACCAAAATGTGCTTTGATATGAGGAATTAATTTAGTCTTTTGATCTTCGTTAACTGTCATTACCGCTTTCAAGATCTGAAAATCATAGCCAGAATCTTTTGAAGTTTTCTCTAAGGCTTGAACATCTTTTGGAAAACAGCTACCACCGTAACCAATTCCTGCAAATAAGAAACGCTTACCGATTCTTGAATCTGTTCCGATTCCTCTACGAATATCATCTACATTCGCTCCAACCATTTCACAAAGATTCGCAATTTCGTTCATGAAAGTAATCTTTGTCGCTAAAAAGGCATTTGCAGCATATTTCGTCATCTCTGCTGAACGTTCGTCCATGAAAATAACAGGATTCCCTTGGCGTACCAATGGTGCATATAACTTAGTCATTACTCCTTTAGCTTTCTCTGAACTTGTACCGATTACTACTCGGTCGGGTTTCATGAAATCTTCTACAGCAACACCTTCTCTTAAAAACTCTGGGTTAGATACTACATCGAATAAATCGGTTGAAGCATTTTTGGCAATCGCTGCGTGTACTTTCTCTGCCGTTCCAACAGGGACAGTACTCTTATCGATTACTACTACGTATTGATCTAAAATTGGGCCTAAATCATTAGCAACCTTCAGGATATATTTCAAATCGGCTGAACCATCTTCACCTGGAGGCGTTGGCAAGGCTAGGAAAATCACTTTGGCATCTTTGATGCCTTCAGCTAAATCAGTCGTGAATTTCAAACGACCCTCAGCTGTATTTCTATTGAACAAAACATCAAGACCTGGCTCATAAATTGGAATGATACCATTCTTCATCTTTTCTACTTTGGCTGCATCGATGTCAACACAAACCACTTGATTCCCAGTCTCTGCAAAACAAGTTCCCGTTACTAAGCCTACATATCCAGTTCCGACTACTGCTATTTTCATAAAATTTGTATTTTGTATTTAGAATGGTAATTTAAGATAAATAAATTTATTTTATCAATAATCTACTCAATAAAGTAACTAAAAGTGTGCCATTTTAAGTCTCATCCACTTTTTTTATCTTTTTACCCCTGAAATTACACCTCCAACACTACCATTTGGTTCAAGAATACTCAATATATCAGCTAAAGTAGTTGCGATGTCAGAAATATTAGTTCTTTCAGTGGTTTCGCCAGTTTTTACTCCCCAGCCATAAAATAATAATGGTACGTGTGTATCGTATCTGTAAAGAGTACCATGTGTGGTTCCCGTTTTACTTCCTATAAACCAGCTAGGGTTTAGCACAATTGAAATATCACCACTTCGTTTAGGGTTATAACCATTTTTGATAAAATTCAATTGATAATTTGGCAAAGTAGTATTTGCTAAATTATGCAAATCAACAACATCAGCAATTTCATCATGTTTTAATAAAGTCGTTCTTACTACTTCATATACTTGTGAAAATGATAATTTCTTTTCACTTAACAAAACATGATTCAGATATAATTGAGAATTATCTTCAGATTTTACAAAATCTCCTTCTCCGAAAGCAGCTTTTAAAGCAACTTTAATTTCAGATAATGCTTTGCTTCTATCAAAAACGCCTGCTGGTAATTTATTACTTTGCCAAAAACCTGGAATATCAGCAACGCCATGATCAGCACTTAAAAAAACCAAATAGTTATTTTTTCCTAGCGTTTTATCTAAAGTAGTTAGCATTTCTGCGATGTCTTTGTCTAGTCTAAGATAAGTATCTTCAACTTCTATAGAATTTGGTCCAAATGCGTGCCCGACGTAATCAGTTGACGAAAAACTTACGGTCAGAAAATCTGTTTTACTTCCCTTTCCTAAGTTTTCGTTTTGCAAAGCTGCTAAGGCAAAATCTTTGGTTAAAGTATTTCCGAATGGCGTTGTTCTTACTACTTCTAATAAATTAACGCCTGCTCTTGCTACCAGTTCATGCGGAAAAACAGGATTCGTTTCACCAGCCAACTTCCCTTCTGATGGCTGATTATCAGCCGAGCTTTCTGTATATTGTTCTACAGGCAATAGGGTTTTCCAACCTTCCGACATGTACTTTAAAGGCATCTTTTTTGCATTGAAATCTTTAACCCATTGTGGTAAGTCATTCATATAAAAAGATGAAGTAATCCATGAACCGTCTTTTGAATCAAACCAATAAGCAGCGTTAGCAGTATGACCTGCTGGCAAAATTGCACCTCTGTCTTTCAAGGCAATTCCGATAGTTTTTGATTGATGTGCATTGGCAATTTTTAATTGGTCGGTAATGGTAGAAACTAATAAATTTTTAGGAGACATCAAACCAGCTTTACTGTTTGCCCCTACTGTTTTTACTGTAGAATCTTCTACACAATAAACAGAACGGCTATTTTTTTGGTCATACCATTCGTTTCCAATAATACCATCGATGGCAGGTACTGAACCTGTAAAAATAGCTGCATGACCAGCCGCCGTTACTGTGGGCGCATAGTCGTAATGATTATTTCTACAATTAAATCCTTCGTTCATTAATCTTTTAAAACCGCCATTGGTATATTTATCATAATAGCGATAGAGGTAATCATAACGCATTTGGTCAACCACAATTCCTACAACTAATTTAGGTTTTGCCAACGTGGAAGGAATAGCCGAAGTTTTTGGTTTCTGAGCAAAAGTTGCCGTTAGGGCAAAGAAAAATAAAAGTGAGAGAGATTTTTTTGAAATCATGATGAAGATTTTTTTCACAAAGGTAGTGATGCAATGATTGAATGAAATTATAATAACATGAAATTTTAGACAAATAAAGGTAAATCTTTCAGAAACTCAAGACTCCTATTATCCCAATTGGTTTTGCAACAATGATAGATCATGCCATTAGTAATGGTTAAATATTCGGCCTTTAATACTTGGTTGTATTGCGCAGCTTGATTGAAAACACTTTCTGTAAGATGGATATACGGAGCTTTACATTCAATAATCATCATCAACTTACCGTCTCTTCCAAAAACCTGAATATCTGTTCTTTTCAATAAAGTATTGTACTTTAATGCACTTTCAAGCTTGATTAAACTTTTGGGATATTGATGATGGTTTATTAAGAAATGTACGAAATGTTGCCTGACCCATTCTTCAGGAGTAAGTAGAATATATTTGCGCCTGATGATATCATATATATAGATTTTTTCATCAACTTTCCTTAATTTGTAGTCATAAGATGGGAGATTTAGATTTTCCAAGATACTTGATGAATTTTAGAAAGGATAAATTTTAAAGAAAAACAGCTTGCAAATAAAACATAAATACCCCATTTTTCAATCACAAATTAAAATCAAGTTATGAAAACAAAACAAGAAATTGTAGAGAATTGGCTTCCAAGATACACCGGAATGCAACTAAACGAATTTGGCAATTACATCTTATTGACGAATTTTAGTAATTATGTTTCAATGTTTGCTGAACAGTTTGAAGTAGAAATTAAAGGGAAAGACCGCCCAATGCAAAGCGCTACTGCTAACAATATTTCAATCATTAATTTCGGGATGGGTTCGCCGATGGCGGCAACTGTTATGGATTTACTCTCCGCTATTGAACCAAAAGCAGTATTATTTCTAGGAAAATGTGGCGGTTTGAAGAAAAACCTTGGCTTAGGAGATTTAATTTTACCTATTGCCGCAGTACGTGGCGAAGGTACTTCTGACGAATATATGCCTAAAGAAGTGCCAGCTTTGCCTTCATTCCGATTGCAACGTTCGGTTTCTTCAATGATAAAAAAACATGAATTAGATTATTGGACGGGGCTAGTTTATACAACTAACAGAAGAGTTTGGGAACACGATGAAGCCTTTAAACAATATTTAACAGATATTAGGGCAATGGCGATTGATATGGAAACAGCAACCATCTTTACTGCTGGTTTTGCCAATAAAATCCCGCATGGTGCGCTACTCTTGGTTTCAGATAACCCGATGACGCCAGAAGGTGTAAAAACTGAAGAAAGTGATAAAAAAGTAACCACTAATTTCGTAGAAAAGCATTTACAAATTGGCATAGATTCATTGGTAGAACTTGGAAACTCTGGCGAATCTGTGAAACATTTAAGATTTGAATAATAAAAAGGATTCACTGTTGGGTGAATCCTTTTTATTATTACTCTATTCGTTCACAGTAATACCCCGCTTTATTTAGTATTTCAGTGATATTGTTTGAAGAAAAACTACTTCCTTGAACCCTTAAAATGCTATCGCAATCCTCTAAATCAATGTTTACTCTTAGTTTTGGATACATTTCTTCAAGTAAAGAAATCAACTTGTCGGCTTTTTGTTTATCTCGAATATCAGTTTTGTAAATTTCAATAACTACTTCTGTCATGTTAACTAGTTTATTTTTTTCTTTGGTTTAGTCATCATTTTATTAACAATTTGTAGAACAAAAATTCTGAAAACACCAAAATTAGTAGAAAAACAACAAATTCAAAAGATGACTCATTGTTTCAACTTACTTCCTGCTTTTTTAAGATTTTCTTCTACTCTAAAAACAACAACTCTTTTAATAAAATCAATCGGTAAAGGTTTATCCAAAGGAAATTGTACTGCACCTTTTGAAAATTTATACTGAATCATTTCCTCAGGAAATGCTGCAATACCAGAAGGCGCTGGATAAAACCCAACATGATTTTTATATCCTGCAAAATGCACCAAATTTCCATTCAGGTAAAAAGTAGGCATGGCATAACTTATTTTCTCGCTAGCTTCAGGAGCAGCGTTACTTATGGTCTCACGCATTTGCCTTAAAAGTACTTGTGTTTCTTCAGGAAAATCAGCGATGTATTCATCGATATTGCTTACAACTTTCATTGCTAAGTATTAATTATTAAGATTGGGAACTTTGTAATTTATGATAGCTGAAATACGAAACCAATAAAACAGCCATCACTAATACAGGAACTAAAAGCATAGCGTTAAAACCATCTACTACCCATAAACTAATGGTTGCAAAAATTATATCAAATACAAAACCTGAATAAGCCCATTCTTTAAGCACTTTGGGAACCTGAGGAATAATCAAAGCCAGCGAACCAATTATTTTAAAGATGTTCAAAGCAATTCCAAAATAAGGTGGATATCCTAAATGTCTTGTACCTTCTTTTGCCATCTCGGTGTGCCCAGTCAAGGCTGGCATTACACCCATGAATAAGAAAATTAATGAAGTAGTAATCCAGAAAGTAATTTTAGTCGTTTTCATGTTTATTAGTCTTAAGTTTATTTTTCGGGTAATATAAAAGCCATTGATTGCCAAACTTATCGGTTAAATCACCCAATAAAGCTCCCCAAAAACTTAACGCAATTGGATGAGTTTGCTTCCCTCCTTTTGAGAGTTTCTGGTAACAATCCGCAATCTCTGTTTCACTTTCGCAATGTAATAATAATGAAATGGTGTTGCCTTTTATCAAACCTTCATCACCAAGCATATCGGTTCCCATAATGAGTAAGCCTTTTCTACTTAAACTAGCATGAAGTACGCAAGCTTTCATTTGCTTGGGCATTTTATCGGCATCAGGATGTTCGGCGAGGGTTTGTATCAAAAGTTTTCCTCCTAAACATTGCTGATAAAAGTGCATTGCTTCACGACAATTTCCATTAAAATTCAAATATGCACTGATAGTTGACATCTAAAAAAAGAAGGAGTTGGGAATGAAAGCGACACTCTCCGATAAGATTTAAAACATTGAAATAATACAAGTTACGCATTTAATAATGTTGCTATATCTAGCTTCCTCATTTTCATGACTGCTTGCATCGCTCTTCCTCCTTTTTCAGGGTCACTCATGAGTTTACCAATGATTGAAGGAACAACTTGCCATGATACCCCAAATTTATCTTTCAACCAACCGTACATACTCTCGGCACCACCTTCTGTGAGTTTGTCCCAATAATGGTCAATTTCTGCTTGTGTTTCACAACTAATCATCAAAGAAACTCCTTCATTGAAAGTATATTCATGTACTCCGGGTCCATCCATCGCAATTAAAGGATGATTACTCAAGTGGAATTCCGAATACATAACTTTTCCAGCATAATCGCCACCATCTGGATAAAGTACCAGTAAATCAGTTGTTGAATCACCAAAAATACTTGTGTAAAAACTAATTGCAGCTTCTGCTTTTCCAAATTGATTACTGGTGAATAACATCGATGGTTTGATTTTCTGCTCAATTTCACCATCGTTGGCGATACTGATTTGCCATGTTACGCCAAACTTATCTTGTAACCAGCCATATCTTTCACTCCAAGTATAAGTATCAATTGGCATTAATGCTTTTCCTTCATCAATCAATTTATCCCATATTTTATTCACTTCTTCGAGTGTTCCACAAGTAACAAAAAATGAAATGGATGGATTAATCTTGAACATAGGCCCACCATTTAGCCCCATGAATTTTGTTCCATTCAGTTCAAAAGTGACTACCATCGGGTTTTCGGATGTGATTTTGCTACTTTTAAAAACAGTACTATAAAATGTTGCAGCTTCTTTGGCTTGCCCGTCAAACCATAAGCATGAAGTAATAGCGTTTTTGTACATGATAATTAAATTGGATCAGTTTTGCTCCACGTACTTTTTAAAATTTTCAAGAATTGCTTGCCAACCTGCTCTTTGTAATTCAAGTGCATTTTCTTGTTCTGGATCAAAAGTTTCTGTTACTTTTATGCCTTCGGCTGTTTGTTCAAATTGTACGCTTACTTCTCTGCCATCCTCCAAAATATATTCTACAATTGCCAAGTCTTCTATCTTGGTATAAATCCATTCAAAATCAAAAGAAAAACTTCCATCTTTAGCAGCCATGACGGTTTTACTTTTTCCACCTACTTTGAAATCATTTTCAGCCGCAGGTGCATGCCAATCGTCTGAAGCAAAACACCAATGAATAATATGTGCTGGGCTATTAAATTGCTCCCATACTTTTTCGAGCTGGGCATTTATCAAAACTTCTACAGTAATCTTTGAATTCTTTACGCTTTCCATCATGTTAGGTTTTTATTTGAATGATTGATGATACAAATGTGCAAAAGCTTTTTCTAAATTAAAGATGTAAAAACGACAAATCAAGGGTAATTTACGACAAAGTAATTTTCTATATTTGTACTATGAAGAAAGTGGCAATTCTAATTCCTGAGCACTCAACTATCCATGTGATAGCGATTGCTCGTTTCATGTTTGAAACTGTAAATCAATTCCTTATCAGTTCGGGCAGAGCAAAACTGTTTGATGTAAAACTTGTTGGACTACAAAGGCAAATGCAAATTATTGATGGACCTTTTATGGTAACTCCAGACTTACTTATCAATGAAGTTGATGACACAGATTTAATCATTATTCCACCAATGGCGGGGAATATGCAAGAAGGTATTTGGGCTAATAAAAACTCCATTGATTGGATTATCACCCAACATCAGAAAGGTTCGGAAGTAGCTTCCCTTTGTGTTGGGGCATTCTTATTGGCTTCAACTGGTTTGGTAAATGGCAAAAAATGTTCGACGCATTGGGGGTTTAATGATGAATTTAGAACCATGTTTCCAGCCGTGATTTTACAAGATGGGAAAATTGTAACTGATGAAGATGGCATTTATTCAAGTGGCGGTGCTAATTCTTGTTGGAATTTATTGTTGTATCTTATCGAAAAGTATGTTGACCGTGAAACGGCAATTCTTACATCAAAGTTTTTTGCCATTGATATAGACCGCACCAGTCAATCGTCTTATGCAATGTTCAAAGCCCAAAAAGAACATAAAGATGATGCCATTCGAAAAATTCAGGAATACATCGAAAACAATATTGAAGAAAAATATACAGTGGAAGATTTGGCCGAAAAAGTAGCGATGGGAAGACGGAGTTTTGAGCGTCGATTTAAATTAGCGACTAATAATTCGGTATTGGAATATATTCAAAGAGTAAAAATTGAAGCTGCCAAACGAAGTATGGAAAGTAGCCGAAAAAACATTAACGAAGTAATGTTTGATGTTGGTTATACCGACACCAAGGCTTTTAGAACTACTTTTAAAAAAATAACAGGACTTAGCCCTGTTGAGTATAAGAATAAGTATAATAAAGTTGATTAATTGATTTTGGGGGGACTTGAGGACTTGAAGATTCAAAGTCATTAAATCAAAAAACAAAAGTCATAAATTCCTAAAGTCTTTAAGTTCTCAAGTCCCAAAAATCTTAGTTACAATAATCACGAATAGCTGCATAAGCGGCAGTAAAGCCTAATTCTCCTGCTTTACTTAAATCATTACAACCATCAGTATCACCCAAAGAATGACGGATGATTCCACGTACATAATACGCTTCTGAATATTTAGGGTTTAGAGTAATGGCATTGTTACAATCCTGAATTGCACCACGCTGATCACCCATTTGCGATTTCACCATACCACGAGTAAAATAGGCTTCTGAATAAGTAGGATTTAAGGCAATCGCTTTGTTATAATCTTCAATGGCTGCTTTTGTATCTCCAGATTTTGCTTTTGCTAAACCTCTATTGTAATATACTTCTGAACGCTGTCCAGAAATTTCAGACATTTTTAAACGTTCTTGTACATTATTACGAAGTTCATCTAAAATTACTTTAGTGATTGCACCAGAGTAAACTACTTTAGTATTTTCTGTATTTCCGATAGCGATTGCTTTAGAATAGTCTTCGATAGCGCTTTTTGTATTACCTAATCTACTTTTGGCAAAACCACGGCCATAATATGCACTCGCAGATTCAGGGTCTATCGATAATGCTTGGTCGAAGTCGGCCAAAGCACCTTGAAAATCTTCTAATTGACATTTACAAAAACCTCTATGATATAAAGATTCAGCATCTTCTGGTACTAACTCTAATGATTTTCCGTAATCGGCAATAGCACCTTTAAAGTCGTTTAATTTCATTCTGCTATACCCTCTTCCAGCATAAGAACTTGCTCTTTTAGGGCTTATTTCAATAGCTTTGTTGAAATCATCTAAACTACCTTTATAGTCTTCTAATTTCTGTTTGATAGTACCACGAGACGAAAGACCTTGTGCATTGTCAGGTGTTAAATCTATCGTTTTATTAAAATCAGAAAGAGCGCCACGGTAATTTTCTAGTTTTGCTTTACTAATACCACGAATAAAATATGTATTAGCATCGATAGGATTCAAATCAATACTTCTGTTATAATCTTGGAGTGCGCCTTTGTGGTCTTCTTGTCTAGCTTTACTTTGCCCTCTTCCGCTGTAGGCCTCTGCATATTTAGGATTTAGCTCAATAGCTTTGTCAAAATCATTGATTGCGCCACGGTTATCTTTCAAATTAGCTTTTGTTACACCTCGGTCATAATAAGCAACAGCATCATCTGGCTTAATAGCAATTGCTTGTGAAAAATAGTTTTGTGCCATTGCATGATTACCCAGACGGCTTTGAGTAACGCCCAAATCCATTAATTCTTGGAAAGATTGCCCTTGAGAAGTACTAACACGACAGAGAAGCAAAAAAACTAAGGTTGAAAATAGTAAACTCTTTTTCATAAGTAAAATTGATAAATGCTATTTGATATTGAATAAATGGTGATTTAAGTTCACAATATTACAAATTTAACGCTATGTTTTTAAAGCATAGTACCAAATCCTTCAAATTTGTTAACAATCAACTATTATCCAACTTCAGGCTACTTCTGGTTTTTACAGTAATTGTCCGATGCCAAAAGTAATCACAAATAAAAGTGTAGTCAGTGCCATAACTTTCAAATAAGGGTCTATTTGTGCAGGTGTTCTGCCTCTTGCTACACCTTTACAAATTCTGATGAGCAATGGAATCGTTAGGATAAAAAGCCAGTTAAACCAAAGTAAATTAATGTTTTGGTCGCCAGTACCTACATTAAGATGAAGGTCGCTATTTTTATAACTCAAGTTAAAATTAAATTCAGAGCGTTCTTTTAAAGTAATAATTGCTTCATAAATTACCGTACACAAAAAACCAGTTCCTAACAAAAACCAGTGATAAATTACGGCTTTATCTTTCCCTAAACGAACTGGAATAGAGTTTTTACCCGTTTTTGTATCTGATTCTATGTCACGAATATTGTTGATATTCAATACTCCTACCGCAAATAAACCGCATGAAGTAGCAGGCAAAACATTCAGCCAAACAAATTCATGTGCAAACAAATAATAAGTACCTAACACACCAACCCAACCGAAGAAAATCAACACAG
>JACCDS011767278.1_pt1 | contig 10253 bp, 3 predicted proteins | sample 7446441 | NCBI WGS metagenome assembly JACCDS01 (sample SAMN15323445, study PRJNA562643) | freshwater metagenome | isolation source: river surface water | place: USA:Blue River Watershed | collected 2017-08-17 | reverse complement strand
ACCGATCGACCTGCCCAGGCGGGCCATCGCGCTGGTGCTGGCGGGCGGCCGTGGCAGCCGCCTGAAGAACCTGACCGACAGCCGGGCCAAGCCGGCGGTCTACTTCGGCGGCAAGTTCCGCATCGTGGACTTCGCGCTGTCCAACTGCATGAACAGCGGTATCCGCCGCATCGGCGTCATCACGCAATACAAGAGCCACAGCCTCTTGCGCCACCTGCAGCGTGGCTGGGCCTTCCTGAAGAGCGAGATGAACGAGTTCGTGGACCTGCTGCCGGCGCAGCAGCGGGTGGACGAGGAGAGCTGGTACCGCGGCACGGCCGACGCGGTCTACCAGAACCAGGACATCCTGGCCGCCTACCGGGCCGACTACGTGGTGGTGCTGGCGGGTGACCATGTCTACAAGCAGAACTACGCCCTCATGCTGGCCGACCACGTGGCCCAGGGGCGGGAGTGCACGGTGGGCTGCATCGAGGTGAGCAAGTCCGAGGCCACCGCCTTCGGCGTGATGGCCATCGATGCCGAACGGGGCATCACCGACTTTGTCGAAAAGCCCGCCGACCCACCCACCATGCCCGGCAAGCCCGACCGCTGCCTGGCCAGCATGGGCATCTACATCTTCAACGCGCGCTACCTCTACAAGGAACTGGAGCGCGACATGTACGACCCCAACTCCAGCCACGACTTCGGCAAGGACATCATTCCCAAGATGGTGAAGGCCGGCGTGGCCGTGGCGCACCCGTTTGAGCTCAGTTGCGTAGGCGGGCGCCCCGGACTGGCACCGTATTGGCGCGACGTGGGCACCATTGACGCCTATTGGGACGCCAACATCGACCTCACGGCCACCGAGCCGCTGCTCAACCTGTACGACACCAACTGGCCCATCTGGACCTACCAGCCGCAGCTGCCGCCGGCCAAGTTCGTGCACAACCAGGACGACCGGCGCGGCATGGCGATTGAATCGCTGGTGTCGGGCGGCTGCATCGTCAGCGGCGCGGTGTTCCGCTCGGTGCTGTTCTCGGTGGTGCGGGTGCACTCGTACTCGTCGGTCAACTGGAGCGTGCTGCTGCCGGGCGTGCAGGTGGGTCGGCATGCGCGCATCACGCGGGCCGTGGTGGACCGCGACTGCGTCATCCCCGACGGGCTGGTGATCGGAGAGGACGCCGCGGCCGATGCCGAGCGCTTCTTCCGCACCGAGTCTGGCATCACGCTGGTCACGCGGGACATGCTGCGCAAGCTGGTGTGAAGGACGGCCTGACGATGAGCTTGCCCATGAAGGTGCTTCACGTTGCGGCCGAGGTGTTCCCGCTGGTCAAGACCGGCGGCCTGGCCGACGTGGTGGCCGCGCTGCCGGTGGCCCAGGCGCAGGCGGGTGCCGACGTGCGGCTGCTGCTGCCGGGCTACCCGGCGGTGATGGAAGGCGTGCAGGGCGTCCGCACGGTGCTGGACATCGGCGCCTGCTTCGGCGCACTGCGCGTGCGGCTGCTGCTGGCGCGCATGCCGGGCACGCAGTTGCCGGTGTACGTCATCGACGCGCCGTACCTGTACCGTCGGCCGGGCGGCCCCTACCAGGACCCGCAGGGCGAGGAGTGGCCCGACAACCTGCAGCGTTTTGCCCTGCTGGGCTGGGTGGCCGCCCACCTGGCTGCAGACGATGCCGACCCCGCCTGGGTGCCCGACGTGGTGCATGCCCATGACTGGCACGCCGCCATGGCATGCGCCTATGTGGCCGAGCACCGCGCCACACCCGCGGCCAACCTCTTCACCGTGCACAACCTGGCCTTCCAGGGCCTGTTCCCCATGCACGACTGGCCGCTGCTGGGCCTGGGCTCGCGCCTGATGTCGCCGGCCGGCCTGGAGTACCACGGCCAGCTGAGCTTCATGAAGGCGGGGCTGAAGTTCGCGCAGCGCATCACCACCGTGAGCCCCAGCTATGCGCAGGAGATTGCCACGCACGAGTTCGGTTGTGGGCTGGACGGTGTGATCCGCGGCCGCGGCGCCGAGGTCAGCGGCATCCTCAACGGCATTGACGACGCGGTGTGGAACCCCGCCACGGACCCCGCCATTGCCCAGCGCTACGACACCGCCCAGATGGCCGGCAAGCTCACCTGCCGCCGTGCGCTGCAAGCCGAACTGGGGTTGGAGCTGGACGAGCAAGCCCTGCTCATCACCATCGTCAGCCGGCTCACCGCGCAAAAAGGCGTGGACCTGCTGCTGGCCGCGCTGCCCGAGTTGCTGCGGCGCGGCGCCCAGCTGGCGGTGCAGGGCACCGGAGAAGCGGCGCTGGAAGCGGCCTTCCAGATGGCTGCCCGCGCGCACCCGGGGCGGGTGCATGTGTTCGTGGGCTACGACGAAGCGCGGGCCCACCGGCTGGTGGCCGGCGCGGACCTGATTGCCGTGCCGTCACGGTTCGAGCCCTGCGGCCTGACGCAGATGTACGGCCTGCGCTACGGCACGTTGCCGCTGGTGCGCCGCGTCGGCGGGCTCGCCGACACCGTGGTTGACGCTTCGGACGCCGCACCGGGGGCCCACGCGGCCACCGGCTTTGTGTTTGATGCCGCCACGCCGCAGGCCCTGGAACGGGCGGTGCTGCGGGCCATGGACACCAAGGCGGATGCGGCCCGCTGGGCCGCGATGATGGCCACGGCCATGGCCCAGCAACTGTCCTGGCAGGCGCCCGCCAGGGACTACCTGGCGCTCTACCGCACGCTCCTCCCCCAGAAGGAGGCAGGCCCCAAGGGCTAGGGGTACGGGTTTCTCCCGATCGGCGCACACTGGCTTCAGCCCGGCGCCGGCTGCTGCTCCAGCCGCTGCCGGACCCATCCTTCCACGATCAGGGGAACCCCATGAAGCTTCGCAACACCTTGCTGGCCGTCTCCGCCGCACTGGCCATGGCCAGTGCCGCCCAGGCAGAAACCGTCACCCTCACCGCATTGCCGGGCATCACCGGCGGCGTCCTGGCTGGCACCGGCGTCTACAAGGCCGACCTGTCCTCCGTGTCGGTCGGCAGCATCCTGTCCATCTCCATCGCCGACAGCAGCAGCGGCTTGGGCGGTGCCACCGGGCAGTTCTCCGGCTTCGACCTGGACGCCATCAAGCTGTCCACCACGGACTGCGCCGACGCCAGTTGCGCCGCTGCCGCCGTGGGCCTGTCGGTGTTTGACTTCGTGTCTGGTGCCTTCTTCAACCCCGGCGCCCAGCGCGCCCCGGCGGACCCCAAGCTCTTCGGCACCGGGCCCGCTGGCAATACCCTGGACGACACGGTCGCCACGCTGGGCCTGTTCGACGGCGAATCCACCACGGCCATACCCGGGGCCTTTGGCTTCCTGAGCATGGGCGACAACGGCGTCATCAGCTTCAACCTGAGCGCGGCCGTGGCCACCTCAGGCCTGTTCATGTACATCGGCGAGGTGGGCAACAACGGCGAGGTGGCCGCCAGCACCATCACCGTCAGCGGCAACCGGGTGCCCGAGCCGGGCAGCCTGGCCCTGGCCAGCCTGGCCCTGCTGGGCGTGGGCCTGGCGCGCCGCCGCCGCGGCTGAGGCCTTTCAGCCGGCCGCGCCCAGTTGGGCCTGCAAGGCCTGCTGCACGGCCGGGCTCAGCATGGTGAAGCGCACCACAAAGCCACCGGCACGCGGTGGCCGCGTGCTCACCTTGGCGTAGGCCTCGCCCACGGGTTCACCACCCGGGCCGGCCAGCATCAGCTTCAGGTCGGTGAAGGCGGGCGGCGGCGTGTCGCTGGCGAGTTCGGCCTCGCCTTCGCTCACCTGCAGCAGCAGGGCCTGGTGAGCCTGGCCCACCACTTCCTTGTGGCTGAGCCAGCGGAAGGTCACCGGCCAGGCCGGGTCCAACGCCACCCAGCGGGCGCGGCGCTCTGGCAGATGCAGGTTGAAGCTGCCGGCGATGCCGCCCAGTTCGTGCAGGGTGGTCGGCAGCGAACTGCCCTTGGGCTCGGCGCGCATCTCGCTGCGCAGCAGCAGCGGCGTCTTGACCGCCTGCCGGGTGGCTTCGGAAATGAGCACCTGGCCGCCCGTGGCAAAGCCTTCGATGCGGCCGGCCAGGTTGACGTTGCTGCCCACCACGCCGTACTTGGCCCGCTTGCGCGAGCCGATGTTGCCCACCACCACCTCGCCGGTATTGATGCCAATGCCCATCTCCAGGCCGGGGTAGCCCTGCTCGGCGCACCAGGCGTTCACGCGCACCATGGCCAACTGCATGTCCACCGCGCAGGCCACGGCGCGGTCGGCATCGTCAGGGCGCTGCAGCGGCGCGCCGAAGATGGTGAGGATGGCGTCGCCCAGGAACTCGTCGATGGTGCCGTTGTGCTTCTGGATGACGGCCGTCATCTCGCTCAGGTAGTTGTTGAGCAGCTTGACGATGCTCTCCGGCGGCAGCCGGTCCGACAGCGCGGAGAAACCCCGCAGGTCGGACATCATGATGGTGACCGTGCGCTTGCTGCCACCGAAGTCCAGCGCCTCGGCCGAGCGCAGCAGGTTGTCGGCAATCTCGTTGGACAGGTAGCGGCCGAAGGTCTGCTCGATGAAGCGCGAGCGCAGTTCCAGCTGCTCGGTGCGCTCGCGAACCTTGTCCTCCAGCCGCTCCACCAGTTCGGCATTGCGCAGCGACACCGCAATCTGCCCCGACAGCAGGGCCAGCAGGTGGCAGCGCTCGGGCGTGAAGGCCCCGCTGATGAGGTCGTTCTCCAGGTACACCAGGCCGGCCAATGCCCCCTGGTGCACGATGGGCTGGCACAGCACCGAGCGCGTCTCGCGCTTCTGCACGTACAGGTCGGCGGCAAAGCGTTCGTCGCGCTGGGCATCGTCCAGCACCACGGGTTCCAGCGTGCGCGCAGCCGAGCGCAGCACGCTGATGGGCACCAGGCTGGTCCCGGGCTCGGAGTCCAGGGGCACCGACATCAGCACGGCGATCTCTTCTGACGTGATGCTGCCTTCGGCCTGCACAAACAGCTCGCCGTCGCGCACCAGCACCAGCACGCCGCGCTGGGCGCCCGCGTTTTCGATCACGATGGCCAGCAGCCGCTCCAGCAGGCGGGAGAGCATCACTTCGCCGGAAATGGTCTGGCCGGCCTTGATCAGGGTGTCCAGGTCCAGCAGGGAAGCCCCGGCGCGGCGCGTGGACGAGCCCGTGGTGGTGGTGGGCGACACCACCGTGCCCGACGACGAACCGCCCGGCAAGGAGCGCGCGTCGCGGTACTCGGCCAGCAACTGCGGGAACTCCAGCTCCAGCTCCTCCACCTTGCGGTGCGCGCCCCAGATCAGGTAGGCATAACGCGCATCCCGCAGGTACATGGAACCCACGCGCGAGCGTGGCCGGGTCTCCATGATGTGGCGCGCGGCCAGCTCGTTGGCCAGGGCCTCGTCCTGCACGTACTGGCCTTCGTGCGCAGCGTGGATGGCCGCGTCGTAGAGGTCGGCCGCGCCTTCGTGGCCGGTGATGCGGGCAATCTCCGCGTCCACCATCAGCTGCTTGGCCAGGTAGTTGGCCGGGCAGTGGTCGGCCCACACCTTCAATTGCGCGGCGTTTGCCTGCAGCTTGGCCAGCGACTGTTCACGCTGCTCGCCGCGCGTGCCGTCCCACAACTGGGCCAGGGCCAGCGACTGGTACAGCAGGTGGTCGGCCAGCGTGGGGTGGTTGACGATGTAGGCCAGCTGGCCTTCCACCTCCTGCGTGGCCTGCAAGGCCTCACGGGGCAGACCGAACAGGTACAGGGCCTGCGCCTTGAGGATCTTGTAGAAGCAGATCGCCATGGCGATCTGGTTGTCCTGGCACTGGCGCAGGAAGGTCGCTTCATCCACGCCCGCGGCGCTGAAGTCGGAGCTGCTCTTGGTGCGGCCGGCCAGCGTGGACAGCACGATCTGGTGCGCCAGGATGCCCGCCGCCGCACCGTGGTTCTGCGTGCGCGCGTTGAAGCCCAGCTGCTCGGGCATGGCGTCCAGCACCTCGTCGATGCGCTTGCCGGTGAAGGCGTCGAACAGCACGCGGTACATCACCAGGTAGCCGGCCCAAAGGATGTCGCCGCTGTCCAGGCCGGCCTGGTAGCCGCGCTCGAACACAGGGATGGACGCACGCGCGTGCTGCACCCAGGGCATGACCTCGGAGCCCATCACCAGGCACACCGTGGCCGAAGGCGCACGGCCCTGGAAGCGGTCGCACAGGCGCATGGCCAGCTGGCCGAAGGCGTGGCCCGCGTGGTACTGGCCCATGAAGGCGCCCATGATCAGGCCCAGGTTGGCGAAGGACAGCGCCGACTCCGGCGCGTGCCCATGCTCCAGCGTGATGCCCACCGAGGTGCCCACGATCAGCGGGAACAGCGTCTGGTTGGACAGGAAGGCCGTGATGGTCATGTGCCGCAGGCAGCGCTGGGCCAGCGCCATTTCCGGGCTGCTGACGTCGGGCAGGCTGTCCAGGTCGGCCGGCATGCGGCCGGCCAGCAACTGCATGGCACGGCCCATGGCCTGCTGGCCGGCGGCGTCGGCGTTGTCCAGCGGCAGTTCCACGCCCAGCAGGGCCAGCGCCTGGCGGCCGGCGTCCAGCGCCTCGCCAAAGCGCATCAGCAGCGTGTTCTGCTCGATGCGGGTGAAGTAGACCTCGGCCTTCTCGAGCCGCGTGCGCGCGTGCTCCAGCGTGGTGGCGACGATCTCGCTGCAGCGCTCGAAGTTGCCGCTCAGGTATTCCAGCGCACCGCGCTGGCGCCAGGCGTTGAGTGTCAGTGCGTAGCTCTGCTGCCAGCCGTCGTCGCCCAGCAAGGCCTGTGCGGCGCGCGCGTAGTTCAGGGCCGCGGCGTAGGCGGTGGCGTCGGTGGCGCGGCGTGCGGCGTCCAGGTTCAGGGCCGCGACCTGCTGGCGCTCGGCCAGCTCGGTGACCAGGCCCCTGCCCAGGTTCAGGTGGTCCACCACCTCAAACACCCGGTCGCGCAGCGCCTCCGGCGGCAGCGTGGCCAGCAGCCGGCGGCCTATGGCCAGGTGGATGTCGCGCTGGCGGTCGTCGGCGATCAGCGAATAGGCGGCCTGCTGCACACGGTCGTGCTGGAAGGCGAAGTCCTGCACCACCAGCGGCGACAGCACGTCCGTGGTGTCACTGGCCTCCAGCTCGGACAGCGGCCGCACCAGGCCTTCGGCAATGGCCGGGCGCAGGGCTTCGAAGGTGACGTCGGGCGTGGTCTTCTGGATCAGCGCCAGCGTGTCCAGGTCGAAGCGGTTGCCCATGCAGGCCGCCAGGCGCAGCGCGTCTTGCGTGTCGGGCTGCAGGCGCTTGAGCTTGGCCAGCAGCAGGTCCACCACGTTGTCGGTGATGTCGGCGGCGCGCACGGCGCGCAGGTCCCAGGACCAGCGCGGACGCTCGCCACGCACGGCCGGCGCCTGGCGGATCAGGCCCTGCTCATGCAAGGCCAGCAGGAACTGGCGCACGAACAGCGGGTTGCCCTGGGTCTTCTGCACCACCAGGCGTGCCAGCGCCGTGACCTCGGCCGAGTCGGACTGCAGCGCATCGCCCAGCAGCCGTGCCACCGCGGCCATGCCCAGCGGCGCCAGCGTCAGGCTGTTGACGGTGCCGCCGCCATCTCGCACCGCGCGCAGGGCCAGCGTCAGCGGGTGCAGGGCGTCGACCTCGTTGTCGCGGTAGGCGCCGATCATGAACAGGCGCTGGATGCCGTCGTCCGTCAGCACCACGCGCAGCAGCTGCAGCGTGGCGGAGTCGGCCCACTGCAGGTCGTCCAGGAACAGCACGATGACGTTGTCGCGCGCGCACAGCGCACGCAGCAGCCGGCCCATGCTGCGGTTGAAGCGGTTGGCGGCCTCGGCTGGCCCCAGCTCGGGCACGGGCGGCTGCGGGCCTATCACCAAGGCCAGGTCGGGCACCACGTCCAGCAGCACCTGGCCGTTGGGTGCCACGGCCTCGTTGAGGTTGCGCTTCCAGGCCGCCAGCCGCTCCGGGCTTTCCGTCACCAGCTGGCGCACCAGGTCGCGGAAGGCCGCCACCAGGCCGGAGTAGGGCACGTTGCGCTGCAGCTGGTCGAACTTGCCGGCGATGAAGTAGCCACGCGCCTTGGTGATGGGCTTGTGAACCTCGTGCACCAGCGCGCTCTTGCCCACGCCGGAGTAGCCGGCCACCAGCATCAGCTCGGCCGGGCCGCGGCGGGTGCGCTCGAAGGCTTCCAGCAGGCGGGCCACCTCATCTTCACGGCCGTACAGGCGCTCGGGGATCTGGAAACGCTCTGAATGGTCGAAGCGGCCGGGCTCGAAGCGGTCCAGGCTGCTGCGGCCGCGCACGGTTTCCAGGTCGGCCAGAATGCCGGCGGCGCTCTGGTAGCGGTCCTCAGCCCGCTTGGCCATGAGCTTGCTGACGATCTTGGACAACGCCAGCGGCACGTCGGCGTTCACGCGGTGCGGCGGCACCGGTTCACGCGCGATGTGGCAATGCACCAGCGCGATGGTGTCCTCGGCCTCGAAAGGCCGTCGGCCGGTGAGCATCTCGTAGAAGGTGGCGCCCAGCGAGTAGAAGTCGCTGCGGTAGTCCAGGCTGCGGTTCATGCGGCCGGTCTGCTCGGGCGACATGTAGGCCACGGTGCCTTCCAGCACCTCGGCGCTCTTGAGCACCGGGTGCTCGGTGGCAAAGCGCGTGGACAGGCCGAAGTCGATGATCTTGGCTTCGCCCGTGCCGGGGTTCAGCACCAGGTTGGCCGGGCTGATGTCCTTGTGCACGATGCGCGCCTGGTGCACATGGCCCAGCGCCTCGGTCACCTGGATGGCGGTGTCCAGGAACTCGTCCAGCGACAGCTTGCGCTCGCGCAGCAGTTCGGCCACCGACATGGCGCCGAAGTCCTCGAACACGATCAGCAGCGTCTTCTCATGGCGCCGCAATTCCAGGCTCTGGATGACACCCGGCAGGTTCAGGCTGTGGGTGGTGTCGAACTCGCGCCGGTAGCGCGCCAGCTCGGTGGCGCTGGGGTAGTCGCTCTTGAGGATCTTGATGGCCACCGGGGCCCCGTCCGATTCGCGCACGGCCTGGAAGACCAGCGACTGCGCGCTCTCGTAGATCCGCCTGCGGATCTGGAAGCCGGTGATGAAGGACATGATTCAGGGACCTCGTGCGACCCGCGCTTGCCGGGTGCGGCGCGGTTGCGCAGCGCCGGGGCGGGTTCCATAACAGCCGATTCCATGACCGACCTGCGCGAAGTTTAGTTCGGAGAAGTTGCCGAAGGGCCTGAAAAGCTTGAGCAGCGGGAAGATCCGCCGGTCCCATTCATCCTGGCTGCCACACTGGGCCAGTTCCTGCGGCGGCAGGCGGCGGCCGGCGGCGACAAAGGGCTTCATCGCGTCCAGTTGCGGCGCGGCCCAGGCGCTGGCACGCGCGCGGTCCAGCCCCTGGCGCGCGCGCTGCCAGAAGGGTGTGTCCCAGCGCGAGCCACAGGCGTAGTGCCAGGCCAGGAACAGCGAGTCGCGGCAGACGTTGGTGAGCAGCGCCTCGTTGTAGTGTGCGGATTCAGCTTCCGCACCTTCCGGCGACGCATGCTCCGCCATCCAGTTCGCCGAGGCGCGTGCGTGCTGGATGGCGCTGCCGATGGCCGTCGCCTCCAGCGGTTCCAGGAAGCAGGCGGCATTGCCGCCGCGGAACACACGCCCGTCAAACAGCTGCCGGCGCACGAAATTGGGGAAGGCCAGCGCACCGCGCGGTTCCCATTGGGTGACACCTTCCTGGTGCAGGAAGGCGGTGTAGTCGGCCTCCACCTCGGCGTCGCTGCTGAGCGTGGGGTTGAAGATGTAGCCGGTGGAGGTCCAGTCGCGCAACGGGATCTGGAAGATCCAGCCGTGCGGCCGGGCGATGGCCCGGGTGACCCCGCTGAAGCCGCCCGGCGCCAGCCGGCGCAGCAAGGCGCGGCCGGTGGGAATCCAGGGCAGGGGCAGCACGGCGTCTTCGGCGGTGGCGCGCGTCGGGTCATCCGCATTCACGGCCCGCGGGAAGCCGCGGCAGTCGAAGACATAGTCGCAGTCCAGTTCACGGCCGTCGTCGAGTTGCAGGCCCACCCCCGCGGCATGGCGGCGCAGCGCGGTGACGCGGGCGTCCACGCGCGTGGCGCGCACGTGCTCGGCCAGCACCTGCACCACGGCGGCGGCGTCGAAGTGGTAGCCCACCAGCCGCACCGGCTGGAAGCGGTTGACGAAGCTCCCGCCGTCGGCGCCCCAGCCTTCGAAGCGCGTGCCGGTCTTCAGGGTCGCGCCGCAGCGCTCGGCCAGGGT